>Ga0193728_1001689_pt1 | contig 11359 bp, 7 predicted proteins | sample U1c1metaG_FD_143037 | JGI IMG/M metagenome (GOLD analysis project Ga0193728, IMG submission 143037) | Soil microbial communities from a riparian zone of the East river system, Colorado, United States - U1c1 | ecosystem: Environmental > Terrestrial > Soil > Riparian zone | place: USA: East River...
GAAGCGGCGGAAGGCCAGGGCGCCGAGGATCAGGGCGTAGGACACCGAGACGGCGCCGCCCTGGAGCATCCCGGCCCAGGTGACCTGGGGCTGGAAGACGTCCAGCCAGGCGAACTGCCAGTGCGTCGGGAGGGCCTGCCGCCAGTTACCGAGCGCGGTGACGGCGTCGAGGATGTTGCTGACGATGACCAGGCCGACGGCGCCGCCGACCGCGCCCAGGGGCGAGTCGGTCAGGACCGACAGCAGGAAGGCGAGCGCCGCGACCACCAGCTCGCTGACCAGGACGTAGGCGAGCACGATGGCGATCCGGGCGAGGGCGGCCCCGGCGGGCACCTCGATCCCGGTGCCGGGCAGCCGCAGCTGGTGCCAGCCGAAGGCCAGGGTCCCGGCGAGCAGCGCCATCAGCGTCAGGTAGGTGACGGCGACGATGGAGTAGCCGAGCGCCACGATCAGCTTCTGCCGCAGCAGGCGGGACCGCGGCACCGGCGCGGCCAGCAGGTAGCGCAGCGACGACCAGCTCGCCTCGGTGGCGACGGTGTCACCGCAGAACAGCGCGACCGCGACGACGATCAGGAACCCGGCCGACACGAAGAACGTGAAGGCGGTGAAGTTCAGCCCGCCAGTGGTGGCCGCGGCGACCAGCCCGGGGGTGCCGTTGCCCGCCGACGCCGGGCCGCTGACCTCGAACGCGCCGACCAGGATCCAGGGCAGCACGGTGAGGATGCCGAAGGCGACCAGGGTCCGGCGGCGGCGCAGCTGCCGGATGATCTCGACCGAGAGCGGCAGCGTCCGCCGCGCGCGGTAGCCGGGGGCGCTGGCCGATGCGGGCCCGGCCGCCGCGGCCGCCCGCTGCGGCTCGGCTCCGGGGGCCGCAGGCGTGCGCTCCGGCTCAGCCCGGGCGGTCACGGCGCCCGCTCCGGATCGGCCGCCGCGACGGCGGCCAGGTCGCCGTGACCGTTGCCGGCCGCGCCGGGGCCGGGCGTGCCGCCGGCGATCAGGGCGAGGAAGGCGTCTTCCAGGCGGCGGTGCGGCATGACCCGGTCCACGGCCAGGCCCGCGCCGACGAGGGCCGCGACGGCCGCCGAGGCGGGCTCGCCGCCCAGGTGCAGCAGGACGCCGTCCGGGTGCAGCTCCACGTTGCCGAAGCTATCCATCGCAGTCAGCACCTCCCTGGCCCGGCCCGGATCGGGCGTGCCGATGACGACGGCGCCGCCGTCTCCCCCGATCTCGCCGACCGGGCCGGCCGCGATCCGGCGGCCGAGATGCATGACCACGACGTCGGTGCAGGTCAGCTCGACTTCGGCCAGCATGTGGCTGGACAGGATCACGGTCCGCCCGGCGGCCGCGTACTGGGTGAGCACGTCGCGCATCTGCCGGATCTGCGGCGGGTCCAGGCCGTTCATCGGCTCGTCGAGCACGAGCAGGTCCGGCAGCCCCAGCATGGCCTGGGCGATGGCCAGCCGCTGGCACATGCCGCGCGAGTAGGTACGCACGGGCTTCTCGGCGGCCGCGCCGAGGCCGGCGATCTCCAGGACGTCGGCGAGGTGCGCGCCGCCGGCCGGGCGGCCGGTCGAGCGCCAGTACAGCTCCAGGTTGGCGCGGCCGGACAGGTGCGGGAGGAAGCCCGGCCCCTCGACGAACGCGCCGAGCCGCGACAGGGCCGGGGACCCGGCGTGGACCTCGCGGCCGAAGATCGTGATCGTGCCGGAGTCGGGCTTGATCAAGCCCATCAGCGCGCGGAGCGTGGTCGTCTTGCCGGCCCCGTTCGGGCCGAGCAGGCCGAGAATCATCTGGCGCTCCACCCGCAGCGACAGGTCATCGACAGCGAGATGACCGTCCCTGAACCGCTTGGTCAGCCCGGAGATGTCGAGCGGCACGCCGGCCAGGTCGGGCCGCGGCCCGGCGGATCCGGGGCGGCCGGGGAGACGTCGGCCAGGGAGACGGCGCTCAGCTCGGCGGTCAGTACGGCTGCCGGTCCGGCGAGCGGGGAGACGGCGGTCAGTGCGGCGGCGGAGGCCGAGGATCAGGCCGGCCGCCAGCGCGGCGGCGAGCGGGGCGCCCCAGGTCCACCACGGCAGGCCGCTGCTGGACACCACCAGGGCCGAGTCGGTCGGCAGGCGAACCCCGGGGCCGGCCAGGCTGACGCGGTAGACGGCCGGGGCCGGCGGCGTGGCGTAGCCGAAGTCGGTGGTGGTCAGGACGAGCCGGAGCCGGTGCCCGGCCACGAACTGGTGGTCGATGGCCGGCAGCCGCACGGTCACGTCCTGCCCGCCGCGGCCGGGCGGCACCGTGACCCGCAGCGGGGCGGCGAGGCTGGACGGCAGCGTCGCGTTGCCGGCCGGGTCCACGTCGTAGAGCTCGGCGAACAAGGTGACCTGGGCGGCGCCGCTGACCCGGATGCGGACCACCGGGGCGCCGGTGACCTGCACCGGGCGGGCCAGGACGGCGGAGGTGAAGGCCGCGGTCTGGCCGGGCATGTCGATGGCCAGGCCCGGCAGGCCGCCGACGCCGGGCAGGGTCGAGAAGGACGGCGGGGCGCCGCCCGGCGGGTTGATCACGGGCTGGGGCGGCCCGGCCAGGCGGACCAGCGTGCGCCCGGTGCCGTTCAGGCCGGGGTAGCGCGCGGCGGTGGCCACGGCCAGCTGGGCCTCGCCGCTTGTCGCGTCGAAGCGGAGGTTGCGGCTGACGAGAAAGCCGGGCCGGGCCGGCGAGGGGGAGGGGTGCGGCGGGGTGAGCCAGCGTTCGAACCAGTCGGTGGTGAGGGCGTCGAGGCGGCTGGTTTCCTGGTTGCCGCCGTCGTGGCCGCCGGCGAACCAGACCATGGCGGCAGGGGCGCCGTTGCGGCGGAGGTCCTGGTAGGTGGCGTCGGCCTGGTCCAGGCCGAACAGCGAGTCGTGCTCGCCCTGGATGAGCAGGGTCGGGGCGTCCAGGCGGCGGGCGACGCTGGCCGGGCTGGAGCGCAGCAGGGTCTCGACGGCCTGGGGCGTGGCGCGGCCGAGCGTGGCGGCCTGCTGGTAGATGGCGCAGATCCGGGGCAGGAAGCGGCCGCACGGGCTGACGGCGGCGGCGCCGCTGGTGACGGCGGCGCGGCCGCCCGTGACGCCCTGGGCGAAGAGCAGGCCCGCCCATTGCCTCTTGAACACGCCGCCGGCCGGGCCGCCGCCCGCGGCGTTGGGGAACAGGGCGGTGGCCAGGTTGTTCCAGGTGCTCACCGGGACGACGGCGTCGATGCGGCGATCGTAGGCGGCGGCGAGCAGGGCCATGGCGCCGCCGTAGGACGCGCCGGTGATGCCGACCCGGGGGTCGCCGGGATGGTCGAGCCGGACCCGCGGCTGACGCGCCAGCCAGGTCACGAGCTGCTCGACATCCTTGACCTCGTAGTCGGGCGAGTCCAGGGCGATCTGGCCGGTGGACCGGCCGAAGCCGCGCGCCGACCAGGTCAGGACCGCAAAGCCGGCCTGGGCCAGCTGCTCGGCCTCAGACCGCACGGCGTTCTTCGTCTCGCCGAAGCCGTGGGCGAGCATGATGGCCGGGACCCGGCCCGGGCCGGCCGGGGTGAAGAACGTGGCGTCCAGCGAAACGTGCTGGTCGTCGCGGGGGCCGTCGGTGACGCGGATCGTCAGGTTCCGGGCGGTCACCGGGGCCGGCGCGGCCGCCCCGGCCACCCCGGCGACGCCGGCCGCGACGACGGCGAGCCCGGCCGCGACCAAGGCCAGCAGACGCCAGCCCCGCGGCCGCCGCCAGCCGCGGCGCCGGCCGCGCCCCGGAAACTCCATACGGGGAAACCTAGCAACGGCGCACCGGTGCTGACGCCGCGCCGGCGCTGGACGCGCTGGCCCGCGGGTGCGGCTGGACCCGGCGGCGGGGGCGGACGGCAGCACGTTAGGTTGATCGCCATGGCGACGTTCATCACCCGGCTGGATCAGGCCGGCGGCGGGCTGCGGCTGGCCGTGAAGGATCTCATTGACGTCCAGGGGGTGCTGACCACCGCGGGCAGCAAGGCGGTCGCCGACCGGGCCATCCCGGCGCTGGCCGACGCCCCGTGCATGGCCGGCGCCCGGGCGGCGGGCGTGGTCATCGTCGGGAAGACCAACCTCAACGAGCTGGCCTACGGCGCGTCCGGCCTGAACGAGCACTTCGGGACGCCGGTGAACCCGCTGGACCCGGACCTGCTGCCAGGCGGGTCGTCGAGCGGGTCGGCGGTGGCGGTGGGCGCCGGGGAGGCCGACGTGGCCTACGGGTCGGACACGGGCGGGTCGATCCGGGTGCCGGCCGCCTACTGCGGCGTCGCGGGGCTGAAGACGACGCATGGCCGGGTGCCGCTGGACGGGGTGTGGCCGCTGGCCCCCAGCCTGGACACGGTCGGGCCGATGGCCCGCGACGTGGCCGGCCTGGTCGCCGGGATGGCGCTGCTGGAGCCCGGCTTCGCCATCAGCGCTGACAGCGCGGTGACCCTGGGCCGGGTGCGCGCCACCGGCGAGGCGCAGGACCCGGCGATCGAGGCCGCGCTCGACGAGGCGCTGGCCCGCGGCGGGATCGGCGTCGCCGAGCTGGAGCTGGACGGCTGGGGGGACGCGCTCACCGCCGTCTACACGATCATGGCCGAGGAGGCCGCGATCAGCGACGGCACCCTGATGGCGGATCCGCTGAGCCGGGCCGGGCTCGGCTCAGGCGTCCGCGACCGGCTGGCTCAGGCGGCTCAGGTGACCGCCGAGGACGCGGAGGTCGCGCGGCGCTTCCAGCGCGAGTGGAAGGACACCTTCGACCGGCTGTTCCAGGCCGCGCAGCTGCTCGTCCTGCCGACCGTGCCGTTCTTCCCGCCGCCGGCCAGCAACGGGGGCAAGGAGCCGCACACCCGGCTGACGGCGCCGATCAACCTCGCCGGGCTGCCCGCGCTGGCGCTGCCGGTCCCCGCGCCGGGATCCCGGCTCCCGGCCAGCCTGCAGCTGATCGGGCCGGCCGGCAGCGAGGAGCTTATCCTGGCCACCGGCGCCGTCCTCGAGGCCGCGGCGGGTTACCGGCGGCCGTGAGTCAGCGGGCCGGCAGGGCCGCTGCCGGGCGCTCGTCCGCGGCCGTGGCCAGGTCGAGCACGAGCCGGACGAGGACCATCAGCACCCGCTTGACCGAGTCGCGCTGCCGCGCGTCGCACAGGACCACGGGGACGTCGGGATCGAGGCGCAGGGCGATCCGGACGTCGTCGGGGGCGTACCGCGGGGCGTTGTCGAAGCAGTTGACCGCGACGACGAACGGCGTCCCGTGCTGCTCGAAGTAGTCGACGGCGGCGAAGCAGTCGGCCAGGCGCCGCGTGTCCGCCAGCACCACCGCGCCCAGCGCGCCGTAGGCCAGCTCGTCCCACATGAACCAGAAGCGCTCCTGGCCCGGCGTGCCGAACAGGTACAGGACCAGGTCGGACCGGAAGCTGACCCGGCCGAAGTCCATGGCGACGGTGGTCGTCGTCTTGCGCTCCACCCCGGCCACGTCGTCGACCCCGACGCTCCGGTCGCTGAGCTCTTCCTCCGTGCGCAGCGGCCGGATCTCGCTGATCGACGAGACCAGGGTCGTCTTGCCCGCCCCGAACCCACCGGCAATCAGGATCTTGGCGGTGACCGGCAGGGCGCCGCGCTCGGCGGGCGGGTCAGAGGGCCTGAAGTCCATCAAGTATGTCCCTCAGCAGTCGCGCATCGGTTACGGGTCCCGGGCGCGCCGGGCGGATGCTCACCATGCCGTGCTCGCTCAGGTCGCTGAGCAGCACGCGAGCCACGCCGACCGGGAGCTCGAGGTCAGAGGCCACATCCACGACGGTGATGGGGCTGCGGCTCACGCTCAGGATCCGCCGGTGCTCGGGGCTGAGCCGGAACCGCTCCGGGGGAGGCCGGTCGGTCGCCAGCACGACATCGATCAGGCCGAACGACGCCGCTCCCTCGCTGGGCAGGGTCCGGCCCTTGGTCATGGCGTAGGGCCGGACCACCGGCCCGGCGGCCCGGTCCAGCCAGCTATCCCGCGGCGCAGTCATGGCGGGTCACCCGGCGGCCGGTTGGTGGTCGGTGAACCTGGGCGGGGACCCCAGGTACTTGCCCATGCGCCGGGTCAGCATGGCCATCTCATAGGCGACCAGGGCCACGTTGGCGGTCCCGGAGCTCAGGACGGCCAGGCACGTGCCTTCCCCGGCCGCCATGATGAACAGGAACGCCGTCTCCATCTCGATGATCGTCTGCCGGACCTCGCCGCCGTGGAAGTGCCGTCCCGCCCCGCGGGCCAGGCTCTGCACGCCGGCCGCGAGGGCGGACAGGTGGTCGCCGTCCTCCTGGCTCAGGTCCCTGGATGCCGCCACGACCAGGCCGTCCCGGGACAGGATGACCGCCTGGCGGACGGGCTCGATGCGCTCGGCGAGATTGTCCAGGAGCCAGCTCAGCTGGTTGGCGTTGGCCTCGGCCGCCATCACTGGGCCTCGCCATCGCTCGCATCGGTCCCGGCTTCCTCGGCCCCGCCCGGCCAGGCCGGGAGGTCGCCGGCCGGTTCATCCAGGTCATCGGTGCGCCCGTGCTCCCAGCCCCGCTGCAGGGCGGCCATGAGGTTGCGCGCCTGCTCCGGGGAACGAGCGGCCGGGCCGCCGGCCGCGGTGGCGGCCGGCGCCGTCCGGGGGCCCGGGCCCCTGCGCAGCTGCGGGGCGAGGCTGGCCTGGCGGACGCGGACGGGCATCCCCAGGTGCGTCCCGGCCGCGGCGGGGGCGGCTGGGACCGCCGGGCCCGCGCTCTGCGCCCAGGCCGCAGCGCCCGGCGCCTCCGCCGCGGGCGGCTGAGGCCCCGGCGCCGGCGCCGGGGCGGCAGGCTCCGGAGCTCCCGGCTGGGGGGACTCCGCCCACGACTTCTGCTCCCACGACGGCTGGTCCCACGACGCCTGGTCCCACGACGGCTGCTCCCATGGCGCCTGCGAGCGCGAGTCCCGCGGTGCCCGGCCGCGGCCAGCCAGGCCACGGACTGGCAGGCGGGGACCGGGCAGACCGAGACCAGCCGGGCCGGCACCCGCCGGGCTGGGCGGCGTGGCGGCCGGCCACGGACCGGGGCCGACCTCGTCGTCGGGCACCCCCGCGGCCAGCCGGTGCCGCCCGGTCAGGCTGAACACCGACCCCGGCGGCCGGGACTCAGCCGCCGCGGCCCGCTCCGGAGGCGGGCCGACCGGCGGGCCAGCCGACGGGCCGGTCAGTGAGGCCGCCGGCGGGCCAGCCGGCGGGCCGGTCGGTGAGGCCGCCGGCGGGCCGGCCAGCGAGCCATCCGGCGAGCCAGGCGGCGGGCCGGCCAGCGAGCCAGGCGGCGGGCCGGTCAGCGAGCCGACGGCCGCAGGCTGCCCGCCGCCGCGCGGCTCGGCGGGCGCGTCGCTCTCCCCGTCGCGCACCACGATGCTGATCGGCATCAGCACGATGGCGATGGTTCCGCCGTAGACCGAGCTGCGCAGCGAGACCCTGATTCCGTGCCGGGCGGCCAGCTGGCCGACCACGAACAGGCCGAGCTGGTCGCTGTTGGCCAGGTCGAACTCGGGCGGGCTGGCCAGGCGCTCGTTGATCTCGGCCATCTCCTCGGCGGACAGGCCCAGCCCGCGGTCCTCGATTTCCACGGCCAGGCCGTGCGCGACCGCATCCGCCTTGATCTCGACCTGGGTGCTGGGCGGGGAGAAGGACGCGGCGTTCTCGGCCAGCTCGGCGATCAGGTGAATCACGTCGTTGACCGCGGCGCCGGCGATGGCGTCCCGCGACTCGCTGAGCACGTCGATCCGGACGTAGTCCTCGACCTCGGCGATCGCGGCGCGCAGCACGTCCACGACGGGCACCGGCTCGCGCCAGCCGCGCGCCGGGGTCGACCCGGCCAGGATGATCAGGCCTTCCGCGTGACGGCGCATCCGGGTCGTCAGGTGGTCCAGGCGGAACAGCTCGTCCAGGGACGCCGGGTCGCGGGCGGCCCGCTCCATGGAGTCGAGCATGGTCAGCTGGCGGTGCAGCAGCGACTGGTTGCGCAGGGAGAGGTTCAGGAAGACCTGGTTGACGCCCTTGCGCAGGTTGGCCTGGCCGACGGCGGCCTCGACCGCCGTGCGCTGCACGGTGGCGAAGGACTCCGCCACCTTGGCGATCTCCGTGATCCGCCCCGGTGCGGGCGGCGGCGACTCGGCGGCGATATCCACGTCGTCGCCACGGCGCAGCCGTGCGACGACGCTGGGCAGCCGCTCGTCGGCCATGCTCTGGACACTGTCGTGCAGGTCAGTCAGGTCGCCGGAGACCCGGCGGCCGATCCAGACGGTGAGGAGGATGGAGGCGATGACGGCCACCAGGCCGAGGCCGCCCGCGAGGACGGCCTCCAGCAGCAGCCGGTTGCCGTACTGGCTGGCCACCTGGGCCAGCGGCCCGTTCAGCTTGACCTGGGCGTCCTCCAGCTCGCCCAGGAACCCGCCCGAGACTGACTCCCAGTCCGTGAACTTGACCGGCACCAGTCCCTTAGCGCCGACGCTCGCGTCGATCCGGTTCTCCATGGCCGCCAGCTGGTGGTAGGCCGCCGAGGCGTAGATGCGCTGGATCTGACGGCGGGACTGCGGGGTGAAGCCCGCGATCGCGTCGCCGATCTGGAGCCGCTGGCCGGCCACGGCGCTGGCGAACAGCTGGCGGTCGCCGGTGCTCATGTGGCCGCCCCCGGCCGCGGCGCCGGCCATCAGGGTGATCTCGCGGCCGAGGTCCTCCAGGGCGCGGGCGGCCTGGATGCTCGCGGCCGTCTGGGCGTATACCTCCAGGTTGAGGCCGATCGACCCGGTGGCCTGAAAGAGCGCGAACTCGGCGTCGACCAGGTTGCTGTACGCCTGGAACGCGACGGAGGGGCTCAGGGCTCCCGAGTCCACGCCCGCCCGGATGCCGGGGATCTTGGCCAGCTGCGCGGCCAGGATGTTCCCGGCCTGCTCCAGGCTGGCCGGGCTGTCGCCGCGGGTCGCCTGCTGGTTCCGGCGGTAGCTCACCAGCAGTGCGTTGGTCTGAGTCCGGGCAGCGTCCAGCGGGGCGACGGGCGACCGGCGGCCGGTGCTGAGCCAGATGAAGGTCTGCAGGCGCTCCTCGGCCAGCCGGGTCTCCAGCTGGTCGTAGACCTTAGCGCCGGTCGAGACCAGGTGATTGTACTGGCGGTCCCGCAGGGCGTTGCCCAGGGTGACGCTCGCCGCGAAGCCCCACAGGGCCAGCAGCGAGACCAGCGGGACGATCAGCAGTGTCGTCAGCGTGAGCCGCATGGACCGGGTACGGGCGGGACCGGTGCGCGCCATCTTTGTACCTCATTAATGAAGGCCGGGACGGACGAGGACGAACGGCGCTGCCTCGCACAGGCGCGATCCCTCCGAAAGAGGGCCTGCGCCCGCTAGACCTGGGTTAACGGAATCGAGCACGGCCGGCTCGCGGCCTCGTGGCCTGGCCCGGCCGCCCCCGCGCATGGCGCTGCCCCGCCCCTTGAAACCTTCATCTGGACCCCTCCAGTGCCGATGGCCCTATGGCGGGCCTCATTCCGGCCGTGCAATCACGGCGCAGGAAAACGGCTTGTGGAGCGTAGCACCCGTAATGGCGCCGATTAAGGCAATACTCGCAGGACGCGCCAGATTCGGCCTGACGGAAAAACGGCGTTAGCGGGCCTGCGCGGTCGCCCCGGCGGTATCGACGCGCAGCGGCAGCACCCGCCAGTCGGCCGCGTCGGCGGCCGCAATCGCGGCCACCTCGCCGGACCCGCCCACCCCGCCGGACCCGCCCTGCTCGCCGGTCACCGTGAGGGCCAGGACGGATGGCCCCGCGCCGGAGACCACCGCCGGGACGCCCGCGGCCCGCAGCGCGGCGATCAGGCGGGCGGTGGCGGGCATCGCGGCGGCCCGGTAGGCCTGGTGCAGGAAGTCCTCGGTCGCGTCCATGAGCAGGTCCGGCTGGCTGGTCAGGGCGGTGACCAGCAGCGCGGCCCGGGCTGAGTTGGCCGCGGCGTCCGCGAGCGGGACCTGGGGCGGCAGGACCTGGCGCGCGGTGACCGTCGGCAGCGGCGCGGCGGGCACGCACAGCACGGGGGCGATGCCCGGCAGCGGCGCCAGGCGCGCCACTCGCGCCCCGGCCGAACCGGCCGAACCGCCCGGGCCCGCCGTGCCCGCCGTGCCCGCCGGATGCCACGCGATCGTCAGGCCGCCGGCCAGGCAGGCCGCCACGTTGTCCGGGTGCCCCTCCATCTTGGTGGCCAGGGCCAGAATGGTGTCATCGGGCAGCGCGGCCGTCCCGGCGGGCCCGGCCAGCGCCCGCGCGGCCAGGAGCCCGGCGCAGATGGCACCGGCCGAGGAGCCCAGGCCGAAGCCCTGCGGGATCTCGTTCTGGCAGGAAAGGGCGAGGCCGGGCGGCGTCGCGCCGATGTGCGCGAAGGCCGTGCGCATGGCCCGGACCACCAGGTGCTGCTCGCCGGCGCTGGCCGCGGCCGCGCCCTCGCCGGTCACCTGGACCGTGAGGCCGCCCGGCGCGATCTGCGCCACGACCACGTCGTGCAGGCCCAGGGCCAGGCCGAACGAGTCGAAGCCGGGGCCGAGGTTGGCGCTGGTCGCCGGGACGGCGACCGTGACCGGCCCGGCCAGCCAGCTCACGCCTGCCCGCTCAAGCCCGCTCAAGCTCAAGCCAGCTCACGCCTGCCCGCTCAAGCCCGCTCAAGCTCAAGCCCGCTCAAGCTCAAGCCAGGCCCAGCGCGGCCGCGACGGCGCCGGGGTCGGCGGCGACCACGGCCGGCTCCGGGCAGCCGGCGATCGCCGTGGCCGGGTCCTTCAGCCCGTTGCCGGTGATGGTGCAGACGGCCACCGAGCCGGCCGCGACCTGGCCGCGCTCGCACGCCTGCAGCAGGCCGGCCACCCCGGCCGCCGAGGCGGGCTCCCCGAACACGCCCTCCTCGCGGGCCAGCAGCCGGTAGGCGGCCAGGATCTGGTCGTCGGTCACGGCGTCGATCAGGCCGCCGGACTCGTCGCGGGCGGCCTGCGCCAGCTGCCACGAGGCCGGGTTGCCGATCCGGATGGCCGTGGCCACCGTGACCGGGCTGAGCACCGGGGCGCCGTTGACGATCGGCGCGGCGCCGCTGGCCTGGAAGCCCAGCATCCGCGGCGCCCGGCTGGCCCGCCCGGCGGCCAGGTCCTCGCCGTAGCCCAGCCAGTAAGCGGCGATGTTGCCCGCGTTGCCGACCGGGAGGCAGTGCACGTCGGGGGCGTCGCCCAGCTCGTCCACGATCTCGAACGCGGCCGTCTTCTGCCCCTCCAGCCGCTCCCGGTTCACGGAGTTGACCAGGGCGATCGGGTAGTCGGCGCCCAGCTTGCGGGCCAGCTCCAGGCAGTCGTC
>Ga0193728_1001690_pt1 | contig 11358 bp, 7 predicted proteins | sample U1c1metaG_FD_143037 | JGI IMG/M metagenome (GOLD analysis project Ga0193728, IMG submission 143037) | Soil microbial communities from a riparian zone of the East river system, Colorado, United States - U1c1 | ecosystem: Environmental > Terrestrial > Soil > Riparian zone | place: USA: East River...
TTACTGTAATCGTGGCGACAACCGCTTTGGTGGTGTCTGCCACCGAGGTAGCAGTCAGTGATACCGCAGCTGGTGAGGGCGCCGTAGCCGGGGCCCTGTAGGTAATTGCTGCGCCCGACGCGCTGGAAGTGGCTGATAAGCTGCCGCAGGCCGCTCCACTGCAACCCGCTCCTCTGAGCGTCCAGCCCACGCCCTTATTTTGCGCGTCATTTTTCACTGTCGCTGTGATGCTCTGGGACTGACCGGTTTGCACCGATGCCGCCGTGGGATTCACAGCGATCGCAACGGCGGGCACCGCTGCGCTCGTCACTGTAATCGTGACGACCGCTGCTTTGGTGGTGTCCGCCACGGAGGTAGCAGTCGCCGAAACGACCGCCGGTGTGGGCGACGTAGCCGGTGCGGTGTAAGTGATTGCGGTACCCGAGGCGCTGAAAGTGGCTGACAAGCTGCCGCAGGCCGCTCCGCTGCAACCCGCGCCAGTTAGCATCCAGCTCACACCTTTATTTTGCGCGTCGTTTTGTACTGTCGCCGTGATGCTCTGCGTATGGCCGGTTTGCACCGATGCAGATGCGGGGTTCACGCTTATCGCAATGGGTGCTGGAGTAGGCGCACCCGGCGTTGCCGCCGAACTGGTGACCGTAATTGTTGCGGCGGAGGTTTTCGTGCTATCGGCCACTGATGTAGCGGTAGCGGTCACGGCCGCCGGAGAGGGCACTTTTGCTGGAGCGGTATAAGTAACCGCAGCGCCTGAGGCGCTGGAAGCTGCCGACAGCGTTCCGCACGCGGAGCCTGAACAGCCGGCACCACTAAGCGTCCAGGTCACGCCATTGTTCTGTGCGTCATTTTGCACCGTCGCGGTAAGACCCTGGGTGTGGCCGACTGGTACTGAAGCGTTTGCCGGAGATATGGCGACGACGACAGGGGATACGGTTGTGCTGATAGCAGCTTGCGCGATGGCCATTTTCGTGGGCTGCGCTTGTGAAACCGCTGTGATGGTGACGGTCGATGGCGAGGGCACCGTCAGCGGCGCCTTATACAAACCTGTGGCATCGATCGTGCCGTGCGTCGCCTCGCCTCCAGTAACACCGTTGACTTGCCAGATGACCGCAGTGTTGGAGGTGTTGGCTACCGAAGCCGTGAATTTTTGCGTTCCGGAAACTGGCACTGAGGTGCTCGTCGGAGTCACCGTTATTTTGACGCCTTGAGCGGTTTGATTGCCCACAAATGAGGAGCTTGTGCTTGCGCATCCCCAAGCAATGACAGCAATAACGAGAAATAGTGTCGCTGACAGAAGTGTCCGCAAGCGGACAAAAGTGCGCAATACCATGAAGTGTATCCCTCACACGAAAAAATAGTGGTTAGTTCCTCTTGCGAGGACGAACACGATTAAATAACTGTTACTCGGGGGACTTCTCCGGGTTGGGGTCGGAGGCGAGCTAAAAGACTAATCTGGATGCTCAAAAAAGTAAAGCTTGCGGCCCAGTTTCGCGTCGAATCTGACATGGGGTTGACGGAACACCGTCACGAATCAGTTAGGTAACAGACCGTATACGCTGATTTCTCCGACGGTCCCGACGTACACTTTGCCGTTGGCAACGGTGGGCACGGTGAATTTCACAGCTTGTCCGGCTTGATCGGCGCTGCTGTTCGCACTGTTCCAAAGTTCTGAGCCGAGATTAGTTGCGTCATAAGCGTGTAGCACCGATGGTCCAGTGCCTTTCTCCGTCGCCCAGACAATACCATTGGACGTCCCTTGCGATGAAATCGATGGTGTTGAACCTGGGAATCCGAAGGTGCTGGGTGATTGCGATGCAGGTGAGGTGCTGAACTGTCCCGTCGAGGCGTTGAAGGTGTAACCTTTTACGTGGTCCGTAATGGGCCCGATATAAAGTGTGTTCTGCCAAAACGCTGGTGTGCCGAAGATTCTGTTTCCGACCGAAAAAGTTTGCACCGCTCCCGCGTCGTTACTGGTATTACCGCCCAAATTATCCCGGTTCAGAAGGAACAATGTACCTTCTTTTCCTCCGCCGATGGCCAAGTGCTGCACCGGACCGGAAGGCTGATCGATTAGAATCGTTGCACCTCCCGAGCCGAAATCGATGTCTCCGCTGTCCAGTGTGGCTTGATCGCTGGGTGCAAAAAAGCTTGAGACGGTCAAGCCTGGCGTAGACAGTTTCAAAAAACTATCTCCAAATAATGTCACGCCGTCGAAATTTCCATTTCCGGTGATCACATAAAGGTTATTGCTGGAGTCGATCGCAGGAGCGCCGCCAGCCATCCAAATACCACCGAAGCCTACACCAGGGTCGTCGTTGAAGACGGATACTTGCGCCAGCGTTGCAGCGTTGTAGCCCACAATCCATCCGAAGTAAGAGGGAACGTCGCCGTGAGAAGCGTAGGCGATGTAAACCACACCGTTCAGTAGCGCGAGGCCGGCGCGCTGATTCTGGCTCAGGGGACTAAAAGAATTCCCATTGAACGTAAATGCAATCTCGTGAGGTCCGGTAAATTTTTCCGATCCGTCGATCAAGCTTAAGGCATGCAAGCGTTGGTGGATGGTTGCGCCATTCTTGGATTTGGAGACCACGTAAATTGTCTTGGTAGCGGGATCGATTACCGGGGTCCCGACGATGCCGATATCCGGTGCAAGGTCAGTGGAACCTCCTACATCCATATTGCTAACCCACGTTTCGCCACTGGCCAGCAAGCTCTTCGACCAATATGTCTGACAAGGTGAAGCATCGGCGTCAAAGGCATAGAGCGTGTCATGTACCGTGGCCGCGATCAGCACATTATGAGTTCCGCCGCCGATGGCTACGTTAGCTACCCACAGAGGTTGCGCGTACGCCGAAGCATCAATGGCGCAGGCAAAACGCTTACCGAAGGTGGCAGCTTTTACGGTCGAAGTGTTCAACGCGTACTCCTGGCTATTCACACCATCTCTGGATAGATCGTTGTGATAAGTAAAAACTCCTGCAAGATCCGTGATGAAAACACTTGCGGACGCGGAAGCGGTACTGTCTGCCATGATTCTGGCGGCTACGGTGTGCGTGCCCGCAGCGGATGGCGGTGAATAAACTCCGGTGGCGCTGACTGTACCTACGGAGGAATTGCCGCCTGGTATGGAATCCACTTCCCATGTTACGCAGGTCACGGTGTTTCCGGTAACCGTGGCCGTGAAGGCTTGGCTCTGCCCTGTTGTAAGCGCCGCGCGCAGCGGGCTAATGGATACAGAAGCGGTGCCGCCTGGAGTAGAACCACTAACGGTAACCATCGCTGACGCCGATTTTGTCTCGTCAGCTGCGGACACGGCTGTGACTGTAACAGTTGCGGGGCATGGTAGAGCGGCTGGAGCCGTGTAGGTGCCCGTAGAATTGATACTGCCGTGAATGGCGTCTCCGCCCGCTACGCCGTTCACTTGCCAGGTAACTGCTGTGTTAGAGGCGTTTGTCACCGCTGCGGTAAATGTTTGCGTTCCCGCAACCTTAACGGATGCGGCGGCCGGCGTAACAGAAATGATAATGCCCTGCGGACTGCTGGCTGATCCTCCTCCACCGCCACAGCCAACGCTCAACACTGCAATAGTCAGAAGCGAACAAACCAACAGACAATTACGAGATCGTAAGAAAAAAACCGAAGCCATGAATGGGAGTTCCCCTGATCAGGTGACTTGGTTCCCCTGGGGAGAGAAAAGTCACGATTTACAATGCATCAAGACCCCCGAGCGGGGAGGTCAGGGACTACTTAAGGCTAAAAGGTATGATGCAAAAAGTAAAGACTTGAGTGAGGCAAAAGTTCAAGAACCGAACGGCCAAAGTTTGCGGAAGAAGTTGCGGACGCGCTCCGTCAAGGAAGCGGTCTTGACGGGAGGTGGAGCAGGTGGCGGTGCTGCGGCAGGAGGTGGAGGTGCAGCGGGAGCCTTCACCGGGACGACCTCGCCCTCAACTTTTCCTTGGAAGATAAGTGTCGGCCGCACGCGCACGCGGCGAATCAGCATGATCGTTTTTGGGTCGACTTCCGGTTGTACCTTGGCGTTGGCGTTGAATATCAACGGGGGCACAAAAACCTGGTAGATCGGCTCTTGCTTCGGTGCGACAGGTTTGGGAGGTTGAGCGGTAGGTACATTTGGTTTGACGTCTTCGACTTTATGGCGCACTTCGTCGGCTGTGGCCAGGCGGCTAACTTCCGGCGCCGCCGTTTCGGCAAGTTGCAACTCGCACGCACAGTGTTCGCCAGAATCGGTGCGCAGAGAATCGATTTGCCCGTTCGCCAAAAAAACATTGCCCCCCTGAGGCACCAGAATATTTTGACCGGTTAACTGCTGCTCGAGGCGCATCGCTCCGCGATTGGTGCGGACGCACATCGCGCCGGCAGCGTCAAAACCCACGATGGTATCCTGTGGGCCACCCCCGATGGCCACTGGCTGGGCCTGAATTTGCGGGGTGTACATGGTCAGCGCAGGCGCACGTTCAATGTGCGCATGAATCGTGCCGGTATCGAGAGCGATTGTTAGGGAGTTGCCGGATTTGAGCACGGAGAAGTGCGCTGGTCCGCAGATGGCGATGTGACCACCTTCCACCAGATTTATGCGTGCGGTGCCGGACTTAACGCGCACATCGCTGCCGCTGTGCAGTACGGTGGCTACACTGCCGTTGAGGTTCTCCACGCTCATGGGGCCGGTCACCGCGATGGCGTCGCCTTCAATGGCGCCGACGGAATCGCCTGGCGAAGGATTATCGGGACGCGCGGCTGCCGCGAACACTCCGAAGAGCGCAACACTGGCGGCGATGGAAATTAATGCGACATTGCGCCGCGCGTTTTGGTTTTGAATCGAAACCGCCAAAAATTCCACCCTTCTGTATTGCGTGTATTGAGCCGCGGGAATTCTCGCGAAAGCCTTCAGCCTATACTATACGACGATGGCTAACCGTGAAGCAGAGCAAGGTGCTCCAAGTGAATCCGGCAAGGGGCCGTCACCGCCATCGGCTCCGCAACCGGAGAGCGAGCCGGTAAATTTACATTACGACACGCGGCTGCCGCACCTTCCCTGGTCACGCCGCGCACAAATTCCGATCATCGCCGCCGCAGTATACAGCGTCATTCGTACACTGGGGCCCACGCTGCGCTTTGAAGCGCTGGGTCAACAGCAACCGGAACGCGTTTATGCGCGGGGACAGCGATGCATTTTTGCGTTCTGGCACCGCGTTATCATTCCGGTGGCGTGGTGGGCCAGGAATCGCGGCATCGTGGTGCTCAATACCACGGCGTTCGATGGCCAGTGGACGCGCAAGGTTATCGAGTGGCTGGGATTCGGCACGGCGCAGGGAAGTTCGACGCGTGGTGGGCTGCGGGGGTTGGCCGTAATGGCCAAACGTCTCGACGAGGGTGTCGATTGCGGCTTTACGATTGATGGCCCGCGCGGGCCGCGATACGTGGCCAAGCCCGGGCCGGTAATGCTGGCGAAAAAGAGCGGCTGCCCAATCCTGGTATTTCATATTGGCGTGGACCGCGGTAAAACTTTCACCAACACCTGGGATCATTTTTTGCTGCCCGCGCCGTTCGCCCGAGCGGTGATTCTGTGCGCGCCGCCAATTTACGTGCCGGCGGATGCCGACGCGGATTTGATGCAAGCGAAGCACGCTGAAATGCAGCGGGAATTGGAGCGCGTTCGCGACGTAGCCGAGGGCTGGTTTCAGTTAAGCGAAGAAGAACGGCAGCGTTATCGCGCTGAATTTTTGCGCTGAGGAATTTTTATGGTACGAATTTAATTCTGCACAGATTGCACGTCCTGACTACCTCACAACATAAAATTTGGCCAGTAACGCCCGCGCCGATGCGGCTGTCACTTTACGGAGATAGTTATTATTGGAGCAGCAGCCGATGCGACCATCACTCTCATGTGCTTTCCCGCCAGCGCGGCTCTCTGCTTTTCGGTGAAACCGGCACACGCTACCTCCCCGACCAATTCATATTTGCCCTTATTTGCCCTTTTTCTTCGGCAACTCCAACGAAGCCGCATAGCGGTAAACTTCTCCAACCTCCAACACCATGCCCGTTACTGTATTCGTGAGCGTTTTTACAGCATCTAACTGCTCCATGTATTTTTAATCACAAATTCCACGTCTATGGTTGATCCTCTGCGATCACTGCTGTCCGGGGAAACTTCTTCGGTGAGAGCACAAGCGTCGTAGATTCAGTGTGATGGATGGGTTTTGGCGTTAGAACGATTTGAAATTCAAAGGGCGTTAAAAGCATCCTTGGCGGGCTCCTACGGAGCGGTGACAATGCTGGATGAATTCTGGGCGCGCCGTATTCTTTCGTTACGATCCGGACGTCCAAGCCGCGCTCAACTGCTTTCTGCGGCGCTGCCCTAGACGACATTTGAAAAATAAACGAGAGTGCAGGCGCACACAAGAATGGCACTATGACACGCGTCCATTTCCAAAACGCTTGCATTGCATCCTTCTCGATTATTTTACCGGACGTTCCGCGAGCTTTACCTGTACATCTATTTTTTTTCCGCCGCGGTACAGCGTGACCGGAACGGTGTCGCCGGGGCGCTTGCGGTTTAGAATTTTTCCTATGTCGAATTGATTGGTAACCGGCTGGCCATCAATGGAAGTAATCACGTCACCGCCGATGGTGATGCGGCGCATGCCGGCTTGGGCGACTTGATCGCCGCCTTTTATGCCTGCCGCGGCAGCGGGGCCTCCGCGCGTGACCGTTTCCACCAGTAGGCCTTCCTGCACCGGCAGATCGAGTGCTTGTGAGAGGTATCCACCGACGGGCAAAGTTTCCAATCCTAGAAAGGCGCGGTGCACCCGGCCGTCGGTGATCAAGTCGTTGGCGATGCCTTTTGCGGTGCTGATGGGGATGGCGAATCCGATGCCCGCGGTGGTTCCCGACGGAGTGTAGATCGCGGAGTTGATGCCGATCACTTCGCCGTGGGAGTTGATGAGCGGGCCGCCGGAATTGCCGCGATTGATGGCCGCGTCGGTTTGAATGGCTTCATCGATGAAGGTGGTTTCGCTGGTTTGCACTGTCCGGCCCAACGCGCTGACCACGCCAGTGGTCAAGGTGCTTTGAAATCCGAAGGGATTGCCGATGGCCAGGACTTTTTGTCCCACCTGCAAATTGTTTGAATCGCCGAGCGGCAGTGTGGCCAGATTTTTTCCGTTGGGTTCGATTTTCAATAACGCGACATCATTGCGTTGATCGGCACCGATAAATTTTGCCGGGTAGCGCGACTGGTCGCCTAAAACAACTTCGATGGATTGTGCTTCCTGCACCACGTGGAAATTCGTGAGGATGTAACCGCGCTTGTCGATAATAAATCCCGAGCCCGCGCCTTCCACCGGAACAGGGTCCATGAAGAAATCATATTGCGTGGCTTTGGTGAGCACGTTGGCGACCGCCGGCGCGGTCTGTCGGTAGATGCGCACGTTGATGGATTCATCGTCGGTGAGTGCCGCATCACGTTGCGAAATGTTGGTAGTCAAGCCGGGAGGTCGCGATTCATTAATTGGACCTGCTCCGACATCCACAGGCTGACGCGCGCCCCAGCGCCCTCCGGCCCAGTAGGCGGCCAGAATAATCACCACGGCGGCGAGAAAAAGACGGATGGCGCTGGAGGATCGCGAGATGGTCATGTTTGATTGTCCTTCTTCGGGTTCTTATTGTTTAAGCCTTATTCTGTATTGATTTTAACGCTGGCCGGTCATGGACTGCTTGGAAATATCTTCTAGGCCGCTTCCGGCTAGAAGGCTGTCTAGTTATTCCACGATTTCACGGACACGCAGCATCTCAAACGGTTGGACGCACTTCGCGGAGTTTGGTAGCGAGCAGCTCGACTTGTTGACGCGTTTTCGCAAGGGAGCCGGAGCAATCAATTCTTTCGGTGGCATGCTGCAATTTCTCTTCCACGGGAAGTTGCGAGGCGATTCTGAGGCGAGCTTCCTCTTCGGTGAAACCGCGGGCCATCAACCGCGAAATTTGCTGCTGCGGCTCACACCAGACCACCACCACACCATCCAGCATTTTATCCAGTCCGGCTTCCACGATCAGCGCGGCTTCCACGAATGCAGCGCTTGGCGTTGCTCCGCGCTCCAATTTCGCAAATTCGGAAACAATATACTCCTCCACGCGAGGATGCACGATGGCGTTCAATTGTTTCAGTTTGATGGGGTCGTCAAAAACGATTTTTGCCAAGGCCACGCGATTAATGTTGTTGTCGGCCTTCAAGATGGAGCTCCCGAACACGCGCATAATTTTGTGATGCGCGGGATAGCCGGGCTCGATGAGCATCTTCGCGATGGAATCGGCATCGAGGACGGTGAAGCCCATTTCCCGCAACATGGCGCTGACGGTGCTCTTGCCGCTGGCGATGCCGCCAGTGATGCCGAGACGAAGCATGAGTGATTCTATCGTGCGGTGACGCCGGATTGCGGTTGTTTCGTCTGGGACGCTCCCCGACGCAGGCGTGCAGCTTTTACTGTATTGCTCATGAGCATGGTTATGGTCATGGGTCCGACGCCGCCGGGGACCGGAGTTAGCGCGCCGGCAACATTTATGGCGTCCGGGTGAACGTCGCCGACGAGCGCGGAATTTTTGGCGCGGAATTTTTCGAGACGCTCGGGCGTGTTGCGGAAAAGTCGCTCGGCTTCGGCGGGATCGGTGACACGATTGGTGCCCACGTCAATTACGGCTGCGCCTGGCTTGATCCAGTCCGCTGCCACGTAACCGGCCTTGCCCATGGCGGCGACGATGATGTCAGCGCGGCGGACCGTTCCGGACAGGTCGCGCGTTTTGGAGTGGCAAATAGTTACGGTGGCGTTGGCATGCATCAAGAGCAAGGACATGGGCTTGCCTACAATGTCGCTGCGTCCGAGCACGACTGCGTCTGAACCTTCGATGGCCATGTTGCCGCGCCGCAAAATTTCCATGCAGCCCGCGGGAGTGCAGGCGACGAGTCCAGGGCGGCCACTGACCAGACGTCCGAGATTCATGGGATGAAATCCGTCGACGTCTTTGGCTGGATCAACTGACTCAAGAATGAGCTTGGTGTCGACCTGAGGCGGCAAAGGAAGTTGGATAAGGATGCCGTCCACGGCGGGATCGCCGTTCAAGTCGTCGACCAGTTGCAACATTTCGCGCGTGCTTACCGTTGCCGGCGGTGTGTGCATCCAGCTGGCAATGCCGAGTTGTTCGCAGGCGGCGATTTTGCTTTTCACGTAAAGCTGGGAAGCAGGATTGTCACCCACCAGTACAGCAGCAAGACCCGGACGGATACCAGAGGAAGTCATGGCCGCGATCTCGTCTTTTAGCTCAGCGAAAATCTCATCGCGGATTTTCAGGCCATCGAGGATGCGGGCGGTCATGTGCAGGGGACTCCTGTGCGGAACAAGAAAAATCATAGCACATAGGAAACGAGGGGCTGGCTCGCTGAAAAATGATGGAGGTCAAGTACGAGATGGAAATGAATGCTGAGCGACAACACCGAACTAACCAGCATGATAAACAGCAGCCTTTGTCGGTTGCGCTGATTCAATAGAGCTCCGATTTCTCCTCAAGCGACAGTTGGAAAGGTGCCGCTGAGTTTTGTTTATTCCTTGGACCACGGTGGAACGACGCCGGTCATTCGTGCGTACGCGATAAGTTGTCCCATGTGCTCGTTGGCGTGAACGATGATGCGAAGATACATACCGTCCACCGTTGCGTCTCGATCGTAGATTTTCACGGCGCGCTTCAAATCCTCGGGCGTTTCGGCTAAGTGAGCGGTTTTGACCGCCTGCAAAGAGTTTTTGAGCCACGCGATGACTTCGGGTTTTGCGGTGACGGTCTTTTCCATCTTGAGGTTCAGGTCAACGGGCATCTTGGGGCCGGTGACACTCAGCAGATAGAAATTGGCGATGGCTATATGCATATAAACTTCGCTCGTAGAGCGTACGCCGGGTGCCGGGCGCCACGAATATTTGTCCGCAGGCGTGGCTTCGGCCAGCGCGATCAGTTGCTGCGAGACGTGCAGCCACTCGCCGTCATAACCTTTCCAGATGCCTTCCGGCGCCTGAGCCGGCGAAGCCGCCGCACTCAAAGTAAGGAATAGCAAGAGCAGCAATGCTTTCATGCTGCGACTCCTTATATTCCTTTGTAGTTCTTTTGTCACGGACCCGAACACACAAAGTGACCGCATTCTATGTCTTTGACGGCGTGCTCGAAAAATAGGCTCGCTTTCTCGGCGAGAAAACACTGTCGGCGGCCGTTCACTGGTTATAGTGATTCTTGCGGGCTTCGCGCGTGGCCTGACTGTAGATCTGTAGTGTAACGATCAAAATCGCTATATTCTGCTTACCTCCAAGAGGAGTCCAATCATGACGACTCGTCTTTGCACCAGGAATCGGCAGAACATCCTTTTTGCCGTGTGTCTTTTGTTGTTCTTCTTAGTTGGGCCAGCACGATCTCTCGCGCATGACGAGTGGTATCGCGGCCTGGATTTGGAATCTGCCCTGGCAGACTCCAGTCTTGTGCTCGTTGGGCGCGTCACCGATCGAAGCGAAACCAAAATTGGCATGGGAGGCAAGGGTGAGCGCTCTCTGCTGCAATACAAATTCGAGCCGATCCTGGTGCTTAAGGGGGTGTTCTCGCGTGAATCGCTGTTGCTCACCAGCGACGATCTCGGCACGCAACAATTCAATGGGGTCACAGAGGCCGCGCCTATCGAGGCCGGGCAGTTGCGCCTGCTTATGTTGGGGCGTTCGTTCGCGGGATACGCGATGCGTCGAGAAGCACGCAGCTTCGATCAAGCAATACCTCGACTCAGCAGTCCCAACGATGAGTTAATCGCGACCGTCAATATCCTTCTGGCAGTCAATCATAATTTGGATCGCGCCAAGAAGGTGGCATTGCTTCTAGATGGTCTGCGAAAGCAAAAAGGCGCCCCGGTTATCCCGCTACTCGTGGCGGTGGAGCGCCGCTCGCTGCTCGCCGCGCAGACCCCCGGCGCAGTGGAGAGCATTGCCCCGCACCTGAGCGATCCTTCGCCCGCCGTGCGCGAGCAGGCGGCAAAAACTCTCTGCTCTTTGCTCAAAGCAGACTATTTAGACCAAGCGAAGTTTCGCGAATCCGCGGCCAACGCGCTGGCCACATCGATCGCGAGGCCGGACCCAAGTTTCGCTCCTCGCGTCACTGCGTTCGAAGCGCTTGGCGCCGCAGGACCTCAGGCTTTGGAGGACACTGCAGTGAAAGCCCAGCTCGGACTTGATCCGCTCGCCACGTTCGCGGAACAAGGCGCGCGGCTTCACGCCATCGGCGATCTCAAGGTGTCCGGCCAATCGCGTGCTGTGCTGACGCTAGTCAATCAGG
>Ga0193728_1001691_pt1 | contig 11356 bp, 12 predicted proteins | sample U1c1metaG_FD_143037 | JGI IMG/M metagenome (GOLD analysis project Ga0193728, IMG submission 143037) | Soil microbial communities from a riparian zone of the East river system, Colorado, United States - U1c1 | ecosystem: Environmental > Terrestrial > Soil > Riparian zone | place: USA: East River...
CCGTGAAGCGTCATTACCCACCAACGATCATCTCGCTTTTCCCAGTACAAAGGAGCTTCCCATCCCTCCTGCTGTACTATGTACCAGCCATCGGAAAGCCATAGAAGAGGATTAGTATAGCCTCCATCCTTTATGAACTCCAGGTATTCTCCATTGGTGACCAAACGCGAAGCAAGTTGGAATGCATGGAGAAATTGTCGATGCCTGGGTTCTTCATTGTCAAAGCAAAAACCTTCTCCTTCATGTCCTATCCAATCGATGCCCTCCGGATAGGAAACCCACTCTATTGGGGCAATACCTGCCGAAGGGGCTTGCTCTCGCTCCCGATAGACAGGATGCAGCGGATTACACGACAAAACATGCTTTATATCAGTAACCATCAACTCCTGATGTTGCTGCTCATGGTTCAGGCCAATCATTATGATTGGCGCAAGATCTGCAAGTTGTCCCTCATCCACCTGATTGAGCAGGTGAAGAACTCGCTGATCAACATATCGGCGGTACAGGTATGTCTCCTCAACAGTTGGTCGGGAAAGCAGACCTCGCATGGGCCGAGCATATCGTTTGCCAAGCGAGTTGTAATAGGAGTTAAAGAGGTATGCATACTCTGGATGAAAAGATGTGTACCCAGGAAGTGCTCGGGAAAGCAGAAAGGTCTCCCAGAACCAGGTCACATGGGCGAGCTGCCATTTCGTTGGGCTCACATCTGGCATTGACTGAATAACATAATCTTCAGCCACCAGTGGTTCACATAATTGCTCTGTGAAGCGACGAACTGCCTGATATTGCTCGCAATAATCATGCTTGGAAACAGGCATAGTGCCAAGTGAACGCACAGAGATGTCCTTTGCCATAAAAGATCTTTCCTTTCGTGTCAGTGTATCCTGATCAACAGTATACAGTCGAACAAACACTACAGAATGACGAACTTCATAGGCTTCCCAGAATCGAGTATAACACATTACTCACTGATCAAGGGTTGTGAACAAATTATTCAGTCCTTCGGCCAATGTCGGATGAGCGAAGATGGCATCACGGAGAGCTGTATATGGCAATTTTCCCATCATCGCAATCTGCAGGATGGTCATGATCTCTCCCCCTTCAATACCCAGGACCACACAACCCAGAATGTGTTTGGTATCAGCATCCACAATGGCTTTCATAAAACCTCGGGCTTCGTCCGTCTCTAGTGCACGAGCAACATAATCCATCGGCATCTTAGCAACACGGATATTGCGCCCCTGACTCCTTGCTTCCGTCTCACTTAGTCCAACACGCCCGAGCTGTGGATCAATGATACTGCTATAGGTATGCCGGAAACTACTGCTGGGAATGTAAATATACAAGAAGCAAGTCAAATACCAACGCAACCTGTTGTTTCAGAGTCATAAAAAGTACAAGAGAAAATATTCTAGTCGGGTAGGGATAATGAATTTACTCCCACCCCCATTTTTGAGGTAGTGAAGGGTCAAGGTCAGTTTCGAGCAGAATTTTGATTTTTGATATATAATGTTGCACATCTATTGCAGGGAATTCCGCACCAGCAAATTTATGAGCAGCAGAGACAACTTGACTGATTCGCGTCCACGCATGATCGCAAAGAAGAAGTACATCGTCATCTTTTGATCCCAAGTCCTCAACAATCCAAGTGCGTCTAACACCTAATTGTTCTCCTATAGATGGATGTGTATCATCTAGAAAATCTTTAAACATATCAAATGTTGGGAAAATATTGGTATCACCTTCAATTAAGGCTTTTAATATAACTTCTGAGGACATGTTTATATCGATTGGAAAATCAAATGCAAGTTTCATTACTGTGCCTCGGAAAATTCCTGCTTGTACGTAGCTTTTGTGTTGCAACATACCTATATGCACAACTGTAACTCTTCCTTTGTCAAACTTCTTAAGAAGGTCATCTTGCTTCATACGTTCTCTCCAGGGCTGATACCACTTGTCAAAACCCCCTTGATGCTTGAGTTCAGACTGTAGCATAAAGGTAACAGATCGGAGCGCTTGGAGGAAGGCATTAAGATTCCAGCGGAAAGGATCTGGTTCATGATACACATCCATGGTACGGTGAAAAAAGTAGTGCGCTTCATTGAATTTGTCATGGGTTGTAGGGATGGGACAAGTATGATTTGATGATGTACTCATCGCTATCTAATCCTCCATGAGTATAGTTTTTAGCCTTAGCGTCGCTATTTAGCAAATTGGCAACATAACAAACCTCTTGCTAGAGACACTCCAAAAATTTTGAAGCATTTTCCAGTGCATTTCAGAGAATTGTCTAACTAAATTTTTTTAGAGAGTGCCGATTTTATTGGAACCAAACACTATCTTAAAAGGGTGCCTTAGTTCTGACACGTTTTGTTTTAGGGAAACACGTGTTTCCCTAAAACAACTAATTTTTTTTTAAAAGGATGCCTTCCTTGGCTCTGACTATTAGATTTCTGGGCAAGGATGATTGAAGCACCAGATAAGGAGGTACTGACAAAAAGCTGTAGGGCGGGATCGCTCAGTACTTGGTGTATGTTAAGGATGAAGCTTCCTATACTACTCATGGCTATCCTCACTGAAAATAGTCTCTTAGTAAATATAATAACGTATGTTGTCTTACTCTATCAAGTGACGACAAAAAGCAAAATATAGAGTAAAGCTTTCTCTAAGACGGCTTAGTTAATCAGGGTGTCAAGGAAACTGGGAATCTTGCTCATCTAAACTGAGATCTTGAGCGCGAATCTCATTTCAGATGGATGGGTTAACGGACACCCTGTTAATCCAAATCTCAAGATCTAATTGCGAATTCAGAGGATTGCATGACACGTCGCAATTTAGCCATTCTGCGGCATGGAGGCTAGGTTCCTTTGCTGATTGTCTTTTTCGCTGACAATCTGGAGCATCTTAACATTCTCTCAAGCAGATTCAATGGTATTTACTTTTTACATGTTCTCTTCCCCACTTCAGCACCTTTGCTAACCAGATTAACTCCTCATACGCTTGATGAATGCGTTTTATGTATTTCTTATCAATAATGTCACCCTTCTCATCAAACAATTCCTGCACTTTTGGAAAAAATAAATCGGCAAATGTTGGCACCATGCCCATCTCACGAATCGGATGCAGCAGTGATTCAATCGCCCGCACACCGCCAAAAATACCACCAGAGACACCAGCAAACGCCACTGGCTTATGAATATAGTTTTTCAGTTCTGAGTCAAGCATCCGTTTTAACGTACCGGGGTAGCTGTGATTATATTCCGGCGTCACGATGAAAAATCCGTCTGCCTTCGCTGTTAACTCGGTATATCGCGGGTCTTTGTTCTCCTCATCATTGCCATCAAACGGGAAATGATAATCGTTTGGGTCAACCAGCAAGACTTCAATCTCATCAATTGTTTTTCCAACCTGCTCAATCAGTCGGGCAGGTTTCACTGACTCTCGTTTCGGGCGGGTTGTACCAACGAGAATGGGAATAAAAAGCTTTTCCATCTCCTGTATTATGCCTTTCTCAAACTACCAGTAAAGAACCTTCTAGGGTACCTATTCTATCCAAAAATAGGATACCCCACGACATCAGTTTCCACAATCGACAGCATCATGGTCCTGCTTCCCTTTGCCCCCATAATATCACATCGACCAGTTATACAGCACCTCAGAGTCGCAGCATTATAGGGCTTTTGCTTCTCTTAGCCGCTGACCAAGCATACCTAATCGTGTTCATTCTCGGCAACTGGCGCTGGAGCCGCAGCTGTTACTACCGGATCCTGATCCTGAGATTGTGCCTGTCGCTTACGACGGGCCCTATTCCCATAAGCTACGGTCCATAGGATCAACCCGATAGTGATGGCGTTGAAGACAATTGGTGAAATAGCAAGCACTTGCGCGACCGAAAGCGTGTAGACTAGAATGACACGAAGAGCAAATTCTATGAGAAGCGCAACTCCCCATACAACAGTGATTAGGTAATTGGAGAAACGAAACCTCGGATATTGCCAGAGCGAATTATAATAGGCGGCTTTGGCTGGATCACCAGCTGAGGCAAACTGCCTGCCAAAATAAAACATCAACGGCTTGGGAAATAGCAGCGACACTAGACAAGCAACACCTAAGGCTCCCGTAAGGATTGATTCTCTGATCAGAAAGATCTTCTGGTCGCCAGTAATGAAGGCGGCTACGACAGTTATGAGAATTCCCAGGACGACCAATGCAGCGACATAATCGATATGCCCCTTACGTATAACGCCTACAATGCCATAGATAGCTGGTGGCAATGCGGCAATGAGCAGAGGGATCAGACTATTGCTGGGAAAATTAGGACTTAAGAGAACATACAAGCAATAGGGCATCGCTACATCGACAGCTAGCATTGGCACAAGATCGCGTAGACTAAAGCTTTGTTGCATGAAACTGACCCTCCTACAATTGTGTCAGCGGAAGCCGAATACAATACAATACAATACAATACAATACATCAGAGCTAATTGAGATAACGATAGGCGGGTAGTGTCAAGAATTCTATAAAGTGATCGTCGGTAATGACTTCATCGAGTATTTGAACCGCTGTCGTAAATCGACGCTTGGCAAAGTGTTCTTCGCCGATTGCATTTCTCAATTTTTCCAGTTCTTCATTCATCAAATGATGGAAGAGTTCAATGGTTACCTTGCGACCATCCTGCAAGATACCTTGAGGATGGTGAATCCATTGCCAGATCTGCGCACGCGAGACTTCGACGGTCGCAGCATCCTCCATCAGGTTATTGACAAGTATAGAACCGGAGCCGCGTAGCCACGCTTCCAGATATTGCAGACTGACACTGATATTATTGCATAGTCCTGTCGCAGTAATTGTGCCTGCTGGAACTTTGAGCAAGTCAGTTGCAGTGACCTGCACATCATCACGCTTCCTATCGATCTGATTTGGTGTTTGCATAACGGCATCAAATTCCGCCTGAGCGACCGCAACAAGTCCAGGATGTGCGATCCAGGTACCATCATGCCCATCAGTAGCCTCGCGCTTTTTATCGGCGCGGATATGTGCAAATGCCTCTTCGTTGGCAATAGGATCATTCTTTATCGGGACCTGGACTGCCATACCACCAATTGCAGGTGCATTGCGACAGTGACAGGTCTTGATCGTTTGCAGCGTATATGAGCGCATAAAGTGGCTAGTCATGGTGATCTGTGCACGGTCAGGAAAAATAAATTCGGGAAAGTTGCGGAATGTCTTAATCAAACTGAAGATGTAATCCCAGCGCCCGCAGTTCAGCCCTGCCGAGTGCTCACGCAGCTCATAGAGGATTTCGTCCATCTCAAAGGTTGCCAGGATGGTCTCGATAATCACAGTAGCTTTGATGGTACCTCGTGGAATGCCCAGTTCATCCTGTGCCATCACAAAGATATCATTCCACAGACGCGCCTCCAGGTGATTCTCCAGCTTGGGCAAGTAAAAATAAGGGCCAGTCCCGTTTGCCAGCAATTGCCTGACATTATGAAAAAAGGAGAGACCGAAGTCAAAAATGCCTCCCGAGATAGGCCGACCATCAATGAGAACATGCTTCTCATCCAAATGCCAACCACGTGGACGTACCAGTAACAGCGCAATCTGATCGTTCAGCTTGTAAAGCTTGCCCTGTGGACTGGTATAGGTAATTGTGCGCTGGACAGCATCACGTACATTGATCTGCCCCTGGATTGGACCTTCCCAGGTAGGTGAATGTGCATCTTCAAAGTCAGCCATGAAGGTCTTGGCCCCAGAATTGAGCCCGTTAATGATCATTTTGCGGTCAGCAGAACCAGTTAGCTCGACGCGTCGATCCTGAAGGTCGGCTGGCAAGGGGGTAATTGTCCAATCAGCCCGCCGAATATGCTCAGTTTCTGGCAAGAAATCTGGTAATTTACCAGCATCAACCTCGGCCTGACGTTGCACCCGCAGCTGCAGCAACTCTTGGCGCCGCCCCTCAAAGGTTCGGGCAAGCTTGGCAACAAAGTTCAGCGCCTCTGGCGTCAGAATTTCGGCAAATTCGGAGGGGATGGCAGCTGTGACCTCAATACCATCTCCATACCGCGTCGTTGCTTGATTGGTCATGAATTGCGATCCTTTTCACTCATAGTTTCTCTACTACGATCATGTTTCTGATAAACGCCATGAGTGTGGGGGAGGACCACGGACGCGCTGATGGTTTTTGACAAATTAATCTGGCGATGTGTGGTGGGGCGCAACGGACGCGCTAAAGCGGGTCCCTACCCCATTATACGGCCCGCTGAAGCGAGCGCAGGACGCTATCGCTGTCCTGCTTACAAGTTGCCGGATGAAAAAGTCAAACATCATAAGCGGGTCCCTACAGGGCTATACAGCCCGCTGAAGCGGGCGCAGGACGCTATCGCTGTCCTCCTTGCGAGTGAGCAGCAATGATTTCATACATCGAGAGCTGTCATGCTTTCACCTCCCATTTTGTTCATTACTATATCATATTTAGCACACTTACAAAGGGTGAGCGTTACAGTTTTGCGAGGAGGAAGAGCTTCCTTCAATGAGTGTAAGGTGATGAATGGGACAATTGTGACTGTTGGACAGCTGGGACAGGACAGTGGGAGCAAGAGGTCCCCTGGTGGGTGCAAAGAGACGAATGGGACCAATGGGACAATTGTGACTGTTGGGACAGCACCGTGGGAGCAAGAGATCTTCCAGTGGATACAAAGTGACCAATGGAGCAATTGTTATTCATATGATTGCAAACCTGAGAAAGTTACGAACTTTACATTTTTTACTATTTTTACAGAAAGGATGTCTAACTGAAAGAAGAGAAGGTTTGAATCCTACTTACTGGCTCCTTCCTTTTTCGGCTATATTACTAGTATAGCATAATAGATCGTTTCATGCAAGAGTTTGCGAGCAGCATCACCATCCTCCAACATCCACCGCCCTTTTCTATCTAATGGCTGTTCCAGACCTAAGAATCACATTTTTGACACTCTCGTGCCCCTTGTCCTTTCTCTCGCTTGCTATTATACTAGTAGTACACAAACTTGAGTATACTAAAATAGAGGTACTGCTGATCATCAAGCGTTCATGAGACGGAATACACTCAGCTGAGTCAATTACAGCATTGTGAAAGTGAGGAAACTCATGAAATTCTACGTTTTTATCGTTAGATTACCATTTTTTCTTATTGTATTGTTGTTTCTCACATGCTGGCAATGGGGTGAAATCATTTACTATACGTTGTTTACATTGTTCACATTGTTCTGGAGACTGTCCTGTGCAGTGCTCTGGACTGCATGGGGAATTCTGATGGTAGTCACAACCATTGATCTCCGCTTTTTTGACACACAGGATAATCCCTGGCGCACCATCTGGTACATCTGGCACCCCATCGGAAAAAAGATTGGGGATTATACTGATATGGTTAAAAGCACATACAACTGGCTCACGGAGTATTCTAGCAGTATCCGAGCATGTTCTGTGCTATGGATTGTTCCCACAGTTGCGGTTTTGGTAGGCATTATTTACTGGTGCGAAATGGTGCGATAGCCAACATCTCGCCAACCGTCTGGACGCGAGGTGACGACTAGGATATTGATTGTGGGAGAAGGACGCACTGTTGCCTCGAAGTGGACAGAAGTCAGGTTTTTGCGCACGATGGTTGCATCAAGAGCAAATGGATGCGGTAGCTGCGGGTCTTTGAGTGCCTCCCAATGCAGAGCTTGAAACGCAGGAGAGCCTGCAATCTCGAATTGAAGGGTCTGCAATCCCGCCTCGGCATGCTTTTTGTAGGTAGCATAGGCATCTGAGACAGCAGTGAACACTTGCAGGAAGAGTGCTTCTCCATAGGCAGTGATGCTGCTAGCTGCCTCGCATGCTTGCACCTGCTTGAAGAATGGTGCGTTGAGATGCTCTTCGAAATACCATGCAAGTTGGTACTCTTGCTGTGGGGTGAACGGATCTGCGACCGTTACGGGATAGGCTGGCCCATAGTTAAAGCTGACCCTAGCATTGGCTGCGTTTGCTCCCCCTGCCCATTCTTCAATCCGAATGAGAGCCATATCTCTCTTCTCCTCTCACAACTGTGTTCATTATTCTGCACTAGGCTTCTTCTTGTTCGACAACGAGCAGGTGAGTGCCGTCGGGCTGATCGAGTTGGGTGATCTTCAGGTGCTTGTGAGATGGCTTGTTTTCCTTCTTTATCGCAGCTGCTTTGAGCACATCATAGATTGCGTTGGTGAGAATACCCACACCAACCGTACTCACTAATGTGACGATGCCTTCAAGTAGGGTTGGATCAAACTGCTTGGCCTCGGATGGGACAAGATGGACAGTGGCAATCGTGCTGGCTTGCGTATCAGCGTTCCAGGCTGTGACTACCTCAGAGGGACTTAGGTCCAGGTCTGGGGAGAGAATAAGTTGGTATGCTTTGGTTTCCATGCAGACTCCTCTATGCATTGGGTTTCACCTCTTTTGAGGTGCAAGTAGTGACAAGGGTGCTTTACCGTCCCGTGGTAGAGACAGCCCTAGTGTAGCACATGCAGAGGAATTTGCAAGAGTAATAAAAGCAATAATTTACTTTTCATATTCGATTACAATCATATTACAAGAGAATAGGAAATAGATATGCTTGAATGAATGTGTGATAAAGTTCATTTTCACTACTTCAAGTAGGAAGTATACTAGGCACATCTACAAAACACTTGTAGAACTACATCACATATAACTATATTAGGAGGCTTGTCATGAATTTTATTGAAATCGAACTAACAGATGAACAACTTAAAAATGTTTCAGGTGGATTCGTTCGCCATGAGTCACGTTTGGATGAAGAAAAGCGGGAACGTGAGGAACGCGAAGAGCAGGAGAGACAGCGTCAGCACCATCATGGGCACTGGGGTTGGCATCATCACTGGGTCTGGGATCGCTAGCTTACTTTGGTGATAAAAAAGCCCGGCTCGCTCAAAGTTGAGCGAGCCGGGCCAAGTGCTTTTTGGCTTGGATGCAAACTACCAATCTAATGAACAGTTCTCACCACAAATAGGGTGTTCTCTCTTTGGCAAAGGACCCATACAGGTTCACACTCAGAGCTAACTGAGATATCGGTAGGCAGGCAGCGTTAAGAATTGGTTATCGCTAATGATTTCATCGAGGATCTGAGCTGCCGTCATGGTGACCTGCGCACGATCGGGAAAGATGAATTCGGGAAGGTTACGAAACTTCTTTATTGTGCTGAAGATGTAGTCTCAGCGTCCGCAGTTTAGGCCCGCTGAATGCTCACTCATGTCCAGGTACTCAGAGAGCACGTTGTACGGCTTGATTATTGATTCCTGAGAACCGAGAGCCAGACACAGTAGGTACTGGTAAGCGCGACTCCAACACCAATGCTACCGACAAGCTATAGGGCCAATTATTGGTATACTCTTACGTAATCAACATACATCTTCTGTGGGAAAACGGTGCTGGAATTAGGATCTCCTGGCCAGAAGCCACCAAGAGCGCTATTCAGGATGATGAAGAAGGGATGATCAAAGACCCATTTTCCATGACTTTCAATTGTAGCCTTGGTGACTGTGAAGTAGCTTATACCATCTACAGAGAAGGAAATGCGGGAACTATCCCACGCTACTGCATAGATGTGATAGGTGTCAGCGAAACGACCACTCGGCAATTTATCAGGTCCGCCGACGCCATTGGAGCCAGAGTAATTGGGACCGTGAACAGTTCCATGAATAGTATTTGGTTCTCGACCGATATTTTCCACTATATCCATTTCGCCACTATTGGGCCAGCCAACGGAACCAACATTATCACCTAATATCCAGAATGCTGGCCATAATCCTTGCCCATAGGGGATCTTAATGCGAGCTTCGACGCGCCCATATGTGAAACTGAAGTGACCACTGGTATTGATACGGGCAGAGGTATACTGGCACGGTCCATACCAACAGTGATAGTTGGCAGGATTTTCCTTGCGTGCCTCAAGTACCAGATGCCCATGACCATCCTGATAAGCATTCTTGTTCTTGGTATCATACTCTCTCTGATTGTTGCCCCAGCCAGAGCCACCCACATCAGGAGACCATTTGCTTGCATCTGGTGTTTTTCCGGCAAGTCCATTAAACTCGTCGCTCCAGATCAACTTCTGAGGGGATGGGGATTGTATCGTATTTCTCTGACTCGAGCTGTCCGTGCTCGCATAGACCCTAAACTCATATGCTGATATAATATGCGCCTGCAGACATGCAGCTATTAACCCAAGAATACTAGATAGAGCAATTGTGATTGAAAGGAATTGTCCTAGCTTGTATCCACGCGGTCGAGCATAGACTGGTACTGCTTTCATAGCGCTTCTTTCCTCCAATGGCATCTATGACCAGATCCTCTTTTTACTAACCAAGCGGTGCTCGTTGAATGTTGAACCTAAAGAACTCAAAAACGAGCACCACTAGTGTTATGACGGAGGGCGTTTTGGAACTCAAAAGCCTTCTTCTCTCTATAAGATAAGCTTTAGTAGTAAGTATGTCTGGTGAGAAAGTTTTTTTCCAGGGACAAAGAGGGACAGATTTTTCTGAAATCAGCATAGTGTCTCCTTGTCCTTGTAGGGTAGGATTGCAACCGAACAAACCTACCCTACTTGAACAGGGACTTTATGATAACCCGTCGCCCCATTAGGAACAGTTCCCTGCTCACGGCTAGTTTGTAGCTCGCCGGTACCATCGGTCGCACGACAGACCAGTGTGTATTGCCCGGGCAGCAAAGGAGTCCACTGCCAGGACCAGAAGACCCAAGCGTCCTGCGACATCGGAGGCTGTAACTTCGCCTCGCGCCAGATTGTGCCTCCATCAACGCTGACCTCAACTTTGCGGATACCACGATTGCCCGCGAAGGCAAGACCACCAACCTCTACCGTCTTTCCTAGACGAGCAGTATCAAGAGGATGATCGATACGACTCGTTGTGTGCAGAGGGCCATTATACCAACCCTGGTCGGAATAGAGACCACCCACAAAGTGATCGGTCAGCTCGACACGGGTAAGCCACTTGGGATTCTCCTCACCAAAGCGTCCGGGGATCAGCGCACGCAAGGGATAGCCATGCCGCTGCGGAAGCTCCACGCCATTCATACGCCAAGCCAGCAAGGCATCAGCCTCCAGCACTTCATTCAGAGGCAAGCTCATATTGTAGCCGTCAACGCTATAGAACGCGACAAACTTCGCTTCCGGCAAAGATCCTCCATGCTTTTCCAGCAGCGTGCGCAGGGTGATACCTTGCCAGATAGCCGTACTGATCAGATCATGACCAACACCGTTAGCTATACATTCAAGGGTAATCGCCCGCGAGATCGAAGGCAAATTCTGTAATTCAGTAT
>Ga0193728_1001692_pt1 | contig 11348 bp, 7 predicted proteins | sample U1c1metaG_FD_143037 | JGI IMG/M metagenome (GOLD analysis project Ga0193728, IMG submission 143037) | Soil microbial communities from a riparian zone of the East river system, Colorado, United States - U1c1 | ecosystem: Environmental > Terrestrial > Soil > Riparian zone | place: USA: East River...
CCGGAGCTCGCTCCTCATTCGAGGAACTGGACACGCTCTCGACGGAGTCCGACACCGAGAACGACCTGCTGGATGCCGCTGCGCTCGCGGCGCTGCAGGCCACGTTCGAGAAGTCGCCGTGGGCGAGCCGTGCGCCGATCGAGGTCGAGCGCGAGATTCATCTCGTGCTCGACGGGCAGATCATCATCTGCAAGATCGATGCCGTATATGTTGTGTCCGCGTCGGACGACACCCGGCCCCGCTATGAAGTCGTCGACTGGAAGACCGGCAAGGCTCCGAAGGATGCGGACGACCTCGAACAGAAGCAACTGCAGCTCGCCCTGTATCGGCTGGCCTATTCGCGCTGGAAGTCGATCCCGCTCGACCAGATTGATGCCGCGTTCTACTACGTGGCCGAAAACAAGACCATCGCTCCTGCACACTTGAACGACGAGGCGGAGCTCGTTGCGCTGTGGCGCGCATCCATTCGGACGGCCTAGCTAAACGCGCTTTCGCCGGTGATGTGCTGGCCGAGGATGAGCGTGTGAACCTCGTCCGTTCCCTCATACGTGCGCACACTCTCGAGGTTGTTGGCGTGCCGGAGCGGCGAGTAGTCCAGGGTGATGCCATTGCCCCCGAATATCGTGCGAGCCTCACGGCAGACGGCAATCGCGGCACGCGCATTGTTGAGCTTGCCGAGAGAGACGTGGTGTGGCAGGAGCGTCCCCTTGTCCTTGAGCCTGCCGAGGTGCAGAGCGAGCAGCATGCCCTTGTTGATCTCCACCGCCATGTTCACCAGCTTCTCCTGGGTGAGCTGGAACGCCGCAACGGGTTTGCCGAATTGCGTGCGCGTCTTGGCGTAGCCGACAGCGGCGAGATAGCTGTCGCGGGCGGCGCCCATCGAGCCCCAGATGATTCCGTAGCGCGCCTCGCCGAGGCACTCGAACGGCGCTCTGAGGCTGGTTGCCGCCGGCAGCATTGCCTCCTCGGGCAGCCGCACATCCACGAGATCGAGGTCGCATTGAATGGATGCCCGCATCGAAAGCTTGTGGGCAATCGGTGTCGCGGTGAACCCGGGCGTATCGGTCGGAACGATAAATCCCCTGACGCCATCGTCGGTCTGTGCCCAGACGACCGTGAGCTGGGCGATCGAGGCGAGTCCGATCCAGCGTTTTGACCCGTTGAGAATCCAGTCGGTTCCGTCCCTGCGGGCGAAGGTCTTCATGCTCGAGGGGTCGGATCCCGCGCTCGGTTCGGTGAGACCGAAGCTGCCGATGATTTCCCCAGAGGCCATGCCAGGAAGCCACTGCGCTTTCTGCTCCTCCGACCCGTTGCGATGGATCGCGGTCATCGCAAGCGACCCCTGCACGCTGACAAATGTGCGAATACCGGAATCTCCGGCCTCCAGTTCGAGCGCAGCAAGGCCATAGTCCACGGCGCTGCGGCCTGCGCATCCGTAGCCCTCCAGCTGCATCCCGAGCACGCCCAGCCTGCCCAGTTCAGGCACGAGTTCGGCCGGAAAGTAGGCGCGATCGAACCAGTCGGCGATGTGTGGCCTGATCTCGGCATCGACGAATGCGCGCACCCTGCTTCGCAGCGCCAACTCGTCGTCCGACAGCAGGCTGTCGAGGTCGATCAGGTCGGAAGGGTCAGACAACCTAGACAATCCGACGAAGCGCAGTTTCGTCGGCGCCGGGGTCGCGAAGCCGCGATGCGGCTTCCACAGCTCCACCGCGCCCGTCCGCGCGAGCCAGCATCGACTCGACCTCGTCGACGGCCATGGTCGGCATTGTCTGCGGCGTGATCGGGTTCATGACGTCGCGGCGCACGGAGTCGGTCAGCGCGGCGAGCAGAGTGACCGCGTCATCCACGATGCTCTGGTTGCGAAGCTCGGTGCCGTGCAGCAGCCACTTCGCGAGCTCGAGCTCCGAGTAGAGCATGGCGCGCTGGCGTACCTGGCGATCGGCGCCACCGCGCACCTCGTTGTACGCGTCGAGTGCAACCTCGGGCACCGTGTCGTCACGCGCGCCCAACAGCCAGCTGAGATCTCTCGCCGGGTCCCCGACACGAAGTTCCTGCCAGCCCAGTACGCCGGTAATCTCGGCGTCGGCGAACAGTAGCGAGTCGGCCGAGAGGGAACCGTTGACGACCGTGGGCTGGAACTGCCACAGGCGAGTCTCCTCGGTCGCCGCTTCCCAGCGGGAGAGCAACGCTGCAGGAACCAGGCCGGTTGCCGCCGCTCGATCGATCACGGTCACGCAGGCGCGCAGGCACTCGAGAGCGCTCAGGACGGGCAGGCCGGAGTCGGCAATGAAGCTCGTCGGCAGCCCATGAACCGCGGCAATCGCGCGACCGATGGATGATGCCTGCGCGACGTCAAGACCGTCGAGCGGGACCTTCGAGCCGTAGACGCATTCGTAGACGATCGCGCGCGTGCCGTTGATCGGAGTCTGACCCGCAAACGCGGAGACGGAGAAGTGGAGGCGGGTGCGCACGCCTGCGCTGAGTGCCCGAAGGGCAACCAGGTCGGCGGACTGCTCGGCCTCGGCGCGCTCGTTTCTGGGTACCCGAACCAGCCAGTGTCGACCGTCTCGTCCGGTCAGCAGTGCGCAGTCGAAGTCACCGCCGGCGCCACCGAACGACGCCGTCTCGACGATGTCGAGACCGGGCACGGCGGACGTTGCCAGCGCAGCTAAAGTTAGATGGGATCGAGCCATACCTTGAGGGTAGGTCTAGCCTTCCAAACATCCCACGCACGCCACGCCTTTCGAAAAGGTCACAGATATGTCGCAATCGTTCCTGAAACGACTGCCGCTGTCGCGTTTTGAGGTCGATCGCGACTACCTTTCGCGCGATCGGCCCGGACTGTTCGACGAACTCCGCAGGAATCCCGCGGCTCGTGTATTGCCCGTTTTCGACGGTCAGGCGCTGATGAAATCGGAATCCGAACTGGCCCTTCTGCCGTTCGCCGACTTCCCGGAGACCGACATCCTCGTGTATCTCGGGCTCACCACCTCGGCGACCGAAACCGAGCCCGTTGGGACGCCGGTCGTCACCGCGCACCTGACGGACACCGAGACGCCGGCCGACGCGGAGTGGGCCAACCTGCGCACCGTCGGAAGTCGTCTCAGCGATCGGGACGCCGGACTGCTCACGGAAGCGCTCGGCATCCTGAACTGGCACCTGACGCACAGTCATTCGCCGCGAACCGGCGAGCGCACGGTCATCGAGAAGGGTGGCTGGGTGCGTCGCGACCCGGTATCCGACACCGAGCTGTTTCCGCGCACGGACGCGGCGATCATCGTCGGCGTCACGGATGCGGATGACCGCATCCTGCTCGGTTCGAACGCTCTCTGGGCGAGCAACCGGTATTCGCTGCTCGCCGGGTTTGTCGAGCCGGGCGAGTCGCTCGAGGCGGCAGTCGAGCGCGAGGTGTTCGAGGAATCGGGCATCCGAGTGACCGATCCGGTCTACCTGGGCAGTCAGCCGTGGCCATTTCCCGCGTCGCTGATGCTCGGGTTCCGGGCGATTGTCGACCAAACTCTCACCAGCACGCTGACGCCGGACGGCAACGAGATTTTGGACCTGCGCTGGTTTTCGCGCGACGACCTGCGCGCATCGAGGGGTGAGATCCTGCTGCCCGGCCCCACCTCGATCGCCCACGCCATTATCGCCGAATGGTTCGGCGAACCGATCACCGCCGGAATGTGGTGACCAGCCCCGACGAGTTGCTCGCGGGCCTCGACGAGCAGCAGCGACAGGCGGCGGAGGCTCTGCTCGGGCCGGTCGTTCTGCTCGCCGGGGCAGGCACGGGCAAGACCCGCGCGATTACGCATCGCATCGCCTACGGAGTTGCCACCGGCGTCTACTCGCCGAGTCGCGTCATGGCATTGACCTTCACCGCTCGCGCCGCCGGGGAGCTGCGATCGCGTCTGCGGGTACTCGGTGCCGGCGGGGTTTCTGCGCGCACGTTCCACGCATCCGCGCTGTCCCAGCTGGGCTTCTTCTGGCCACAGGTCGTCGGCGGAAGCGCGCCCAGGCTGCTCGAGAGCAAGGGGCGAATGATCGGCCACGCCGCGGAATCGTTACGGCTCAAGCTCGACACAGCAACACTCCGCGACACTGCCGCCGAGATCGAGTGGCGCAAGGTGTCGCGGCTGAGCCTCGATGAGTACGCGGCGGTGAAACGCCCGCTCCCGCCGACTCTGACGGTCGAGAAGGTCGTCGACCTGCAGCGCGCGTACGAAAGCGTCAAGGATGACCGCAAGCAGATCGACTTCGAGGATGTCCTGCTCGTCACGGCAGGCATGATCGAGTCGGAGCCGCGCGTGGCGCAGCAGGTGCGCGAGCAGTACCGGTTCTTCGTCGTCGACGAGTACCAGGACGTTTCGCCGCTGCAGCAGGAGTTGCTGTCGCTCTGGCTGGGGGAGCGCAACGACGTGTGCGTCGTCGGCGATGCGAGCCAGACGATCTATACGTTCGCGGGTGCGACACCCGACTACCTGCTCGGCTTCCCGGGCGCACACGAGGACGCGACGGTCATCCGGCTGGAACAGAACTACCGCTCGACGCCGGCGATCGTGGATGCCGCCAACCGAATCATGCACGGCCGCGCCGGAGCTCTCGACCTGCACGCCGCGCCGGGTGCGGCCGCAGGACCGGCGCCATCGGTATCCACCTTTCCCAACGACCGTGCAGAAGCACGGGCGATCGCGGATGCGATCAGGTCGCAGATCGATGGCGGCGCGGCCCCGGAATCGATCGCGATTCTCTATCGCATCAACGTTCAGTCGGCTGTGCTCGAATCGGCGCTGGGAGACGCCGGCGTCCCGTTCGTGATTCGCGGCGCGACCCGCTTCTTCGACCAGCGCGAGGTCAAGGAGGCGATCATGCTTCTCAAGGGCGCGTCGGTCAACACCGCGCCGGAGCCGCTGTTCCAGACCGTGAGCGACGTGTTGCGGTCACTCGGCTGGACCCAGGATGCGCCGGAAGTGCGCGGCGCGGTGCGGGACCGCTGGGAGTCGCTCAACGCGCTCATGGGTCTCGTCGACGAGGCACCGGAGGGCACCACACTCAAGGAATTCGTGACGGAACTGAGCGAGCGCCAGGCCGGTCAGCACGAGCCCACCATGTCAGCAGTGACGCTGGCTACGCTGCACAGCGCGAAGGGGCTCGAGTGGGACTGCGTGTATATCGCGGGTGTGTCCGAGGGACTGCTGCCGATCGGATACGCAAGGACTGAGCTGGCCGTCGAAGAGGAGCGCAGGCTGTTCTACGTCGGAGTCACGCGGGCGCGACGTCAGCTGCGACTGTCGTGGGCGGGCCCGAATCGGGAGCCGAGCCGGTTCCTGGCGGATCTGCGCTGAGCCCCGTCTGCCCAAATCCGCCCGGCCCAAATCCGCCCGGCCCAAACCCTGCTGACCCAAACCCTGCTGGCCCAAACCCTGCTGGCAGTGTGACGCAGCCGCAGTCCGGGTGCGGCATCCACTCGCGTCGAGTGACCTCACCCGTATCCGCCGCAAGGTGGAACGATCTCGCCGACATGGTTCGACCCGCCGACCGCCCCGACTCGAGTCGCCCGAGCACCAGACGGGTGACCCGGGTGGCCACTTCGGCCCCCGCGAGCGGCGTCTCGGATCGTGCGCGGCGTCCCCAGAGCTGCGACGCGATGGCCGACCACGAGGCATCAGAGTCGCGCCGGTGGTGCTCGAGGCAGTAGAGGCACGGCGAACTGCCCGGCTCGACCATCGGTCCGATCATGACAGAGTCGTCGCCGAAGACGACGGGCAGGTGGGGGAGGTCCCGCCGCAGCCAAAACCCGTAGCTCTCGGGGTCGAGCACGTAGTGGCCGACCACGACTCCGAGGTCGCAGTGGTCATCCGTCACGGCGGCGCTCACGGAGACTTCTGCGCCGGCAAGCGCAAGCATTCCGGCGATGCGTTCGACCGTCTGGCCCGACCCGACGATGGATACTCGTGGCGCGGGGCGGACGGGTTCATCCGGAACCAGGAGCAGCTTGAGCCCGCGAAGCAGGGCAGCGACGTCGCTGACCGACGCTCCGGATGAGCTGGCGATCATATCCAGCCCGGAGCGACTGACGCCGCTCTCGAGTGCCGCGATCATTCGCTCCTGCGCGGTCGAGACGTCGCGAAGTACAACCCGCGCGGGATCGACGCCAATCTGCAGGCTGAACGGGTCGCGCCACACCGTCGCGTAGCGGCCATCCAGCCTGAGCACCATCCACCAAGCATGCGGGCTCGACGCGACGCGCGCGCCAAGTCATCCACACCCCTCGTGCCACTGCTGCACTTTGTTGACCGTGCTAGTCCTACAGGGTGCGCACGGTCAACAAGGGGCAGCGGTGAGAACGTGCGAAGGGCAGCGGTAGCTACTCGTGGGGGCGGTCGCCCTCGTCGTTGAGGAGGTCCTCGATGGCCTGGTCGATGTCGTCGGGGGCCGCGGCTTCGCCGGTCATCCGCGCGATCAGCATGTCGGGAAAATCGATGTCGTCACTGGTCGGGATGAGGTCCGGCTGCGCCCAGAGAGCGTCGCGTTTTTCGGCGCCGACGGCATCCGTCACGGCCCGCCACATCGCGGCGGCCTCGCGCAGGCGACGAGGGCGAAGCTCGAGCCCGACCAGCGTCGCAAAGGCCGACTCCGCGGGGCCACCGGACGCCCGCCTGCGCCGAACCGTCTCGGCGATCGCGCCGCTCTTCGGGAGCCTCGTAGTCGCCTCGGCCGTGACGACATCCACCCAGCCCTCGATGAGGGCGAGCATTGTCTCGAGCCGACCGAGTGCGACGAGCTGCTCCTCGGTCTTCGGCGGGATGAGCGCGCCGCTGGTCATCGCGGCGCGAAGTTCTTCCGGGTTGGCCGGGTCGAAGTCTTCCGCGAGTTCCTGCAGTCGATCCGTGTCGATCCGGATGCCCCGTGCAAACTCGGTGATTGAGGACATCAGTTGCAGCCGCAGCCACTTGGCGTGCCGGAACAGCCGGGCGTGAGCGAGCTCGCGCACGGCGAGATACAGGTGGACCTGGTCGACCGGAATGTCGAGGTCAGCGCCGAAGTTGAGCACGTTTTGCGGCAGCAGCGCCGCGGTGTCGTCCAACAACGGGATGCCGATGTCGCCGCCCGAGACGACCTCGGTCGAAAGTTGGCCGACAACCTGGCCAAGCTGCATCGCGAACAGGGTGCCGCCGACATTGCGCATCATCTGACTCGCGCTGTCGATCATGTCGCTCATTTCCTCGGGAGCCTGATCGCGCAGGACGCCGGCGAGGGAGTTGGCGATGGATGTTGCCACTGGCTCCGCAAGCTGGGTCCAGACGGGCATCGAGGCCGTCGCCCACTCGGTGCGGCTCAGCAGCCGCGGCTCGGTGCTGAGTGCGGAAACGTAGGTCGCCTCATCCAGCCACAGCGAGGCGACATGGAACGCCTGCTCGAGCTGGGATCGTTCTGCGGGAAGGGAAACCACGGTGCTGTGACTGGCGATGGTAGTGGCCTGCTGAAGTGCCAGACCCCAATTGACACCCTCGCTGCTGGACTGGAGAGCGCTTTGCAGCTGCTGAATCAGCCGCTCGACCGCGGCCGGGTCATCCGGCAGTCCAGCCGCGCTCGCAAGCTGCGCGGGGTCGATGTCGGTGTTGCCCGCGAGGAACTGGCGCAGCAGGTCACGGAACTCGTCTTCCGGCTCTTCCCGCGAATCATCAGGCATGCAAACTACGCTAGCCGCTGCGCGAGCGTCCTTGCCGGAAACGGGCATACGCTGGGGCCTTTGGATGTGCGCCTGTGGCGAACAGCCCCGATAACGCTCGACCAAACTCGAACTCAATGAAGGATACCGGTGGCGATTTTTTCCGCTGATAACGACCGACCTGCCCGCCGCCGTCGAGGCAGGACGATCGGGTGGAGTCTCATCGCTGTAGCCATAGTGGGGGCGATCGTTGCGGCGCTGATCCCGTCGTCCTATGTGATCGAAGAACCCGGTCCGGTGTACAACACCCTCGGCACGACCACCGTCAACCACAAGGTTGTCCCCGTCCTGTCGATCAGCGGTGAGAAGACTTACCCCACCTCCGGTGCACTCGACATGTTGACCGTCAACATCAACGGCGATCCCGACAACCGCCCGAGCTGGCTGGAGATCGCGACCGCGAAGCTTGATCCGAGCAAGGCGGTCACTCCGATCGCCGAGATCTACCCGCCGCAGCAGACGCTCGAGCAGTCCAACAAGGAGAGCACCGCCGAGATGGTGGATTCCCAACAGCAGGCGACCGCTGCGGCGCTGTTCGAGCAGCACATCAAGTTCGGCAGTGTCATCTCTGTGGAGGGAACGGAGAAGGGCTCGCCGGCATCCAAGGCCCTGCGCGCGGGCGATGTTCTCGAGACCTTCAACGGCAAGGCCTTCGTGGATTCCGACCAGCTGCACAGCTTCATCGTCGCGAATGGCGCGGGCACACCGGGAACCGTCACCTTTACCCGCAAGGGCGTGCAGCACACCGCGCAAATCACCCCGGAATCAACCAAGACCGGCCCGTTCCTCGGCGTCTACCTCACCGAGAAATACATGTTCCCGTTCCCGGTCAAGGTGCAACTGCAGGATGTCGGCGGCCCGAGTGCCGGGATGATGTTCGCCCTCGGAATCATCGACAAGCTCACGCCGGGTGAACTCAACGGTGGCGCACACGTCGCGGGCACCGGAACCATTTCCGCGTTCGGTGTGGTTGGCGCGATCGGCGGCATCCAGCAAAAGATGTACGGAGCGCGGGCGGCTGGCGCCACCTACTTTCTTGCGCCCGCGAGCAATTGCAGCGACGTGCGGGGGCACATCCCGTCCGGCCTGACGGTGTATTCGACCTCGACGCTCAAACAATCCGTCGCCGACCTGAAGGCGATCGCGTCGGGGAGTGGACTGACCAAGTTGAAGACCTGCGGTTAAGATGACACCACCACTACTAGAGCCAGGAGCGGTCACGTGACCTCAACCCCGAACCGTCCCGCGCAGAATCCCAATCGGCCCGCGACGCGCACTAGGGCGACTCTGACGATCACGGTGATTGTGCTGGCCGCGCTCATCATCCTGTTCTTCGTCTTCGCGAGCCTGTATTCCGACTGGCTGTGGTTTCAGCAGGTCGGATATCTCAAGGTTCTGACGACGCAGTGGTACACGCAGATCACGTTGTTCTTCGTCGGGTTCTTCGCCATGGCGCTCCCGGTGTTCGCGAGCATCGAGATCGCGTTCCGCTGGAGACCCGTCTACGCAAAACTCAATTCCCAGCTGGACCGCTACCAGCAGGTCGTTGAGCCGCTGCGTCGGCTCGCGATCTATGGAATCCCGGCCATCCTCGGAATCTTCGGTGGTGCTTCAGCCGCCTCGCGCTGGCAGACCGTGCTCGAGTACTTCAACCGGACACCCTTTGGGACCAAGGACCCGCAGTTTCACCTTGATGTCTCGTTCTACGTGTTTGACCTGCCGTTCTGGCGGGGCGTTGTCGCGTTCGCGTCCGCTGTCATCATCATCGCGGTGCTGGCAGCGCTCGCGACCAGCTATCTCTACGGCGCGATTCGACTCAACGGCAGAGAACTTCGGATTTCGCGCACTGCGCGCATCCAGATTGCGACGAGCGTCGGTGTCTACATCGCCGTCCAGGCGGTCAGCGTCTGGCTCGACCAGTACGCGACGGTAACCAGCCCGAGCGCGGGCTTCCTCCAGACGGGCGCCGGGTATACCGAGGTCAACGCGACGATCCCGGCGAGGGAGATCCTCGCGGTTGTCGCGGCCCTGGTCGCCATCCTGTTCTTCGTCACCGCGGCCATCGGACGCTGGCGCCTACCTCTCGTCGGAACCGGACTGCTTCTGGTCAGCGCCATCCTCATCGGCGCGATCTATCCCGCAATCGTGGAGCGCTTCACAGCCATCCCGAGCGCCCAGACGCTCGAGGCGCCGTACATCCAGCGGAACATCGACGCCACGCGTGCGGCCTACAACGTCAGCAACGTCAAGACGGTGCCGTACAAGGCGACGACGACGGCAAAGGCGGGCGCGCTGCGGTCCGATGCGGAAACCACCGCGAACATCCGCATCCTCGATCCGGATCTCGTCTCCAAATCGTTCGCACAGCTTGAGCAGTTCAAGCAGTACTACCAGTTCGAAGATCACCTGGATGTCGACCGCTACACGATCGACGGCAAGTCGCAGGACACGGTGATCGCGGCACGCGAACTCAGCCAGAGCGGCCTGGGCGACGCCCAGTCCTGGTACAACAACACCATCGTCTACACCCACGGTTACGGTGTCGTTGCCGCCTACGGCAACAAGCGGTCGACGACCGGCCAGCCGGAGTTCCTGGAGTCCGGGATTCCGAGCACGGGTGCGCTCGGCAAGTATCAGCCCCGAATTTATTTCGGCGAAAATTCACCCAACTATTCGATCGTCGGGGCGCCGAAGGGTTCCGCGCCGATCGAACTCGACTACCCCGCAGGCAACGACAGCGCCCAGAACAAGAAGACCACGTTCAGCGGTAACGGCGGTCCGGTGCTGAGCAACCTGTTCACGCGCCTGATCTACGCGATCAAGTTCCAGTCGGAGGACATCGTGCTGTCCAACGCCGTGAACAAGGATTCGCAGATCCTGTACAACCGCGATCCTCGCGAACGCGTTCAGGCGGTGGCGCCCTACCTGACGCTCGACAACGACGCGTATCCCGCAATCGTCAATGGACGCATCGACTGGATCGTGGACGGATACACCACGACCGACCAGTACCCGTATTCGACAGTCGAGCAGCTGAGCCAGGTCATCGCCGACGCGAATGTGAAGGCACCGGCGTATTCGCTCGACGACATGAACTACATTCGCAACTCGGTCAAGGCGACGGTCGACGCGTACAGCGGCAAGGTCACGCTGTATGCCTGGGATCCGAGCGATCCGATCCTTAAGACGTGGGAGAAGATCTTCCCCGCGACGGTCAAGCCCGAGTCCGAGATGAGCACGGAACTCCTCTCTCACGTGCGCTACCCGCAGGACCTGTTCAAGGCGCAGCGCGCCATCCTCGGTTCGTACCACGTGACGGATGCGGCGTCGTTCTACTCTGGCGATGACCAGTGGGTTACCCCTAACGACCCGACCTCGTCGACTACGGCCACCGAGCTTCAGCCGCCGTACTACCTCACGATGAAGGTGCCGGGGGATTCCAAGCCGGCCTTTACGCTGTATTCGACGTTCATCCCGAAGAGCTCGACGACGAACACACGGAGTGTGCTCACCGGGTATCTGGCCGCGAATTCGGATCCCGGTCCCAACTATGGCAAGCTCACCATCCTGACCCTGCCAAAACAGGTAAACATTCCGGGGCCGGGCTCCGTCGAAA
>Ga0193728_1001693_pt1 | contig 11345 bp, 7 predicted proteins | sample U1c1metaG_FD_143037 | JGI IMG/M metagenome (GOLD analysis project Ga0193728, IMG submission 143037) | Soil microbial communities from a riparian zone of the East river system, Colorado, United States - U1c1 | ecosystem: Environmental > Terrestrial > Soil > Riparian zone | place: USA: East River...
CCATTTGTGTCGAAGAAAAGGTAGACTTTATTGCCATCACGGGAGATTTCTTTGATGTTAATGTTCCCGAGCTGGATCATGTTAAGCGTGCAGTAGATATCATGATACAAGCCAGGAGACATGGAATTGAGATTTATATGATTTACGGTTCACATGATTTCACTGCAAGTACAGTATCGATAATAGATATACTTCATAGCGCAGGACTATTCATAAAGCCTATTGAATTTGAGCAAATAAAAGACAAAATCAAACTGAAATTTATCCAAGATAAGAAGACTGCCTTTAAAATCACAGGCTTATCAGGAAGAAAGACTGGCCTCGATAGTGAATATTACAATCTACTGGATATAGAAGCGCTCGAGTCTGAAGAAGACTTTAAGATATTTCTTTTTCATGCACCAATAAGTGAATTAACTCCTGTTGACCTTGCTCATGGAGAGTCTATTCCATTATCGTTACTACCAAAAGGATTCATATATTATGGCGGAGGTCATTTACATAGAAGGATTGAACATAAACATGATGATGGAAAAAGTATGATTGTCTATCCTGGACCATTATTTGGATCCACATTTACAGATTTAGAAGATACTGCCCAAGGTGAAAGGAGGGGTTTTTATATTATAAGCTATGATAATGACAACGAAACAATAAGGGCCAACTTTATAGAAACAAAGATAGTTGATATTGTATTCAACACTATTAATGTAAATCAAAATACTGTCAAACAAATAGAGGATAAGATAAGCTCCATGGTAGAACAAATGGAGGACCTAACAAATAAAATAGTTTTGATTAAAGTAAAAGGAACTTTGGCGTCAGGAAAGCGATCGGATATCAACTTTTCAAGATTTGAAGAAGCACTTTCAGCAAAGCGTGCATTAGTATCATTCATTAACAGAAATAACCTTGTCTCTCCCGAGACTACTCAAGTGAAAGTCTTTGGAACAAGCATAGAAGAGATAGAAAAGAAAGTGATCAAAGAAAGAATAGCATCAATTAAGATTGACCCTGCTATGACAGATGAGAAAGTAAAGAATTTTATAAAATCCAAACTTATATCTGAACACGGCGAATTTACAGCAAACAAATTATTACTTGCTCTAAAAAAGGAAAAAATTGAAAACGAAACTCTAGATGACTTTGAAAAAAGACTCATGCATGAAGCAAAGACTGTCATGGGATTATCAGACACAAATAAAGAAATAAAATAATATGTTAATTAGAAAAATTAGTCTACACAATATCAGAAGTTATAAAGAAAATACAGAAATAGTCATACCTGCAGGCACAATCCTCTTTCAAGGCGACATCGGATGTGGAAAATCAACTATTCTCTCTGCAATAGAATTTGCTCTTTTTGGACTAGGTGATGTAGATGGCAACAATCTTCTGAGATCAGGAGAAAAGAAAGGATCTGTTCTTCTTGAGTTTCAAGTTAATAAAAATAATTATCAGATCTTTCGAAGTATAATTAGACGTGATAAGAAGGTAACGCAATCTGAAGGATATATTGTTGAAGGAGATGTGGAAACGACTTATTCCGTGAGTGAGATGAAATCGAAGATTTTGAAGATTATTAATATTAATGAAAAAGCACAGACCAGAACGACATCTGTAATTTACCGTTATGCTATTTTTACACCGCAAGAAATGATGAAGCAAATTCTTTCAGAAGTGCCGGAAAAAAGACTAGGGATTCTGAGAAGAGCCTTCAATATTGAGGAATACAGTACAGTCAAGAAAAATGTTGAGACATTTCTGGATTGGAGTACTGGTGAATGGCGTGTAAATTTTGGGATAACTAAAGATCTTCAAGAAAAGGAATCTTCGTTGCATGGACTCAACAAAAAAGTCGGTTTTTTGATAACTGATGTAGAAAAAGATCAGGTGAAAATATCAGAGTTAGACAATAAAACAAAGCAGCTAAAGGAAAACATTGACAGTCTTAAACCGAAACAAGTTCTCGTTTTACAGCTCCAGGTATCTATACCACTTCTGAATAACACTATTGAAAGGAATCAAAACGCCTTGAAACAAGAACAAGAAAGATTTGAACTACTAAAAGGAGAGCTGGATTCCATCATCACCAAAGAGCACCTCGTTGAAAAGCTAAGACCAGCTTATGAACATTATATTTTTTTAAAAAATAAATTAAAGGAGTTAGAACCAACAGTAAAACTACATGATATCGCAGAGAAAGAAAAGACAAATTTAGAACAATTTATCGACAATGAAAGGAGAAGCTTAGAATCAGAGACCAATAAACTAACGGAAGAGAAACAGGCTGAATTAGAAAAAATTGAGAGAGAGGAAAAGTCCATAAAAGAATTGAGCGTATTAGAAGAGAAAGAACTAAATCTAAAAAAATCAATTTCAGAGCTCCCAACATTAAGAGAGAAATCAGCCAATATTGAGTATCTAATATCCAAGAATAGGGCTGAAGAATTAACAATGGAAGAACAAATATCCAAAAAACAAAAGGAAATTGAGAACATAATCAGTATCGGAGAGGGCGCTCCATGTCCAACATGCAGACAGAAAATGAGTTTAAGTCATATCTCGAAAGTAAAAGCCGAATTTGATCAAGAAAAACTAGGGGTAGGAGAGCATATAGGATATTTGAACAGTTCGACAGCAACGTATGAGGATAAAAAAAGAGAATACAAAATCCTTATAGACAATCTTGAAAGTAAAGAAGAATATTTAAAGACAATTCAGCGCGAGCTAGGTAAGTTAACTGAAAAGAAGGATTCTATTCAAAGCTCGAAAAAGACTCTTCAAATAAGAGAGTCGAGGATGAACGAAAACATACAAAATCTTAGTAAACAAAACTATTCTCTTGAAAAGAGAAGGAAGTTATCACAAATACTAAAAGAAATGCCGATATTGACCAAAGCCAAAGAACTCTATACAGAAACAGAACAAACGATTTCAAAATCCGAATTTGACAGAATTGAATTTAGATATGTTGAAAATTTACAGGAAATAAAAAGGAAGTCAAAAATTGAAAAGGAAATTCAAGATGTTAATATATCTATAGATGCTTTAAAGATTGAAATTAATTCTGACGAACGAAAGTTACATGAGGACGAAGCGCTATTCGACAAGAATAAAGACGCAATAAGAGATTTAGAAGTATTAGAAGATACCATGGGAAGTTTAGAAAAGGAAATGTCCGAAATAAGGCAGGGGATTTCAGGCAGGCGTTCAGAGCTCAAAATTTTAGAATCAAACGTGCATGAACTCGAAAAGGAAGTTAAAGATAAGAAGGATCGTCATCAGAATATGCAGATCTTTCAGCAAACGAATAATTGGTTAGAGCAACACTTTATTCCAGCCGTTCAAGACATAGAAAGACATGTTCTTCAGAGTATAAATGAGGAATTTAACCAGTTATTTCAGAGGTGGTTCACTATTTTAATGGACACAGGCGATATTAGTGTAGAAGCAGACTCGAACTTTACTCCAATTATCACTCAGAGTGGCTATTCTCTAAGCGTTAATAGTCTAAGTGGAGGAGAAAAGACATCAGTTGCTTTAGCATACAGACTTGCACTAAACACTATGCTTAAAAAGGTTGCAGGTATGGATAATGCTTTGCTAATTTTAGATGAACCTACTGATGGCTTTGGAAAAGAACAGTTAATTAGACTAAGACAAGTTCTAGACGAATTAAAGTCTGCACAGATAATAATGGTCTCTCATGAGCGTGATTTAGAGAGTTTTGTGGATAGAATATACAGAGTAACTAAAGATGGTAATCAATCTAGAATTGAAGTAGTAGGTTATAACTAGTTTTCAATCTAGCCAGCCGATCAAGAGCCTTTATTGATCAAAATTTTTTAAAATTTAAAATTTATCATACTGTTCTTGTCCGACATAACTAAAACCTTGAAATTGACCGCTTTGGACTGGATTCGTATTTATACCTGAAGCATTCAGTGCTGAACCGGTATCGTTTAGTGCTGCAGCAGCCGTACTAGTCGCATTGCCGTAACCGCAGACGTAGTATTGTCCCTCTATACTTGAAGGCCAGCATGAAATCATTCTGAAAGCTCACAAAGGCATTAAGCACATATTCCCATCAGAAACTTTCACCAACTGATTGGACCCTTCAGCCAGTTGCTGCGATGGCAACAGCATGAAAAGTTCTTCAGAAGTGGCTTTATCCATCAAAGCAGACGAATTTGTTACAATAATGAATTGGATGTTCTCAATTTCTTCTCTTACTACGGATCTAACGTATTCCAGTAAACGTGATTGTAATTGAGATGGAAGACGTAGGTCTGGCATATCCATCAAAACAACAATATCTGAAAGGCTTCCATCAGACTTTGATACTAATTTCGTAGTATTTGGTACTCTACACATGGCAGAAATTGAGATATCACTTCTATTTCTCCTCTGCTCAGTTTATCAATATCCACTTGGTTCGGCGAATGAGAAATACCACTGTGGGTATCTTTGCTGAATATACACTTAGGAGAGCCAGTATCGCTAATATCGGCTCTTTCAAATTTCAACTGCGGTAACAACATATTCAGCAACTTGTTTAGAGGCTCATAGACATGTGATATGCTAGTGTATTCAGCAATTGGAGATCTGTTCTTGTTATCAAGCAAGGACGATGCGGCAACAATATTTCTTCTGGCAATCTCCAATCGACTTAAGACAGAACTTATCTTGACTGATGACTCATCTCCATGAACATGAGCGTGAGCGTATTCCATTCGGTCTGATTCGCTATACATGTTGTCTTACCCGCGCCGTTCTGCCCAAATATTATCATAATCCTAGGGACGCTACTACATTCAGCTAATCTCATGGCCTTTTTATCTCTGATTTTGAATGTCGTTATCATTTAGTGAAGGGAACCTTTTATCATTATTAAGAATAGTTATTCTTTATAGATGACTATTTTATTAGCAGTTATTTTTTCAGCAATCACAATTGATTCATTTAATCTCTATGGTGATATAATATCAACTAATGATTCTGCCTTCCTTCCTTTAATGCCATTCTTACAACGACAAGGCGTACGCTAGTGCTGTCGCTATTACTTCTGCTTCATATAAGTTTTGCAAAAGTATCAAGACATCTATCAATCTGGTCTTTGATTTGTTTTGAAATTTCTTGTAGATATTCCACATCATCCATCTTAGACGGATCTATAATGACTGCAGTGGATGGATCGTTTAATCTGAGTGCTGAATGATAAAGCTCCTTATTTTTAATGTTATCATTGAAAAAAGGTAAATCTAAGATCTTTGTAATCTCTGAATCATCTTTTAACAAATGTTTTCTATTAAATAAAAAATTGCTTCATGAGCAATCTCGCTGTCTTTAGGTTTGCCAATCTCATTTTTTAGTTTTTCAAAAAATATTGATGTTCAATCTGTTTGAATAGATCTTCATGAAAATCTTGTTGTAAGAGCTTTAGATTATCCTTTATGAAGTTAACTATCAAAGATTCTCGATTCAATTTCTCAAATAACATCTATCCACTAGAAATGTTTTTTGAATTCATTCTCAGTTACATTATATGCACATACGCAATAATCTCATCGGTTTCCCCATTATGAGGGGCTTGAAATGCCGATTTTCTTGTCGGCATATTTCCATCGTGCAACATATTCCATATGGTGTAAATGAGAAACTAAGATTGAAAATTGATATAACTATGCACACTGGTAATTCTTAGTCGGATTCACTCTCTCACAGCTCACAGTGGTATTGATTTCATTTAGGTTAGATGCAACACGGTTCGATTACGTAATCGAGTGATATACATATGAGCTCTCCTTTCATAGTATCCTATTATGAGTTTGAAATGTCCTTCCTGCAGAAAGATAGGAAGGCATTCTGTGCTGAAAACGTGGCAATATGCACAATTTAATGTGTCAAAAGTTCGGTGCACTTGTGGAGAGAGTTTTAGAGCGTACTACAGAGGTACTAAACCTGATATCGTAAGTTCCAATTATCGATTTTATCCGGACTCGGGAGCAAATTTTGCAGTCTTGTGATCATAAAAAACTTAAGTGTTTTTTGTTTGATCCTATCTATGATAAATCCTACTCTGTAGCCCACGTTGAAACCGTTGCCTCTGAGACAAGTTCGACGAATCCTTTTTCGATGTTTCTCCCTAGATGAACCCTCATATCAGATTCTATAGGTGCCTGAGAGGTTACTTAATTTTGTTCCTATCGAGCTATTCTATCAATTTTTCTCAATAGTGATTTGATGGTATCATCCTCTTCAATTATCTTTTTGAAATGGTCAGGTATAGATTTATCGTACTTGGTAACGTCTAAGAATCCTTTATTGTTTGAAAACCTATTCTGCAATCTCGACCTTTCTTCTTTTAAGATGTAGGTAGCCTTCTCACGTACGATATCGTTCAATTCTACCACACAATCGGGAATTACGTATTCCGGAACATCAATGGCACGGTTATAATTTCGTGTATGGAATTTCTCTTCTAACTTATCAAGTATGAATTCCCAAAACCTCGCATTATTTTTGACCGCAGCTAGTATACTATCGATCTCTATTCGCTTGTGTTGTACATAATCAATTTTTTCCGTTAGGAGGCCATCATGAATCTTTCCGGCCCAATCTTGAAGTGGCTTGATATGCTTTTGTATTGGCTTGTACGTTTCTTCTACAATGCCAGGATCTATACCAAGATACTCCAGGGTTTCAAAATCAATGCCGATCCTATAAACTGAGGGAACGGTTTTTGCTATCAATAACCCCGATGCATCAAAGTCAGTGAGAATAGCGACGTTACATCCATGCTTCCCTGCCTCCTTTGATAGAATGGATGCGTACTCTGTTAGAAATCCTCTGGTGTTAAGTAAAGCAATTCCATTAATGTCAGCATATGGAGCCAATTGTTCAACGACACCTTCTTTTTCCACTATTAGCATATCAGTTCCATATTGTGCAAGTCCAGAGATATCATTGAGACCAACGTCATGCCACTCCCCCTTAAAGTAAAGTTGCGCTCTATCTGCTGCTATTATACCTAGATCCTTTCTCTTTACTCCAAGATATTCCTCACAAGCTGGTTTTATTTGGCCAGTAATATACTCTCTATTAATGTCTTCATTACTATATCCACTCTTCAGTAATATGGGCCTTAAATGATAAAATACGGTACTTTGTGTCCATACTTGCTTTTCCTTTAAGGTTGGGTCTTTTAATACTGCTTCATATCTTTCTTTCAAAAGTTGTCTCAGAAATCCGATAATTGTTAAAGGTTCAGATCTTGAAGCGTTACTGCGACTACGACCGGAGCATGCTTTAGCTGTTGTGTCTGCAATAACCTGTGCAAAAGGTACGACATTTATATTCGATTTGCCATAGTTTTTGTAATCTATCCTAGGTGAGATAAGGTTCACAAGTACGATACTATTGGGCTTCTTGCAACTATCTTCGTCATAAGAATAACCATGATGCCTAAGTATATCAAAAATGGTTCCTGCACTGTGAATATTATTGCTCGCAGTTTTCCAACGAAAGGTATGCTCGTCAGATCCTACAAGGAATGAATAGCTATTAGGAGCAACTGAACAGTTGAGACCATCTGTGAACTCAAGGGTACAGAGCTTATCACTTTGTATTACCACTATTTCGTACAGAAATGGAAACTCTATCCCTGTAGTACCTGAGTGATAGATACCAAATTTCGATTTGTATTTTATTTTAGTATTTTCAGACAATCGATTTTGTTGTTGCAATCTTTTCTTTATCGCTTCTATTCTAACTTTCTTGTTAACGTCAAATGGTAGCGATAATTTCGATGGAGTCGCTAATGGTTTCATAGTATTACGCAAATCATTGTAGAGTTTGTTGATATGCAGAGGCGATTGCTTTAACTGGCCTACCGTCATTTGTGGAACCTTTTCTTTCTTTATGTTGCTGCCCTCCCTGAAAATTATCTTTATTACGTCATAACTTGACGCATCGTTATTCTCCAATCCAAATATGAAGTTCTCAAATTCAGATAAAGTGTAGTAATAAATGCTCGTCTGATTTGTCCACTTAGTGATGATTGGTTGCACCTGCGGAAAATTCAAAGTATCGTTTGAAGTATCCTCTATTCTAAAAGTAAAACCGATGTGGGGGTTAAACGTTGTATACTCTGTTAGGAAATATCGTAGTCTGGCGAAGTCTAAATTATCCCTGGGTATCGGTAGACGGACTTCAATCTCTGCAAATTTTGTCGCTAGCTGCCTTTGTCGTTCTTCTATTTTAGCATGAATTGTCTGATTGAATCTATCCACTATCAGCCTGACTAGAAACGATGTTTGGTGACTTCTAATGATCAATGGTTCATTCCATTCAATGTTTTGCTCTTCTTTAGCCAAAGCATAAGGCATACACAATATCGCTTTGAATGCATCCCCTAATGCACCTCTGCTGATTTTATACTGATTGCGCTTGCTGCTATAGAATGCATCAAAGTCGAATATAGCATGAAGTTGGTCTTTGGTAAAAATCTCGTTACCATAATAATTGGAATTGCGAACTGCTATACGTAAGTAATTAGGCTCTTTTTTAATTACAACTTCTATCTCAGCTGCAGCAATTGTATTGTGATCTTTTTGGCCCTTGTATTGTGATTCTAGAAAATCCAGAGCATTATCTAGAAGTTCTTTTAAGACAAAACCGCACATGTCTTTTTTTTCGATGCCAGTTCTATTTTCAATACCCTCCAAGGTTACATAATCCATAACTGTTTTTTGAGATGAGAATGTGGATGAGGTTGTTGTTGATTCTTGTTCTGTCTGAGGGGGTGCAATTTTATGGCCTGCTTTGTAATCATGATTAATTTCAGGCAAATGTTGTGACCCCCTCTCCTTCCTCATTCTTGATGACCTGCTAGACATAGTAGGGGGACCATGACAGATCGCAAGCTAACATTAGATTTTGTTCGGTCTCCTCCCACGGGGTTTTTGTGATGCAGGTCCAATTCATCAGCACTTTTCTTAATGTTGTAATACTCGCATATGGATTGGTGTCGTTTGATGAATCGATCACAGGTCTCATTCAGACATTCTCTCATGATTCAATTATGGATACTGCCTATATATGTGTAGGTTTTACAATTTAATGATATAAATCATGTAACTTTGGTATATATTTGGATTAATACCAAGTATATTTAACCTATTATTTTGAATATTAAACTAAAAACAGGATACTTAACATTTAAACCTAGCACACAAACTGATATCGCACAAGGTAGCTGTAAACGGAATAAGTTGGTGTGGAAGTAAAGCTTCCCCTTCATTCCAACAAGTCCAACCAATCTAATCAATCTATTTAGATCATAATCGCTAATTTTATATAATTAGAACCCTATAGATATATCGTCTTTGAAAGGACTTCCAAGAATAAAGCGAAAATCTCTAGGGTTCTAGAGTCTCTTATGCCCAACTTGGATTAAAAAGTTTATAATCTGAAATATCTAGGATTTAACCCTGGATGCTCTATTATGTTGCAAATACTATACGATTGCGTGTGATGGTTGAAGGTATTGGATTTTCTGACATACTTAGTGTAACACAACCAATTGAGATAGTAGGAACTATGATCATGACACCAGCATTGGCCACCATGTATTAGCTCATTGACCGTGGCATTCCCCCTTACGTTGTGGTTAATAACTGTGGAATTGACTAGCACTTTCTTTAGTAATACCTACGAGAGTAAGGTGTTTTATATCACTCTTATGAGTGATAAGAATGAGTCGTGCCGACTTGTTATGGGATTGATTTGTTAACTGGACCGAGACGCTTGAAAAGATACAAAGAGGCAGAAAGGCGAACACAAAGTCCTGAGGATTTTGAAGCCCATGGGTTGCATTGAACTGGATAAGACAGCAACAGCTGTATATGACGAGAGTGGTGATGGTAAAGCGTTTATTCTGGTGTCTTCGTATTGATCTAGCCAGAGATTTGATTTGGCATGTATAAAACAGGATCTGTCTTCGAAATCTTTTCATAGCTCAATCTATTCTATGAGTAAATCGGATTAAGCCGTCTGCACCACACGCCGGAGAGATAATCGGCGAGGCAGCCCTTCCGGTCAGTCAGACAGAATTTGAATATTGAAGACGTCCAGAACACAATCCATGCACACCGAACACTTCCGGAATCGTTTCTTGATGCTGTAAGAGATGTTAATAACATCGCAATACATTTACCTAGCTAAGGAAAAGTCTTAAAACACAATCAAAAATGAATAACGCTATTAAAGCGACGAATACTTTAATTTCCTCGGTTAAAAGATTATTCGAGAATTATGTTGGGATATATATCATTATTAACATCATCACTCTGATTCTAATCTGGATGTGATTATTTTTGCACTATGAGCTTAGTCTGCCCTTTGGCAAATACCCTGCTTTGCAAAAAGAGTGCGGCAGACATAACAAGATAGCTTGAATTATAGAACAAATCCCATATCCACTCTTCTTTTCGTGCTTTATGTATTACGGCGCTATATCCGAAGCCAATATCTGCTACTGTAACAAGCACTATAGATAGAGCTAACAAACTCCAATTTGCTGAAGCCAAATTCTTACCCCGTAATACCCACAAAATTAGAACGGCAGGAATGAGCAAGATTCCATCCAATATTGGATACGCAATACTGATCAGCCATGCTAGGCTACCTTCTTGAGCAGACAATAAATCTGCGATACCAAAAGTGAGATTAAGTATATAGCCTAAGATAATCGCGGCGGCTAATGATACAAGAACCACTAACAATTTTTCATTTCCTTTACTTAAGAGGTTGTATATTCTAAACATAAAATAAGTAAAAAATCCGTAACCGCCTAACCAAAATGCATCAGCAGAAGACGGAAATGGAGTACCAATATCCAATACAAGTTGATAATAACTCCAAGTGACTTCTGCAACAAGCCAGACGGCTAATCCTACAGTAAAAATGATATACGCCCGAACAAAAAATCTATCTATCCTGTGTTTGTAGGCAGTAACTAATGTTATGATAGACAATGACAATGCGGTAGCGGCTGCCGTGTTTATGGTCCAATTAGTAAAGAAATCTCGTGTATCTTCGCTTGAAAGGATAATCAAAGAATTTGATACTACTAAGGATCCGACCAATATGAGTATCGTTCGCCAGGGGTCATTTACATACTTCCGATAAGATAACAATCTAATCTCCACACTGTTCTCTAGTATCGATGAGATCACTGACCGGCCTAAAACCCGAAATTCGAATAATATCCAGTAGGCTTAAAACATGTATCTCATTATGATAACCAACGTGTTCCAAGAGCATTACACCCTTTTGAATTT
>Ga0193728_1001694_pt1 | contig 11344 bp, 8 predicted proteins | sample U1c1metaG_FD_143037 | JGI IMG/M metagenome (GOLD analysis project Ga0193728, IMG submission 143037) | Soil microbial communities from a riparian zone of the East river system, Colorado, United States - U1c1 | ecosystem: Environmental > Terrestrial > Soil > Riparian zone | place: USA: East River...
ACCGCCGGGCTGGATGTCGAGCGTCGTCGTCGCCGCCGCCCCAGCTTGGTTGACGACCATGACCTCGGTGCCGGTGCAGCTCGGCGCGACGGTCGCCGCGGCGCTCCCGGCCCAGCTGAACGTGCCGTTCGCCGCCGTCGTCGTCGCGACCCCGTCGACGGTGATCGCTTGGGTGTGCGCCGGCGTATCGCTGCGCGGTCCCGAGGCGTAGCGCACGCCCGCATTGAGCTGCAGCGTGCCGGTCGCATCGCGGCGGCGCGAGATGCGAGCGACCTCGGTGTGCTCGTCCGTGTAGATGTCGTCGTCGCCGATCGTCACGCGGTCGACAACGCGATCGACGCCGTGATCGCGGAGGACGACCTGCTCGCCGCGCGCGTGCTTGCTCGTCCGCGGCGCGAGCGCTTGAAGTGAATGATCGAGCACGTCGGTCAGCTTGCCGTGCGCGAACACGAAGCCGATCTGGCCGTCGATGACGCGCAGGCCATGCCAGCGCTGCTCGAAGCCGATGCTGCGGATGCTGTCGTCGATGCGGTCGGTGACGAGCGTGAACTCGCCGTTGATGTGCGCGACGAGATATTGCCTCGCGATCCGTTCGGCGACGCCGGCGTCGTCGGATCCAGGTAACGCCCGAAACGGCCCGGCGCTCGCGGTCGTCGCGAGCATCAGCACTCCAAGGCGAAGAAGCGTCAGGATAGGCGTAGGTGCAAGCGTAAGCGATCCGGGGCGAGCGCAGCATTCCCACCGTCCACGGCGATATCGATCACCCCTACGGGGGCGTTCACGTGCACGCGCACGGCCACGATCACGGGGGCGATCACGTAGACGTCGACGTGGGCGTCGACGAATCTGTGACGCGGCCCACGCACCGAAACGCAAACGCCACGGGCTCGCGCGTGGTGCCGGCGTCGCCGTCCCGGTGGCATTCGTACAAGCGCCGAAACGCAAAACGCCACGCGGAGGGCGTGGCGTTCGTACGAGCTCTCGGGATTACGCGCGGGGTTGCGCGTTCTTCGCCGGCTTCTTCGCGGCGGTCGGAACCGGCGCGGGCTTGCCGTTGCCGTTCGTCTTGCCGTTGCCGTTCGGCTTCGCGCCGGCGCTGCCGGTGCTCTTCGCCGCGCCGTTCGCCTTCGCGCCGGCCTTCTCGGTCAGCTCGGCCACCTTCGGCGTCTTCTCCCACGTGAACTCGGGCTCCTCGCGGCCGAAGTGACCGTACGCCGCGGTCTTCTTGAAGATCGGGCGGCGCAGATCGAGCTCCTGGATCAGCATGCCGGGGCGCGCGTCGAACGTGGCGAGCACGGCCTTCGTGAGCTGCTCGTCACTGACCTTGCCCGTGCCGAACGTGTCGACCAGCATCGACACCGGCTCCGCGACACCGATCGCGTACGCGAACTGGACCTCGCAGCGGCGCGCGAGGCCGGCGGCAACGACGTGCTTCGCGATGTAGCGCGCGTAGTACGCGGCCGAGCGATCGACCTTGCTCGGATCCTTGCCCGAGAATGCGCCGCCGCCGTGGCGGGCGTAGCCGCCGTAGGTGTCGACGATGATCTTGCGGCCCGTGAGACCGCAGTCGCCCTGCGGGCCACCAATGACGAAGCGCCCGGTCGGGTTGACGTGGATCTTCGTCTTGTTCGTGATCAGCTTCGCCGGGACGATCGGCTTGATGACGTGCTCGCGGATCGCTTCCTCGATCGTCTTCAGCTTGACCTTGTCGTCGTGCTGCGTCGACACGACGATCGCTTCGACGCCGGTGACCTCGCCGTTCTCGTAACGGACCGAGACCTGCGTCTTGCCGTCGGGGCGCAGCCAGTCGATGCCCTTGATCTTCTGCTTGCGGACCTGCGCGAGCTTGTACGCGAGCTGGTGCGCCATCTGGATCGGCAGCGGCATCAGCTCCTTGGTCTCGTCGCACGCGTAACCGAACATCAGGCCTTGATCGCCCGCGCCCTGCTTCGTCGGGTCGCCGCGATCGACGCCCTGGGCGATGTCGGGCGACTGATGCTCGACCGCCGTCATCACGGCGCACGTCGTCGCATCGAAGCCCATCTCGCTCGAGGTGAAGCCGATCTCGCGGACCGTGTTGCGCACGATCTTCTGAAAGTCGAGCTGCGCCTGGGTCGTGATCTCACCGGCGACGAGCACGAAGCCCGTCTTCGCCACGGTCTCGCACGCGACGCGGCTATACGGGTCGGCCGCGAGGCACGCGTCGAGGACGCTGTCGCTGACCGCATCGCAAAGCTTGTCGGGGTGACCTTCGGTGACGGACTCGGACGAGAACAGATAGCTGGCCATATTGGTGGCGGGACTATTCAGCGATGGCCCCCCGCTGTCAACGATGGAACGCGGTACGATAATCCCGTGGGTATCGCGCGCGTTTGGCTCGGGTTTGCCGTCGCCATCACACTCGCTGCCGGCTGCGGCGGTCACCCCCCGCAGCCCAAGCGCGGGGTCGTCGAGAGCGACCTCGGCTCGTGGCATTTCCGCCGGTTTCAGCCCGTCCTCGACGTCGAGGTCTGGGTCGAGAACAACAAGGCCGAGGCGTTCACCGCGAGCTATATCGCGGACCTCGCCGAGAGGCAGGGCCACGTCACGGACAAGGACGTCGTGAACGTTTTTGTTACGCGTTACGAAAAGGACGACGGCGTGCTGCGCGAGACCGTCAAGCTCGCGCGCCGGCTCGCCGCCGAGCAGGGCTACCAGGTCGAAGAGGACAAGGTCGGCGGCGCCCGCGCGCTCAGGATCAACGGCCACGGCGAGTCGTGGGTGATGTGGGCCGCGAAGAAGCACGTCGTGAAGGTCGGCGGCCGCGGCCGCGACAACGTGCCCGACTCGATGGTGGCGAGCTACGCCGACCGCTATCCGTCGGTGCTGCCGGGCGGCGTGCTCGAAGGCCCGCTGCCGGCCGGCCCCGACAACCCGGATCCGACGAAGGCCAAAGATGAGAAGGAGAAGTACGACGCGAACAATCCGAAACCGGATCTCGACAAGTACGACCCCAAGAAGACCAAGATCCCTGCCCAAAGTACGAAGAAGAAGGACGAGTAGTGCTGCTCCGCCAGTTCCGCGCGGGCACGCCGGAGGCGACGGCGCTGCTCGATCGCACGACGCGCTTCGAGGACGGCGTCGACGACGCGGTCGCCAAGATCCTCGCGGACGTGCGCGAGCGAGGCGACGCGGCGGTCGCCGACTACACGCGGCGGTTCGATCACCGCGAGCCGCCGTACGAGATCGATCGCGCGCGCTGGGACCAGCTCGCCGCAGCGGTCGCGGCGCCGGTGCGCACCGCGCTCGAGCTCGCGGCGCATCGCATCCGCGCGTTCCACGAGCGCCAGGCCGAACCCGATCTCGATCTCACGCTCGATGGCGTGCGGCTCGAGCTGCGCATCACGCCGCTCGCGCGCGCGGGCCTGTACGTGCCGGGCGGCACCGCGCGCTATCCGTCGAGCGTGTTGATGACCGCGATCCCCGCGAAGGTCGCGGGCGTGCGCGAGGTCGTGATGGTGACGCCGGGCGCGTCGCCCGAGGCGATGCTAGCGGCGCGGCTCGCGGGCGTCGATCGCGCGTTCGAGATCGGCGGCGCGCAAGCGATCGGCGCACTCGCGTTCGGCACCCAGACCGTGCCGCGCGTCGACAAGATCGTCGGGCCGGGCAACGCGTGGGTCGCCTCGGCGAAGCGCCAGGTCTACGGCGAGGTCGACATCGATTCGATCGCCGGGCCGTCGGAGGTGCTGATCGTCGCCGACGCCTCGGCGCGCCCCGCGTGGATCGCCGCCGACTTGCTCGCGCAGGCCGAGCACGATCGTGAAGCGCGCGCGGTGCTCGTCACCACCTCGCCCGAGCTCGCCGCCGCGGTCGACGCCGAGCTCGTGCGCCAGCTCGCGACCCTGCCGCGCAAGGCGATCGCCGAGCACGCGATCGCACATCATGGCGCGGCCGTGCTGGTCGCTTCGATCGACGCGGCGATCGCGTTCGCGAACACGTGGGCGCCCGAGCACCTCGAGCTCCAGGTCGAGGACGCGCGCGAGGTCGCATCTCGCTGCACGACCGCCGGCGCGATCTTCATCGGCGCGTGGTCCTCGGAGGCCGCGGGGGACTACCTCGCCGGTGCCAATCACGTCCTGCCGACCGGCGGCGCCGCGCGCTACGCGTCTCCGCTCGGCGTCCACGACTTCCGCAAGCGGACCTCCCTGATCGAGTACGGCGAGGCCGCCGCGAAGCACCACGCCGACTCGATCGCCACACTCGCCGCGTGCGAAGGGCTCGACGCACACGGTCGCTCCGCCCTGATCCGGAAGTCATGAGAGGCCGCTCGTGACGCTAGGACCTCTCGCGGCTCGCGTGCCCGAGGCGCTCCGCGGCGCGAGCGCGTATCACGTGCCGCAGCCGCCCGAGATCCGCGCGAAGCTCGACGCGAACGAGCTGCCGTTCGGCTGGCCGGTGGAGCTCCGCGAGCAGCTCGGCGCGGTCCTCGCGACCGTCAAGCTCGAGCGCTACCCCGACCCGCGCGCGAGAGAGCTGCGCGACGTGATCGCCGGCCAGTACGCGCTCCGCGGCGAGCAGCTCGTGTTCGGCAACGGCTCCGATGAATTGATCGCGATGCTGATCGCGGCGTTCGCGGGACCGATCCTGTATCCGGTGCCGACGTTCGTCTACTACAAGCTCGCGGCCGTCGCGCGCGGCGTCCCGGCGATCGAGGTGCCGCTCGGACCGCACTTCGAGCTCGACGAGGCGGCCGTCGAGCGCGCGATCGTCGAGCACCAGCCGAGCGTCGTGTTCCTCGCGCTGCCGAACAACCCGACCGGCACGCTGTGGCGCATCGACTTCGCGTGCGAGCTCGCGGCGCGTCACCGCGATACCGTGATCGTCTCCGACGAGGCGTACGTCGCGTACAGCGGCGCGACGAACCTCCCGGCGCTCGCCGCGCACCCGAACCTCGTCGTCATGCGCACGCTCTCGAAGGTCGGCCTCGCCGGGCTGCGCGTAGGCTTCACGATCAGTGCGCCGGCGATCGCCGAGGTTCTCGACAAGGTGCGGCCGCCGTACAACCTGAGCTCGCTCGATCAAGCCGCGGCCGTGTTCGCGCTGCGCGAGGCCGGGCCGTGGTGCCTGGCGCGCGCGGCCGAGGTCGTCGACGAGCGCGCCGGACTGATGGCCGCGCTTGGCCGATTGCGCTGCGACGTGTTCGCAACCGAGGCGAACCTCGTGCTCGTGCGGTTCGGCGCCGGGCGGGCGACGCAGATCTGGCAGGGCCTCGCGGATCGCGGCATCGTCGTGCGCAACTTCGATTCGCCGGCCGGCGGCCCACTCGCCGGATGCCTGCGCATCACCGTCGGTACGCCGGCGGAGAACACTCTGCTCTTGGCCGCGCTCGCCGAGCTCGCGTGAGTCCGATCCGGATCGCGTGCGTCCTCGCGCTCGCGGCGTGCTCGGTCGGCGAACCGGGGCCGAGCCTCGATATCGATCGCGAGCTCGCCCATGTCGCCGCGTTGACCGCGCTGGGACCGCGGCCGGCGGGGAGCGAGGCGGCACGCGGAGCGGTCGCGGTGATCGAGCGCGAGCTCGCCGGCATCGTGCTCGAGGTCGCGCCGCTCGGCGACATCGACGTCCCCGCGATCGAAGTGCTCGGCACGACCTTTCGCAGCGCGCAGCGCGTCCACGTCGACGATCCGGATCTGATCGTGCGGTTCGGCCCGCCGGGCAAGGCGCTCCTGATCATGGCGCACTACGACAGCGTGCCCGGCAGCCCCGGCGCCGTCGACGATGCGGCGGCAGTCGCCGTGTTGATCGAGCTCGCGCGCGAGCTCCACGCGCATCCGCCGGCGCAGCCCGTGATGCTCGCGTTCACCGCCGACGAGGAGGGTGGGCTCGTCGGCGCGGAGGCTCTCGAGGCCCGCCACGGCGACGAAGTCGAGCTCGCGATCGCGCTCGACCTGATCGGTGCGCGCGGCCGGATCGTGCTCAACGGTGCGAGTACGCGGATCGGCCTCGCCGAGATGCAGTGGCTCGCTGCCGCGGCTCGCGACGCCGGCGTGATCGTCGATGCGCCGCTGGCTCATCGCGTGGTCAGCCGGTGGTGGCCGCAGGCCGAGCGCGCGGATCACGGCGTATTCACGCGTCACGGCACGCGCGCGTTTCACCTCTACAACCGCGGGCAAGACGGGCTGTGGATCGACACCGCGTATCACAGCCCGCGCGACACGCTCGACCGCGTCCACCCCGCTTCGCTCGCCGAGATCAGCCGGCTCGTGCGCGCGCTCGTCGCCGCGCCGGTACCGCGCGCGGATGGCGATGGATTCTGGTTGCCGCTCGCGATCGATACCGTCGTGTCGCGCTGGTGGTTGCTCGCGTTCGACCTCGCGCTCGCGGCGATCGCGGTGCTCGGGCTCGGCGCGCTGCGGTTGTCCGGGGGTGAGGCACGCACGCGCGGCGCGGGTCTGCTCCTCGGGCTCGCGTGCTTTGGCGTCGCCGCGGCCGTCGCCCTGGTCGCCGATCATCCGATCGCGCTCGATCCCGAGCGCGTCGCGCTCGCACCGTACGCGCGCTCCGTGCTCTGCGCCGCGCTCGTGATCACGGGCGTGCTCGGCCTCGTCACGCGCGTCGTCGCGCGCAAGCTCGCGTGGATCGGCGCGCGCCGCTATCTCGCCGTGGCGCTCGTTCCGCTCGCCGCCATCGGCATCGCGCTCCTCGCGATCGGCGCGGCCGAGCTCGCGTGGATCTGGCTCGTGCCCGCCGCCGCGCTCGCGATCGCACCGCGACTGCCACGCGCGCTCGCCGCACTCGCAGCCGCGACGACGCTGTTGCCGGGCGTGCTCGTGCTGTGGCCAAATCAGCTGGTCGAAGCGCGCTGGAACGGGTTCTGGATCCCGGGAGTGCCGCTCGCGGCGTGGGTGGTCGTACTCGGGGCTCCGGCCGCCGGCGCGGCGGCATGGTGGCTGCGGGCACGACCCGGGCGCGGCCCGCTGGGGACACTCGTTCTCGCCGTGGGGTGCGGAGTCTCGGCGCTCGTTGGATTCGTGCTGCAATTAGCCACGTAACCCACGAGAACTTCGCACGATTCGCGCGTTGCGCGAATTGGTCACCAGCCTTGCATTACCACGCCGTTACACCTGATGATTTACCGGGGCCTCATGACCAGAATCACCGTCATCGTCTCGCTCCTCTTCGCGTCGGCCTGCGATGTTGGCTCGGTCCTCGCGAACGTCGGGGGTGACGGCGGCGGCAGCGGCAGCGGCTCGAATTGCGGAAACCTCGTGTCGCCGGCGCCGACTGCGTACATGCACAAGGACGACAACACGTCGCATGCCGACCGAGGCTGCATGGACGCGGCTGCGTGTCACAACGCGGGCCTGGGACTCGGCAGCGGCGCGCCCGAGTACAGCTACGCCGGCACCGTCTACACGGATGCAACGGGAACGACGCCCGCTGGCGGGTCGACGATCTTCATCACCGCCGCCGGCAAGACGAAGAAGTTGACCGCCGATTCCGCCGGCAACTTCTTCGAGGATCCGCAGCTGCTCGCGGCGCCCACCACGCAGGCGACTGGTACCACGCAAGCGACTCAGTGCCCGACGATCACGCCAATGGTCGGCACGCTCGTCTCCGGCCAAGGCAACTGCAACCAGGGCGGTACCTGTCACGGCAAGGTCGATGGCGGCACTGAAGGCGTGATCCACCTCTAGCCCTTCTAGCGCGGGCTACTTCTTCTTGCGGACCGCGATCAACCGCGCGTACGCCTCGGCGGCGACGGCGCAGACCTGGCGCAGCTCGTCGATCTCGTCGGCGCTCAGCTCCTTGCCGTAGCCGTACAGCACGTTGACGACGCGCTTGCCGATCGTGATCACGCCTGCGGTCGCGAACTTCGGCTCGGCGATACCGAGGACCTTGTGGAGGTACGAGTTCACCGTCGACGGCGCGACCTCGCCGGAGAACACGCCCGAGTCGGCGGCGACCGCGGTCTGGATGATCGACGGCACCTCGAGCGGGATCAACAAGTGCTCGACGTACGCGCGGCCGGGCAGGTCGCCGACCGCCTTCCAGCCGAACGCCAGCTGATCGCGCACCGTGAACAGCACCGCGCCCTGGAACGCGCCGGCGGCGTAGCCGAGCAGCGCCTCGATCATCGCGTCGCGATCCGTCACCGTCGCGAGCGCGGCGAGCGCATCGTCGGCGGCGAGCGCGTGACGCGGCTCGGCCGGGGCGGTGGCGACGAGCGGCGGGGTCGTCGAGCGATGCGGGCGCACGGTCGTCGCGCGTTCGGCGGGCGCCGCATCGTCGGCGTCGAGCGTCTCGAGCAGATCTTCGGCGTCGAGCTCGAGCGACTCCGAGTCGTCGAACATCTGCGCCATTTTCGTCGACCGCAGCCGCGGCTTCGGGCCCGGCGCGGACACGGGAGACGCGGGCACCGGTGGCAGCCCCGGCAGCGGCGGTGCCGGCAGCGCGGGATCCGCGGCGCTCTCGTCACCGCGCGGCGACTCGCCGAACTTCACGAACCGCGCCGGCCTGGCTACTCCGTAATAGCGCTCGATGTAGTAGTAGATCCGCACTTCCGGCGCGACGCGCGGCAGCACGCGGTAGCCGGTCTGGTGGGTCAGCGCTTCGAGCGTCGCGAAGTCGTGCGGGTCTTCGACCGCCGCGATCAGCTGGCGATCCTGGACGACCAGCGGCACGACCTTGAACTTGAACGCCGTCGCGGGCTGGAGCAGCCGCACCGCGGCGCGCTTCGCACGCTCGAGCATCGCGCCGGTCGCGATCGGAATGCCGAGCTCGAGCCCGAGGTACACGGTCAGCGCTTCGAGATCGATGACCCCGTGCTCGAACAACACGGTGCCGAGCCGTCCGCCATCCTTGGCTTGGGCTGTCAACGCTTGCTTGAGCTGGGCCTCGGTCAGTCGACCGTCGCGCAGCAGCATCTCGCCGAGCCGCATCCGTCTGCGACGGTAGCACGGCGATTTCGCGTGCCGAAATTTGCGTCGGGCCACGCATCTATAACCGCTCCGAGGCGGCGCTGGAGTTTCGCGCGCCTCGTGGTATTCGTCAGGCGTGCGCTTCGCCCCGTTCGCCGTCGCGATGATCGCGGCCTCGTGCGGCGGCAAGAAGGAGCGCGCGCCCGAGCCGTCACCGGGGCAGCCGTCGCCGACGGCGCCGCCGCAGGTCGCGCTGCCCGCGCCGCCGCCACCGTTCCCCGAGGGCACGCACTCGCTCGAGCTCGTCCGCACCGTCGGGGTCCGGCTCGAGCCCGCCGACGACGCGAAGCGGATCGGCACGGTCGCGGTCGATACGCGCGTCGGCTGGACCCAGGTCCAGCACGGCCACGGTTGTGACAAGCCTTGGGTCCAGATCCAGCCGCGCGGCTGGGTGTGCGGCGACTACGTCAAGGCCTCGACGAAGCCGCCGTACGGCCAAGAGGTGCCGCAGCTCGATCGCGGCGAGATCGTGCCCGGCGTCTACGGCAAGGTGACCGCGCCGAGCTCGGTGACCTACACGCTCGCGAAGCCCGAGAAGAAGAAGAAGCCGGCCAAGAAAAAAGGCCCGGTCCGCTCTCCGAAGGACACCGACGACGACGTGGTCGAACCGTCTGTGCCGAAGATGATCGAGGACGCGCCGATCGTCGGCTCGCTCAACGTGCGCCAGTACGAGGAGCTCACGGTCGGCGGCAAGACGTACTGGAAGATCGCGCAGAAGGACAACCAGTACGTGCTCGCGTCCGCGATCTCGAAGCACCAGCCCTCGCACTTCAGCGGCGCGCGGCTCGGCGACGACACCGGCATCGCGGCTCCGATCGCGTTCGCGTGGCCGCGCGGCGGCATGCTGCAGGCGTGGGTCACCGCGAAGTCGACCGGCGCAGGCGCGGTGCGCCAGATCAATCAGCGTACGCTCGTGCCGATCCTCGAGGTCGCGACCGACGCCAAGGGCAAGCCGAGCGCGTATCGGATCGGCGAGGGCGAGTGGATGTCGGCGCTCGACGTGCGCGTGTTCGAGCCGACCGCGCCGCCGCCGACGCTCGGCAAGAAAGAGCGCTGGATCGACGTCGATCTCGACACCCAGATCCTCGTCGCGTTCGAGGGCGACCAGGCGGTCTACGCGACGATGGTGACCACCGGCGGCAAAGACACGCCGACCGAGACCGGCGTCTATCGGATGTGGATGAAGGAGTCCGAGGCCGACATGAAGGGACTCAACGGCGAGGATCCGTACTCGGTCGCGACCGTGCCGTGGACGCAGTTCTTCTCGCCGGAGAAGGGGCTCGCGCTTCACACCGCGTACTGGCACGACCAGTTCGGCAAGCAGCGCAGCCACGGCTGCGTCAACCTCGCGCCGCGCGATGCGCGCTGGCTGTATTACTGGAGCGACCCGCAGGTCCCGCCGGGCTGGACGATGGCAGCCGGTGTCGTCGAGGCGCCGGGCTCGTTCGTGCGAATTCGCAGCGCCGCCGATCCGACGCCGGAGCTCAAGGGCTACGCGAAGAAAGTGGCGGAGCAGAAACCGTAGTCGTGGTCGTGGTGGTCGTGAGCGTGACGCGGCATCGGCATCGGCATCGGCATCGTTCTCGTGGTCCGAACCGTCCGGTCGTCACGAGTTGGTCTTCCGGATCCGCTCTCGCCGACGCGGGATCGAGCACGATGCCGATGCCGATGCCGACGACGCATCACGATGCCGACCACCACGACGACTACGACGACGACTACGACGACGACTACGACGATGACTACGTCTACTTCGCAACTCGCAGCTTGCGCGCGTTGATCTTCGCCTCGGCGGCATCCATCGCCACGACGAGCTCGGCACCGAACAGCGCGCCGATCGTGTCGCGCGCGACGCGATACAGCGTCGGCGCATCATCGGTATACGCGCACGAATAATCGCGATAGTCGTCCGACACGAGGATCGTCCCCTCCCCGTACGACAGCGGGAACAACCGGCAGATCGACGGCTTCACGCCGTGAAAGTCCCAGCCCTGCTCGAGCGAAGCGCGATGGATCGCACAGCCGCGACGATCGTGCGCGAGGAACAAACAACCATCTTCGTGGACCGCGGTGCGCACCACCGTCCCCGACGGCACGTCCGGATCATGCTCGGGCTCGCTCTCGTCGAACCACGCCAGATCTTGGACCTCGGCGCGGAGCACCGGCCGGATCTGCGCGGCGCGCGCGAGGATCGCATCGCGCTCGAACAGGTCGACGTCGCAGCCGTACTGGCAGCACGCCTCGAGCTTGACCGCGCCGGTGTCGTGCATCTTGCACGTGTGCTCGAAGCAATCCGCGACGACGCGACGGGTGAACACGTCGAGCTCGGCCTTCGTGAACCGCGGATGATCGAGCTCGACGAGCCGGGCTTTGGCCGGCGAGGC
>Ga0193728_1001695_pt1 | contig 11343 bp, 14 predicted proteins | sample U1c1metaG_FD_143037 | JGI IMG/M metagenome (GOLD analysis project Ga0193728, IMG submission 143037) | Soil microbial communities from a riparian zone of the East river system, Colorado, United States - U1c1 | ecosystem: Environmental > Terrestrial > Soil > Riparian zone | place: USA: East River...
CGCCGCACCGCCAACATCGAACCACGCCAACCCTGCTGACGGCCACGTGCGGAAAACGAGGCTAGCCTCACAACCCCTGCCCGGCCTGCCGAGTACACGGGGTGACCGCCTATGGAGCCATTGAGCCAGGGTGCCTCCCTCGCCGGAATAAAGGACTACGTCGCCAGGATGGAAGCCGAGCGAGGGCTGGACAAGCAGGACCTGTCGTCGCAGTGCCTCAAGCTGGGCGAGGAGGTAGGCGAGCTGTACCGCGCCGTCCGCAGGCTGCGGGGGCAGCCTCAGGACCCAGGCGGCCGGGTCGCCGATGTCGGCGACGAGGCGGTTGATGTGCTGATCCTGCTGATGTCGATCGTCAACCGCTGCGGAATTAACCTCGAGGACGCCTTCCGCGCCAAGGAAGCCCTCAACGAATCTCGCGTCTGGCTGTAGGGAAGTACGCCTAACCAGCTGGGCGCTGGCGAGGGCCTCTTGCTGAACAACAGCCGCTGGCTGCAGGGGCGCCGCCGTTACACAGGCCAGCGGCATCCGATGGGAGGGACGTAATCCACTGCCGAGGAGGCTCGATGGATATCCGGTCGGTACAGGACCTCGCCTGGGCAAACAAGCTCGCCAAAGGGTTCAATACCACAAACGTCCCTCTGGAGTTCTGTCTGCTGAACGGCGAGGTCGCCGAGGCATTCGATGCCTGGCGGAAGGGCCGCCCCGACCTGGCGGAGGAATTGGCGGACGCTCTGATTTTCCTGGTCGGCCTGGCTCAGATGGTGGGTGCCGACTTGGAGGAAGCGGTCGGGGCCAAACTGGCTAAGAATGCCGCACGGGCTTATGAGCGGCTGCCCAACGGCGTCCTGGTTAAGTCCGGCCCTGCAGTCCCACCCGAGTAACGGCGCGGCTCTGCCCGTCTGACGTGGACCCGCTGGCGCTGGCGCGACTGAAGTTCAGCGAGGTCCTGCCCGAGCGCCTGGTGTACGCCACGCCCTCCGGACTGGCCGACCTCACTGCGAGAAGCAGAGCCGGTGACGGCGCCACAACCAGGGGCGGGCCAGATTTTGTGAGCTGAACTTCATGATAACCTAAGACTATGATGCCCTCTAGATCACTATTTACCTTGCTAATGATGTCCTGTAGCTCACACAGGTCGCATGCCTAGGGTGGGCCGCGAGGTGGCCGTCCAGGGCCGGGAGCTGCTCGACGGGCATTTCGAAGAGTGGCAGCCGCTGCGTGGCCTGGCTCGTCCGTCACGCGGCTGGGTACGTGCCGTGCGGGAGGCGCTTGGAATGAGCGCAGCAGCGCTGGCGGCCCGGCTCGGTACGACCGCAGGAGCGGTGACCCGGCTTGAGCAGTCCGAGGCCGCCGACAAGATCGGCCTGGACACGCTGCGCCGGGCGGCCGATGCGCTCGGGTGCGATCTTGTCTACCTGCTGGTGCCACGTCGGCCGTTGAGTGAGGTCGTCTGGGAACGCGCGCGAGAACTCGCGCACGAGCAGGCAATCGCGGTGGAGCAGACCATGCTGCTGGAAGGCCAGCAGACCGGGCAGGTGAGCGCGATGGAGGAAAAGCTCGCTCGGCAGTTGCTGGAGCGCGGCGGACTATGGCGCGGCACGGGTACATGACCGACCTGACATCCGGACAAGCCGATGCGACCCCGCTCTCCGAGGATGAACGGCAGGGCCTGATGCTGCCAGTGCTGACCCGTGCCGAGCTGAACCGCGCGGAGGCGGAGAACATCGGTCTGGCCATGTCATGGCTCTTCTTCTCGCAACGCCGGCTCCGGCCGGGGTCGGTGACGAGAGAGCCGTGGCTGAGGAGCCTGCACAGGAGGATGTACAGCCAAGTGTGGTCCTGGGCGGGCCGCTACCGGACGACCGATCGGAACCTCGGAGTGCCCTGCTGGCAGATACGCCTCGGCATGCGTGACCTTGAGGCCGACGCCCGGGCCTGGCTTAGCGACAGCACCGAGGCGCGCTACAGCTCGGACGAATGCGCCATCCGGTTCGGGTACCGACTGGTGGTCATACATCCCTTCCCCAACGGCAACGGCAGGTGGTCTCGCCTGGCCTCGGACGCGCTCGTCGTCGCACTTGGTGGTACCCGGTTCAGCTGGGGCGGAGTTTCCCTGACCGATCACAGCACATTGCGCCGCCAGTACATATCCGCACTTCAGGCGGCTGACGCAGACGCGGACTTCGGGCCACTGATGTCATTCGCGAGACGTTAACTCGGCAGGCAGCCATCGCCTGATGGCTAGCCGAGCCGCCAGTGCAGGCCGGCGACCTTCAGGACCGTGGCGCGATAGGAGTCGGGCGGCTGGAGGTCGGGCTCGGCCTTGCTGTTGAGGGTGAGGTGGACCACACCGCATTCAGCCGGGCCGTTGGCGACCGCCACCGGCTGCCCGCCGGCGGCGCGGAAGGTCAGTGTGAAGCCAACGCCCATCGCGCAGGGGACGCCCTTGCCCGCCACGGCCACTGGCAGGCTGTTGACCAGCGCCGCGAGCTGCCGCACCACCGAGGCGGACGTGATCGTAACCGGTCCTGGGTTCCCCGGCCACGGCCCGGAAGCCGCGATGGTCACCACCCGCACGCTCGCCGGGATCACCTCGGTCGCGGGCCGCGGCGGCTGCCAGGACACCATGGCCTCGGCCTTGATGACGGTTATCCCGCCACCCGCGCCATACACCTGCACGGAGATCTCCCGCTGGGGCAGCACGCCGGGGATCGCAGGCAGCGATTGCAACGCGCCTCGAGCGCGACAGCGCCGACTACGACGACCTGCGGCGGCTGCTGCGGGCCGGCAGTTCCCTAGGCGGCGCCCGCCCGAAGGCACACGTCCTGGACGCCGCGGGACGGGTGGCCATCGCCAAGTTCCCCAGTTATGGCTCGGATACCTGGGACGTGATGGCGTGGGAGAAGGTGGCGCTCGACCTGGCGCGGGACGCGGGGGTGACGGTCCCCGACTCGCAGCTGATACGCATCGGGGCCCGGCACGCGCTCATCATTGACCGGTTTGATCGCGGCGGCACAACCCGCATCGGCTACGCCAGCGCGATGACCATGCTGGAGGCGCGTGACGGCGACCAGCGCAGTTACCTTGAGATCGCGGCCGTGATCGAGGAACGTTCCGCTAGCGCGACCGCGGAATTGCGCCAGCTCTGGCGCCGGATGGCCTTCTCGATCCTGATCTCCAACACCGACGATCACCTCCGCAACCACGGATTCCTGCACGATCATGCCGAGGCGTGGTCGCTGTCCCCGGCGTTCGACCTCAACCCCAACCCTGCGCCCGGCCCGAAATACCTCAGCACCGCCGTCGACTTCGACGACCCTCGCGCCAGCGTGGAAACCCTCCTGAGCGTCGCTGATTACTTCCGCCTGGATGCCAGCCAGGCACTGGACGTCCTGGCTGAGGTCACACGAGCCGCCGCGAACTGGCGACGCGTCGCCCGGGCCCACGGACTGACACAGCGAGATCTGGCCGAGATGGAGCCGGCGTTCGAACACCCGGAATCCGAGCAAGCCCGGACCCTGACCATGGGCAGGCCAGCACCGTGATCCGTCCCGCCCCCGTGGGCGGCGGGAACCACTTCCCCTTGCGGCTGCCCGATGTACTGTTTCGGGGCGGGGAGATTCGGCCGCGTCGTCCTCCGGTGGTCAGGCCCAATCACGTGAACGCATTTACGTTGCTGCCATAGGCCACGTACGGCGCGGTCTAGGACCCGAGGCCCACGCCCTGGCCGGATGCGACCGGAATCGATGGGCAATTCAGCAAGGCACTGCCCGAGCGTCTGGGCCAATTGTTACCGGCTACCTTCAGTACTAAGTCACAGTGCAAGCTGCGGGACCGAGGTTTTCGCCCTCGTGACCACGTGATCATGAGCGTCCGCGACTTACCCGGGCGCCTCATCGAGACCAGCCAGGAAGGCCACCGGCCACGTCGCGCAGCAGATGATCAGTCTGGGAAGGATGTCTCTTGATCGCGCAGGCTTTTGGCTGCTGGGATGGCCATAAGCCTGCGCGATCATCAGATCCTCGGCCCGACTCGCGACTCTCTGGGAGCCACCACGGCCGATCAGCAGCGGACCTGACCGTTCCAGGGACAGGGCGCCTGACAAGGCTCATTCGAGCGTCCGGGCATTTTCTTCGGCACCCTGTGGCGCAATTGTGTCGCAGAATCTAAGTACGCCAGTCTCGGTCGGGCGCGAGGCACCTGCTGACCTGCGCATTCCTAGCCGTGCGGGAAGCAGCCCGCTTGTCAATCCCCGAACGGGGATCGGAACCCGTGCCCGCCATATATAGGCACCAATATAGAGAGCTTGTATCCTAACCGGGTCGTCGATCCCCGAAAGGATCCAGCAGCAGTGGACAATTACGGCAATCCGGAAGATCTCCGGCGGGGCCTCCTGCTCTACCCGCCCGATCCGGCACGGTCAGCAGTTGCCCAGTCGCTAACCCCAGCCGAAGCATTCTCCCCGCCAGCCGCTTACGGCATCCAGATGAAGCGCCGCCGTCCCGTCGGCACCTGGCTGCTTACCCTCGCCACGCTGGGCGTCTACGGCCTCATCTACTGGTACAAGATCCACTCCGAGCTGCTGGGATACGACCGGCGGCGGCACATCAGCCCCGTCTTCGAGCTGATGTCCGTGTGCCTTATGGCCTGGACAGTAATCCTGCCATTCATGTCCGTCGGCAGCCTGGCCCAGAAGATCCGCATCGCGCAGGTCACGGCCGACGGGAAGCAGGACTGCTCCGGCACCCGGGGAATCCTGCTCGCGCTCCTTTTCGGCGCCCATATCATCTATTACCAGCGGAAACTGAACGAGATCATCGCCGCCAACCCCGCCCCGCCGGGAAACCGCATCCAGCTCATGGTCTGATTAACGGTCTGCACCATTCGGGTCATCCCCGGCATCGGGCAGCGCGGGCGAGAACACCCACAGCACCCGCGCCCGCCCCGCCGCCGGCAGCACCCGGAACGTATGCGCCGCCGACCCCGGGAACGTGAACGCGTCCCCCTCCTCCAGCACAAGCTGCTCGCCAGCCACCGCGATCTGCAGCTGCCCGCCCAGCACGAACACGAACTCGACGTCCGCCGGCAGGCAGTACGGCTCGGCGCCGCTCCCCCCGCCGGGCTCGATGTCGCTGAGGATGGCCTGCACCCGCTTCTCGCCGGCCGGCGTCAGCAGGTACTCCCGCATCCGGCTGCCGCCGAAATTGATCGGCGGGTAAGCGCCGTTCCGCACGACCTCCCCCCGGTCCGCCCGCGGTGTCCACGGTGCTCGACTCCCTCACGCTGATGCTGTACCTGCTGGTCCCGTGGACGGCGCTGAACCTGGTGGACTTCTTCTTCGTCCGGCACGGGCACTACGCGATCACCGACATCTTCCGCGCGGACGGCGTGTACGGGGCCTGGGGCTGGCGCGGGCTGACCGCGTACCTGGTCGGCTTCGCGGCGGAGATCCCGTTCATGGTCCTGCCGCCGATCGCCGGCCTGTCCTACACGGGTTACTTCCCATCACACGTAACGAATGGCGTGGACTACTCATGGCTCGTCGGGCTGGCGGTTTCCGGCCTGGTATACCTGCTGCTGTCGCGCTCGCTGGACGTGCGCGCAGAGCAGTCGGCCATCGATGCCAGTGAACGAGCGCTGCGGCTCGTCGACGAGGAAACAGCGGAGGGCTGAACATGGGTGACCGCGTCCCGCGGGTCCGTGCCGGTGACGTGGTCGGTCAGGTCGACGCGACGGTGGTGCCCCGGTACGGCGGGCCGGCCACGTTCGCCCGGCTGCCGCGGCTGGACGAGGTGGACCGGGCGGACGCGGCGGTGCTGGGCGTGCCGTTCGACACGGGCGTGAGCTACCGGCCGGGCGCGCGGTTCGGGCCCTCGCACATCCGGGAGTCGTCCCGGCTGCTGCGGCCCTACAACCCGGCGCTGGCGGCGTCGCCGTTCGCGGCGCAGCAGGTCGCCGACGCGGGCGACCTGGCGGTGAACCCGTTCAGCATCGACGAGGCCATCACGCAGATCGAGCGGGGCGCCCGCGAGCTGCTGGAGCAGGTGCCGTTCATCCTGGCCCTGGGCGGCGACCACACGGTGGCGCTGCCCATGCTGCGCGCGGTGACGGCCGCGCACGGCCCGGTGGCGGTCGTGCATTTCGACGCTCACCTGGATACCTGGGATACCTACTTCGGGGCGGCTTACACGCACGGGACCCCGTTTCGCCGGGCTGCGGAGGAGGGGCTGCTGGACCAGACCGGGTGTCTGCACGTCGGGATCCGCGGCCCGCTGTACGCGGCGGAAGACCTGGCCTCCGACGGTCAGCTCGGGTTCGAGGTGGTGTCGGCGCCGGAGCTGGAGGACCTGCGGGTGGCCGGGCTGACCGAGCGGATCGCGGCACGCGTGGGCGGGCGGCCGGTGTACGTGTCGGTGGACATCGACGTGCTGGACCCGGCGCACGCGCCGGGCACGGGGACGCCGGAGGCGGGCGGGCTGACCAGCCGGGAGCTGCTGGCGGCGCTGCGGTCGTTCGCGGGGCTGCAGCTGGTCGGGGCGGACATCGTCGAGGTCGCGCCGGCGTATGACCACGCGCAGATCACCGGGATCGCGGCGGCGCACGCGGGGTATGAGCTGCTGTCGGCCCTGGCCGCGGGGCGGCCCGGTTCGGGCGCTTAGATAGCGGCATGACTGAGGACGTACTGGACAATCCGGCGCGGGCGGCGCTGCTCGGGCCGCAGGCCGGCTTCGCGGAGCAGCTTGGCCAGGCGCTGCGGTATCCGCTGGACGTGTCGCCGTTTGCCGGGCTCCCGGACGAGCCGGACGAAACGGCCTGGCGGGACGCGGCGGCGCTGGTCGGGCCGGGCGGGTTCCTCGCCACCGCGGTGGTGGGGATCGCGCCGCCGGCCGACTGGGAGGTCGTCCTGGACATCCCCGGCGTGCAGCTGGTCGACTCGTCGGTGGCGGCGGTTCCCGACCCCGAGGCGGTGGTACTCGGGCCCGGCGACGCGGCCGAGATGCTGGCCCTGGTCCGGGCGACGCGGCCGGGGCCGTTCCTGGAGCGCACCGTCGCGCTCGGCGGCTACCTGGGCATCCGGCGCGGCGGGCGGCTGGTGGCCATGGCCGGGGAGCGGATGCGGCCGCCGGGCTGGGCGGAGATCAGCGCCGTCTGCACGGCCGCGGACTACCGGGGCCAGGGCCTCGGCACCCGGCTGGTGCTCGCCGTGGCCGCGGCCATCCGGCAGCGCGGCGAGACGCCCTTCCTGCACACCGCAGCCGACAACGCCAGCGCGATCCGGCTGTATGAGTCGCTGGGCTTCCGGCACCGGCGGACGGCCACGTTCCGCGCCGCGCGGGTCCCGGCCCCGGCGGGCTGACCGATTCCGGGGGTCACGGTGATACTCCGGACCGATCAGTTAAAATCGGGCAGCATCAATGCTGATCATCACCTGATCCGATGATCCCCGCGCATCATTGACGCGGGCACGCGCTGTCGGCCCGCCATAGGCAAGGACGCTGATGACTGATCCGGCCCAGCGCGACGAACGCCGGGACGGGCGCCGGCGCGGCGTCCGGTCCGGGTCGGCACCGGGCGGGATGAGCCGGGTCCACCTGCGGGTGGCCATTCTCCCCGCGACTGCGGTGACGGTACTCGGCGCCGCGACGGTGGCGTTCGTCCTCGTCGGCGGCCGGTCGGAGATGGCGACCCGGATCGTGCTCGTCGCGGCCGCGGCGCTGGCGGCGCTGGTGCTGATCGCCGCAGTCACCGGTGCGGCCAGTGCCACCCGGCGGCTGCAGCTCCAGGTGGCCGAGCTGCGCCGGGCCAGCTCGCGCGCCCAGGACGAACTGGCGCTGCTGACCGAGCGGGCGCAGCGCGGCGCGCAGCCGGCGCTTTTTGTCCCAGCCGGTCCCGAGGCGTCCGAGCCGTTCGAGCCGGCCGCGGACAGTGACGGGTTTGCGGAGCTGGCCGGCGACCTGGAGCACGAGCGGCACGCGGCCCGGCGGGCCGTCGTCCAGGCTGTCGCGCAGGCGGCTGGCGGGCGGGCCGGGGCGGCCGGGCGGGCCGCGGTCGGCGGCCGGGCCGCGGCGGGCGGGCGGGCCGCGGCGGGCGGGCGGGCCGCGGTCGGCGGGCGGGCCGCGGTCGGCGGGCGGGCCGCGGCGGGCGGGCCGGACCAGCGCGTCGGGGTGTTCGTCAACCTGGCCCGCCGGATGCAGTCCCTGGTGCACCAGGAAATCCAGCTGCTGGACGACCTGGAGGCGCAGGTCGAGGACCCGGCCCTGCTCGCGGGCCTGTTCACCGTCGACCACCTGGCCACCCGGATGCGCCGCCAGTCCGAGAGCCTCGCGGTGCTCGGCGGCGCGGTGTCCCGGCGGCAGTGGAGCCGCCCGGTGACGGTGCACGAGGTACTCCGGGCGGCCGTGGCCGAGGTCGAGCAGTACTCCCGGGTCAAGGTAGTACCCCCGGTCGAGGGGGCGCTGGCGGGCAGCGCCGTGACCGACGTCATCCACCTGGTGGCCGAGCTCATCGAGAACGCGACCAGGTTCTCGGCCCCGCACACGCAGGCCATGGTGCGGGCGCAGATGGCCACCGCGGGGCTGGTCGTCGAGGTCGAGGACCGCGGCCTGGGCATGCGTTCCGCCGACCAGCAGCGGCTGAACGCGCTGCTGGCCGACCCCTCGCGGGTGAACACTGCCGAGCTGCTGCGCGCCGGGCGGATCGGCCTGTTCGTGGTCGCCACGCTGGCCCGGCGGCACGGTATCCGGGTGCAGCTGCAGACCAACATCTACGACGGCGTCCAGGCCGTGATCGTGCTCCCCCGGACACTGATCGAGGCGACGCCGCCCGGGCCGGACGAGACGACGCGGCCCGGGTCCGACGAGACGACGCGGCCCGGGTCCGGCGAGACGACGCGGCCCGGGCCCGGCGAGACTGAGCCCGTCCCGTCGACGCCCCCCGAGCCCGCCGCTGCGGGCCCCCTGCCGGTCCGCCAGCCGACCGCGGCCGCGCCGCCCGAGGGCGCCTCCACGAGCGGCGCTCCCCCGCGCCGAGTCCCGGCGAGCACGGTCCCGGCCCGCACCAGGTCCGCGGCGGCGCCGGCGAGGGCCGACATGCCGCCGGGCGAGATGGCTCCCGGGGAGCGGCCTGAGCTGCCCCGCCGCGTCAGCCAGACCCACCTGGCCCCGGAGCCGCGGGAGTCCCGCGCGCGGCGGCGTGACGGGCCGGCCGACGACCAGCTACCGGGCTTGATGGCCGCCTTCCAGCGCGGCATCAGCCGGGCCGCGGAAGAGGACCGCCCGGCCGAGACCGACAGCCCGCGCTGACGCCACGTCTGCTAAGGAGTCCACCGACATCGTGACCGACGCCCTTCCCGCCCCGGAATCCGATCTCTCGTGGCTGCTGCGCAGCCTGCTCGACCGCGTCCCGCACGCCCGCAGCGCGGTGCTGCTGTCGGCCGACGGACTCACGACGGCCGTGCAAGGGCTCAGCCCTGACGATGCCGACCACCTGTCCGCCATCGCCTCGGGGCTGTTCTCCATGGCCCGCAGCGCGGCGGCCAAGTTCGGCGGCAGCGACGGCGTCCGCCAGGTAGTGGCCGAACTGGACGACACGCTGCTGTTCGTCTCCTCGGCCGGGTTCGGCTCCGCGCTGACCGTCCTGGCCGACCGGGAGGCCGACGCGGGCGTGCTCGGTTATGAGATGTTCCAGCTGGTCAAGAGCGCCGGCCCGCTCCTGGGCAGCACCGTCCGCAACCCCGGCCCTAACGGCGGTCCGGTCGCGTGACGGTGCCCCGCGAGGAGTCCTGGCTCGACGGGGACGACGGCCGCCTGGTGCGCCCGTACACGGTGAGCAACGGGCGGACCAGCCCGAGCACCAGCCTGGACCTGACGTCGATGGTGAAGTCCACGGGCGGGGTGCGGCCGTCCGGGCTGGAGCCCGATCACGCGCAGGCCCTGGCCCTGTGCCGCGAGGCCGCCTCGGTCGCGGCGATAGCGGAGCGGCTGCGGCTCCCGGCCGCCGTGACCAAGGTCCTGCTCTCTGACCTGCTCGAATGGGGCGCCGTGACCGCCGTGACCGGCGAGCCGCCGCAGGCGGCCGCCGGGCCCGCGGACCGGGTCGTCCTGGAACGGGTGCTGGATGGCCTGCAGCGACGACTCTGAGCCCCTGCCCACCGCAGCGCCCCGCTGATCAGCGCCAACGCGGCCGATCAGCGCCAACGCGGCCGAGCTGGACGACCTTACCCACCGCTCGAGCGCGACGGACCTCGAAGTCATGATCATGGGAAGATCGCTCACCTCCGGAGGTGAGCGATCTTCCCATGATCAAGGTCCAGGCCCCGTCCCGCCGACGGAGGCGGCCAGCGCGGCCCGGCCTGCTTCCCCGTGCTCCCCGCGGGTCACAACAGTCTCTTGCGCCCCAGCCGTTGCGGGCCGGCTGGGCGGGGGACGGTGACTGGGGACAGTAGCTCACCGCAGGCGGTGAGCAATCTGCCCCAGCCCCCGGCGGCACCCGACTCCCGGGGCCAGCGGGACTGGCGTGACGGCTGGAAGAGCACACTGCGGCAAGCGGAGGCGGCAAGCGGAGGCGGCGCAGTCGCCCGGACCGGTCGCCACGCCTCCCCGGAGCTGATGGGATGAGCAGCATGCGGATCGCGACCTGGAACGTGAACTCGGTGCTGGCCCGGCTGCCCCGGCTGGTGGAGTGGCTGGGGCAGGCCGCCCCGGACGTGGTCTGCCTGCAGGAGACCAAGGTGGGCCAGGGCGCGTTCCCGGCTGACGAGGTCACCGCGCTGGGCTACGAGGTGGCGCAGCACGGCGAGGGCCGCTGGAACGGCGTCGCGATCTTGTCGAAGGCCGGCCTGGCCGACGTGGCCCCTGGCCTGCCCGGCGACCCCGGCTGGCCGGACGAGAAGACCCTGGAGGCGCGGACCATCGCGGCCACCTGCGGCCCGGTCCGGCTGCGGTCGGTCTACGTGCCGAACGGGCGCACCCCCGACGACCCGCATTATGCCTACAAGCTGCGCTGGCTGACCGCCCTCCGGGCGGCGGTCGCCGCCGACGCCGCCGGCCGCCGGCCGTTCGCGCTCATGGGCGACTTCAACGTCGCCCCGGCCGACGACGATGTCTGGGACCCGGCCGCGTTCGCCGGCTCGACCCATGTCACCCCCGCCGAGCGGGCGCAGCTGGCCGGGCTCCGCGAGTCCGGGCTGACCGACGTGGTGCCGACGATCGAGAAGGGGCCGCACCCGTACACGTACTGGGACTACCGGGCCGGCGCGTTCCACAAGGGCATGGGCATGCGCATCGACCTCGTCTACGCCAACGCGGCCCTGGCCGGCGCGGTGTCCGACGCCTTCGTCGACCG
>Ga0193728_1001696_pt1 | contig 11335 bp, 13 predicted proteins | sample U1c1metaG_FD_143037 | JGI IMG/M metagenome (GOLD analysis project Ga0193728, IMG submission 143037) | Soil microbial communities from a riparian zone of the East river system, Colorado, United States - U1c1 | ecosystem: Environmental > Terrestrial > Soil > Riparian zone | place: USA: East River...
GAGGACGCTCGCTGACGAGCACGGCGTCAGCGCCGAGGTGATCGACCCGCGCACGCTGCGCCCGCTCGACCTCGACACGATCCTCGCCTCCGTACGCAAGACGAACCGCTGTGTCGTCGTCGAGGAGGGCTGGCCGCACGGCGGCGTCGCCGCCAACATCGCCGCGCTGATCTCCGAGCAGGCCTTCGACGACCTCGACGCACCCGTGCGCCGCGTCTCCGGCGCCGACGTGCCGATGCCCTACTCCAAGCCGCTCGAGGACATCGCCTACCCGCACGAGCCGCAGATTCTCGGCGCCGTGCTCGAGACGCTCGGCCTCGCCGCCACCGCCACCGCCACCGCCACCGCCACCCAGACTGGAGCACGCTGATGGGCGACATCGTCATGCCACGACTGTCCGACACGATGGAGGAGGGCACGATCCTGCGCTGGCTCAAGCAAGACGGCGAAGAGATCCGTCGCGGCGAGGAGCTCGTCGAGATCGAGACCGACAAGGCCGCAATGACGTACGAGTCAGACCAGGACGGCACGCTGCAGACAGTCGCCGCCGAGGGCGACACGCTGCCCGTCGGCGAGCTGATCGCGCGCGTAGGCGTTGCCGGCGACGGAGCTGCTGCCGGCGGTGGCGCCGCTGCCGAAGCCGACGAGGGCGAGGCTCAAGGCGAGCCCGAGTCACGCGATCGGCCCGTGGCGAGCCCGGCCGGCGACGGCGCCGAGCCCGCGCGCGCGACGGCTCCGCGCGCCTCCACCAGCGGCGCTTCGCCTGCGACGACGACAGATCCAGGAGAACGCGTGAAGGCCTCGCCGCTCGCCCGGCGGATCGCGCGCGAGAGCGGCATCGACCTGAGCACGCTCAGCGGCAGCGGCCCCGGCGGGCGCGTCGTCAAGGCCGATGTCGAAGCTGCCGCAGGCCCTGCGCCCGCAGCCACGCCGAGTGTGCCCGACGACGTGATGACGGCAAAGGGCCAGACGACGACTGAACCGCTCTCGCGGATGCAGCAGACGATCGCGCGGCGGATGGCCGAGTCGAAGGCGACGATCCCCGACTTCTCGCTGCAGTCAGACGTCGACATGGAGGAGTGCGTGAAGCTGCGCGCGCAGCTCAAGGGAATTTCGAGCGAGCACGCGCCGACGTATAACGACATGGTCGTCAAGGCCGCAGCGCTCGCGCTGCGCGAGCACCCGCGTGCGAACGGCAGCTACAAGGACGGTGCGTTGCAATTGCACTCGCGCGTCAACGTCGGCGTTGCTGTCGCCGCGCAAGACGCGCTCGTCGTGCCGACCGTCTTCGACGCCGATTTGAAGGCGCTCGGTGAGATCGCGCGTGAGGCGCGCACGCTCGCCGCGCGCGTGCGCGACGGCTCGATCACGCCGCCCGAGCTCGGCGGCGGCACGTTCACCGTCTCGAACCTCGGGATGTACTCGATCGAGAGCTTCAACGCGATCATCAACCCGCCGCAGGCCGCGATCCTCTCCGTCGGCTCAGTCGAGCAACGTGCCGTCGTTCGCAACGGCGAGCTCGTCGCAGCGCACACGATGACGCTCACGCTCGTCTGCGATCACCGGATCCTCTACGGCGCCGACGCCGCCGAGTTCCTCGCGCGGATTCGCGAGCTGTTGCAAGCGCCTGCTTCGTTGACGCTTTGAGTCGCGCCGTGGAGGCGACCCTGAGCGACGGCTACGAGCTGCGGCGCTTGCGTGAGCGTGACACCGAGGAGCTACACGCGTTGATCGAGCGCAACCGCGGCGAGCTCGCCAAGTGGCTGAGCTGGGCGCAGGAGCCAAACGGCCACGACACGCGCGCGTACATTGCCCGCGTTCACGACAGCGAACAGGATGGCCGCCGCGTCCAGCGCGCGATCGTCTGCCGCAGAGCGATCATCGGCGACGTCGGCCTGTTCATCGACCGCGAGAACGCGACCGCCGCGATCGGCTACTGGCTCGACCACGACCACCACGGCCGCGGCGTGATGACCGCCGCCGTGCACGAGCTCGCCCGCCACGGCTTCGCCGAGCTCGCGCTGCGTCGCATCGAGATCCGCACCGACGTGCTCAACCTCTCAAGTCGTGCTGTCGCCGAGCGGCTCGGATTTCAGTTCGAGGGCGTGCTACGCGAGTCCTACCGCATCGCCGCCGATCGCTACAGCGACGATGCCGTGTACTCGATGCTTGCTTCCGAGGCGAGCGCGCTCAGCTGAGCAGCGCTGCAGCGCGGACGCTCGCGCGCGACACGTCAGCTGCTTAGCGGGTCGACCCAATCGAGGCCCGCGAAGCGCGAGAAGTCGTTGTCGTGCGAGCAAAGCGTCGCGCCATGCTCGATCGCCAGCGCCGCGAGGTGCGCGTCGCTCGTGAGGTTGCCGCCCGCGCCGAGCGGGGTGAGCAGGTCGCGCAGCACTGCTGCATGACGGTCCGTGGGATGGATGACGGTGGCGACCGGTTGGGCGAGCCAGCGCTGGATCTCATCCAGCGCGGACTCGATCGGCCACGGGTCGCGCGCACCCTGCGACCGTGTTGTGATGCGAAGGAAACCGAGGAGTGCAAACCACGCAAACGCAACCGTCTCGGTTCCCGACAGGACCTCCTCGAACCATCTCAACGTCGCCTCGTGATCTCGCGCCTGCTCGTCCACCACGTAGATCAGCAGGTTGACGTCGAGCAGCTTCACTTGCCTTCTTCCATCTTGCGGAGGATTTCCTCGTCCTCCATTTCTCCCGCGATCTGGTTCGCCTTGACGATGTTGATGCGAACCCCCAGCGGAGCCGTTTTCACCTTGAAGGGGCGCGAGACGGGTGCGGACGCGTCGAGACCCGCTCGCACCGCGTCGTTCAACGCAGCCTTGAACGAGACACCACGCTCGCGCATCGTCGCTTTCAACTTCGCCTCCACATCTGGATCCAGCGTGACGGTCGTGCGCATAGAAGCATCATAACATCAGCCAGTATGCTGTCATGATGCACTAGCGCTCCGGCGCTAGGCTGAGGAGAACGATGCCTCGCCTCGACACGCCCGACAAAGAGCTCTGGGTCTGCCACCTGGGCCATGTGCCCTACTCCGACGGCGTCGCTCTACAAGGGACACTACGCACGCGCCGTCAGGCCGGCGAGCTGCCCGACACCCTGCTGCTGCTCGAGCACCCGCCGGTCTACACGCGAGGCCGGCGCTCAGGCGCACAGGATCTCCCCTTCCCCGAGAGCTTTTACCGCGCCAAAGGCATCGACGTCGCCGACACCGACCGCGGCGGCAAGCTCACGTTCCACGGTCCCGGGCAGCTCGTCGGCTATCCAATCATGGCGATCAACGACATCGGCAGCTATCTGCGCACGATGGAAGACGCGATCATCGCCGCGCTCGCCGAGCAGGGCATCGACGCACGCTCGCGCGCGTCAGAGGGCATCGACTACACCGGCGTCTGGGTCGACGAGCGCAAGATCGCCTCGATCGGCGTTCACGTATCGCGCGGGGTCACGACGCACGGCTTCGCCGTCAACGTCGAGAACGACCTCGAGCCGTTCTCGTCGGTCGTCGCGTGCGGCCTGCCCGAGGTGCAGATGACCTCGATCGCAGCCGAGCTCAGCAGCGCCCGCACGCCCGGCGTGGCGTGCTTTCGCAAGGAGATCGCATACCGCTTCAGCGAGGCGCACGGCCGCCGCGCGCGGCTCGTCTCGCCACGCACACTCGGGATCGAGGCGCCGCTGGCGGCCCCACCGGCGGCCCGCGTCGCAGCGCCGGTCGGCGCGCAGCGAGAGCGGCGAGAGGCCGTGCCCGCATGAGCGCTACCCGCTCGCGCTCGAACCCCGGCGGCATGGACGTGCTCAGCGTGCTCGGCCCCGACGTGCGCCCACTGCGCGAGCGCAAGCCACCATGGTTCAAGGTGCCTGCGCCCGGCGGTCAGCGCTACCGCGAGCTAACGGAGCTGATCCGCTCAGAGAACCTGCACACGGTCTGCCAGGAGGCCGCGTGCCCGAACGTCGGCGAGTGCTGGGAGCGTGGCACGGCGACGTTCATGATCCTCGGCGACACGTGCACGCGACGCTGCGGCTTCTGCAACGTCAAGACCGGCAAGCCGACGTGGCACGACCCGCTCGAGCCCGCACGCGTCGCACGCTCGATCGCGCGCATGGGCCTGCGCCACGCCGTGATCACGTCCGTCGATCGAGATGACCTGCCCGACAAGGGCGCCTCGGCATTCGTCGGCGTGATCCGTCAGGTCCGCCGCCAGGCGCCCGAGTGCCAGGTCGAGGTGCTCACGCCCGACTTCCAAGGACAGGAGATGCCGCTCGCGAAGGTCATTGCCGAGCGCCCCGACGTGTTCAACCACAACGTCGAGGTCGTGCCGCGGCTCTACTCGATCGCGCGGCGCGGCTCGGAGTTCCAGCGCTCCTGCCGCGTGCTGCGGATGGCCGGCGAGATGGGCGAAGGCGAGGTCGTGACGAAGTCCGGGCTGATGGTCGGACTCGGCGAGACGCACGACGAGCTCGTCGAGACATTCGCCGCGCTGCGCGAGCAGGGCGTCGGCGTGCTCACCGTCGGGCAGTACCTGCGTCCCTCCGAGCGCCATCTGCCGGTCGTGCGCTACTGGCATCCCGACGAGTTCGCCGCGCTCGAGGCCGCCGCGTACGAGCTCGGCTTCGACCACGTCGCCGCCGGGCCGCTCGTGCGCTCCTCCTACCACGCCGACCAGCACGTGCCGCAGTCGCGCGACGGCGTCGGGCCACTCGCCGCAGCGCAGGCCTAGCGCTCGTCTCTGGCTCGCCCGTCTCGCCCGGCCGCGAGAATGTAGGAGCGCCGGCGGGCAAGTCCCCGGATTGCCGTGCCGCGCCGGCCCATGTTCCCGCTCAAAGACAACATCCCGCTGTCGCGGTTCCCACTCATCACCGTTGCGCTTGTGGCGGTCAACGCCATCGCGTATCTGCTCTCAATCCGCCACGGCGGGAGCTTCTTCAGTGGGCCGGCGGACGCTGTCGCGACGCGCAATGGCGCGATCCCGTTCGAGCTCACGCACGCGGGCGGCCACTGCTTCCTTGGCCCGCTCGCAGGACAAGCCCACCCCGTGACGAGCGTCATCGGCTGCCTACCGCACCACCAGTTGAGCGTCCTCAAGCTAGCCACACACCAGCCGGCGACGTGGCAGACCGTGTTCAGCTCGCTCGCGTTGCACGGGAGCTTCGTCTCACTGCTCGCCAACGTGCTCGCGCTAGCGATCTTCGGGCCGAACGTCGAGGACGCTTGCGGGCGCCTTCGCTTTCTCTGCTTCTACGTGCTCGGCGCTCTCCTCGCAGTTGCGCTGCAGGTGCTGTTCGCGCCAAACTCGCCGTTCCCCGCTTTCGGCGCCTGCGGCGCCGTCGGCGCCGTGCTCGGCGCCTACATGCTGCTCTACCCACACGCGCGCGTCATCACGCTCGCGCCTGTCCCCTTCCTCGCAACGATCCTCGCGCTGCCCGCCGTCCTGCTGGTTGCAGTGTGGCTGCTCGTGCAGCTCTGGTTCGGGCTCGCCGGGCTGGCTGGGTCCGGCCATGACTGGCTCGGCGTGCTAGCGCCCTCCTACGAAACTATCCGGGGGGGCTGGCTCGCAGGCTTCCTTGCCGTGCTCGGCGCAGCGCTCGCCGGCGCGCTGCTGATCCGCCCGTTCGCGAGCGCCAGCCGCCGTGCCGCAAAAGCCCACCGGACGCCGCATCAGCCGGTGTACTGAGTCGATGGACGCCGCCTGTCTCCACCTCCGTGCGCGCCGGCGGCGCCGATGAGGCGCATTGCCGTGCTCAGCGCCGTGCTGTTCTTTATCGCCGGCTTCGCTTTCCTCACAGTCGTCGCCGTGATCGAACAGGGCTTCACAGTCGCGAGCTTCCTCTCGATCCTGATCTTGCTACTGCTCGGCATCGGGATCGTCGGCGCGCTGCGCAATCCTCCCCGCTGACCGTGTCCGCCGTCTTCGACCGCCATCGACCACAGCACGCAGCGCCGGGCCCGGACGTCCGATGAGCATCTCTCCGTTTATGACGCCCGACCAGAGTCGGGCGCGACGCGAGCTCGCGCGCCGGCGGCGCCAGCGTCGCCGGGCAATTTTCGCTGGCGCATTCGCGCTCATCGCGATCGTCGTTGTCGCGATCGTCGTGCTGAGCTCCAAATCGGGTGGACCCTCTTCAAAAGCCTCGACATCGACGTCGGGTGCGAAGCACAAGCACGCGAAGGTCAGCGCCGCGCCGACGCTGTCAGCGATCGGCTTGCCGCTCGCACGACCGGTGCTCGCATTGAAGGGGATCGGCCTTCCGCAGCAGGACGTCGTGCACATCGCCTTCCATCACCCGCCGCGCGCCGGCGTCCTGTTCAACCTGACGACAGGCCAAGTGCTGTGGCAGCGCAATCCCTTCACGCGGTTGCGAATCGCGAGCCTGACGAAGATGATGACGGCGCTGCTGACGGTCCAGTCGGCGCCGCCGACCGCGCGCATCTTGATCACAAAGGCGGCCGTCGCCTCGGCCGGCTCGAAGGTCGGCGTGCTGCCGCTCGGCAAGCACGTGCGCCTCGAGACGATGCTCTACGGCCTGCTGCTGCCCTCTGGCAACGACGCTGCCGTTGCGCTCGCCCAGCACGTCGCCGGCAGCATCGAGCGTTTCGTCACGCGGATGAACGCACAGGCGGCAAAACTCGGGATGGGCTGCACGCGCTACTCCTCACCGTCGGGCTACTTCAACACGAACAACTTCTCCTGCGCCGCCGATCTCGCTGTGCTCGCGCATGCCGATCTGCTGGAGCCGCGCTTGGCGAAGATCGTCCGCACGTACACGGCCTCGCTGCCGCTGCCGATCAAGGGCGGCAAGGTCTACCTGTACAACAACAACCCGCTGCTGATCTACCACTATCCGGGCGTGACCGGGCTGAAGACCGGCTTCACCGACGCCGCCGGCAGATGCCTCGTTGCGACGGCCGAACGCGACGGTGTGCGCCTCGGCGTCGTCGTGCTGCACTCGCCGAATCCAGGCACGCAGGCCAAACAGCTGCTCGACCGTGGCTTTGAGGGGGTCTACCATCAGCCCCCCGTCCCCGAGCCGCCGATTCCCGCAGGAGCGTGAGCATCGATGAGTACGTCCGACGCATTGAAGGTGATCGCGACCGCCGCCAACCAGGCCGAGGGTGAGCTGATCGTCGCGCGCCTGTCGCAGGCCGACATCAGCGCGATCGAACAGCGAGCCAGCGGCAACCCCGAATTCGGCGGCTCCGGCGCGCGCTACATCTACGTGCAGGAAGCCGACCTCGAGCGCGCCCGAGCCGTGCTCGCCGTCGATCAGCCTCCCTTCTCAGATGAGGAGCTCAGTCAACTGAGCGAACAGGCCGCGCGAGAAGCGCGCGAGGACTGACCGGCCGCGCATCCGTCCGGCTATCCCGGCACACAAGGCCCCGGAGGAGTACCGTTCTTGCTCTAGATTGACTGGTCAGTCAGCCAAAGGAGAACGCAGTGGACCTCGACGACACACAGGACCAGGCGGAATACCGCGCACAAGTGCGCGCCTGGCTCGATGAGCACAAGTCCGAAGCCCCGATCGTGAGCGGCCCGGATGCGATCCAGGACGAGTCGGAGATAATCGCCGCCCGCCGCACATGGCAGGGCAAGCTCGCCGAGGGTGGCCTCGCCGGCGTAACTTGGCCGAAGGACTTCGGCGGCCAGGGCCTCGGCCCGATCGAGCAGGTCATCTGCAACCAGGAGATCGCCAAGGTCAAAGTGCCGGGCATCCTCGACGCGATCGGCGTCGGCATGCTCGGCCCGACGATCATCGCGCACGGCACCGACGAGCAGAAGACGCGCTACCTCGGCCCGATGCTGCATGGCGATGAGGTCTGGTGCCAGCTGTTCTCCGAGCCGGCCGCCGGCTCCGATCTGGCCGCCGTGCAGGCGCGCGCGCGCCTGCAGGACGACGGCAGCTGGAAGCTCTCCGGGCAGAAGGTGTGGACGACGAACGCGCAATTCGCTTCATACGGGCTGCTGCTCGCACGCACCGACGCAGACGTGCCGAAGCACAAGGGCCTGACGATGTTCATCGTGCCGATCGACGCCCCTGGCGTGACCGTGCGAGGCCTGCGCCAGATCTCCGGCGAGGCCGAGTTCAACGAGGTCTTCTTCGACGACGTCGCGATCGACGCCGACGCGGTCGTCGGCGGCGTCGGCAACGGCTGGGGCACGGCGCTGACAACGCTGATGTTCGAGCGCGTCACCATCGGGCTCGGCAGCGAGGGCATGGGCTACAACTCAAACCGCTTCGCGCAGGCGATCGCCGCCGACGCGGATGCGCGCCGCGACCACGAGGTACGCCACACGCTCGGCGAGATCGCAAGCGAACTGCTCGCCGTGCGCTTCACCGGCTACCGCACGCTTTCGGCGCTGCAGAAAGGGCAGGTGCCCGGCCCAGAGTCGGGCCTTGCGAAGATCACGATCGTCAGCGGCGCGATCAAAGCCGGCGACCTGATCGCCGACGTGCTCGGCCCCGACGCGCTCGCAGAGGACGGCGAGTGGGCGTACATGATCTCGTTCCTGCCCGGCCTGAAGTCGGCCGGCGGCACTGAAGAGATCCTGCGCAACACGATCGGCGAGCGCGTGCTCGGTCTACCCCCAGCGCCACGTCTGGACAAGGGCATTCCCTTCTCCGAGCTGCGCTCCAAGGAAACGGCGGCAGCATGAACCTCTCACTCTCAGACGAGCAGGTATTCCTCCGCGAGGCAGCGCGCGGAGCGCTGTCGCGCTTCAAGACGTTTGAGGCCGTACGTGAGGCGCTCGACGGCAAGACCGATGCGATCCCGGACCTGTGGCCGACGGCCAAGGAGGCTGGCTGGCCCGGCCTGTTGATCGATGAGCAGCACGGCGGCGCCGGGCTCGACGCGTTCGACGCGATGCTCGTGCTCGGCGAGTGCGGGCGCGTGATCGCACCGATCGGACTGCTCGGGCACCTGCCGGCGAGCTCGATCCTCAACGACTCGCCCGCCGGGGCGTCGCTGCTCGAGGACCTCGCGACGGGCGAGCGCCGCGCGGCCTACCTCCCGGTTAGCCCGCCCGATGACCTGTCCGGCAAGTGGACGGTCGACCCGCGCAGCGGGCTCGAGCGTCCTGCCGCGCCGACGGCGAGTGCCGACGGCGATGGCGCTCGCGTCAGTGGGCAGTTCTCGTTCGTACCCGACGCGCCAGGCGCAGACGTGCTCGTCGGTGTTGCGTTGCTCGACGGCAAGCCCGTCGGCGTCGCGATCGAGGACAATGCCTCAGGCGTCACTGTCGAGGCGACGACGCGCTACGACGCGAGTCGCTCGCTCGGACACGTGACGCTCGAGAACGCGCCCGCGCTCGTGCTCGACGCGCCCGCCGAGTCGCTCGCCTCCGCGTGGTATCTCGCGCAGTCGCTGATCGCCGCCGAGTCGCTCGGCAGCGTCGAAACGGCGCTCGACGTATCCGTCGAATACGCCAAGGAGCGCCACACGTTCGGTCGCGCGATCGGCTCCTACCAGGCCGTCAAGCACTCGCTGACGGAGGTGCTGCGCCAGCTCGACAACGGCCGCTCACTGCTCTACTACGCCGGCTGGGCCCGCGACGGCGCGCCCGGCGAGTTCCCGCTCGCCGCGAGCGCTGCGCGCTCGGTCGCCGGCCGCGCGCTCGATACGGCTTCGCGCACGATGATCTCCGTGCACGGTGGTACCGGCGCTACGTGGGAGCACGACGCGCCGCTGTACTTCCGCCGCGCGCAGCTTTCGCGGCGGCTGCTCGGCGGCACGAACGGTGCGACCGACAGAGTCGCCGGCGAGCTGATGGCGCAGGCTGACGCGGCTTAGTTGCCAACCCTGGCGGCGCTGGCCTTCGTCAGCGCCGCCAGCACCGGCGCCCCATACGCCGCGTGCACTGCTTCGACGAGTCCCGCATCGACGCCGCAGTTGATGCAGAACCCATGCTGCGACCAGCCGATCGCGCGCGCGAGCACCTGGTCGGCATACGTCACGCCGGTCGCGTCGTGCCCGTAGTAGCCATACGCCGCAACCCATGCCGCGCCGTCGAGCGCAGATGAGGCGCCGTCGGCCGAGAGCAGGTGCGCCGCGGCCATGATCGCGTCGAAGTCGTCGTAGATCGACGGGTGCTTCGCCGTCGCGTGGTCGTATGCCGCCGGGCGCTCGCCATAGCGATAGGAGTCGCTGACGAGCCGCCACGTCGTGACCGGCCCGTTCGTCACGTTGAACTGCATCGGGCCGCCGCAGCAGCCGGCGAAGTTCAGGCCCGTGTACGTGTCAGACGCCGTCGAGAACGCCGACTCCTGCCGGTGGATCGACGCGAGCAGCAGCCAGTTGACGCCGAACGTGCGCTGCGCGACTGCGTAGATTGGGTAGAAGCCTTCCATCCAGCGCGTTGAGATGTGCGTCTGCGTCTGGTCGACAAAGCGCGTCGCGTCGAGTTGCTGCTGCTTGCCCGATGGGCGCGCGACGATCGCGCGGTCGCCCTGTGCCGCGTGCGCGTGGCGCTTTGCGCTCGGCGACGTGGCGCGCGCGAGCACGCTCGCCGCCGATGCGGCGCTCGGCGCAGGCGTCGTCGCAACGGCAGGCACCGCCGGAGGCGCGGCCTGCGCCCGACGGTCGCTCGAACCCCCGCCGCCGAGTAGCAGCGCGCCGGCGAGGACGATCGCACCGAGCAGCGCGAGCCCGGCGGCTAGCAGCCAGCTGCCGCGCTCAGACGGTGGCACCGGCACGTGTGCCTCGCGGTCCGGGGCTGTCTCATGCTCGTCAGGAGTCATTCGACGCTACAAGGTAGACGGACGGGCGTCGTACACGCCCCGGATCGCCGCGACATTGCGCCTACCGTCTGTGTTCCTTCACGTATGGACCTGCTCAAATCGATCCGCCGCGCGCCGCTGACGCTCGTGCCGATGCTCGCATCACTCGCACTCGTGCTCGCTGCTCTGACTGGCGCCGCGGTGGCGACTGCCGCCACGCCGCCGCCGGCCCAACCGCCGCCGCTGACCCCCGCCCAACAGCACTACCTCGCGCTCGCGCAAAGCGGCATCGCGCAGGCGAAAGCACGCTGGGCGGACCACCAGCTCGGCTGGTATGACTCGCGCCTCGGCGACCGCGACCACTATCCGCTCGCGACGATCTGGGACATCGTGCCGCTGTTCGAGTCACTCGACGCGATCACGACGGCGCAGCCGACGACGGCGAACCGCGCCGCGCTGACGCGCTTTGGCAAGGGCGCCGAGCGCTACCTAAATCGCGGCCTGCGCCCGCTGCCGGGCTACTCGCCGTATCCGGGCGACCGCACGGCGGGCACCGAGACGTGGTTCGACGACAACGGCTGGTGGGGCATCGCGTTCGTCAATGC
>Ga0193728_1001697_pt1 | contig 11333 bp, 9 predicted proteins | sample U1c1metaG_FD_143037 | JGI IMG/M metagenome (GOLD analysis project Ga0193728, IMG submission 143037) | Soil microbial communities from a riparian zone of the East river system, Colorado, United States - U1c1 | ecosystem: Environmental > Terrestrial > Soil > Riparian zone | place: USA: East River...
GTGTACTGGTATCTCGATGCGGCGGAAACGGTCAACAAAGGCAACGCGCACTACGACATTGGTGCGGGCGGCCGCGGCTTGACCACGGATTGCCACGACGCCACGAATACCCCCGTGATCGACTACACCAGCGCCGGAAATACGACCTGGGGTGGTTGCAAAGAGATCGGCTTCTCGACGGGCATCAATTACAAGTTCTAGCCGAGCACTGCGTTTGCGGCGCCTTGCCGCCTAAGAGCCAGGGACGTATCAACGTCCCTGGCTTTTCTCAAGGGTGCGACGAGCTTCGGTCACCCGCACGATACTCGATCAAAATCCGCAATCTGAGTAGCCACCCAGAGAAAAATGGGTAGGTTCCCCGCTTCATCGCGACGTCGCACCGCGTAGCTTATTCCTTGCCCGGAATTCTCCGGATGATTGCAAGGAGTTTACTGACATGTCTCGTTTCATGAAGATGAAATCTCTGGCCGCGTGCGCGGTCATGGGAACTATCCTGAGCCCGCTGAGCGCCCACGCACTCGCCCTCGGGGCGCTCGATGAACCCTCTACGCGCGTTGTTGATTTCAGCGACCTCGACTTGAATCGAGATGTTGGCATCGCGACGCTGTATTCGCGAATCAAGTCCGCCGCTCGGGAGGTCTGCGAGCCGCTCGACGACTGGACATTGCGACTGATTCCGCTGGGGCTTCACTGTCGCGAGGACGCGATTCGCAGAGCGGTCGCCGATGTGAAGTCGCCGGCGCTGACAGCCTACTTTTTGACGAAGAGCAAAGCGACCGCGCCGGCGCTCCAGCAGCGATAGAAGACCGAGAGGACGGTGCAATCCACCGTCCTTTACTCGATCCCTATTTCTACAAATGTAGGCTCATGTGGGGCGCAAGCAGTTGTTTACTTAATAGAGTCGCACGGCGGATTGCCGGGGCCAATAACTCATGTGGATCGCATGGCCTTGACATAAGACTGATGCGTGTCGCAACCAAGAGACGCCGATCACGCTTTCATTCTGCTCGCTTCGTCAATATCTTGAGCACCCATACCGTTCTTGGAAAAGGATTTATGGCAACGCCGATAAATGCACCAATGGCCGGCGAGATCTGGCATTTAAGCATTGAGGATTTGTTCCAGCCAGTCCAAGAAGCACCGCGTCTCGGCGGCGACGGGCCGTTTGTCATCAATCTGAGCGCGTCGAGCGCACCAGTCAGCATTCCAACAAAAGCGTTCGCCGGATGCAGTGACGCGCATGTTTATCAAATTCAAGTGACCGAGGATGGAAGGACGCGTTATCGCCTGCGCCTCGGCCCATTCGCGACCGAAGACCAGGCCGATGCCATTCTTGCGGTCGCTCGAGATACCTATCCCGGTGCATTGACGGCGACCGCAGGTGCTTCGGATCTACGCGTCATTGGAAGCATGCAGGCGAAAGTGGATTCGCGCCGGTCCAGTGCGCGGAAACCGGCCGATGCGACAGCGACCGAGAAGTCAGCCCCGAAAAAAGCAGCCGCAGAAAATCGCGCTCCGGAGAAGCCCGCCAAAAATAAAGCGGACGCCGAAATATCCATCGACATCGCATGGCCGACTCCCGAATTGGTGAGTCCTCCCCCGGGACCGGTGCGCGCGGCAGCGACTGTTAGTCCCGCTGCAGCACCCCAGGTTGCAATTCCGCCCGCTGCCGCGGCTCCTCTTGAATTGGCGCCCGAGTGGGCATTGCCGGAGCTGGATATACCGCTGCCTGACTCCCGCGAGGCGAATTGGGTCGCCAATGTCACTCCCGTTCTCACAGAGGTGGTCGCGCCCCCGATCAAGGCGTCGGCGCCGAAGATCGCTGCGCCGACTCGCGTTGCCGCGCCCACTCTAACGGAGGTGGTTGCGCCCAAAGCTAAAGCGCCGGTTGTCACTGCCCCTGCACCCACGGCTGCGCAGCCGGCGGTACCGAAGCCGGCGGCGACTACCAAAGCGCCCGCGCCCAAGTCTGCGGCGCCCGTGGCCGCTGCACCGATCGCATCTGTGTCGCCCGTGGCCGCTGCACCGATCGCATCTGTGTCGGTCGTGGCGACTCCCGAGCCCGCTCCGAAACAGGCTGCTCCGATACCGATCGCTGCGCCACCTCCGAAGATCGCTGCGCCGCCTCCGAAGATCACTGCACCGCCTCCGAAGATCGCTGCGCCGCCTCCGAAGATCACTGCACCGCCTCCGAAGCTCACTGCGCCGCCTCCGAGGATCGCTGCGCCACCTCCGAAGATCGCTGCGCCGCCGGTGGTCGAGAAACGGGCACCCATGCTTACGCAGTCGCTCCTGTCTCTGTCAAAGGCCGCCGCTGCGAGGCTTCGTCATTCAGCCATGAAGCCCTCGGCCGGCAAGCTCACATCGCTGCAGCACGTCGTTGTTGCGACTGCCCCTGCCCCTGCGCCCGCGGCGCGAGAGGTGAAAAAGCTCGAGGAGCCGCTGGAGAGTTTGGAGTCCACGCAAACCATGCGCGCGTTGACGACGACGGAGCTGGAAGATGACGAAGTATCGCGGTGGTTCGTCATTCAACTGGCGCTCGCGGACGAGGCGTTCGATCCGGATGCGGTGCCAAACCTCGATATCTTCAGCGAGTACCGCTTGTATTCGGTGGCGGGAATTGATCAAGGCCGCATCGTGCATGCGTTGCGGCTTGGATTTTTCCGCGAAGAGATTGGGGCGGTCGCGGTCGCAAGTTACCTTGCCGCCTATTGGGATGAGCCGACCATCACGCGAGTCAGCCTTGCTGAACGAGACCGATTTGCCGATCAGCGAGTGGAAGCACGCAAGGACGTCGGCGCCACCGGCAGACACGCGGTCATCGAGATCACGGACGAACTGGTGGCACGGCGCAGGCGATCATCCAAGTCTTCGGTATCGATCAAGACCTCGAACCACACGATCGGGCGCTAGCGCCTTCAACATCCCCTGTCTGTCCGCCCCTGTCCGCGGACAGTGTCCGCGGCCACCATGCGCCGCGGGCAACAAAATAATTGCTTTAAAAATAGCGGCTTAACATGCGACAGATGCCTGGCACGCCTCTTGCTTTGCTGTCGGTGGGGGGCTCAACCCCAAGGTGAACGGACAGCAATTCTTCAGGAGACCAGCATGAATACCCGGATTTCTTCAAAACTCGCCGCATTTGCGATCGCCCTGATGATGAACAGCTTCATCATCGGCGGCGTAGCTTACTTGTTCGACGCTCAAACTCAGCAGCACTCGTCGCTGATATCGCTGGCGAAGCGGATTGCGACGTTTCAATGGCTCATTTGAAGGCTCATTTGAGCACGACAAAGGGGATGTCGTTCTTCGTCCGTGGGTTAGTATTCGCCATCGATGTTGAGGTCGTGGAACAAGGAAATGCACATGGTCAATTTTCGAATTCCGGCATGCGCGCTGGTGATGAGCATTTTGGCGCTGACGTCTGCACACGCGAGCGCGCGTTCCGAATTCTCCATGGCGCAAGTGCTGCACTATCCCTTTGCCACGGAGCTCGCGGCGGCGGAACACGGCGATGTGATCGCCTGGGTGTGCAATCTCGATGGCGTGCGCAATGTTTGGGTGGCGCGCGGCCCCGCCTTTACGCCGGTCAAGGTCACACAGTTCAACGAGGATGACGGGCAGGAGATAACCCAACTGACGTTCTCGCCGGACGGCACGCGGCTGCTCTTCGTGCTGGGCGGCGATCACGATGCCAACTGGCCCGCCGAAGGCGATCTTGCGCCCGACCCGGGTTCCTCGCCGACGCAGCCGGCCACGGCGATTTGGGCGCTGCCGCTGAACGGCGGGCCGCCTCTCAAGATTGATGACGGCGATGCACCGGTGATTTCCGCGCGCGGCCAGCTCGCATATATCAAGGATGGCCACGTTTGGGTGTCGTCGCTGGACGGCGGTAAGCCTGAACGCCTGTTCTTCGACCGCGGCAAGGACAGCGATCTGGTCTGGTCACCGGATGGAACCCGGCTTGCGTTTGTTTCCGACCGGCGGGATCACTCCTTCATCGGAATCTTTACATCCAAGAACACACCGCTGGTGTATCTCGCGCCATCCACCAACAAAGACATATCGCCGGTCTGGTCGCCGGACGGCGTACGAGTCGCGTTCGCGCGCCGCGCCGGCGACGGCGGTGCGCCGCGGCCTGTTCTCTCGCGACTGCCGCATCCCTGGTCAATCTGGATTGCATCTGCGGCGGATGGCGTGGGGCACGCCGTTTGGAGCAGCCCGAACACGCTCGCGGGTTCCTTTCCGGATGTTGCGGGGGAAGCGAACTTGCACTGGGCGGCGGGCGATCGCATCGTCTTCATGGCGTATTTGGACGACTGGCCGCACCTGTATTCCGTTGCGGCCTCGGGCGGCGCGCCGGTGCTGCTGACGCCCGGCGCATACATGGTCGAACATGTCGCCGAAAGCCGCGACCGCCGATTCATGATTTACGATGCCAATACCGGCACCACGGCGGGCGATGACGATCGCCGTCATCTTTTTCGCGTATCGGTCGATCATCCGGGGGCGGTGGCGTTGACCTCAGGCGCGACGTTGGAATGGATGCCGGTCAGCGCGGCCGCAGAGCGCGTTGCATTTGTCGCAGCCGGTCCGCAGCAGCCGCCAACGGTTGCCGTCGTCGGCCTTGACGGAGCACACCGTGCTTCATTGGTTGCCGCCACCCACTCGGAATTTCCGCAGGCGAAGCTCATCGCGCCGAAGCAGGTCACGTTCAAGGCAGCCGATGGAACGCTGGTTCACGGTCAATTGTTCGACACGAGCGGCGCGAAATCCGTTGAGCGAAAAGCCGGCGTCATATTCGTGCACGGCGGCCCGCCGCGGCAGATGCTGCTCGGCTGGCACTACATGGACTACTACAGCAATGGCTATGCGGTAAATCAGTACCTGGCTGCACACGGCTTCGTCGTGCTCTCGGTGAACTACCGGCTAGGTATCGGCTACGGCCGTGAGTTTCATCATCCCGAGCACGCAGGTTATGCCGGCGCTGCCGAATATCAAGACGTGGTGGCAGGCGCACATTTCCTGCAGGCTTTGCCGAGCGTGGACGGGAAGCGCATCGGCATTTGGGGCGGCTCGTATGGCGGATATCTCACCGCGCTTGCACTGGCGCGCAACTCCGACCTCTTCAAGGCCGGCGTTGATTTGCACGGTGTGCACGACTGGTCGCGCCTCATGGACGAGCTGACCGGCAAGCAGGGGACCCGCTATGAGAAGGGCGACCGGGAGAAAGCCATGGAGGTCGCCTGGAATTCATCGCCCGATGCCGGGCTCGACGGCTGGAAATCGCCGGTCCTGCTGATCCAAGGCGATGACGACCGGAACGTGCCGTTTCAGCAGACGGTGGACCTCGCGCGCCGGCTCGAGGAGCGGAATCTTACCTTTGAAGAACTGGTGATTCCGAATGAGATTCATGGCTTTCTGCGCCATGCATCCTGGTTGCGCGCCGATGAAGCCACGGCGAACTTCTTATCGCGTACGCTGGGCGTCAGCGGAGAATAGTCAGCGAAGAATATTCAGCGAAGAATAGCGTTATTGATTCGCGCGCTGTCGGTCGCGGTTACCGCCGGCGCCGATGTTGGCGGAGCCTTCGGGATTCGCGGCTTCGCCATTGCTGAATTCTTGAAGCCGAAGAACGCTGGGGAGCAGAGCGGCATTTTGCTCCGACAAACTTGCGGCGTGCAGCTCTCGCCGCGCCGTTTCTCTTCGGCGCTCTGTGGCGCCATGTTCGCGCCAGCGGATATATTCTGCTCTCACGTACGCGGCGGACAATCCAATTCCGCCTACGACGATGAGCAGCAACACGATATCAAATCCCATATCGACCACCCTTCAATGAATCTCAACGCACCAACCGCCCACCTGAGGGTTACTCGATTGATTTCAAGGAGCCGATTTTAATATGGTTGTATTTTACCGTCGGTGACGTGTTTAGTAAAATCGACCCATCCGCCGCCCAATTCATCATTCGCCACCAGCCGGGGCCGTAAATCGGGCCTGGCAGCCCCCTAAGGACCCCGCGCATCCCTGTTCCACCTACGACGCGAAGGCCCGGCCGTTGAACCAGCCTCAGTCCTCGGCGCGCAATTTCGCTACATGCGCGGCAGTCAGATCCGAACCCTTGACGCCGTATAGAGCGGTGACGTAGTTCGCCACGGCGGCGATTTCAGCGTCCGAGTAGGTGGCGCCAAACGCCGGCATATTGTTGGCATCGATGGGTAAATGGCGATGCCCGCCGCCGATGATGACCTGCGCCACATTGTTGGCCGACGGATCATTGACTGAACGCGTGCCGGTCAGCGTCGCGAAAGGAATCACCGGACTCACGCCGGTCCAACCATGACAGCCGGCGCACGCGCCCTCGTAAACTTCTTTGCCACTCGCGTTGCTGTCGGTGGCGGCAAGTTGCGCAGCCGCGGCGGGCGTGGATCGGGGTTCCGGCAGGTCGGATGTGGTAACGCCCGGCACCGAGCGCAAATACGTGACCATGGCTGCGATGTCGCCGGGCTTCAAATGACTCAAGCTCTCATCAACCGCTTCGCCCATGGGTCCCGCAGCGGTGCCGCGTCCGTCGGCATGACCCAACGACAGGTAATGAGTCAGATCCGCATCGCTCCACGCACCGACACCGCTGCTGCGATCGGCCGTGATGTTGTATGCGCGCCAGCCGGCTTGGACAGCTCCCCCGAATTTTTGCCGGTTGTTCAACGCGAAGAAAAGATTCCGCGGCGTATGACACTCGCCGCAGTGACCCAGTGCCTCGGCAAGATACGCGCCGCGATTCCACTCGGCGCTGCGGTCGGCATGGGGTTCAAAGCGCTTATCGGAGTTGAAAAGCACCGACCACATGCTCATGAGGCCGCGTTGGTTGAAGGGAAATGCCAGGGTATTTTTTAGGCTGGGCGCATGCACCGGCTTGATCGTGAACAAATAGGCTTTGATGGCGAGCGCATCGGCGTCGGACATGTACGTATAACTTGCGTACGGCATCGCGGGATAGAGCTTGGTGTTGCCGCGGCCGATGCCTTTGTGCACGGCGTTCAGGAAATCCGCATCGCTGTAGCCGCCGATCCCGGTTTCCGCATCCGGGGTAATGTTGGTCGAATAAATCGTTCCAAAGGGCAGAACGAAGGCGAGGCCGCCGGCGAACGGAGTACCGTCCTTGGCCGTATGGCACACCGCGCAATCCGCCGCGCGCGTCAAGTATTCTCCACGCGTAGGCATGCTCGCCGATTTGAGCTCGGCGGGGGCGCCGGTGGGATCTTGGGCCTGGTACGCGCCCAGCGAAACCGTCTTGCCACCCGCGAAGCCGGTGGGCTGTGGGCCGAGAACGATATACGCGCTGACGATCACGCCCAAGCCGACAATCGCCGCGAGGGTCCAGAGAATAGGATGCTTTTTCATGCTGCACCTGTTTTTGGAAATGGAAGCATGTGGATGCGCTTGCCGGTTGCCGCAAAAATGGCATTGGCGACAGCCGGTCCGACGGGCGCGACGCCGGGCTCGCCCACACCGGTGGGAGGTGCGGTCGAGGGCACGATGTGCACTTCGACTTTCGGCATTTCGTTCATGCGCAGCACACGGTAGTTGTTGAAGTTATCCTGCTCGACACGGCCATCCTTCAGCGTAATGGCGCTGTGGAGCACGGCGCCGAGTCCGAATCCGATGCCGCCTTCCATCTGCGCGGTGATGATGTCGGGATTGATGGGCGTTCCGCAGTCCACGGCGCACACCACGCGATCGACTGTGACATTTCCGTGGCTGTCTACGGTCACTTCGGCGACCTGGGCGACAAAGGTCTTGAACGCCTCGGCCACCGCAATGCCGCGCCCACGGCCTGCGGGCATGGGCCCGCTGTTCCATCCTGCCTTCTCGGCGGCGAGTTCCAGCACGGCCTTCATGCGCGGTTCGTGTTCCAGAAGCTTGCGTCTGAACGTAAATCCATCCACGCCGGCGGCATGCGCCGCTTCGTCGATGAACGCCTCGACGGCAAAAGTCGTGTGCGAGCTGCCCACCACGCGCCACCACAGCACCGGTACGCCGGTCTTGGTCGTCGACAGGTCCACCGCGATGTTGGGTATCGCGTAGGCGATATTCGCAGCGCCTTCCACCGATGTCCCATCAATGCCGTCCTTGACCAGGCCGGCAAACGGCGTACCGGCCATGATCGACTGGCCCACGATCACGTGGTGCCAGCCGGTCAGCTCGCCCTGCGCATTGAGGCCGGCTTGAAGCTTGTGGAAGTACATGGGGCGATACAGGCCGCCATGGATATCATCCTCGCGCGTCCACTGTAGTTTGATCGGCGTGCCGTCGGCGCCGTACGCCTTGGCGATCGATACGGCTTCCACGATGTAATCCGAGATCGTGTTGGCGCGGCGGCCGAAGCTGCCGCCGGCATACAAGGTATGAATGCTGACCTGCTTCGGATCCAAACTGGCCGTGTGCGCGGCATTCGCCTGATCGATGGTCTGGAATTGATCTCCGGCCCAGATCTCGCAGCTGGTCGCGTCGAGCTTGACCACGGCATCGAGCGGTTCCATCGGCGCGTGAGCCAGGTAGGGGAACTCGTAGCTCGCGGACACTTTGTGGACCGCATCGCCGATGGCCTTCTGGGCATCGCCGTCCTTGCGCGCGGATAGGGCGGGTTGATCGGCGAGATGCCGGTATTCCTCCATCAATGCCGCGGAGCTGCGCTTCTCAGCCTTCGAATCGTCCCACTCGATTTTTAGGGCGTCTCGCCCCTGCTTAGCGGCCCAGAAACCCTTCGCCACGACGGCAACGCCGCCCGGCACCTGCACCACCTTGACCACACCGGGCACGGCGGCGGCCGCGGTGGCGTCGTAGGATTTTACGGTTGCGCCGAACAGCGGCGGACGCTTCAGCAGTGCGACCAGCATTCCCGGCAGCACGAAATCCAAAGTGAATTGCGCGGTGCCGTCGGTTTTTGCCGCCGCGTCGACGCGTGGCGGACGGCCGCCGATCAGTTTGAAGTTTTTCGGGTCCTTGAGTACCACGGTGTCGGGCACCGGCAGCGTGATGGCAGTTTTCACCAGCGAGCCGTAGGCCGCCTGGCGTTTGCTCGCGGCGTGGTACACCACCCCTTTGTCGGTGGTCAGATCTGCAACCGGAACATGCCAGTCCTTCGCAGCCGCCGAGAGCAGCACCGCGCGCGCCTTGGCTCCCGCATCGCGCAGCTGCGCCCAGGAGTTGGCCATGGCCGAGCTGCCGCCGGTCCCTTGAATCGTGCCGAAGACAAGATTGGCGTAGCGCTTCGCATCGGCGGGCGCGCTTTCGACCTTCACCTTCGACCAATCGGCATCAAGTTCTTCGGCAACGATGGTTGCGATACCGGTGTACGACCCCTGGCCCATTTCCAAATGCTTGGCGATCACCGTCACGCTGTTGTCCGATCCGATGCGCAAGAATGCGTTGGGGGCGAAAGGAGCGCCCGGCGCCGGTACCGCAGCGACTGCGCGCCGGCCCGTCGCGGCCCATTCGAACCCAATGGTGAGGGCCACCACGGAAGCAGTGCCCGCGGTTTTGAGGAAATCACGGCGTGTCGGCAGCGGCGAACGAAATATTTTGCTGGTCATGATTTACGCCTTGATGGATTGCGCGGCGGAATGAATCGCGGCGCGGATGCGCAGGTACGTGGCGCAGCGGCAAATGTTGCCGCTCATGGCGCCATCGATGTCCGCATCAGTCGGTGCGGCATTCTTTTCCAAGAGTGCCGTCGCGGACATGACCTGGCCGGACTGGCAGTAGCCGCATTGCGGCACCTGCAATTCCACCCAGGCTGTTTGCACCGCCTTCGCTTGCTTGCTCTTCAAGCCTTCGATGGTGGTGATCTCGCGGCCGGCCACCGCCGACAGCGGCATAACGCAGGAGCGAACCGCTTGCCCGTCGAGATGAACCGTGCAGGCACCGCACATCGCCATGCCGCAGCCGAACTTGGTTCCGTGCAGACCGGCGACTTCGCGCAGGGCCCAGAGCAGGGGCATGGCGGGATCGGCATCCAATGTGGCCGACTGGCCGTTGAGAACGAAAGTGGTGGGCATCGTGAACTCCGCGGGTGATGGCTCGATTCTACGTCCGGCCGGGCTCAATACAAGCCCGGCTCGCTAATACCGCGCTAATACCGCGTCATTACCGCGTTTTGAAATCGACGGCGGTGTTGCCGCCGCAGATCAGCACGCCGACGCGTTCGTGCGGTGCGGGTACATATTGGCGAGAGGTCAATGCGGCGAGAGCGGCGGCGCCGCCGGGTTCCGCAACGACCCGCAGCACTGTCCACAGCTGCCGCTGGGCGTCCAGGATGGCGTCGTCCGACACCAATATGGTCTTGTCGATATGCCGTTGAATCACGGGAAATACCAACTCGCCGACGCGGCGCGGCGCCAGGGACTCCGCCGCGATGCCGCCGGCCTCGGCATCGACCGGTCGGCCCGCCTCGAGCGCGCGTGTGAGCGTCGGTGCCTTCGTCGGCTCGACGGCGACGATCTTGATCCTTCCGTCGTACCAGGCGGCGAGTCCCGCGATGAGCCCGCCGCCGCCCACCGCGACCAAAAGCGTGGTGATTTGTTCCGCCTGTTCCTCGAACTCCAAGCCGACGGTGGCCTGCCCGAGCATGGTCTCGCGCTGATCGAAGGCATGGATCGGCAGGGCGCCCGACTGCGCGACCCACGCTTCGCTCGCCGCCAGCGCATCGGCGTAGCGCTCGCCGGTAATGACCAATTCCGCGCCATAGTCGGTGATCTGCTTAATTTTCGCCGGCGAGGCGATGCTGGGCACGAATATCCTGGCAGGCACCTTGAGCTTCATGGCCGCGAATGCCACCGCGGCGCCGTGGTTTCCACCGGATGCCGCCGCCACGCCGGCGCGCGGTATTTTTCTCGTCAGGAGGCTGGTGAAGGCGCCGCGCGCCTTGAACGAGCCGGCATGTTGCAGCGACTCCAGCTTCAGCACGAGGCTTGCGCCCGCGATCCCAAAATCGGACCCGTCGACTTCGATGATCGGCGTGCGCCGTATGTGCGGCGCGATGGCCGCGTATGTTGCGCGAATTTCGCCGGCCGAGATCAGTGTTGCAGTCACTCGAACACGATGCGCGGAAAATAGAATGACACCGTCCAGTTGGGCAGGTCGACGATTTCGCTGATGCGAAGATCGCCGCAGACGCTGCACAGCAGGTAGGCATCGATGGCGGGCATGCCGTGCTGCCGACAGAGCAACTCGACCATGGAGCGAACGGCGGCCCGGGCCGCTTGCATGAGATCCGGACCGATTCCGGTTGCGACCTCGTACCCCTTGGCGTCCAGATGCCGGGTGACTGG
>Ga0193728_1001698_pt1 | contig 11332 bp, 9 predicted proteins | sample U1c1metaG_FD_143037 | JGI IMG/M metagenome (GOLD analysis project Ga0193728, IMG submission 143037) | Soil microbial communities from a riparian zone of the East river system, Colorado, United States - U1c1 | ecosystem: Environmental > Terrestrial > Soil > Riparian zone | place: USA: East River...
GCGACCTGGAGGCCTCGCTCCCCCGGCGGCTGGCGGGCAAGATCGGCATCGGGCACACCCGGTGGGCCACCCACGGCCCGGCCACCGAGGCCAACGCCCACCCGCAGAGCAGCGCGGACGGCCGGATCAGCGTCGTCCACAACGGCATCATCGACAACGCCGCCGCGCTCCGGGACCGGCTGGCCGCCCAGGGCGTGACGTTCACCTCCGAGACCGACACCGAGATCATCGCCCACCTGGTGGCGCGCTCGGCCGCGGCCACCCTGGAGGCCGCCGTCCTGGAGGCCCTGGCCCGGATCACCGGGACCTACGCCATCCTGGTCATGGACCAGCGCCACCCCGACCGGCTGGTCGCCGCCCGCAACGGCTCCCCGCTCATCCTCGGCGTCGGCGACCGCGAGATGTTCGTGGCCAGCGACCTGTCCGCCATCGTCCGGCACACCGCCTCGGTGGTCCACCTCGACGACGGCGAGCTGGCCACGGTGAAGGCCGGCGAGTTCCGCACGTTCAGCCCGGACGAGGAGGACACGGCCAAGTCCCCCACCACCATCGACCTGGACGTCGAGGACGTTGAGGCCGACGGCCACCGGCACTACATGTACAAGGAGATCCTGGAGCAGCCGTCCTCCATCCAGCGGATGCTCCAGGGCCGCCTGGATGACCGGTTCGGCACGGCCCGGCTGGACGGCCTGAACCTGGGGCCGCGCGAGCTGCGCGGCTTCCGGCGGGTCAAGGTCCTCGGCTGCGGCTCGGCCTACTACGCCGGGCAGATCGGCGCCGCGATGATCGAGGAGCTGGCCCGCATCCCGGCCGACGCCGAGCCCGCCTCGGAGTTCCGCTACCGGAACCCGATCATCGAGCCCGACACCCTGTACGTGGCCGTCAGCCAGTCCGGCGAGACGGCCGACACCGCCTTCGCCGTGCGCGAGGTCCGCCGCAAGGGCGGCCAGGTCATCGGGCTGGTCAACGTGGTGGGCTCGACCATTGCCCGGGAGAACGATGGCGGCATCTACCTGCACGCCGGCCCGGAGGTGGCGGTCGCGTCGACCAAGGCCCTGACCCACATGGTCATCGGCTTCGCCATGGTGGCGCTGGCCCTCGGCCGGGTCCGGGACCTGTCCATCGCCGACGGGCAGCGGATCATCGCCGGGCTGCGCCGCCTCCCGGCCCAGGTCGAGGAGATCCTCGCCGGCGAGGCCGGCATCGCCAAGCTGGCCGGCGAGCTGGCGGGCGCGCAGAGCCTGTTCTTCATCGGCCGGGTCCGCGGCTTCCCGGTCGCCCGCGAGGGCGCCCAGAAGTTCAAGGAGATCTCCTACCGGCATGCCGAGGCCTACCAGGCCAGCGAGCTCAAGCACGGGCCGCTGGCCCTGATCGACGAGTTCCTGCCGACCGTGGCCATCGTGCCCGACGACGAGCTCACTGACCGGAACCTGGGCGCCGTCCAGCAGATCCTGGCCCGCAAGGGCCCGGTCGTGATCATCACCCACCCGGGCGTCGAGGTCGGCGAGCTGTCAGCCGACGGCGCCCCGCTGACCGTCGTCGTGCCCAAGAACGAGCGCGAGCTCGACCCGATCCTGCTGACCATCCCGCTGCAGCTGCTCGCCTACCACGCGGCGCTGGTTCTGGGCCATGACATCGATAAGCCGCGTAACCTGGCTAAGTCGGTCACGGTGGAGTAGCCGGTCACGGCGGAATAACAGCCGGCACGCCGATTTACCTGGGCAATTGCCCACCTTGCGCCTCTTTGGTCGCCAGGTATCCCATACTGGACACCATGACGACGATGTCGGTGCGCGGGGGCAGGGCCCTGGAAGGCACCGTGGCGGTCCGCGGCGCGAAGAACCTGGTGTCCAAGGCGATGGTGGCCGCCTTGCTGGGGACGACCCCCAGCCGGCTGCGCAACGTCCCGGACGTCAGCGACGTCCGGATCGTCTCCAGCCTGCTCGCCCTGCACGGCGTCGCGGTCGGCCCCGGCGAGGGGCCGGGCGAGATCATCATGGATCCCGCCGACGTCGAGCGCGCGGACGTGGCCGACATCAACGCCCACGCCGGGTCGAGCCGGATCCCGATCCTGCTGTGCGGCCCGCTGCTGCACCGCCTGGGCCGGGCGTTCATCCCGGACCTCGGCGGCTGCCGCATCGGCGACCGCCCGATCGACTTTCACCTGGACGCGCTGCGCGGCTTCGGCGCCATCGTGAACAAGGCCGCCGACGGCCTGCACATCACCGCGCCGGACGGGCTGCACGGGACCAAGATTGCGCTCCCCTACCCGAGCGTCGGCGCGACCGAGCAGACCCTGCTGACCGCGGTCTGCGCCCGGGGCGTGACCGAGCTCAGCAACGCCGCGGTCGAGCCCGAGATCATGGACCTGATCGCGATCCTGCAGAAGATGGGCGCCATCATCGAGGTGTCCACCGACCGGGTGATCCGCGTCACCGGCGTGAAGGAACTGCGCGGCTACAACCACCGGGCGCTGCCGGACCGGATCGAGGCCGCCTCGTGGGCCTGCGCGGCCCTGGCCACCGGCGGCCACGTGACCGTGGACGGCGCCGTCCAGGCCGACATGATGACGTTCCTGAACGTGTTCCGCCGGGTCGGCGGCGAGTTCGCCATCGACGACTCGGGCATCACGTTCTGGCATCCCGGCGGCCAGCTGCACGCCATCGCGCTGGAGACCCACGTGCACCCGGGCTTCATGACCGACTGGCAGCAGCCGCTCGCGGTGGCCCTGACCCAGGCGTCGGGCCTGTCCATCCTGCACGAGACGGTGTACGAGAACCGGATGGGCTTCGCGGGCGCCCTGTCCGCCATGGGCGCGACCATCCAGCTCTACCCCGAGTGCCTCGGCGGCCTGCCCTGCCGCTTCGGGCAGCGCAACTTCGTGCACTCGGCCGTGATCTCCGGCCCGAGCAAGCTGTACGCGGCCGAGCTGGAGATCCCGGACCTGCGCGGCGGCTTCTCCTACCTCATCGCGGCGCTGGCCGCCGACGGCACCTCGACGGTGCACGGCGTGGACATCATCAAGCGCGGGTACGAGAACTTCGAGCACAAGCTGGCCCAGCTCGGCGCCGAGGTCAGCTGAGGGCCAGCCGCCCCGGAACCTGATTTCACCGCGCCGCAATCCCTCGTTACGTGGTGTACACAAAGCCCCGCTAGCGTCGTGTGAGTACCGGCACCACAGCACCCGCACCACCGCGCGCAATTGTCCGATGAACCGTGTTTCTCCGCCCCCGCGCTCAGCCTGGCGCGCCCGACGGAAAGGCCCTTCCATGGACATCCGGGACTGGTTCGAGACGCGGTCTTATCGGCACGAGGACTTCGAGGGCATTGCCCCGCATAGCGGGCAGACCACGACCCTCATCCTCCCGAGCCGCAACGTGGCCGACACGATCGGCCCGATCCTGACCGCCGTCGCCGAGCTCCGGGAGCGGACCGGCCTGATCGACCAGGTTCTCGTGATCGACGCGGACTCCCCCGACGGCACCGCCGAGATCGCCCGCGATCACGGCGCCGAGGTCTACTCGGAGAACGATCTCATGCCCGGCTACGGCCCGGCCCTGGGCAAGGGCGACGCCATGTGGCGGAGCCTGTCGGTGGCCCGCGGCGACCTGGTCATGTTCGCCGATGCCGACACCAGCGACTTCGCCGAGCATTTCGTCTACGGCACGCTCGGGCCGCTGCTGACGCTGCCCGGCATCCGGTTCACCAAGGCGGCCTACCGGCGGCCGTTCACCCAGCGCGGCGAGTCGGTGACCGACGGCGGCGGCCGGGTCACCGAGCTGATGGCCAAGCCCCTGCTGAACCTCTACCGGCCTGAGCTGGCCGGCTTCGTGCAGCCGCTGGCGGGCGAGTTCGCGGCGCCCCGCCGCCTGCTCACCAGCCTGCCGTTCCTGACCGGCTACGGCGTGGAGCTGGCGCTGCTCATCGACATGCTCGACGTGGTCGGCCTGCCCGCCATGGCCCAGGTCGACCTGGGCTCCCGGCAGAACCGCCACCAGCCGCTGCGGGACCTGACCCGGATGAGCTCCACGGTCCTGCGGGCGATGGCCCGGCGGCTGCCCGGCGGCGAGCCGCAGGTCCCGGGCCAGCGGCAGCCCGACGTGCTGGAGCTCGGCCGGGAGACCTACCTGCACGCCGTGGCCACCGAGAGCGGCCTGCGCCTGGACGAGCACCTCAACGAGCTGGTCGAGCGCCCGCCGCTGGACCGGGTCCGCGCCGAGCTGGCCGGCCACCCGGCCGCTAGCTGACGGGCCGTCCCGGCCGCTCAGGCCAGCGCGGCCAGCCGGGCCGCCCGGCGTTTGCCACGTGACCGTGAGATTGCTGCTGCTACCGCGACAGTGACTGTACGGCCATGTCGTTCCGCTGCGGCTGGCGGCCGTCGCGGCCTGGTCAGGCGGCCGGGGCGGCGGCGTTCAGGACGGCCAGGAGCTCCCGGGGGCCGGTCACGCACTGCAGCTGGGCGGCGAAGCCCGCCGGGACGAAGCCGTCGGTCACCTGGGACACCAGCAGGGCCAGCAGCGGGTCCCAGGCCCCGGCCACGTTCAGCACCGCGGCCGGCTTGTCGTGCAGGCCCAGCTTCCGCCAGGTCAGGATCTCGAACAGCTCCTCGAGCGTGCCGAGCCCGCCGGGCAGCGCCACGAACGCGTCGCACAGGTCGGCCATCCGGGCCTTGCGCTGGTGCATGGTGGCGACCACCTCGAGCCGGGTGATCCCCCGGGCCGCGACCTCGGCGTCGACCAGGACCTGCGGGATCACGCCGATGACCTCGCCGCCGGCCGCCATCGCCGCCTGCGCCAGGACGCCCATCAGCCCGACGCTGGACCCGCCGTAGACGATGCCGACGCCCGCCTCGGCCAGTACCCGGCCCAGGTCGGCGGCGGCCGCCGCGAACTCCGGGCGCGAGCCCGTCGAGCTTCCCGCGAACACCGTGATCCGCACGCGCATCCCCTCCCCGGCGACAAGGCTGGCCCGGCGAAAAGGCTAGCCCAGCGTCCGGCTCCGGCCGCGGAACTCGGCCACGACCTCGTCATCGCCGCGGCTGACCGTGACGTCGTAGATCCCGGTCCGGCCGCAGGTGATCCGCTCGGCAGCGGTGGCGGTCAGGATCTCGCCCTCGCGGACGGGCATCAGGAACGTGATGTCGGCGCCCTCGGCGACCGTCACCGGCCCGTGGCTGTTGCTGGCGCACGAGAACGCCGTGTCGGCCAGGATGAACACGTAGCCCCCGTGCGCGATCTCCTGCCCGTTGATCATCGTCCGGGCGACCCGCATCCGCACGACGGCCCGGCCCTCGCCGACCTCGATCAGCTCGATCCCCAGGCCCTTGGAGGACTGGTCGGCGCCGAACGCCGTCGCGACGTGGCCGCCCCGCGGCGGCACAGACCTGAGCGACATCTCGATCTCCATCCGGTAGCGCGGCCCGTGGACGGAACCTCTCGCCTGCGACCATACCGGCGCGAGCTGGCGGCGGCCGCCGAGATCATCCAGACCCGCGGCGTCCCGGGAACGGCGGTGGGTACTGTGTCGCACATGTCCTCCTACCGGCAGCCCGGCCTGGTCCTCACCGACCGCACGTTCACCGTCCCGCTGGATCACCGGGCCCCGGCCGGCGAGCAGCTCGAGGTGTTCGCCCGCGAGGTCGTCGCGAGCGACAAGGCCACGGCTGACCTGCCGTGGCTGGTGTACCTGCAGGGCGGCCCGGGCCAGGCCGCGGACCGGCCGGTGGGCCGGTCGGGCTGGCTGGACCGGGCGCTGCGCGAGTACCGGGTGCTGCTGCTGGACCAGCGGGGGACCGGCCGGTCGACGGCGGCCAGCCGCCAGACGCTGGCCGCCCTCGGCACCGCGGCCGCCCAGGCGGAGTACCTGGCCCACTTCCGGGCCGACGCCATCGTGGCCGATGCGGAGCTGATCCGCGGGCAGGTCACCGGCGGCCGCCCGTGGAGCGTGCTCGGCCAGAGCTTCGGCGGCTTCGCGACGGTGACCTACCTGTCGCAGGCGCCGGGCGGCATCCGCGAGGCGCTCGTGGCCGGCGGGCTGCCCGGCCTGCACGCCACCGCCGACGACGTCTACCGGCTGACCTACCCGGCCGTCGCGGCCAAGAACCGGGCGCACTACGAGCGCTACCCGGCCGACGTCGAGCGCGCCCGGCAGGTCGCGGCGGCCCTGGCGCAGGCGCCGGCCCGGCTGCCCGGCGGGACGCTGCTGACCGTGGCCGCGTTCCAGTCGCTGGGCATGATGCTGGGCGGCAGCCGGGGCAGCCACCTGCTGCACTACCTGCTGGAGGACCCGTTCGCGGGCGCGGAGCTGAGCGACAGCTTCGCGCACCAGGCCGAGTCGATGCTCAGCTTCGCCACCGCCCCGCTGTACGCGCTGCTGCACGAGGCCTGCTACGCCCAGGGCGCCCCGACCCGGTGGTCGGCGCAGCGTGTCCGGGCCGAGTTCCCCGAGTTCGACGCGGCCAAGGCGCTGGAGGCCGGCGACCCGGTGCTGTTCACCGGCGAGATGATCTACCCCTGGCTGTACGACACCGACCCCGCGCTGGCCCCGCTGGCCGGCGCGGCGCAGATCCTGGCCGAGCGGGACTGGCCGCCGCTGTACGACGCGGCGCGGCTGGCCGCCAGCACCGTTCCGGCGGCCGCGGTCATCTACTTCAACGACATGTACGTGCCGGCCCTGCTGTCGCTGGGCACCGCGGCGGCGATCGGCGGGCTGGCGCCGTGGGTGACCAGCGAGTTCGAGCACGACGGGCTGCGGGTCAGCGACCGGGTGCTGGACCGGCTCATCAGCCTGGCCCGCGGCGAGGCATGAGCGGCCACTAGGCTGAGCGCGATGATCCGGACCTGCCTGTGCATGATCCGCCGGGCCGGGCCCGCCGGGCCTGAGCTCCTGCTCGGGTTCAAGAAGACCGGCTTCGGCACCGGCCGCTGGGTCGGGCTCGGCGGCCACATCGAGCCGGGCGAGAAGCCCGCCGACGCCGCGGTCCGCGAGGTGGCCGAGGAGTCGTCGCTCACCGTCTGGGCCGACACGCTGGAGCACCGGGCCAGCATCGAGTTCCGCTTCCCGTACCGGCCGGCCTGGGACCAGACCGCCGAGGTGTACGTGACCGGCACCTTCTCCGGCGAGGCGGCCGAGTCGGACGAGATCGCGCCGCGCTGGTTCGCCGAGGGCGAGCTGCCGTTCGACCAGATGTGGGACGACGCCCGGTACTGGCTGCCGCGGGTGCTGGCCGGCCAGCACGTGGCGGTGACGATCAGCTTCGCGGCGGACTGCGCCACCGTCGCCAGCATCGAGCCCGCCTTCTAAGAAACGGGCTCTTTCTTATCCACCGCGCCCGGGAACGGCCGCGGCCCGGGCCGTGCTGGTGCTGCCGGGACGGCAGCGTTAATATCTCGATGTCAAGTTATCTGGGAACAGGAGCAGCGCATACATGGTCACCGCGGTCGCCCGGTTCGCTGACCTCGCCCCCCGGTACGACGCGGCCCGGCCGCAGGCGCCCGCCGAGCTGGCCGACGTGCTGATGCAGTGGTCGGGGCGGAGCGAGCCGGACGTGGTGGACGTGGGGGCCGGCACCGGGCTGTCGACGGTGATCTGGGTCGGCCGCGCCCGGCAGGTCACCGCGGTGGAGCCGGGCGACCGGATGCGCGCCGTGGCCCTGGGCCGCCTGGGCCTGAACCCGGACCGGCCGGCGGGCGTCCTGGCCTCCAGCGGCCCGGCCCGCGGCGGGCCGGCCGTGCCGCCTGCCGGGCGGCCGGCGGCGCGGCCGACCGCGGTCACGGTCCCGCCCGGGAGCGCCGAGGCGACCGGGCTGCCCGACGAGTGCGCGGACATCGTGACGGCCAGCCAGGCCATGCACTGGTTCAACGCGGCCCGGGCGCTGCCCGAGATCGTCCGCATCCTGCGGCCGGGCGGCATCTTCGCCGCTTACGACTACGACTGGCCGCCGTGCATCGACTGGGAGACCGACCAGGTCTACGCGGAGTTCGACCGCAGGGCGGAGGAACTGGAGACGGCCCGCGGGACGCGGCCGCCGCACGCGGGCAAGCAGCACCTGGAGCGGATCGCCGGCAGCGGCCTGTTCCGGTACGCGCGGGAGATCGCCCTGCACAGCCGCGACACCGGGGACGCGCAGCGGATCACCGACCTGGCCATGACCCAGGGCGGGACGGCGGCCCTGCTGGCGGCCGGCGCGACCGAGGACGAGCTCGGGCTGACCGCGCTGCGCGAGGTGGCCGCCCGGCGCGTGGCTGCGGCGCGCACCTGGTGGTGGACCTACCGGGTCCGCATCGCGGTGAAGTAAGCGGCCGTATCGGGCCTGGTCACGGCCCCGCAGAAAACTAGTTGCTGACAAGCAAGTTTTTCGCGGTAGGCTCAAATATCGTGCGGCGAAAAAATGATCTTGCGACCACTTCAGCTACTGCCGGCTCAGCTGCTCCCGGCCTGGGCGGGCGGGGTGATCGCTACTCCTGGGTGGTGCTCTCCAACACGACGCTGAGCATGCTCATGGCCACGATCGACGGCTCGATCGTGATCATCGCGATGCCGGCCATCTTCCGGGGCATTCACCTGGACCCCACGGCGCCGGGCAACATCGGCTACCTGCTGTGGATGATCGTCGGGTACCTGCTGGTCACCGCGGTGGTGGTGGTCACGCTCGGGCGGCTGGGCGACATGTACGGCCGGGTCAAGATCTACAACCTGGGCTTCGTGGTCTTCACCCTGGCCTCCATCGCGCTGTCCCTGGATCCGCTGCGCGGCGGCGGCGGGGCCATGTGGCTGATCGTGTGGCGGATGGGCCAGGCCTTCGGCGGCTCGATGCTGATGGCCAACTCCGCGGCCATCCTGACCGACGCGTTCCCGGCCAACAAGCGCGGCATGGCGCTGGGCGTCAACCAGATCGTCGGCATCTCCGGCCAGTTCATCGGCCTGCTGCTGGGCGGCCTGCTGGCCGCCGTGGACTGGCGGCTGGTGTTCTGGATCAACGTCCCCATCGGGGTGTTCGGCACGATCTGGTCCTACAAGAAGCTTCGCGAGGTGCACAGCGACCGGCACCCGGCCCGGCTGGACTGGTGGGGCAACATCACGTTCGCGGCCGGCGCGTCCTGGCTGCTCATCGCCATCACCTACGGCATCCAGCCCTACGGCGGCCACGCCACCGGCTGGACCAGCCCGATGGTGCTGTCCGGCCTGATCGGCGGGGCGGCCATCCTGGTCCTGTTCTGCGTGATCGAGACCCGCATCGCCGAGCCGATGTTCGCGCTCGGCCTGTTCAGGATCCGGGCCTTCGCGGCCGGGAACGCGGCCAGCCTGCTCGGGTCCATCGCCCGCGGCGGGCTGCAGTTCATGCTGATCTTCTGGCTGCAGGCCATCTGGCTGCCGCTGCACGGCTACTCGTTCGCGGACACGCCGCTGTGGGCCGGCATCTACATGCTGCCGCTGACGGCCGGGTTCCTGATCGCCGGGCCGATCTCGGGCATCCTGTCGGACAAGTACGGGCAGCGGGTGTTCGCCACCGGCGGGCTGCTGGTCGGCGCGGCCGCGTTCACCGGGCTGCTGCTGCTGCCCATCGACTTCCCGTACTGGCTGTTCGCGACGGTCATCTTCTTCAACGGGGTCGGCTCCGGCCTGTTCGCCTCGCCCAACGTGTCGGCGATCATGAGCAGCGTCCCGGCCCGGCACCGGGGGGCGGCCTCGGGCATGCGGTCGACCTTCCAGAATGCCGGGATGTCCCTGTCGATCGGGATCTTCTTCTCGCTGCTGATCGCCGGCCTGGCCGCCACCTTGCCCCGCACCCTGTCCGCCGGGCTGCGGGCCCAGGGCGTGCCGGCGGGCGTGGCCGCCCACGTGGCGCACCTGCCCCCGGTGAGCACCCTGTTCGCCTCCTTCCTCGGGTACAACCCGGTGCAGGCCCTGCTCAAGCCGTTCGGGGTGCTCCCCCGGCTGTCGGCCGCCCACCAGGGCGCGCTGACCAGCAAGGCGTTCTTCCCCCAGCTGGTCTCCGCGCCCTTCCACCACGGCCTGGTGATCGTGTTCAGCGCGGCCATCGCCATGTCGGTGACCGCCGCGCTGGTCTCCCTGCTGCGCGGCAAGCAGTACATCTACGACGACGCCGCTCCCCCGGCCGCGCCGGCGCACACCGTCGCCGACGGGGTGGCCGAGGCCATGTCGGTGGAGGCCGTGGCCGAGGATGCGATCGCCGCCGGCGCTGAGCCGGTGACCGGGAATGGCCGCCAGCTGGGCGGCGGCGGGACCGGGGCCGGCACCGGGGCCGGTCGCAGGCCGGGCGTTCCGGCGCGGCGGGAGCTCGACCGGGACGATGCCCAACCGTGACCATGCTCGCTCACCTTTCCGCAGGTAAATAGCGTCCTCCTAGGCAGTGAATGGTTCAGCACTGCTTAGGGGGAAAGGCCAGTGAACTTCTCAGTCCTGCGCCGTGGCGGGCTGGCGGCCGCGCTGGCGGTAAGCGCCGGTGCCATCGCGCTGGCAGGCACGCTGCCCGCGTCCGCGGCGATGTCCGCGTCCGCGGCGATGTCGGCGTCCGCGGCGATGTCCGCGTCCGCGGGGGCGGCCACGGTCCCGGCGGCCCGGCATCAGGCGCACCGGGCTCACATGCGGCCGGCCGCCACCGACTGGGTGCACGCCGTCGTCCTGGTCAACTGCCAGCACCACGCCGTCATCCTGCCGCGCTCCTTTACCCTGACCTGCGCCGACGCCAATGACGTGCTGACCGGCCTGAGCTGGGTCAGCTGGCGCAACGTGGCTTTCGGCAGCGGCACCGAGCGCATCAACAACTGCATCCCGAACTGCTCCGCGGGCCATTTTCACAGCTACCGCGCGCTCGTCACGCTCTGGCGCGCCCAGCCCCGCGGCCATGGCACCGGCCAGCTCAAGTTCACCCGGCTGACCGAGGTGTACACCGGAGCGCGGCCAGTGCGATTCACGGCCAGCGGAAAGCGCCATCACCCGGCAACCTTCACCTGGCACCTATAGCGGGCTGGGGCGGGCCGGGGCGGCCGCTGAATGGCCAGCGGCCGCCGCCGGCCCGGCAGCGGCACCCGGCAGCGGCGGCCACCCGGCAGCGGCGGCCGCTCGGCGCGCGGCCGCCGGGCCGGCGGGCCGCAACTGGGCGGCGGCTCTTGCGTGACCTCACCAGCCCCACCGAGCTCACGAGCCCCGGCCGCCCGGGTCACGGGGCTCGGGTGGAAGGCAGCCGCTCAGCGGTTCGCTTCCTACGCCAATACGGGGGGACGATCCGAACCGCCAGCACCCATGCGCACGAAACGAACCGCTAACCGGCCATCCCCCTTCACCGAGGCCGCACTGGCCCGGGGCCGGG
>Ga0193728_1001700_pt1 | contig 11330 bp, 10 predicted proteins | sample U1c1metaG_FD_143037 | JGI IMG/M metagenome (GOLD analysis project Ga0193728, IMG submission 143037) | Soil microbial communities from a riparian zone of the East river system, Colorado, United States - U1c1 | ecosystem: Environmental > Terrestrial > Soil > Riparian zone | place: USA: East River...
GGGCCGGCATCCCCGGGATTTTACCGACTTCGGCCTCCCGTCGTCTTAACCATTGAAAGGGCAGCCGTGACTTCAATTGTCAGCCTTCGAACCTTCGCAAACTCATCGAACGTTCCGATTGTCGTCTTGGTGGACATGCAGCAGGAATATCTGGCGAAACCGCGGCTGCTCGCGATTTCGAAGATCGATCGCGCGCTGGACAATTGCCGGAGGGTTCTGGATCATGCGCGCGAGATCGGGCTGCCGGTTGCATTCATGCGCCTGCTCAATGAGTCGGCGTTTTTCAACCGCGCAACACCCTTCGTCCGCTGGATCGAGGGCTTTGAACCCTATCGCAACGAGATGGTATTCGAACGCGGCAGTCCGTCGTGCTACTCCTGCGAGCCCTTTGCCGCCTTGATGAACCAGAGCCGGGGCGGCATGGTGCTCGCGGGATTTGCCGGCGAGTCGGCCTGCCTGTCGACGTTGATCGATGCGTTCCACCGCAATCACAGGGTCACTTATTTATGCGATGCGTCGGCCAGTCATGCGCTCGAGGACGTGCCGGCGGACGAAATTCACCGTGCCGTTTCGAAGATATCCGGACTTTATGGAGACGTGTATGAAACGACCGATTGGATTGCCTCGACTGTACCTCGCAAGCGCGGTGTCGGACAAAACGCTGGTGGCTAGTTCGGAAGAAAGATTGCATTCGGTCCTTGCGGCCCTCGAGCAGTGTCGGGCGGTTCTCACCGACAGCGCTGACCGGGAGACGGCGCAATTGCTGTCGGTGGCAATTCTTCAGCTTCGGATGAAACTCAATCAGGTCTCGGACCTGGATTTGAAGGCATTGTGCGACGCGATGGTGCCGGATGAAGATTCCGCGGAAGCAGCGGAAGATCCGAAATCGTCGCAAAACGAGCGCCGGCGTGCCTCGCTGAAGCTGGTCAAATAGCAACGTGCACGGGTTTCCGGCCGGCGCCGCTCATCGCTGGTTGCCGAGCCGCGCGACACTCAATCTTCGATAGCGCACGCACCGTCTGACGTATCCCTTCCCGCGGTTTCCTCCCTCGCAGGTTTGCGGACGCCGGCCCCGGTGCGGGCAGCACCTCCTTCATGGGGCCGGCATCCGCAAACCTTTCGGAAGTCAGACGTCGAGAGTTACCCGTGACGAACAAAAAAACCGGACGTTGCCGCGGCTTTGAGTTTGTAATCTGGAGGCCGGGCGAAACTTGCTCATGGGACCACGCCAAGCGCCTTCAGTTCAGCATTGGCTGCATTCCACTCGTTGAAAACGCGCGGGCAATCGCTTGCCGCCAGACGGAAAAGGCGAGTTGCTTCATCTTTCAACCCCTTCGTCAACGAAAGCTCCCCACTGTAAAAGTTCGCCTCGCAGACCCGGCCCTTCTTCCTGGTGGCGTCCGGATCGTCTGCGGCAGCAAGTACGGCAGCAGGCGTCATCTGGTCCATGAACAATCTGACGACAGGCGCCGGCCAGACGGTCATGTCGATCCGGGAACTGGCTTGCGCCAGCCGGCTCGGGAGATTGTTCCGCTGACTGGCGATATCGACCCACAGCGCCAGATAGGCATTTTCCGGTGCCTGCGCACTTGCCTGGTTAAAATCGGCCAGCGCCTTTTCGACTGAGCCAGCAAGGAGATATGAACGCCCGCGAGCAAAGTAGGCCACGGAGGATTTCGGATCGAGCCGGATCGCCTCATTGTAGTCGACGATAGCGCGCTCGAAGTCACCCTTGGTGCTGAAGACGTCACCTCGACCGACGATGGCCCTGCGGGATTTTGGATCGAGCCGGATCGCCTCGTTGTAGTCGGCGCTTGCGCGGTCGAGGTCGCCCTTGATGCGATAAGCGACACCTCGACTGTTGAAGGCGTCGGGATCTCCGGGATTGAGTCGGATCGCCTCATTGTAGTCGGCGATGGCGCGATCGAGGTCGCCCTTGCCCGTGTAGGCGACACCTCGATTGTAGAAGGCCGTGGCATCTTTGGGATCGAGCCGGATCGCCTCACTGTAGTCAGCGACGGCGCGGTCGAGGTCGCCCTTGGCGCGATAAGCGATACCTCGATTATTGAAGGCCATGGCGCGTTTGGGATTGAGCCGGATCGCCTCATTGTAGTCGGCGATGGCGTGGTCGAGGTCGCCCTTGGCGCGATAAGCGATACCTCGATTATTCAAGGCGTTGGCATGTTCGGGATCGATCCGGATCGCCTCACTGTAGTCGGCGATGGCGCGGTCGAGGTCGCCCTTGGCGCGATAGGCGCTGCCTCGATGGTCGAAGGCCATGGCGGATTGTGGATCGAGCCGGATTGCCTCATTGTAGTCGGCGATGGCGCGGTCGTTGTCGCCTTTGTCGTGGTAGGCGTTACCTCGATTTTGGAAGGCCATGGCGAATTTGGGATCGAGCCGGATTGCCTCATTGTAGTCGGCGATGGCGTGGTCGTTATCGCCCTTGTCATTGTAGGCGTTACCTCGATTGTTGAAGGCCATGGCCAATTTGGGATCGATGCGGATCGCCTCATTGTAGTCGGCGATGGCGCGGTCGTTGTCGCCATGTTCGTTATAGGCAGCACCTCGATTGTTGAAGGCCATGGCCAATTTGGGATCGAGCCGGATCGCCTCGTTCAAGTCGGCGATGGCGCGGCCGTTGTCGCCCTTGTCGTGATAAGCGGCAGCTCGATTGGTGTAGTAAGCCGCCAGATAGCGTCCTTTCCATTTCCCCGAATTGATGCTCTGCGTACAGTCAATGATCGCAGCCTCGGGGTCTGGTGAAGTATCACAGTCAGCGGCGGCTGAATAACTCAAGAATATCATCGCGGCAAAAAGCGCGCTCCAAAATCTCCCATCGGTGGGGCTCATGCAATCTCCTCGAGCGAACTTTGGTGTCCCGAGATATGTGTCAGTATTTGGTGTTCTGGTTCACAGCAACTGGACAAGGTCACTTACTAAAATGTTCTGCTGAGGGTACTTAACTTGATTGGTAGCAGGCTAAAACGTCGCCATTGGGTCATTCGCGCCCGGGGCCAACCCCGTGGTACGCCGGGCCATGTCCGCTGTTTCGCCAACGGAAGTAGATTCAGAGCACTAGCGGCAACGCCACGGGCCATTTCGGGTTGAGCAATGTCGGGTGTCGCGACCCGATACGACAAGCTCGCTGCCAACTACTTGCTTTCATCAAGCTCGCATCAATCCGAATTTGGCTACGCGCTAATGAGTCCACGCCCTGGTTCGAGCGCGGAATAGCGTATCCGCACCTCCTCGTGTCCCGAGGTGGTCGACGCGGATGCAAGGTTGCGCACCTGCCGCCGCGCCTGATCAAAATCTCTTGTCCGCGGGAGCCTGCGGATCGCCCCTGATCTCAGCCCGCCGTCACGTCCACCAGTTCGTCGCCGTCGAGCACGCGGTGCGCCTTGGCGCGGTCGAGATCGCCTTCCCAACCCGCAACAACGACGGTAGCCACGCAGTTACCGATCAGATTGCCGAGCGCGCGGGCCATGCCGATGAACCAGTCCACCGAAAGCACCAGCACGAGGCCAATCGCGGGAATACTCGGAACGGCGTTCAGCGTGGCGGCAAGGATGACAATCGCCGAACCGGGAACGCCATGCGCGCCCTTGGAGGTGACCAGCGATACGCCCAGCACCAGCATCAGATCCCCGAAGGAAAGCGGCGTGTTGGTGGCCTGGGCGATGAAAACGACCGCAAGCGTCAGGTAGATCGAGAACGCGTCGAGATTGAACGAATAGCCGGTCGGGATCACCAGCCCGACGACCGAGTCTTTCACGCCCAGCCGCTCAAGTTTGCGCATGATCTGCGGCAGCACCGCGTCCGACGACGCGGTCGCCAGAACAATCGTCAGTTCCTCACGCAGATAGCCCAGGAACTTGAAGATATTCAGTCCGACCAGCGCCATGACGCTGCCGAGGACGCCGAGCACGAAGACCGCCAGCGACACATAAAACAGGGCAACCAGCGAGATCAGCTGCTTGAGCGAGCCGACACCGTATTTGCCGACCGTATAGCCAACAGCTCCCAGCACGCCCAGCGGGGCCAAACGTACGATCAACCCCATCGCCCGGAACAGAACGGTCGATACCGCGTCGATCAGCGAGCCGATGCGCTCGGCCTTTTCTCCTCCGACCAGCGCGAGGCTGACGCCGAAAATGATCGCGAAAAACAGTACCTGGAGCACGTCGTTGCGCGACAGCGCGTCGAAAGAGGTGGTCGGAATGATATTCATGAGGAAGCTGCCGATGCCGCCGCCCTGCAGCTTGTGGGCGTTGTCGGCGTAACTGCTGAGCGCCTTGGGGTCCAGGGTCGAGGTATCGATGTTCATGCCGTGGCCCGGCCCGAACAGGTAGGCAAGCAGCAGGCCGACGACCAGCGCGACCGTGGTCATGACCTCGAAATAGATCAGCGCCTTGACACCGACCCGGCCGACTTTCTTGAGGTCGCCGGCGCCCGCGATGCCGTGCACCACCACGCAGAACACGATCGGCGCGACGATCATCGAAATCAGCTTCAAGAAGGCGTCGCTCAGGATCTTGAGCTCGACCGCAAAATCCGGCACCGCCATGCCAAGCACGATGCCGAGCAGCAAAGCGACCAGGACCTGAACGAAAAGTGATTGGTAGAGAGGTTTTCGGACGCTTACCGCAGTCGCAGAGATGGTTGACATGACTTGCTCCCCTATCGATTGGGCTTACTTCGAGCAACAAATGTGCCAAACGGGCGCCTAAATAGTGTGGCGGAAACATTCCGTGATACCGTTGCGATTCCAGCGGGTTTTCTCGCGGATTGCAAAACCGTCGGGACCGGAAAGCCCTCGGACGGCTCAACTGCACAAGGCCCGGGTGTTCACGCCGGTCCTGCTCAACAGGGTGCCACGACTGCATGATTCACGATGTCTCGATTCCCGCCGCGCTGTTTGCCGGTCTTGTCAGCTTCCTGTCGCCGTGCGTGCTGCCTTTGGTGCCGCCCTATCTGGTGTACCTGACCGGCGCGACCATCGAGCATGTCGCCAATGATGAAACGGTATCGTCTTCGAAGCGCGCGGTGATGGGGGCGGCCGCGATGTTCGTGCTCGGCTTCTCCACCGTGTTCGTGGCGCTCGGCGCCAGCGCCTCCCTGATTGGAGGGTTGATCCGCGCCTGGTCGGGAGAACTCTCGATCGTCGCCGGTATCGTCATCATCATCATGGGCCTGCACTTCCTCGGGCTGACGCGGATCGGATTTTTGATGCGGGAAGGGCGGTTGCCGATTCCAAGGCCGGTCGGCTTGTGGGGGGCCTATGTGATGGGGCTGGCGTTTGCGTTCGGCTGGACGCCCTGCATCGGCCCGATCCTGGCGGCGATCCTGTCGGTGGCGGCCGCCGAGGCGACCGTGACGAAAGGCGCGGGCCTGCTCGCGGTCTATTCCGCAGGGCTCGGGATTCCATTCCTGATTGCGGCTTTCATGGTTGAACAGTTCTCGTCGCTGTTCTCGCGGATGAAACGGCATCTCGCCACCGTCGAGCATGCGATGGGCGTGCTGATGGTCATCACCGGGATCGGCTTTCTCACCGGCGCGGTATCCAACGTCAGCATCTGGCTATTGGAGACGTTTCCAGGCTTGCAGAATTTCGGCTAAAGCCCGGAGCTATAAGCACGCAGCGCCAGCGCCGCAGGCTCCATGCCGGACACGTGTCCAGTGAAGCGAAGCGACTGTAGCAAGTATGTCCATAGTTTTCCGGCGGATCGCGCCACGGTAGCGGGCTCCGTCGGCCGCGTACACCAACGGCGAGGCGCGCTGGACCCGTCCTTCACGATCCGCCCCGTCGAATCCCGATCACAACAGCTACGGAGTTGCGGTTCATCGTTTCCCCAATGACATTTTGTCTGCTGTCGGTGGCCACCTGCATGCCAATCCGATTTTCTTCCGGACGCCATCCCATCCGGTGAGTTGGAACGTCGCTTCCTGGCCGGGGCCCTCCTGCCTGGCGAACACGCTGATTTTCAGCCGTGCGCCTTCTGGCAGCGACCGCAGCAGCTCAACTGCATCGTCCTTGTAACTGGCGGTCTTTCCATCCGCGGACACAGTCCACTGCAGCCTGACAAAAGGCTGCTCGTTGATCTGATGGTCGACTTGAACCTCGCTGGCGCGTGACGCGCGCCACGCTCCCTCCGTGCGAAGCAGCAGTTCGGTGCGCGATCCACGACAGCGAACAGCCAGGGTGTTTGGTGCATCCTTCACGCTGGCCGTCGAGTGGATCACGGCCGTGATGAGAGGGGAGTAATCCACGGGGGAGGTTGTTTCACTTACGACCCAGGCTGCATCCGACGGCTGGTTTTGAGCGCTCGCAGGCGGTTCATGCGGCGATGCAGGTGCGGTCTTTTCGACATCGCCACGCAGCACGATTTCCGAGTGACTGGATCGATCCCGATTATTCGCTTCCGGTTCCGGCGCCGGGACCACGGCGCCGACCGTCGTTCGCTCCGCGACCGCCGTGGCCGCTGCCACCTGCACCTGCATCGTTCTGATATTGGGATTCGCAACGGCTCCGCCCGTCGGATGCGAATCCGCGATGTTTGCTCGCGTCGTATCGGAATAGGCGGCGGCGTGACTTGCCGGCTGCGGTTGTGTCTTCGATGAGCGAGCCGGGAGTGGGATGCGAGATGATGGTGGCTCGACTTTCGCTGCGATCATGATCGGCTTGGCCGTTTTCGTGACGAGATGGGCCCTGTCGCGGGCGTGAGCAGACGACGGCTCTTCGATCTTCGCCGCGATGGTGGACTCGATTTCGGTTGTCTCGGAATCGGTCTGAAATGACGCCGGCTCTGGTTCAACCGGCCAACTGGCAGCCGTCCTGTCGAAACAGGCGAACCGGTTCGCGCCCGTGCATGATTCCATGCCCGCTGGCGGCAGTGAAGGGCAGCTGCAGCCGACTAGGGTCGCAGCCAGCGCGCCGATGAGAAGCGTCCTCATGCATTCCCCCTTAGAGGCTGAGTTCCGCTCGCAATTCTTGCTGCGTCATGATGTTTTGCGCTGGTCGTCTATCTTTTGTGCAAAGATATTAAACGCTCATTAAGCGTCCGGCCTTCGCCGCGAGAAGCGCTTGCATGGTTAACGTCGGCGCAACGCGGTTTCGCGGTAGGCGAGTAGCGCTGCGGAGCGTCGAAGCGTCTCCGCGGTGCTTGCGAGCGACGATGGCGACGTCCGCGCGCCATCTTCAGAACGGTCGCAGGTCATTGCCCGCAAATTCCGATCCGTTTTGCCAGCGCGCGCATCTCGCCGACCGTGCTTTTCTCCAAGGTTTCGCGCGCGACGTACCGGACAGGGCGATTTTGACCTCTGAGGTCATCGATTCTCGCCGTGCTGCGGAGCTAGTCTTGCCCGCATCGAAGGAAGGGATGTTTTCAATGCGCTTCCCGACGATGAAGCGTCTGCCGGGCGCGACGATAAGGAGAACGCGATGGATAGGCGAAATGTGCTGAAGGCGGCGGCGTGGGTGGCTGTTGGCGCCGGATTGTCGCCCATGTCATGGAAGGCCAGTGCGGCCGAGCGAATCAGCGAGAGGAGAAGTCCGATGAGCAATGTCAACGAAGCTGTGGTGCGTTATCTCAAGACTTGGAGCGAGCGGGACGCCGAGCGGCGTCGCGACCTCGTGGCCCAGACGTTTACCGAAGACGGAACCTACATCGACAGGGTGCGGGAGGGGCGCGGCCATGACGGTATCGATGCGATGATTGCCAAGGCCCAAGGTCAATTCCCCGGATATAGCCTCCATCTCGCGAGCGGCATCGAGGCGCATCACGACTATGTCCGATTCAGTTGGGTGGCGGGCGGCACAGCGGAAGCGCCGCTCTACATCAAGGGGACAGACTTCGCGGTTATCACCGACGATGGTCGTCTCAAGTCGGTGATCGGCTTTACGGACGCGGCGCCGGCACCTGTGACACCGCCCTGATCGGGCGTGGCATGACGCGCTGCCGAGGATATTGGAGGGTGAGCGCGAAGTATGCGTGTGGGAGCCAATAATGGTAGACCGGAAACGGCTGTAGGGCTCACGGGTGATGGTCGTCGGCCAAGGACACCGAGGTGCGTTCTTCCCGCAGACGCGCACGCACTCCGGGACGCTGTTCTTGCTTTTCCCCGGCGGCTGAGAGTGCCTGCTCGGCCAGTTCCGATTGCATTAGGTTTGCGATCTCGACTGTATGGTCATCGGCTGGAAAGAGCATTTCAAGAGCGAGTTCAGCCAGTGTGATGTCGCTGGCGGTGCCGAAGACAGTGACGGTGCTGAGAAACGACGTGGGGCCGAGGCGTGTTGCGACACGCAGCGGCGTGGCCAGGCGCTCGAAACGTTCGAAATCTGCACTGGCGGCGGAGCCCGGCGGAACGGGGTACGCAGCCACCTCGGTGAGCAGCGACTGCAGCCGCGGATCCGTACGAGCTTCGATCTGCTGGCGCAGGACGCTCAGGCTGTAGGCGCGCCATGCCGCGAAATTCAAAATCCGCGGTCCCATGCCGGCCGGGTGCAGAATAAGTCGCATTGCATTGACGGGTGGCCTCAGAAGCGCTTCGGAGCAGCCCTCGTAAAGCTGCGGAAGCGCGCCATTCGAAAGCACCACGTTCCAGTGCCGGTCCACTGCGAAGGCGGGGAAGGGCTTGTGCGCCTGCAGCACGCGATCCATCGCCGCCTTTGCCGCTTCGAGGCCGTCTATTGAGGTCTCCTGGTAAGCGGGTGCGAAGCCCGCCGCCAACAGCAGAGTATTGCGGTCCCGCAGCGGAACATCGAGGAGCTCGGTCAGGCGGTTGACGATTGCGCGGCTGGGCTGCGACTTTCCGGTTTCCAGGCACGATAAATGTCGGGTGGAGCTGTTTGCGGCCAGAGCGAGATCGGCTTGGGTCAGGCGTCGTCGCTCGCGCCACCGCCTCAAGAGAACGCCGAAAGGAAGGTGATGCATTGTCATGGCGTCAGGTTACCTCTAGCCCCGTCCGCAGGAAATGACCTCCGAGGTCAATTTTTCTGCGCAATCGAGACGCCTTTAATGTGCTGCTGGCCGGCCGCGACGGCGACCCATGGCGACGTGCCGCGCAAGGGCTCGGCACGTCCTGGCTGCCATTCATCGCCTTTACGGTTGGCAAGGACGGCGACCTCGGCGACCCCGACGGCGACTGGCACGACGCTTATGGCGTCGACCCGGACGGGGCGGTATTGGTCCGACCGGACGGCCATGTTGCGTGGCGCAGCCGGTCAGCCGCTTCGAACCCGCTGGAAGTTTTGCGCGGGGCGTTCGATGGCTTGTTCGGCAGGATGCCCGCGATGGCGTGAGGAGGCGTTCTGCGCTGGCTATTGGACGACGTCAAGTTTGACCTTTGCAAGTCCGCCTCCAACCATCCCCAGCGTTTGAGCCGCGGAATACGAGACGTCGACAACGCGTCCGGGAACGAACGGACCGCGGTCATTGACCCGGACTGTGACCGACCGCCCAGTAGCGACGTTTGTCACGCGCAACCGGGTGCCGAACGGCAACGTGCGATGAGCGGCGGTCAATTCGTGGGTATCGAACTTTTCACCGTTCGCGGTCTGCGTTCCCTCTGTGTAGAAGCTTGCAAGTCCATGCGACGCAACCGGTGTTTCGGCTGCATTCTTGTGCGAAGCGAACGGGGTATGCTTTCTCGCGACCGCCACACGCCTATTCGTCACGAATGATGTTGTTCGATTCTGCTCCAGCGATGCCTGTCGACTGGCAGGATGTAATTCGGATCTTCCGGTGACCACGGAGGACTGGGCGCACGCTGCAAGCAAAGCCGCGACCAGAGCGACGGCAAACAATCGAATGCCGTTCCGAACACCGGCGGCCGAGACCAAAGGCGCGTTAAGCAGAAAACGGTCTGCTTTGATGTCGACGTACGCAATTCTGGCACAGCCGATGGAAGACATGTTGCACCTCCAACCCACCGAAATCCGACAGGTAATGAGGGCGCAGCGCAAGGGCGGCACCAAGGCCAGATGCAAACCGGCGGGGGATCAATCACACAATTCATCTGAGTGTGCTGATTGTGTCACAGTTCGCCGCAAATACCTCAAGCTGCCGGAGAATGCCTCTATTTAGCCGTATTCCAGCGACCACGATGGTGGCTCGGTTGCAAGGCGTCCGACGGGTGTACTGGATGACGTGCGTCGCAGCGACAGATGATAGGATTTGGTCGGGCCACGGCATTTCGTTCTCCGGCCTGGTTGCATTGGTCATCGTCGCATTGGCATCCGGAGTGGCCGGCTGGGCTACCGACGCGGTTACCTGGGTCCCAGCTTTGGTTTCCTCGAATGACAGCAACGCATCATCGTTCGATGCCCGTTTCGTCTCGGGCGCGGCGTCCAGTTTGCCTTCGATGGACTTGTCGCGACCCATTGTTCAATCTTTGCCGTCGGAACTCGAGATCAAATTTGAGCAAGCGAAAGCGCGGCTCGCGCTGAAGCTGCTGTCTCAAGACCGGCGGGTAGCCCCTGTCGAGGAACCCGCGCCGTCAAGCGTCGCTGCCGTTCCCCTTCCCAGGTCTCGTCCGGTTGAGGCGAACCTCGAATTACGGGACCTCGCTCTTGCTGCTACTGCTCAACCTGACAATCGCACGCAGCTGCAGAAGCTTTCCGATCTGCTCCCGGCCCGCGTCACGCTTGCGTCTCTGGCTCCAGATGGCGGGCTCCTTCGCGACGGGCCAGATCTTGCGTCGCTTGGCTATGACAATCTCACTGCCGTCTATGACATCTCGGCGCGCACCGTTTACATGCCAAACGGGCTGAAGCTCGAGGCGCATTCAGGATTTGGTAGTTTGATGGATGATCCAGGACATGTGAGCGAGCGAAATGTTGGAGCGACGCCGCCAAATGTCTATGAGCTGAAACCGCGGGAGCGACCGTTTCACGGCGTCCAAGCGCTCCGCATGCTTCCGGTTGGCACCCAAGATACGCTCGGGCGGTCCGGATTGCTCGCGCACAGCTATATGCTCGGAGCGAACGGCGGTTCTAACGGCTGCGTGTCGATCAAGGACTATGAGAGATTTTTGAAAGCCTTCAACAACGGTGAGATCAATCGCCTCGTCGTGGTGGCGAGCCTCCGTGACAGCCTGCCAGCAGCGCGGCGATCCGTTTCACAATCATGATGCCGGAACTGTTGCCTTCCAAAGCATGATGGCAGATGGGATTCGTTCGCTTGCGCGCGCATAGTTCTGCACTAGTACCTCGTCACAGTGATTATGACTGGTTGATTTGGAGCCAATCTAGGATGGGCAGGTCTTCTGGAGCAACCAGGATTTGGATGCTTCGGGCGACGCCGGGTTGACGAAGAATCAGGCCATTT
>Ga0193728_1001701_pt1 | contig 11325 bp, 14 predicted proteins | sample U1c1metaG_FD_143037 | JGI IMG/M metagenome (GOLD analysis project Ga0193728, IMG submission 143037) | Soil microbial communities from a riparian zone of the East river system, Colorado, United States - U1c1 | ecosystem: Environmental > Terrestrial > Soil > Riparian zone | place: USA: East River...
CTTCGGCGGCATGCATGTCCGCGCGAATCTTTGCTTGTCCGGCCGCGGAAATGTCGTTGCGAAATTCCGCCTCGGCCAAATCGTGGCCGGCAGCCCCCATGGCCGCTTCGGCCTCTACTAATTTGACGCGGTGCTCTCCGTTCTCCAGCAAAGACAAGGTCTGCCCAGCCTCGACGAAATCCCCTTCGCGAACATACACGCGCTTCACAACTCCGCCGTCCATGGAACTGACGATTCGGCGTTCCGCCGGCACTACTGTCGCATTTGTTTCCACGCGCAGGGGCCAGGGTACGAAGGTAAGAATCAGCGCGATCACGCCGAGGCGTTCTGCATACTGCCGCCACCGCCCTTGAGGGACAGCAGAGAGTAGCTTCTTTTTTCGTCGCGATAGCGGCCGCAAGATATTGGCCAACGGCACCTGTTGATAAAGCTGCGCATTGCGAATCGCCACGGTGGTCTGATTGGCAAGAATGGTCAGCAATTCAGTGTGGCTTTCGTTCAAGAAATTGGGGGCGCTATTCAATAGTCCGATGGCTCCCAGTTTTCCCTGTTCATCGTGCAATGCGAGACCGCGAAATCCTTGGTAGCCGTGGGCTTCCAGGAAGGAAATGAGTTTGCTGTGAGCTTGTTCTGGTTGGAGATGCCATTCTCCATCATCGAGATTGGCAGAGACCGAATCCGGCTGGTTAGCGACCCACTCCATTTGCTCTCGTAGCTCATCCATTTCCCGCGTTTTGGGGAGCTCCTCTTCTCCGGACACCGCGCCAAGTACGAAGCGGCCACGGTCGAAAAACCCCATCACGCAACGGTCGAAAGGCAGCACGGTCGCGGCCTGATTTACGACAGTCATCAATACGTGGTCGAGATCGAGCGTGGAGGTAATTTGTTGTGAAATTTTCAGCAAGGCACCGAGTGCGTCCATCCGTCGCTCGGATTCCAGAAGCCTGGCGTTATGAATCGCTACAGCGGCCTGCTCCGCGACGGTGGAAAGGAAGAACAGATCGTCCTCATCAAACGGAGTTTGATCTGGCTTGTTAATTAACTCGAGTACCCCGAGCACCTCCTCGCCTTTTCTCAGCGGGGCGCCCATCCACGAGATTATTTTGAACTCCGGATTCATTTCCTGGCGCTTGCTGAGGTCCTGTTCTTCCAGGGGTTCGGTAATCAGGCGGGGATTGGCTTGATGCGCCATGTCACCCAGGAGACCTTCGGTTAGCGGATGACGAGTCTGCTCATTTACCGAGCGGTCTTCCCCAGTGTGCTGGGCCAAGTAGAGTTCATTGGCCCGGGCATCCACCAGCCAAAGATTGCAGGCTTCAGCGCCAATATTGTCGCGGACCTTGGCAACAATGATAGGTAGCAGTTCTCCGATTTCCAGCGTGGAGGTGAAAGTGCGGCCCAGATCGTATAGTGCAGTGAGTCGCTCGATAGTGGACAGCGTCGAACTTCGTTCCGAATCCAGGGAATGCAAACTCGCCATGGCTTGTCCCAGTAAACGGGCGGCATCTTCAACTAGCGTGGCTTCCTCCGGCGAGAAGTCCCGGCCTCGTTTATTCAGTAATTCAACAATGCCCTCGGGGCTGACGCCCCCTGAAATAATTCCGTACAACGCCGATTTAACGCGAAGCCGTCCGGTCTCTTCCAGGTGGGCGAAATCGACAGTGTCGACTTCCTGCTTTCCTACGCGGCGAGTAACTCCCGATTCGAGAACCTCGGCGAGTATTCCTTCGGTTGCAGACTGTGGCAATGGCGCGAATTTTTCACTGGGTTCCGACCAAGTAGCCTCGCAGACCAGCTCTGCGGAGTCTGGAGAAGCCGACCACAACAAAACTCCTCGCGCTCCCAGCATGGTACCGAGGCGAACCGCGAAGGTTTTCAAAAGGGTTTGCCGGTCACGGCAGGCCAGCGAGATGCTGGCGATTTCGAATGGCGCTGAATGGATGTCCATTACCTTTTCGAACGGATGGCTGCAACGCTTCTTGTGGCGGGAAGATATCACACACGAGACGCCATTTAAACCGGCACGCAGCGCAAAATGATGGAGGCGTGGCAGGGAAGAGGGCTAGGTCGCAGGACAGCCGCAAAATGTCCGTTACCCGCTTGTTTGGAGCTTGGTTTTCCGGTAGCGTTTGCTTCTCTTTAGGAGGCCCGAGTGAAGGTAGGCATCCGCAGGGCTGGACGAGTTACCATTCTGGACCTGGACGGCTCTCTGCGCCTGGGCGAGTCTGAAGATACTATCCGCGAACCGCTCCAGCGACTGATCGAAGGCGGCTTTAACCGAATAGCCGTTAATTTAACCAACCTGACTGATCTGGACAGCTCCGGTATCGGAGTCTTGATGCGCTCATTCGTCAGTGTGAGTCGTGCGGGCGGCAAGTCAGCGTTCTTTGGCGCCAATAACCGCGTCCGCATGCTGCTGAAGATGGTGCGGTTGGACACCGTCCTGGACCTGGTTCCGGATGAGGCTACGGCTCTTTCGCGACTCTAATCGCGTCAGTTCGATCTAGCGTCACCCTTATCTCAGCGCCTTAGGGAGAACCACTACGAATGGCTTCGCAGGGTTATGGAATGACCGAAGGATGGCAACCAATAAAAAAGGGCGATGCCTCCCAGCAGTTTGCTGAATCGCAACCTGCTGGAAGGCATCCATAACCTTCCGTCGAGGAATTAGGGGACTAGATGGATGATCGCCGCGACGGAAAGGGCTGGGCATTCGGACTTTAAATCTTCGTCCAGGGCGAGTTGGTTGACCGCCTACGAAGCGTTGCCGATCGCCAGGGACGTGGCCCCCATTTAAAACCTTTTGACGACCAGTGACTTGGTCGGCTCGAGTTTCTTGGCCTTGTGGAGCGTCTTGGTCTGCTTGCTCTTCTTAGCGGTACTTGATTTCGTTGCCATCGTCTTATCTCCTGTACGTTGCCACTGCGGCCGGGGAAATCGTCCGCCCGTCAGATTGCGCCCATCGTCAGCTTTGTTGATTAGCGCTGACGTTTCTGGTGCAAATTACTGGCCAAGATCGAACGCAACAATTTGAAATGCCAAGTGTCGCCATCCAAAGTGGATACGCGAAACAAAATATCTGTGAGTGTCGAACGCCAGAGCCCGTTACGTTGAATGGTTCAACTTTAGCTGAAAAACTCAGCAAGCGGTCACCAACAATAAAATTGCTTGGCCCCCGTGATCCTTTTCCAAGATTGCCGCAGTCGAAAATTCGCGAAACCACCGTTCTTCTGTGGTGAATTTTTCATCGCGAGTTGACTGGTTCAACGCTGCGCACAACGAATAGGTGGGAGTGAGCGGACCTTGCTGGTGCATGTGCCGCAAAAAGAATCACTTGACCAACGGCCAAAGCCCTGCGAACTTGGCGCGTGAAATGCATGATGTCAGAAGTGAGTTAACAGAGTTAAGCCAAGGTGCATCGATGTGAGGAGCAAGGTGCTGGACAAGGCCAAGAAGTTGGAAGCAACCAAGCCGCCGGCGGTGAGCGCGTACTTGATCATCGACGGTAGGCCTGGACCGTCTTAGTAAGTGAAGATGCGGGCCCAGTACGACTCAAAAAAAACTGAAAAGAGGAGCAAAAATGGCAACTAAGAAAATGACACCGAAAAAGACCAACAAGAGCAAGGTGCTGCACAAAGCCAAGAAGTTGGAAGCAACCAAGCCGTTGATGGTTAACTCGTCCTTCTTGAAACTGGGCAATGAATAGCTAGTTAAGCAAGTAGCGAGAGGTAAGAAGAGCGAGAAAATGGCAAACAAAAAGACGAAAAAGACGAAATCGCTCAAGAAGGCCAAGAAGCTCGAAGCCACCAAGCCCCTCGTCAGCTTTAATTATTCGAAAATCAAGGTGTCGTACTAGGCTCTCGGTAGTCTCCAGTTCATTAAGGTATGGGTCTATGGTTGTAGTCAAAATATCTCAAACTGAAAAGAGGAACGAAAATGGCAGCCAAAAAAGCGAAAAAGGCCAAGAATACGAAGTCCCTCAAGAAGGCCAAGAAGTTAGAAGCTACCAAGCCGCTTGCCGTGGGTTATTACAAAGGCCTGTAGTAGCAAGACATGAAAAGCGTTCGACCGTCCTGCGGGCCCATAAGGCATGCTTCAGCGCCTTATGGCCTGCGGCTCGGTAGGTCTCCCATCCATAGATATGGCGTATTCGCCTGCGAGGACATCCCCTGCGGGCGCCAGGTCATTGAATACACCGGGAGGCGACTCAGCCCGGATCAGGCTTTCCTTCTAAAGCCCCCACACGACGACTATCTGATTCACCATCGCAACGGTCCGGTGATTAACGGAAGCGTCGGCGGCAGCGGAGCGGAGTTTATCAACCACGGATGTAATCCTAATTTGACGTGGCGGCGCAGGCGCGGGCGCTTGTTTTTCTATAGCATCCGTCGAATTCCCGCGGACCAGGAACTCACCGCGTACTTCAGCCATCCGATTAAAGCCCGGGTGGTCCCATGCGCGTGCGGCGCCAGAAAATGCCGCAAGATTCTGCGCTATATCGCGAGTCAACGGGCGGATCAGCATGATTTGACTTTGAGTCGCAAGGTTCTGAACAAGAAATACAGGATGCTCCCCCGCATCAAATCAAAATATGCGCGCTACCGTTTGCGCACAGCTCTTTCCGGAATTCACCGCTTTGGTGTGTATGCCTTGGAGGATATTCCGGCGAGCCGGATAGTGATTGAGTACACCGGCAAACGGATGAGTTGGGCAAAGGCGTCTCGAGTTCCATTTGAAAAATCGATTTATATAGCTAATTTGAAACGCGGCTTTGTGATTGACGGAAGAATCGGCGGAAGTGGCGCGGAGTATGTGAACCATAGCTGCGAGCCCAACTTGAAGCCGAAACGAATCGCGGGCCATCTATTTTTCTGGAGCCGGCGGAAGATCCGGTCGGGCGAAGAGCTGACCATGGATTACAAATATTCCATAAAACTGCGACGCATTCTGTGCCGCTGCGGCGCCCGCACTTGTCGAAAAACATTTAGGGTAGAGTTCCGAAAGTAGTATCAACCTCGAGATATCCGGGTAGCAACTGGGCACCGTGCCGATTAACCCGGCGGGAACCCAGTTTGCCACGGAACAAACGTCAGCCGCGGCGGTAAATGCCGATGCGTTGTAGCCGCGACTAGGGCTGCCTGATTTATTTCCTTCGCGCATAACAGTCTTCATCGCCACATCACTCGAGCATCGGCACCGTTAGATGAATAATTGCATTGGATTATTATGAAGCATGCATTTCACCCCTTTAGAGGTGGCGGCTGAAGCCTTGCTGCTTTTCCCGTTGCTGGCGCTTGCATTTTTTGGCGAGCCATTCCGACGGGCGGTCACTCGCTTTTCCTTGCCAGCTCGGCTGGGCCTACCGGTCTTGATGGCAGTTCCGTATTACCTGGTCGCACATTCCAGCGGAAATTTCAGATGGCCGTTTGTCGGCATCTACGCAGTGCTACCGGTCCTCCTGGTGACCCTCCTTTGGGATGCGAGCCGGCTGGATCCAGAGCAACGCGGTGGCTGGCGCGATTTTTTGGTGCTACTTATTCTGGGCGTGGTGGTGGAGTTTCATTTATTCGAAGGGGCGTGGCCAACGGGTAGGGGTTCGTTCAATCGCCTGATCCTGCTGGACACCGCGGTGTATGGATTCCTGGTGATCCGTCAGCTCACCAACGTTGGTTTCCAGTTTGTGCCGCGTTTATCAGACGTGAAGATCGGCCTGCGGGAGTTAGCTTTTTATGCGCCGATCGCCGTTCCGGTGGGGCTGTGGTTGGGATTTTTGCATTGGCATGCAATGCTCCCATCGTTTGTCCGCTTTGCGCTATCGTGGCTTGCTATTTTTGCCGTCATAGCGGTGCTGGAAGAAACCTATTTTCGTGGACTGCTGCAGAATCTGCTGGAACGCCGCATCGGGCCGCACTGGGCGTTGTTGGTGACGGCTCCCATATTTGGTTTATCGCACTTCAACAAAGGCGCGACCCATTTCAACTGGCGCTATGTTTTATTAGCCACGTTCGCGGGCATTTTCTATGGTCGAGCCTGGCGAGCCCAACACCGATTGACGGCATCCGCGATCACCCATGCTTCCGTCGACACTATTTGGTCCATCTGGCTGAAATGAGGCCGTTCCACGCGCGGCCGGTATTGACGATAACCGAGGCCGACGCGCATTCCGTGATGTATGTGAGCTGGAACCGTCACAGCAATACTTATGCCCAGAAGGCAGTGCGCGAGACCTAGAGAATATAGATCGCGGTAACGTATAAAAAGAATGCAGGCCGCCACGCCCCATAACAAAGTACCTACCATAAGAACCGGGTTGGGAATGTGGGCGCTGGCGAACAGGATTGCGGCTGTCGACACTGCGGCGGCCTTGGCGGGTATTAACCGTAATAGCCGAAGAAGAAAATAATCCTGCAGCATGAATTGTTGCAGCAATGACCACACTAAATATCCACGCACCCGACCCATCAGGGTGCCAATCGAAAAATCATGTAGGGTATGGAACTGAGCGGCCATCCAAATAGCGACTGCGCCAAAAAGCATTATGGCCGGAACGATCCAGACTGAACGCGCATTCGGAGGTCGAAGACCAAGCGTCCGCGCATCCGGCTTGGCTAGGATGGTCGTGACAATCACCCAACCCAACGTGAACCAAAACACAAAGCGCTGCACCGCTGGATTGGGCCACCACTCCGCCACCAAAATAAGCACATAACCGATGGCCAGTTCAGCCGCGTCGCGTGTCTTTGATTCCGAAATCCAGGGCACGAACGTCGCTCCGTGTTCCGGGCTACAGATTTCCTCCAGTGCCGGTGCATGTAACGTCTTGGTTTCCACCGCTCCCGTTTTTCCCGTTCCAAAATCCAAAGTTACTTGGACGCTCTGATCGGCGTCTTTGTTCAGGATGATCACCGCCACATGCCCGCTGAAAAGTGTCGCTGCATACCCGGTTGCATCAACTCCCGCGGCCTGGAGTTGCGAGGTGAAGTTACCCTGAAGAAAGGTGCCGCCACTGAGCTCACCGGCGAACTTGAGGCCATAGGCGACTGGCTCCATGACGTACTCTGGCCCAAACGTCGCAATGGGAGTGTAGAAGGGGTGAGGATGGGCGGCGATGAGCTCCACGCTCTCGCCTTTTTCTTTAAGAAGGATGTCGCCCGGAAGGAAACCTCCAACGGAGTTTGCGACGGATTTGCCGGTGCCGCCGTGCAAATTGATTCCCGAATAATTATTGCTAGCGAGCAATAGCGAATAGTCGGCAGCCCACAGTGCCGCAGCGAAAACGTCGGAGACACCCGGCTTGCCGCCGCGATAGCAAGTGTTGCCTTCTGTCATGCGCACCCGGACGCCCATCTTATTTGCCGCGGCGGTCGCGGCATCGGCGGTGTGCTGAACCTTGGCCATGGTAGCGGGCTTCAAGAGGTTGGGAATGTTGACGTCGGGATTTGTCGCTGGGCCGCCAAAATAGTAATGGTGCGAAAGCGTCGTCACGTGCGGTGGATTGTGAATCGAAGGCCATAAATCCGCGATCTCCGTCAGCCACGCCACTTCCGATCCAACATCCGGCAGTCCGAACGTTGCGGCTGGGACGCGGGAAGTGACGGCTCGAGCAAGAGTGAGCCACTCCTGCAGGTAAGTTTTCGCTGACCAAGTTTTTGGATCGCGCATGTTGTGGCGGCCGAAGAAATCCGCCTCGTTGCCAATCTGGAAGTACTGCAAGCTTGCACCGAGAGTCTCTGCCACGAACGCAGCTTCCTCCGCCGCCCGCTGAGGCGTATTGGTTCCCATGCCGATGCCATACAAACAGGTCCAGCCAGTAGCGCTAAGAAACGCCGCCAGATTGCGCACCGCCTCGGGAGTCACGGCGTAATACTGCGGCTTGGGCCAGCCTTCCACCGCAGCAATTTGCGGATGCTCAGGTTCAGGGGAGCCGGGCGCGGCCTTCCACCAGGCAAACTCGCTGGTATTGCCGCCGAGGCGAAGCACGCCACGCGGCGCCAGCGCTTTGAACTGGCGGATTAATCCGAGACTGCCCGCTGCGAAAAAAGCCGGGTCTGTCAGTTGCTGCACTTCGTACGAGAGCCCCACGAAATCGGCAGGCATGTGGGGTCCGGTGGCCTCCGTTGAAATTTTCAGCGAGACCTGGGAAGCTGGCCCGCGTTGCGAACGAAGACGAGTTGCAGCAAGAGATGCGGCAGCTGTGGTGAGGAATCCGCGTCGACTGATCGTGGTCATCGTACTAAGTGTAATCCGATGCTGAATACTTTGTCTTCGCGGCTAATTCCGGACCATTTGAAGCCGCGTTTTTACAAGGTTTTCTTCGCTGAGATCCACCACTCCGCGACCTTGCTCCAGTTAAGCAAAGGATGAGCAGAAGAAAAAGTAAAGGCCATTGTCGCTTCCTGCCGCGCGTCTAAGAACCCAGGGTGTTTCCAATGCGAGACTCTTCCAACCCGGAAAACCGGGACTCTCGCTTGTTCTATAGATAGAGGCGCGATGCGGAGGCTCATGTGAGCGACGATTCTCTACCCTTGGCGCTGCCGCTGCTCCGGTTGGCCTCCGGCTCCTCGGAGGTCACGACTCTGTATCGCGAACTACGCAAGCCCTTGCTGCGCTACCTGGTCTGTCTTGGACTTTCGAGCGACGAAGCGCAGGATGTGGTGCAAGACGCGTTTCTCAGCTTACAACGGCATCTGGCTTTAGATGGAACACAGGAAAACATCCGCGCGTGGCTGTTTCGTGTGGCCCACAATCAGGCAAGGAATCGCCAGTCGAGTTACCATCGGCGATTCAGTGAACCGCTCGAAAGCCAGATGGATTTTTTGGCGGACGACGCGACGCCAGAACAACGCGTGCTTGAAAAGGAAAAATTCCGGCGTCTCGCAGCAGCGATCCGATTGCTGACCGAGTCCGAACGGGAGTGTCTACTGCTGCGGGCGGGAGGATTGCGGTACCGGGAAATTGGAGAAGTTCTGGGAATGGCCGTGTCCACGGTAGGAGACACCGTGGAGCGCGCGATCAAGAAATTAGCGGAGAAATGCAATGTGTGACGTTCAAGCGAAACTAATCCCCTGGCTCGACCGCGAGCTCTCGCCAGGCGAAGCAGCCGCAGTAGATCGCCACGTCAAAGGGTGCCAGGAATGTCGCGACCAGCTGGCGACCTACAAACAGGTGAGCGAGACCATTGATATCTACTACGATGTCGTGGTGGCGGCGAAAACTCGTCGTCACGTTTCGCACTGGGTGCCTGTGCTAGCAAGCGCTGTTATGACTGCGGTTGCAATGTTTCTAGTCTTGCCACAGAGAGGCGTTGGGCCGCCGCCGGTTCTCGCTCCGCCGGCAGCGGTTACTTCTGCCTCGGCTATTTCTGTCCCGCTTCCCGCACCTCACCCGGCCGAGCCTGCTCCACGCAAGATGATCCGCAGACGGCACGCCGGTCCAACACTCCGGGAGCGCGCCGTGAAATGGCAGCCGTCGGAAACTGCCGTACAAATCGCGATCCCAGCAGATGCGATGTTTCCTCCGGGCGCGATGCCCCAAGGAATGAATTTCATTGCGGAACTAAGCATTGCTCCGGATGGATCTGTCCAACAGGTTCGTCTGCGGGAATAAGTTCATTGAACTGAAAAGGAGAGTCACCCTTATGAAACGCGCATTGCTTCTTGTTCTCACCGCTGCATCCTGCGTCTTCGCGCAAGAAAAGGGGAACGTGATCTATCAGACTACCGGTACCGCTGGCATCGTTGCCTCGGGCGGATACGAGGGCGCGTCTGGCCCGGTGCTGGGTGCACCGTATTCGGCCACGATCACCAACGAATCCATTCAGACTCTCGCGGACGGCAATCGCCTAGTGCAGACCAGCACGGGAACCACGGCTCGCGATTCGCAAGGTCGGACGCGTCAGGAAACAGTTCTGCCAACGATTGGGAATCTATCGGCGGCCAATGCGCCACATCTGATTTTCATCCACGACCCGGTCGCGCAGACTTCCTATACCTTGAATCTCACGGAAAAAACCGCGCAGAAAATGCCCGCGCTTCTACCTCTCGCGGCAGGTGCTGCTGGTGCAGGCGGCGCAACGGTCGCCATGAGAGTCGTCGAAGGCACCCAGGTGCCGTTACCTTCGCTCGATGCCATGGTGGCGACCACTGCTGTTCCCGGGCCGGGGCTATTCCTAGCAAAGCATTTGACTATGAGTGATCAGGATCAGGCGAATACGGAAGACCTTGGCTCTGACACCATGGAAGGAGTCCCCGTGAATGGCGTACGAACGACGCATACCATCCCCGCAGGACAAATTGGAAATGATCGGCCCATCACGATTGTTACCGAGGTCTGGACTTCGCCCGATCTCAAAACCGTGGTTTACAGCAAACGGAGCGATCCGCGCATGGGAGAACAGACGTTCCGTCTCACGAACATCGTGCGCACGGAGCCCAGCCCGTCGTTGTTCAGCGTGCCTGCGGATTTCAAAATCGTGGACGGCCCTCAGCCGATCTTTTATCGGACGAAACAATAGCACGAGGCCCTGAACGATCTCATCCGCTTTGGCATGATGTTATTCGCAAGTAGTAGCTTCCTCATGTCCTCGCTCAAACCGGATTTCTGGGGCCTTCCGTTGCATGGGCCTCTACTTCTCCGCGCGATCGGCCAACTGTTCACCGTTATTTGCTGTCGGCCACGGCGATTCGAAGATGGCTAAAGGTCGAGAGATGGTTTGCTAATCTTAAACCAGGCCAGCAGTTTTCTTATTGAGGCTTAGCTAAATACGGCACGTAACCACGAGCCTTAGTCTTTATCCGATAGACCGAAGTCGTCGCTGTGATGTAAAGCGCGCTGTAATCAGCATCGCCCCACGCTAAATTCGCAGGCTGTTCCGGTAAATTGATGGTTCCGAGATGGTGCCCTTCCGAATCCCAAACCCAGATGCCGCCAGGCCCCGTGACGTAAAGGTTCCCCTGTTGATCTACTTTGATTCCGTCAGGGACGCCGTCGCCTTTGCCGGCGGGTTCTTCTCCAAAAATCCGCCCGTTTTTCAGGCTGCCATTCGCTTCAAAATCATACAAGCGAATATTTCTCTGTTCGCTGTCATCCACGTAAAATTTCTTTCCATTCGGGGAAAAAGCCAGGCCATTGGGCTGCGATAATTCTTTCGTAAGCAGTTGTACGTGTCCCTCTGGCCCAAGTCGATAGACCCCCTGAAATGGTATTTCTTGCTTCTCGCGTTTAGGTAAATCCAGTGTGGGATCGGTGAAATAAATTGCCCCGTCCGGCCCGACAACTACATCGTTGGGACTGTTAAATCTTTTCCCCTCATAGCGGTCAGCAAGA
>Ga0193728_1001702_pt1 | contig 11321 bp, 13 predicted proteins | sample U1c1metaG_FD_143037 | JGI IMG/M metagenome (GOLD analysis project Ga0193728, IMG submission 143037) | Soil microbial communities from a riparian zone of the East river system, Colorado, United States - U1c1 | ecosystem: Environmental > Terrestrial > Soil > Riparian zone | place: USA: East River...
GATGTCTTCGGCACACGGCCCCATGCCACCATGCACGCGCAGGCGGCCTCGCTGTCGGATCAGGATATCGAAGACATCGCCGCCTACTTGCAAGGCGCGGAAGCGGTGAAACCCGGCACGCCCAGCGCGTCGTCCAAAACGCCGAAGCAAGTGGCGGCTTGCATCGCTTGTCACGGTGAGGGCGGTCTCGGTGTCGAAGCGCCATTGAACCCCAAGCCGCCGGTGCTGGCCGGACAGCACGTGGATTACCTCGAACAAGCCCTCACCGCGTACCGCAACGGCCGGCGCAAGAACGTCGTCATGGACAGCATGGCGCAGCTGCTCACCAGCGATGAAGATGTCAGGATCGCCGCCGCCTACTTTGCGGAGCATCCCTCGCCGCTGACCACCGCGACCAGCGATAGCAAATAAGCTTCGGACTCAAGTTTTACTGGCGCAGCATCGTCAGGAACTGCGCGAACGTCGCGTAGTAAGCGTCGAGGTTCTGTTTCTTTCGATACCCATGGCCCTCGTCGGCGGCCAGCAAGTACCACACCTCGCGGCCTTTGGCGCGCAGCTTGTTGACGATCTGTTCCGCTTCGGAGAGCGGCACCCGCGGATCGTTCTTGCCGTGAACCACCAGCAGCGGGACGGTAATCCGATCCGCATTGGTCAGCGGCGAGATGCGCCTCAAGAAGCTGCGCATCTCCAGATCCCGTTCATCGCCGTATTCGGCGCGGCGCTGGTTTTGCCGGTACGGCGCCGTATCGGTCAGAAAACTCACGAAGTCGCCAATGCCCGCAACATCCACGCCGCCGCGCAATCGGTCGCTGTAATTGACCAGCGTTGCCAATGTCAAATAACCGCCATACGAGCCGCCCGCAACCACCACGTGCTTGGCATCGAAGGCGCTCTGCTGTCTGATCCAGACCAGCATCGCGCCGACATCTTTCACGGCGTCCTCGCGCAGCATGCCGTTATCGAGCGCCAGGTAGCTCTTGCCGTATCCGGACGAGCCGCGCACGTTGGGCGCAATGACCGCGAAGCCCAGCTCATTGACCACGTATTGAATCCAGGGATCGAAGCCGGGACGGAACTGCGATTCAGGTCCGCCGTGCAGTGAAATGAGCACCGGATGCGGCCCTGACGTTGCGGGCTCGTAGACATACAGCGGAATCTGCCGAGCGATGCCGTCGGTACGGTCGAATGTCGGAAATTGCGCAAGGCGGGGCACGACAAATTTGCCAAGGTCGACCGGACCCGCTTCGCTGAACGTCCAGGGCTCCAGCCGATTCTCCGCGATACTCAAAACGTAAGCGTCCCGCGGCTGATTCGCCGCCGCGAAGCCGAACGCGAGGCGCTTGCCGTCCGGATCGAAGCTCAAGGAACCGATGATCCCGGGCGTGCGAACCTTGGGCGGCGTGAGGTCCTGGTGCGTGCGCAAATCCAGCAGGTTGAGTTTGCCGGCGCCGGCTTCATTGCTGACGTAGGCCAGGTAATGTCCATCGCGTGAAATCGCCAATTCCTCGATGTCCCAGGGAATGTGCCCTGAAATGATGGTTTTCTCATTGGTGAAGAGATTGATGTAGCGCAGCCGCGCGAACTCCCCGTCACCATCCGAAATGAAATACACGCCCTGGCCGTCGCGCGTAAATTTGGCGCCTGCGATGCCAACCTTCGCCGCGGAAGGGTCGACCTCGCGTTTTTGTCCGGAATTCAAATCGACGATGTACAGATAGCCTTCGGCAGCCGACACCTCTTTGAGCACCAGCAGCTTGGTATCGTCGGGCGACCAATCGAGCACCGACCAGCTGGCGCCGCTCGAGTCGCCGGTCAATGCGAGGCGCGGCAAGGTGCCTGATTCCGGGTCCACTATATCGATGTCATAGGTATGGCCATCCCGAGCGGTGCTGAAGAAGGCCACTTCGTTTCCGCTGTTTGACCACCGCGGCGCGCCGTTCAGGGATTTGCCGTCGGTCAGCAATTTTGCCGCCGGTTCGCCCGCTCGCTGGTAGTAGAGCTGGGCATTCTCATTGCCGCCCACGTCCTTGAGATAGACGTAGGCATTGCGCGACGGGTGAGGCGAAAATGCCGCTTGAGTTACAGGGTCGTTGAGGAAAGTCAGTTGACGCCGGGCGCCGCCCGCCTGATCAACCAGGTGAAGCTGATCGACATCGCCGAAGCGAGTCGAGATCAACAATTGGCCCTTGGGCGACCAACCAAGCGGCGTCGCCTGGCGCGCATCGCGGTAACCATTCAATTTTTCGGCGAGATCCGCGGGGACCTGCGGGATGTTGTCGAAGGTCAAGCTGCCGCGCTCGACGCGCGAGGCAGCCTGGACCTCAGAATTGGCCAAGAGCGGTGCGGCAAGCAGAAGCAGCAAAAAAATTCGGTTCATGATTCTATGTTCTCACACGGCTGTTGCGAGGATAATGTGATCGATGGCGGGCTTCGAGCATTTAATTGAATCTTACGACGTCCGCGATCTATTGGACGACATCGCGAGCGCCGACCCGGCCGCTTACTTGCATCGCTGCTTTGCCGAAGGCATCTCCGCGCCCGCACTGTCCTGGCCTCGCGTTCAACAGCTGGCCGTTTGCGCGATGGTGCTCGACGCCATCGTCAATGACCGGGACTACGAATTCCTTGAACGCGAGCTGATTGCCGATTGGCGCGTTCATTATGCGAAGGCTTGCTCGAAGATGAAGGACTTGAGTCTGCAGGCCCTGCGGCGGGTGCTCGAGAGCCAACGGCCCACAGATGCCGACGCGGCGGCCGAACTTGAAACGCTCGTCAATCGACTGGATGGTGCCTGAATGAGTTGCGCCCTGCTGCATGCTCGCTGGGCCGTGCCGGCTGCTGCCCTCTGGTTGCTGGCGGCTTGTGCGGCCTCCAAGCACGAAATCGCGCCCCCAGCGCCGGCCGCACCGCCCCCTCTCGATGCCTCTTATGATTGGCATGTGCTGCTCATCGCGCCTTTCGGCAGCGTCCTCAAAGACATCCCGTTGGCACTGCACGAGGTGTTGGTGTTTCGCGACGACGAGCATAGCGCCTCGCCGGCCGATGACTCGGAGTGCTACGGCGCCGATGGGGCGGCCCCTCGCTTCATGAGGCGTTCGCCGTCTTCGTACCTGCTGTGCTTCAATCACGGCAGGTTGTCGCGCATTGAAGCCACGGTGCGGCTGCCGGGGAACGAGTCTGCTCGAATTGTCGCGGATGCCTGCGCAATGTGGACGAAGAATGCTCAAGCGCCGAGCTCCGCAGGTTCCGGCAGCGCCGCGGCCTCCGACGGCGCCGAGGCCTGCACAGGCGCGGATGGCGGCGTTGCTTTCGCCGCCCGGCTCGAAGAGGCGCCGAATGAAGAGGATACTCAGCTGACCATGCAACTCGACGCGTCTGACCGGTAGTCACAGGCTCTTGGGCACGCGAGATGCGGAACGCGACTTGCTCGCCTCGGGCGCGAGAGAACTTGGAATCGATTTAGGCGCCCGCGTCGAATCGCTGCTGCGACTGGTGGATGAGCTGGAGCAGGGCAACGCGCTGTTTAATTTGACCGCGATCCGCGATCGCCCCGGCATGCTTCGAAAACATGTGCTCGACAGCTTGAGTTTGCAGCCCTACCTGCGTGGTGGGCGCGTGGCCGATGTCGGCACCGGTGCGGGCTTTCCCGGCCTGGTGCTGGCGATAGTCAATCCGGAGCGCCGGTTTACGCTGATTGAGGCGACCGGGAAAAAGGCGCGATTCGTCGAGCAAACCACGGAGCGCTTGAGGCTGGACAATGTGCTCGTCGCCAATTCTCGTGCGGAAACCTATAGACCGTTCGAACTTTTCGATACAGTGGTGGCCCGAGCCCTGTCGTCGCTGGCGGATTTCGTGGCCTATGCCGGCCATTTGTGCGCGCCGGGCGGACGATTGCTGGCGATGAAGGGGAAACGGCCGGATGATGAGATTTCCGCACTGCCGCGATCCTTCCGCGCATTGGCAGTGCATCGCTTGAGCGTGCCGGGCCTGACCGACGAGCGGCATCTGGTGGAGCTGGTACGGAGCCCCAAATCGAGCAAGACATGAAGTGGGCCAAGACATGAAACGGAAACGGGTCATCGCGGTGGCCAATCAAAAAGGCGGTGTGGGCAAAACCACGACCGCCGTGAATCTGGCTGCGTCATTGACTGCGACCAGGCGCCGCGTCCTGCTCATTGACTTGGATCCTCAAGGCAATGCCACCATGGGATGCGGGATCGACAAGCATGCGCAATCGCGCACCAGCTGCGATGTCCTATTGGGTGATTGCGGCGCCGTTGAAGCAATGGTGCCGGTCGAATATGGCGGTTTCATGCTGATGCCGGCGAATCAGGATCTCACCGCCGCTGAAGTTCGCTTGCTCACCATGAACGTTGGGCGCGAGTTCAAATTGCGCAATGCCATCGCGCCGGTGCGCGAGGATTTCGACGTAATTCTCGTCGACTGTCCGCCGTCGCTGAATATGCTGACCTTGAATGCACTCGTGGCGGCAGACTCCGTGATGGTTCCCATGCAGTGCGAGTACTACGCACTCGAAGGCTTGACCTCTTTGATGCAGACCGTCGAGCAAATCAAGGACAGCATCAATCCGGTTCTGGAAATCGAAGGATTGCTGCGCACCATGTTCGACCCGCGCAACAATCTGGCCAATGAAGTATCCGCACAGCTCACCGAACACTTCGGCGACAAGGTGTTTCGCACGGTGATTCCGCGCAATGTCAGGCTGGCGGAAGCGCCCAGTTTCGGTAGGCCTGTCTTGTTTCACGACAAGGAGTCGCGGGGCGCGCTCGCCTATCTGGCCCTTGCCGGCGAACTGATTCGCCGCGACGAGCTGCCGGGCGAGCCCGGTCCGCCGGACGCGCCTGTCCCGCCGGACGAGCATGTCCCGCCGGACGAGCATGTCCCGCCGAACGAACCTGTCCCGCCGAACGAACCTGTCCCGCCGAACGAACCTGTCCCGCCGGACGCGCCTGTTCCGCCGAACAAGCCCGTTTCACCGAACGAGCCCGTTTCACCGAACGCGCCTGTTCCGCCGGACGCGCCCGTTCCGCCGGACGCGCCCGTATAATCGCCCACAAAGCTCCAAGCGTTTACGGGAAATGGCTATGTCCGGCAAAAAGTTTTCTTTAGGTCGAGGCCTGGCTGAACTCAGCCCGCTGCTCGCGCGGCGCGCGGCGAGCCCTGAGGCCGAAAAGGCGCCGCCGGTGCTGGTCGGCGACCGTCTGGCCTCTCTACCCGTGGACTTATTGCAGCGGGGCAAGTATCAGCCGCGCGCCGACATGCGTCCTGAGACCTTGGGCGAGCTCGCCGACTCCATCAAATCACGCGGTTTGGTGCAGCCCATCCTGGTAAGACCCTTGCCGAGGCCGAATCCCACCGAATCGCAGCGCTACGAAATCATCGCCGGCGAACGGCGCTGGCGGGCCGCGCAAATGGCGGGACTGTCGGAAATTCCCGCGGTGATTCGCGATGTGCCCGACGAAGACGCGGTCGCCATGGCGCTGATCGAGAACATTCAGCGCGAGGATCTCAATCCGCTGGAAGAAGCCCGTGCTTTGCTGCGCTTGATCGAAGAGTTCGGCTTGACGCACCAGGCCGCGGCCGAGGCGGTTGGGCGCTCCAGGGCCGCGGTGAGCAATTTGGTCCGCCTCATGGAACTGACGGACGAGGTCAAGGAGATGCTCGAGACCCGCCAGATCGAAATGGGCCATGCCCGCGCCCTGCTCGGGCTGGCTACTCGCCGGCAGCAGATCGAGGTGGCTGCGCTGGTTGCCAAAAAGTCGCTGTCCGTTCGTGACACGGAGGCATTGGTGCGGCGCATCATCAGCCCCAAATCCACTGAGTCCACCGGCAGCGCAGAGAAGGCGGTGGACCCCGATATTCAGCGCTTGGAGACCGATATCGCGGAGAAGCTCGGCGCCAAAGTGGCCTTTCAACACTCAGCCTCGGGCAAGGGCAAGCTGATCGTCAGCTACAACAGTTTGGACGAGCTCGAAGGCATTCTGGCCCACATTCAGTGATGCGACGAAATACGCTCTGAAACGCCTTGAGAACCAAAGTTGCGGTCTCTATAATGCGCCGGCAATTTTGACTGGCGGCGGCTCACAGAATGTGCAAATTGAAGGTAGCGCCGCCGGTCGGTTCCCTTCGCGATGACTGAAGTTCAGAGTCGCGGCAAGCGGATGGTCGTTCGAGTCGTGCTCCTGCAAGCAGGCTGCGCGGCATTAGTCGCGTCTGTGTTTCTTGTATTCAAAGGCTCATCGGCGGGGCTCGCGGCGCTGGTGGGTGGATTGATCGTGGCTGCGGGAAGCGCAGTGTTTGGTTGGCGAATGTTCAAGCCCGGGATTGCCGGCGGCGCCACCCTCACCACCGCAATGTACGCGGCTGTATTGCTGAAATGGTTATGGTTCGCGATCGCGCTGTATTTGGCGATTGCGCTGTTGAAACTCGACGCGGCACCACTATTGATTGGAGTAGTGGCGGCGCAATTGGGTTATTGGGTCGGTCTGATTCGGCTCAAATGACGATTGGGGACTTATGCGCTTTGGAATGATGGTTGAGGAAGAAGTGTCGGGCGGGGTGACGGGCTATATCAAGCACCACCTTACGCATTTGACCGTGGATACGGGGCACGGCAGCTTTTGGGCTTTCCACCTCGACAGCATATTTTTCACCCTGGTTATCTCCGCTATTTTTGTCACCGTACTCGCGATGGCCGCGCGCCGCGCCACCAGCGGCGTGCCCGGCAAGCTGCAGGCTGCGATCGAGCTGCTGGTGGAATTCGTCGACGACATGGTGAAGGATACGTATCACGGCTCGAACAAGTTCATCGCGCCGCTCGCCATCACGATTTTCTGCATCGTGTTCCTGGAAAATTTCATGGACATCCTACCCGTGGATGCACTGCCCGCCGCCGCCAAATTGTTCGGCGTGGAGCATCTTCGCACGGTGGCGACCGCCGATCTCAATACCACCGTGGGCATGGCGCTGGGAGTGTTCATATTGATCCAATGGGTGGGCATCACGCACAAAGGCTTAGGTACTTTCGCGGGAGAGTGGTTCACAGCGCCGTTCCACGCGCACGGCATGGTCCTCAAGATACTGCTGGCGCCCATCAATTTCGTATTTCGAGTGATCGAAGAAGTGGTCCGGCCGCTGTCTCTGTCGATGCGGTTGTTCGGCAACATGTATGCCGGTGAGCTCATCTTTTTGTTGATCGCCTGCTTTACCTTGGGCGCGGCCCTCAATCACGTGTCCACCTATGTCCTAGGCGGCGCGCAGTTCATAGCCGGTGCGGTGTGGACCCTGTTTCACTACCTCATCATTACGTTGCAGGCATTTATTTTCATGGTGCTGACCATTGTGTATGTCGGCATTTCGTCCGAAAAGCACTAGATTCAGACTCGTTTCAAGACATTAAAGACCGGAGACAATAATGGACAATGTGACCCAAATCGCTCAACTCATGAGCTCCACCGTGATTGCAGCAGGCTTGGTGATCGGCCTGGGTGGCGCGGGCGCCGCCATCGGCTTCGGCCTTCTGGGCGGTAAATTCCTCGAGAGCTCCGCTCGCCAACCGGAACTCACCAACATGCTGCAGACCAAGATGTTCATCGTCGCCGGATTGCTGGATGCCGTGCCCATCATCGGCGTGGCCGTGGGTTTCTTGCTGCTTTACGCCAACCCTTTCTTGGGCGCCTTGGGCCTCAAGTAAAACGTTGTCGGCGCCGAACTGGCGCAGGTTATGGAGTAGGCAATGAACTTAGCAATTACGCTGGTCATCCAAGGGGTGGTCTTTTTCTTGGTCGCCTGGGGCGTCATGAAATTTGCCTGGCCGGCCCTGATGTCGGCCATTGAAACTCGGCAGAAAAAGATCGCCGAGGGTTTGGCCGCGGCCAACAAGGGTGAAAAGGCGCTTGGCGAGGCCGAGGCTCATTCCAAGGAAATCCTTCGCGAAGCGCGTGACCGCGCCGCGCAGATCGTCGACATGGCGGGCAAGCGCTCCAACGAAATGGTTGAAGAAGCCAAGGGCACGGCCGCCGGCGAAGCGCAGCGCATTGTGGCGCAGGCTCACGATGATGTAGCGCGCGAAACCACCCGGGCACGCGAGCAGCTCAGCAAAGAAGTCGGCAAGCTCGCGGTCGAAGGCGCATCACGGCTATTGGGCCGCGAGATCGATCCGAAGACCCACGCCGAGCTGCTGGAAAAACTTGCTGCCGAGGTTGCCAATGGCTGAGCGGGCCACTATCGCCCGTCCGTATGCGAAGGCCGCGTTCGAATACGCGCGCGACGCCAAAGCGTTTGCGGACTGGTCGCAGGGCTTGAAGACCGCGGCCGAGATCGTTTCCGACTCGCGCCTCGCTGCGCTCACCAAGAGCCCGCAGTGTAGTCAGGCGGATTTGGTCAGCATCATTGCCGATGTTGCGGGCGCCAAACTCAATCCGGCGATGCAAAATTTCGTGCGTGTGCTGGCGGAGAACCACCGGTTGCTGCTGCTGCCTGAAATCAGCGCTCACTTTGAAGCGCTGCGCTCGGGAGTCGAGAATACTGTCGACGTCGAAGTCATCTCTGCCATCGCACTGAATGGCGCTCAAGCCGACAATCTCGCTCGGGCCTTGAGCACGCGGCTGAAGCGGACGGTGCGCATGCAAAACACCGTGGATGCAACACTTTTAGGCGGCGCGGTGGTGCGCGCCGGGGATTTGGTCATCGACGGCTCATTGAAAGGCCGTCTGCAACGACTTGCCACAGAATTGGGAAGCTAGGAACTATTTATGTCCATCAAGGCATCTGAAATCAGCGACCTGATCAAGGCGCGCATCGACAAATTCAAATCCGCCTCCGAGGCGCGCAACGTCGGCACGGTGGTCAGCGTCACCGACGGCATCGTGCGCGTGCATGGGCTGGCGGACGCGCGCTACGGCGAAATGTTGGAATTCGTCGGCAACACCTTCGGGCTGGCGCTGAACCTCGAGCAGGACTCGGTGGGCGCCGTGGTGCTCGGCGACTACAAGCACATCTCGGAAGGTTCTGAAGTTAAAACGACCGGCCGCATTCTCGAAGTGCCGGTGGGCCCGGAACTGCTCGGCCGCGTGGTCGATGCGCTCGGCACGCCGATCGACGGCAAGGGCCCGGTGAACGCCAAGTTGAAATCTCCATTGGAGCGCGTGGCGCCGGGCGTGATTTTCCGCAAGAGCGTGTCGCAGCCGGTGCAAACGGGCTTGAAAGCGATCGACGCCATGGTGCCCATCGGCCGCGGCCAGCGCGAACTCATCATCGGCGATCGTCAGACCGGCAAGACCGCGGTGGCCATCGATACCATCATCAATCAGAAGGGCACGGGCGTTAAATGCGTCTACGTTGCCATCGGACAGAAGCAGAGTTCCATTGCCAACGTCGTGCGCAAGCTCGAAGAGCACGGCGCCCTGGGACACACCATTATTGTCGCTGCCTCGGCCTCGACGCCGGCAGCCATGCAATATCTCGCGCCTTACGGCGGCTGCGCCATGGGCGAATACTTCATGGACCGGGGCGAAGACGCACTGATCGTGTATGACGATCTTTCCAAGCAGGCGGTCGCTTATCGACAGATTTCTTTGCTGCTGCGCAGGCCGCCGGGCCGCGAAGCCTATCCCGGCGACGTGTTTTACCTGCACTCGCGCCTGCTCGAGCGCTCCGCGCGAGTCAACGAAGAATACGTGGAGAAATTCACGGAAGGCCGCGTCAAGGGGAAGACCGGATCGCTCACCGGACTGCCCATCATTGAAACCCAGGCGGGCGACGTCACGGCGTTCGTGCCGACCAACGTGATTTCGATCACCGACGGACAGATATTCCTGGAAACCGACTTGTTCAACGCCGGCATGCGTCCGGCCATCAACGCCGGCATTTCCGTGTCGCGCGTCGGCGGCGCCGCGCAAACCAACATCATCAAGAAGTTGGGCGGCGGCATTCGCCTGGCGCTCGCGCAGTTCCGCGAGCTGGCGGCATTCTCGCAATTCGCTTCTGATTTGGACGAAGCCACGCGCCGGCAGCTGGAACGCGGGCAGCGCGTTACCGAACTGATGAAGCAGAAGCAGTACTCGCCCATGTCGGTGGCCGAGATGGCGCTGTCGCTGTTCGCCGGAAACAACGGCTACTTCGACAAGGTCGACCGCCTCAAGGTGGTGGAAACGGAAGCGGCGCTGCAGTCATTCGCCCGCTCGAGCTACGCCGATCTGTTGAAGAGCATCAATTCCAAGCCGGACTTGTCGAAAGACGTCGAAGCAGCGCTCAAGAAGTGCTGCGACGAATTCTTCGCGACACTGTAAGGGGCAACGAGCAAGAAATGGCAGGCGCAAAGGAAATCCGCAGCAAGATCGCGAGTATCAAAAATACTCAGAAGATCACCAAGGCCATGGAAATGGTGGCCGCAAGCAAGATGCGCAAGGCACAGGAGCGCATGCGCGCAGCGCGCCCCTATGCCGAGAAGATCCGCAAGCTGGTCGGACACCTGCGCCAGGTGAATTTGGACTACAAGCACCCTTTCACGCTTGAGCGCCCGGTCACTGCCGTCGGCATCGTCGTGATCAGCACCGATCGGGGTTTGGCAGGTTCGCTCAATTTGAATTTGTTCAAAGCCGCGCTCACCGCAATACGCGAAGCGCAGTCGCGCGGCAACAAGGTGTACTTGTGCGTCATCGGCTCCAAGGCGCTGCAGTTCTTCAAACGCTTGGCCGGCATTGAAATCGCAGGGTCGGTCACTCACTTGGGCGACCGGCCGCATGTCGCTGAGCTGATCGGCACCACCAAGGTGATGCTCGATTTTTATCGGGATGCGAAGATCGATCAGTTGCTGCTGGTGCACAACGTGTTTGTCAACACGATGACCCAAAAGGCCGTCGTCTCTCAGCTTTTGCCCCTGGAGACCATCGACAAGGACGAGCTGCAGGAGCGCTGGGACTACATTTACGAACCGGATTCGGTGGAAATCCTCGACGGCATCTTGATGCGCTACGTCGAATCGCAGGTATTCCAGGGCGCGGTCGAAAACGTCGCCTGCGAAATGGCGGCGCGCATGGTGGCCATGAAGAGCGCCTCGGACAACGCGGGCGATCTCATCGAAGAGTTTCAGCTCATTTACAACAAGGCCCGCCAGGCCGCGATCACGAAGGAACTCTCCGAGATCGTGGGTGGGGCAGCGGCGGTTTAGATGTGGTCTACAGTTTTCTTTAATCGGCGCGCAGCGCCGCTTTATGTACGGGGTTGCGCAGCAACCCCGTTGAGAGGTTAATAAGATGTCCAGCGGTAGCGGCAAAATCGTGCAAATCATCGGCGCGGTT
>Ga0193728_1001703_pt1 | contig 11321 bp, 8 predicted proteins | sample U1c1metaG_FD_143037 | JGI IMG/M metagenome (GOLD analysis project Ga0193728, IMG submission 143037) | Soil microbial communities from a riparian zone of the East river system, Colorado, United States - U1c1 | ecosystem: Environmental > Terrestrial > Soil > Riparian zone | place: USA: East River...
GCGCCGGTAGTACGACGTAGCCCATGTCGTCAGGCTCGGGATCAGTGCGTACAGCTCATCCGCATCGGCGCGCAGCACGCGGCGGTAGAGCACGCGGTTCAACCCGCCCGCGATTGCCTTGAGCGTCGCCTCCGAGACGGTCCCTTCGCCCGGCGCGAGCTCAAGCGCGTCTCGGATGAAATCCTCAAAGCGCGCGATCGACTCCTCGCGACGGGCGATCCCTGGGGGCCCGACAGCTGCGATCTCGAGCAGGCTCAGTCGCAGCGCTCCGGGGTTCCTGATCGCCGAGTCGAACAGCGCCCGGATCGCAGCTTCGACGCGGTCAGGCCAGCCGTCGGCGTTGCGATACGCGCCCTCGACCTGGCGCATCGCCTCAGCCGTGATCAGGTCGAACGTGACGAGCAGACACTCCTGCTTGTTTTCGAAATGCTCGTAGAACGTCTTGCGCGAGACGCCCGCGCGCGAGATCACATCGGCGACGCGCGTCGCGCGGTAGCCGTCCTCGGCGATTGCCTCGATCATCGCCAATGCCAGGCGGACACGCTGTTGCGCGCGTGCTTCTTTCCGCGCGAGCGAGCCTGACTGCTTGCGTGGTCGCTCTACCGCCGATCCGCCTGTGTGCGGACGCGGCGCTTCGCGACCGGATTCGCTTGCAGTCGCCGACGCGTCGTGTGTCGTTGGCTCAGACACCGTCTCGGTCGCGGCTGACGACGACGTCCGGCGAGCGCGCTCGAGCGTCATCGCTTCAGCTCCGCGAACCGATAATTTGAATACATTGCGATATCGACTGATTCGAATAAAGTAAATCGATCATTTGATATGTAAACAGTAGCCTACTTTGCCCTTGACAGAGTCCTTTCGCTGTGGGATGTTGAGAATTCGAGAGTGACCTCCCTCGTCCGGTCACCTTGAATGACGCTCGACGCCGCTCCCTCCCTGGCGCGGGCGTATATGCCGGGGGGCGTCGTGGCCTGGCTCTGGTCACGGCGCCCAACGGTGCTCTGTGCTGCGGCGATGGGCGAGTGACTCTCGGGGCCGTGTCTACGGCGGAGGCGCGGCTGCTCGCTCCTACCTCGCCCCGGTGTCAGCACGAGCTGACTCGCGACGGCTGTTCGCAGCGGTCGCAGCCAGAGGCGTAGGCTGTGCCCAAGAGCCTGTCGAGCCTGATCGAAAGGACGCCGTGAGATGAGCTGGGACTTCTCGACCGACCCTGACTTTCAGGAGCAACTCGACTGGATGAACGAGCTTGTGCGGCGCGAGATCTGGCCGCTCGAGGCGATCTGGCACGAGCTCGGGATCGACGGGCTTGCCGAGGCGATCGCGCCGTTGCAGGCGCAGGTCAAGGAGCGTGGGCTGTGGGCCGCGCACCTCCCGCCTGAGCTTGGTGGCCAGGGGCTCGGCCAAGTCAAGCTCGGCCTGATGCACGAGATCCTCGGCACCTCGCCGATTGCGCCGCTCGCATTCGGCAACGCAGCTCCCGATTCGGGCAACTCCGAGATTCTCGCGATGGCCGGGACACCGGAGCAGAAGGACCGCTGGCTCTATCCGCTACTCGCCGGCGATCTGCGCAGCGCATTCAGCATGACCGAGCCACACACGCCCGGATCCGACCCGACACAGCTGCAGACGCGCGCGACGCGCGATGGCGACGGTTGGGTGATCGACGGCAAGAAGTGGTTTTCCTCAAACGGCTCGATCGCTGACTTCCTGATCGTCATGGCCGTGACCGACCCCGACGCGCGCGGACCGCAGCGCGCGTCGATGTTCATCGTCCCGCGCGAGTCGCCCGGCGTCGACGTCCTCCGCGACGTGCCGACGATGGAGCACCCGTGGGAGCAGTTCGGCGCCTACGGCGGGCACTCCGAAATCCTCTACGAGAACGTCCGCGTCGGCGACGACGCGCTGCTCGGCGGCGTCGGCGACGGGTTCCTCTTGGCCCAGCAGCGGCTCGGGCCTGGGCGCATCCACCACTGCATGCGCTGGCTCGGCGTCGCGCGGCGTGCCTTCGAGATGATGTGCGAGCGCGCAACCTATCGTCACGCGCACGGCTCTGTACTCGCAGAGAAGCAGACCGTGCAGAACTGGATCGCCGACAGCGCCGCTGAGATGCAGGCCGCACGGTTGATGACGCTGCATGCCGCGTGGGTGATGGACACGCAGGGCGCGAGCGCCGCGCGCGTCGACATCGCGCTGATCAAGTTCTACGGCGCAAAGGTGCTGCACGACGTCGTCGACCGCGCGCTGCAGACGCACGGCTCGCTCGGCTACTCGACCGACCTCCCGCTCGAGCAGATGTACCGCTTCGCGCGTGCCGCGCGGATCTACGACGGCCCCGACGAGGTCCACCGCCAAACCGTCGCCCGCCGCATCCTCAACGGCTACTCACCGCCACCCAACGAAGTCCCCAGCGAGCACCTGCCGACGCGGCGAGCCGAGGCAAGGGAGCGTTTCGCGCACCTTCTAGGCGCTCTGACCGCCAACGACTAACCCGGCTGGTTGAGGTTCCACTCAACCCAAGCCAACCCACTCCGCCCATCCGCACACCGCACAGCGCACATCGAGCGCGCGAAATACGAGACGCGCCCGTCGTCGGCGACGAGCAGCAGCGGAGCGTGCGCGAGCGGTTCGAGCTCGACATCGAGATCGAGCGGGTCGAGCGACAGCCGCGCGTCGGAGATCAGATCGTCGTCGCCGACGCTCTCCGCTGCTGAGACGCCGGTCAGCTCGAGCAGCGGCGTCCCCGGCATCTGCGCATAGCCAATGCCAAATGTCGGCATCCCTGGCAGGCGCAGCTCGACCGCGTGCAGGTGCGTGCCGTCGTCGAGGTGCGCTGCGCTCCAGACCCAGTCCATCGACCACCAGTCACGCGCCGCCCACGAGTGGTCGCGCTGACCGACAGCATCACGCAGCTCGAGTAGCTCCTCGCCGATGCGAATCGTGCCGGAGACGGCGCATGGGATCTCATAGCGCGTAGTCAGCCGGTAGGCGTAGGGCTCCGCGACGGTGCTCCACGCGAGCTCGAGCGATACCGGCTGCGCGCTGCCGTGCTCGCCGCGCAGCAACGCCGCCGGATCCTCGTGAGACTCGCCGATCGCCTCGAGCGAGACGACGAAGCGCTCGAGCGGCTGCTCGCAGCGGTGCTCCGCGCGCAGCGTGTCGGTCTGCACGACGAGGTGCTCGCCGACCGGCAGCGGCGCGGCGAAGTCGACGACGGCCACCGTCGGGCGGTCTGGGCCGCAGATTAGTGCCGTGTACCAGCAGACGCCGAGGTTCGGGTAGCGCCCGACGCGCACGTACGCGCCGACGCTGCCGTCTCGCGCGATCGCGTCGAAGTACCAACTCTCGCTCCACAGTGGCTCGCGACTCGGCGTGTGCTCGGCCTCGTCATGCGCTGCCGGGCGCAACGGCGCTGCCGGCGCGCTGCCGGCCGCCGGCAGCAGCTCCTCGGCGTCGAGGTCGAGCGCGTGCTGGCTGTGGCGCGCGAGCATCGTCATGAACATCTCATCGCCGCGCTCGGTCCGCTCGACGAGCATCGACGCGATGATCGCCATCAGCACGCCCGCAAAGGCATGGCGGCGGTACTCCTCCCAGCAGAGCTCCCATGGAATCGACTCGACGCCTCCTGCGCGCAACGCTGCGTGGTACTCGCCAAGCAGCTCGCGCTCGTGGCGGCGGCGGTCGGCGAGTCGTAGACCGCCGCCGATGAAGTACGCAGCGTCAGTCATCGCGCCGCCCCAGCCGACTGTCTGCCAGTCGACGACTGTCAGCTCCTTGGCGCTCTTGCGTGAGCCGAACAGGAGGTTGTCAAGGCGGAAGTCGCCATGTACTAGGCCTTGCGGGCCGCGGCGATCGCCGAGCCACGCGTCGAGGCGCTCGACAAAGCGCTCGCACAGCGCACGGTGCTCCGGCGCGACACGCTCGCCGTAGCGCTCGAGAAAGCCGGGCAGCAGCTGCGCGACGAGCGCCTGGTTGACCGGGCTCGGGCGGTTCAGCCAGTCGCTGCCGGCGAGCGCCTGATCGCCGAGCACCGGTGCGTGCAGCCGCGCGAGCGCCGCGAGCGCAAGGCGCGCTTGCGCGACGCTGCAGCCGGCAATCTGGTCGCCCGGCTCGGCGTCGCGCGCGTCCTCGAGCAACAACGTGAACCAGCCCTCCGAGTCGTCGAACAGCGCCAGCGAGCAGTGCGGCAGCGGACCGCCGATGCGTGGCGCGAGCTCGTCGTAGAAGCGCACCTCGCGCGCATAGATGCCGAGTCCGATACCCGTTGCACGGCTCGCCGTGTCGGCGGCCGCGAGCTTGAGCACGATCGTCTCAGGGCCGCGCGGCTCGCGCGCATCGGCGGCGTAGGAGAGCGTGATCCTGTGGCTCTCGCTCATCTGACCGGTGCCGATTGGCTCCGTCGAGAACGATGCGACCGGAGCGTCCGCGAGCGCAGCCGACAGCCACGCCGCGTCGAGCTCGTCGAGCGTGCGGATGATCCGGCTCACCTCCCCAGGCATGAGGCTCAGCCTAGTGCGTGCCGGCATCCCTCCCAACCAAACCGGCCGCGCTCTGCGACGGGCCTGCCCGGGTCTGATTGTCCGGATCTGGACTATTGAAGATTGTGCCTCGCAGACGCACTCCTTGGCGCCTCGGAGAGGGCCTTTCGCCCCTCTCGACTGGCCTATACGCGGTGCCGGCGCAAAAAACGGCCGCTTTGCAGGGCATGTCGAGAATCGGACACGTGTCCACTATCGCTATGTGGAACGTATGCAAGCGCCTCTGTCGTCCGAAAGGTACGACATGAGTTGCCCGATAAGAACGCGCAGGACGACAGGATGTCGCCTCGTTGGGGCAGAACGCGAAGCAGGAGGCAAGCGATGAACGCAGCAGTGGGTGTGAGTGCAGCAACGGTTGTGCTGCGGGGCGATGGCGCAGGGTATGCGTGGGACGTGCGTGAGGCGACGATTGACGGTGAGCCTGGCGCGAGCGTCGCGGAGTTGCCGTTGCGGTGTGTCTCGAGCGGATCGCTCGACGGCTGCTCGTGCCGTTCGCGGATCGCCAAGGATGTGGTGTCGCGCGCATGGGCGCGCGAGCTCGAGGCAAGCGGCGACCGCGAAGCACGCTTCTTCCACTTCATCTCAGACGACGGTGTGTGGATGGCCTATGGGCTGGCCGACGGCGATGTTCGTGGTGTCTACTGCCCGTCGCACAACAGCCAGCGCGCGGCGCGCTCGCGCGCTGCCAGCTGCTGCATGGGCGACGACGCGATCGAGCTGCCGCTCGCCGCCTAAGTGCGGCGGCAGCCGTCGCGCTTGCACACGCGGGGGATTGGTCGCAAGACCCGTCGGCGTCCTCGACATCCCCGCGCCGGTGAGGCGCCCACATCGCGGCGCGGCAGGCGGATACGATCAATCGCTTGCCGCCCGATCAACTGACAGACACTCCCGCGACGGTGCCCGACCGCCCGACGCTCGACGGGCTCGAGCAGAAGTGGAGTGACGCGTGGGAGCGCGACGGCTGCTACCGCTTCGACCGCTCGGCGCCGCGCGAGCAGGTGTTCTCGATCGACACGCCGCCACCCACTGTGAGCGGTTCACTACATGTCGGGCACGTCTTCTCCTACACGCACACGGACGCTGTCGCGCGCTATCAGCGGATGCGCGGGAAAGCCGTCTTCTATCCGATGGGCTGGGACGACAACGGACTACCGACCGAGCGGCGCGTGCAGAACCACTTCGGCGTGCGCTGCGACCCGTCGGTTGCCTACGACGCGAGCTTCGAGCCACCTGCGGATCCGTCGGAGAAGGAGCCGGTCGCGATCTCGCGGCCGAACTTCGTCGAGCTGTGCCTGCGACTGACGGAGACAGACGAGCGCGCGTTTGAGGAGCTTTGGCGCGGGCTCGGGCTGTCGGTCGACTGGTCGATGACGTACACGACGATCGGCGCGCGAGCGCAGCGCATCTCGCAGCGCTCGTTCCTCGGGCTGCTCGAGCGCGGCGAGGCCTACCAGCTCGAGGCGCCGACGCTATGGGACGTCGACTTCCAGACGGCTGTCGCGCAGGCCGAGCTCGAGGATCGCGAGCGCCCCGGGGCGATGAACCGTGTGCGCTTTCGCCTAGCGGCCGGCGATTCGAGCGCGCCCGGCGGTGACGCGCTGATCGAGACGACGCGCCCGGAGCTGATCCCGGCATGTGTGGCGCTGCTCGCGCACCCCGACGACGAGCGCCAGCGCGCGCTCGTCGGCAAGGAGGTGCTGACGCCGCTGTTCGGCACGCGCGTGCCGGTGCTGACGCACCCGCTCGTCGATCCCGAGAAGGGAACCGGCCTGGTGATGGTGTGCACGTTCGGCGACTTGACCGATGTCGTCTGGTGGCGCGAGCTCGGGCTGCCGGTTCGCTCGGTGCTCGGCGCCGATGGACGGCTCGCCGACGTGCCCTGGGGCACGGCCGGATGGGAGTCTGAGGATCTCGAGCGCGCACGGCGCGACTACGGGGAGCTGCAGGGCAGGACCGTCAATCAGGCGCGCAAGCGGATCCTCGAGCTGCTCGCGCAGGCCGACGATCTCGTTGGCGAGCCGACGCAAGTTACGCGCGCGGTGAAGTTCTTCGAGAAGGGCGAGCGGCCGGTCGAGATCGTCACGAGCAGGCAGTGGTTCCTGCGCACGATGGCGCACCGCGAGAAGCTGCTGCAGCGTGGCCGCGAGCTCAGCTGGCACCCACCTTACATGCGCGCGCGCTTCGACGATTGGGTCAACGGGCTGACCGGTGACTGGTGCATCAGCCGCCAGCGCTTCTTCGGCGTTCCGTTTCCGCTGTGGTACCCGCTCGATGACAGCGGAGCGGTGCTCTACGACCAACCGATCGCGGCACGCGAGGAGCAACTGCCGGTCGATCCCTCAACGGACGTGCCTGACGGCTGCTCGGCCGAGCAGCGCGGCGTCCCAGGGGGCTTCGTCGGCGATCCGGACGTGATGGACACGTGGGCGACGTCGTCGCTCACGCCGCAGATCGCAGGCGGGCACACGGGCGGTCCGGATGAGGACGAGGAGCTGTTCGCGAAGGTCTTCCCGATGGATGTGCGCCCGCAGGCGCACGACATCATCCGCACGTGGCTGTTCTCGACGATCTTGCGCTCGCAGCTCGATCACGACGAGCTGCCTTGGAGGAACGCGGCGATCTCAGGCTGGGTGCTCGACCCGGACCGCAAGAAGATGTCGAAGTCGAAGGGCAACGTCGTCACGCCGATGCACCTGCTCGAGGAGTATGGCGCCGACGCGGTCCGCTACTGGGCGGCGAGCGGCAGGCCAGGCACCGACACTGCGTTCGACGCGAAGCAGATGAAGGTCGGACGGCGCCTCGCGGTCAAGCTGCTGAACGCGTCGAAGTTCGCGCTCGCCGACTTGCCGCCGGAGGGCGAGGCGCTGACAAGCCCGCTCGACCGCGCGATGATCGCGCGCCTGAGCGTGGTCGTGGCGGACGCGACGGAGAGCTTCGAGGGCTATGACTACGCGCGTGCGCTCGAGCGTGTCGAGGTGTTCTTCTGGTGGTACTGCGACTACTACCTCGAGCTCGTCAAGGGGCGGCGCTATGACGCAGGCGAGTCTGAGGCAGGGCGCCAGGGGGCGGCGTCGGTCAGCCGCGCGCTCAGGCGCTCGCTGTCGGTCTTTCAGCGTCTGCTCGCGCCGTTCGTGCCGTTCGTCGCAGAGGAGGTCTGGTCGTGGTGGCAGCCCGGTTCGGTGCATTGCGCGAGCTGGCCGGACGCAGCGGAGCTGCTCGCCGCGCTGGGGGCCGTAGAGGCCGATGCTGCGGCGGTTGAGGATGAAGCACTGGCGGTTGCCGCCGACGTGCTCAAGGAAGTGCGCAAGGCGAAGTCCGAGGCGCGCCGGCCGATGCGTGCGCCGGTGACGCGCGTCGTCGTGCACGACAGCGCGACGCGGCTCACTGCGCTTGCGCTTAGTGCTGAGGACTTGTGCTTGGCGGGCTCGATCGAGACGGTCGCAACGGCCGAGGCGGAGGAGTTCTCAGTAGACGTCGAGCTCGCACAGGAGGCTTCAGAGGGCGCCTAGGTGGACGGGCTCGCCGCCGGGCGAGCCGGCGCAGGATTGGCGCGTGGGTGCGTGGAATAACCGCGCATGACAACTCCAAAGAAGCAGCACTACCTATCAGCGAGCGCACTGCTCGCCGCGGCGATCGCGATCGCCGTCCTTGCGATGGCCGCCGCGGCGGCCTCGCCCTTGAAGATCACGAACTGCAACAAAGCGGCGAGTAGCCCGAAGCTGCTGACGCTGACGTGTGGCGACGGCAACACTGTCCTGAAAGGCATGACCTGGACGAACTTTGGCGCTGCGACGGCGTCGGGCAAAGGCACGTTCGTGACGAACACGTGCGACCCGAACTGCGCAGAAGGCAAGAACGTCAGCTACGCCGTTGCTGTCAAGGCGCAGGGCTCGAAAAAATGCAAAGGGGCGACGGTCTACGCGAAACTCTCGCTGACCTACAGCGGTGCCAAGAAGCCGCCGCCAAGCGAACCTCGCAAATGGTTCTTCCGCTGCCCTTCCTGAGTCGGACGGGCTCGAACGACTGATCTACCCCGCCCCCGTGGATCCGCACGCGCTTACGCGAGCGGCGCCGGGGCGGGCTGGGCGTCGGCTAGCGGGTTCTCGCCGTCCCACTCGCCCTCGGCGCCGTACGGCCTGAAGCGGATAAACGCCGAGGCGTGGTGGAACGGGCGCGCGGCGTGAGCCTTCACTGCGTCGCGGTGCTCGCTGCCGGTCGGACCACCGGCGTAGGCGCGCATCGCGCCGGTCGTTTGCCACAGCGAGAACGTCGCTACTAGAGGCGGTCGCGCGAATCCAGTTCCGCGCAGCATCGCCGGGTCTCGCACGGCGAGGCGCTCGGCGGCGGCGCTTGCTTTGAGGAAGCGCGGCGTTTGCGAAAGCCGCAGGCGACCGATTGTCAGTGCTGCGGCCGGCTCGCCGTCGGCCATCGGTCGCTCCGTGCCGCCGACGAGCCCTTCGAGCGCCGGCCACGCGCCGAAGATGTGCGTTGGCTGTAGCCGCGTGTGCCAGCCGCCGCGCATTGCATTGGCGAGCGGATCGGCGTCGAGGAAGCGATCGAGTGCGGTGTCATCGTCCCACGCGGCGATCAGCGCGACGCGCCCGGCGTCGGGTCGGGGCAGGAGGTGCTCGCTGAGCGGAGCGCAGGTCGTAAGCGCGGCATAGTGCAGGCCTGGGATGTCGCGCGGGGTAGGGCTTCGCCGCAGCAGACGCAGCCCTGCGAGCTTGCCGACATCGGCGAGGTGAAAGGAAGCGATCACTTGCTGCCGCGCTGTCTGAAAGACATGTTACCATTTAGTGTACCAGATGGTAACTACATGTGAGACCACCGAGGGCAAGAGCCCTGAGGGCCGGACCCGGCTTCCCGCGGCAGAGCGCCGTGCGCTGATCGAGCACGCCGCGGCGCGACTCTTCGCCGAGCGCGGCTATGAGCTGACGACGGTCGCCGAGATCGCTGCGGCGGCGGGCGTCAGCAAGCCGATGCTCTACCGCCACTTCGAGTCCAAGCGGGAGCTGCACAGGCGGCTGCTCGAGCGCCGGCGCGACGAGCTCGCGGCTGCTCCGCTCGGCAGGTTTCTCGAATCGGAGGGCTCGCTCTCGGAGCGTCTTGAGGCGATGATCGATGCGTGGTTCGAGCACGTTGCGGAGCACCCCGACAGCTCGCGCCTGCTGTTTCAGGACGTCACCGGTGACGCTGAGATCAAGGATCTTCAGCGTGAGCTGCGACGTCGTCAGCGAGCGGCTGACGTCGCGATGCTGCGCGAGTTTGGCCCGCCGCTCCCGGAGGCCGAGCTGGAGCCGCTCGGCGAGATCATTCGCAGCTCGCTGACTGGTCTCGCGCTGTGGTGGCTAGAGCATCCGGACGTCGCGCGCGCGAGCGTCGTGTCGGCGATGCTGCGCATGCTCACAGGAATGCTCACCCCGGTGTGACTGCCCGCCGGATGCCGATGTCTTCGCTTGGATAGGGTCCGGGCCATGGAACGCACGTCGATCGCCGGGCTGCCGGAGAAGCTCGATCAGCAGGTCAGGATCCGCGGCTGGGTGAACGCGCTGCGCGATCAGAAGCGCGTGCAGTTCATCGTCGTGCGCGATGAAACCGGCATGGCCCAGGTCGTGCTCGCGAAGGGCGAGCAACCGAGCGCGCTGAACGAGCAGGTCTCGGCGCTCACGCCGGAGTCGGCCGTGACGATCCTCGGCACGGTCAAGGCCGACGAGCGCGTGAACCTCGGCGGCCTCGAGATCAAGCTCGAGCAGGTCGAGGTCGACTCGCTGGCCGAGCCCGAGGTTCCGATCGCCGCCGACTCGGCGCTCGACAAGCGGATCGACTGGCGCTACCTCGACTTGCGCCGCCCGGACCGCAAGCTGATCTTCGAGGTGCAGACGACGACCGAGCGCGCGATGCGCGACTTCTGGTTCAAAGAAGACTTCATCGAGCTGCACTCGCCGAAGCTGACAGGCGCGGCGACGGAGTCAGGCGCGGAGCTGTTCAAACTCGAGTACTTCGATCGCATGGCGACGCTCGCGCAGTCGCCGCAGTTCTACAAGCAGATGGCGATGGCCGCGGGCTTCGGCAAGGTCTTCGAGGTCGGCCCGGTGTTCCGTGCGAACCCGTCGTTCACCTCGCGCCACGACACGGAGTTCACGAGCGTCGACACGGAGATCTCGTGGATCGACTCGCATGAGGACGTGATGTCGTTCGAGGAGCGGTGGCTGGCGCACGTACTTGCGATCGTCAACGAGCAGCACGGCGAGCAGATCTCAAGCACGTTCGGCACGGAGCTGATCGTCCCGCCGGTCCCGTTCCCGCGGATCACGCTCGAGGACGCAAAGGAGATGCTGCGCAAGGCCGGACACGACGCGCCGCCGGCCGGACACGACCTCGACCCGCCGAGCGAGCGAGCGCTCTCGGCGCTCGTCAAGGAGCGCTACGGAAACGAGTTCACGTTTGTCACCGACTACCCGACGTCGGTGCGGCCGTTCTACCACATGCGCTACGAAGACCGACCGACTGTGACGAAGAGCTTCGACCTGCTCTGGCGCGGCATCGAGCTGACGACTGGGGCGCAGCGCGAGCACCGCCACGAGCAGTTGCTCGCGCAGGCGAAGGAGAAGAAGGTCGACACCGACGCGATCGGTTACTACCTCGACTTCTTCCGCTTCGGCGCGCCGCCGCACGGCGGCTTTGGCTTTGGCCTGACGCGTCTGTTGATGCAGATGCTCGGACAGGAGAACGTGCGCGAGGTGACGTTCCTGTACCGCGGGCCGCACCGGCTTGAGCCCTAGGTGG
>Ga0193728_1001704_pt1 | contig 11321 bp, 9 predicted proteins | sample U1c1metaG_FD_143037 | JGI IMG/M metagenome (GOLD analysis project Ga0193728, IMG submission 143037) | Soil microbial communities from a riparian zone of the East river system, Colorado, United States - U1c1 | ecosystem: Environmental > Terrestrial > Soil > Riparian zone | place: USA: East River...
ACGCGCGAACAACGGAATGTAAGGCAGCAACGAGACTGCTGAAGTGGCTCCTACGGCGAAAATTGGAAGCGTGTCGCGCCACCGCCGTTCCACGGCGCATAGCATAAGTCCGCCGCAGCACGCGGCGAATACGAAAAAGGCATTTTGGTAAAGCGACTGAACACTCAGGACTGCTAGCGCCACTGCGCAGCAAAAAGCTGCAAGGCTCGGACGGCAGGCTAAACGCCAGATAACCGCCAGCGTGAGCACCGCCAGGGCTGAGCCCAGACCGTAACCGCGAAGCGAATCTCCTGCGCGGACGATCGTCACATTCAAGCCGGCGAGTGTTACGGCCAGCAGCGGCGCGTCGTTACGCATCGTCCAACTGGCAAACCAAAACGCCAGCAGCAAAAACAACCCGACGTACAAACCCAAGACACGCAAACCAGGGTCCGTATTTCCGAGGCTGGCCGCAGCCGACCATGCGCGCACAACGAGGTGCATGAGAATCGGGCAGGAATCATGAAGCAGGTTTTGCCACACTTCCGAAACCGACGGCAACAGTGAGAGATGCACAAGATCGACTTCGTCCCGCCACAGCCCTCCGGCATTCAGAAAAAAAAGCACATGCAAATACGTTGCGAACAATGTGACCACAGCGGCAGTGATCCAATTAGAATAACGGAGAACTGGCGTTGCCTGGCCGAGGTGTCGAAGACGCGTCATTAATAGTCCGCCGCCAAGGATTGTGAAGCGTCAGTCAGAGTCAAGTGCTCTGGCCATGCGACGATAATTTGAAAGCCTTCGTTATCTTCGTTGTCTTCTGTTCAAGCTCCTAATGGGTCGGAGGAGCGGGTTCGAGGAGATTTTTACCAAAGGCAGCGAAGGCAACCAAGACCGGAATCTTGATCTAAAATCCTTCGCTATCTTCGTTTCCTTCTGTTCAAGATTTTCATCTGCGACGATAATCACCGCGAGTGAGGTGTTTCTCCAGCCACAGATACAAACAGATAAACATGTAACGGCTGCCCATTTCCTTAATCTTCAATTTCGCTATTCCCGTGCGCCGGCTGCGCCAGGTGATTGGGATCGTGGCCCACGAGTAACCGCGGACGATAGCTTTGAGGGGCAGCTCGACAGTGATGTTGAAATGTGGGGAGATTAATGGCCGGCAACCTGCGATGACGTCACTGCGATACGCCTTGAACGCGTTGGTCGTATCGTTCAGAGGAATATTGAAGATTATTTTAAGAAAGAGATTTGCGCATCGGTTCAATAGAAGTTTTGGCTTTGGATAATCAATGGCTCGGCCGCCTTTGATGAATCGGCTTCCGAACACGCATTCGTAGCCTTGTTGCAATGTTTCCCAGTAACGGACCACATCGCGGCAATCATCGGATTCATCGGCCATCATTAAAACCACCGCGTCGCCTTTCATCTCGTCCAAGCCAGCCACGATCGCGCGGCCAAATCCGTGCGGAGCCGGGCTCTGCACTGGCTTAACAACCGGGATGCGGCATTTGATTTCGTTAACAATTTCCCAGGTGCGATCAACGCTTCCATCATCTACAACGATGATCTCATGGCGCACGTTATGTAACCGCAGTTCGACATGCAGGTGTTCGACCGTTGAGGCGATGCAAGCTTCTTCGTCGCGTGCCGGGATCACCACGCTTAGTACCTCGAGCGGCTTCTTATCCATTGATTTTTACTCGAGTCCCGATTATCCCACATGTGCTTCAGCGTCACCAGTGCAGTGCGACCGATTGCCCTCCCTACGGGGCCTTCTTTTCTTTTATCAGGATTGTCATGTTGAGCGGCGGGCAAATGGTGCTGTGTCTGGTGACATCCACATGGGCTGGTACAGGATTCTAAAACTTCGCCCAATCAATTCGAAAACGTTCTAGTAGTTTCGTGCGGACTCGGCGGATCACAGAGAGATGACGAAGCCAATTGAACGAGAAGACCCGGCGGGTCTTATCATCAATCGTCTTTACGCACTTTCGGGACTGATCTATAATCGCTCGATGCGCACGTTCGTTTGAGACGACGGAACGACAGCTTGCTTTGCGCGGGGCGCATCGGGGATCGGATCAACCATCCACTTCCAACCCAGATGACCGGTTTTGTCGTAGGTCCAGGCTGCGCCACCGCGTTTCCAAATCTCCATTCGCCAGTAATCGCTGTTGGCCGGAATTGCGAATACATACGTGACCGCGGCTGTGATCATTACGCCGCAGAGCATCCCAATCATAAATAAATGTTTCATTTCTCTATTCCCCATCTTCTTCTATTCCCAACACTCCCTCGTTCTACTTTCTTTTGCCATGGTCAGTACGGTAGACTTTGCCGTGCCACCCAGGAGCTAGAGCTTTCTCCCTCTTTTGGATAAGCGCTTTCCTGCACATTCCCCTTATACGAAGGATCGCAGCTCGGCAGCAAGCCGGTTTCATTACTTATTTGCCCACGAATGACGCGAATAGACGCGAACAAATTCCGATAAGAAAAATCATTCGCGTGATTCGCGGGGGATCCTGCCATTGTGCTGAAGTATGACCGAAAAGCGAAGCTGGCTCGTTTTAGTTTAATTAATTCAAAGCGCCCCGTCTCGGCGCGGCGCTTTTGTTTGTGGGAAACTTGGGAGGAATCTCAGTATCCAGAGAAATGTGGCGTTCAGGCCAGCGGAGTCCCACGTGCTGCGTGCCATACTCGCGCGATCTCAATGAACTTCCGGTCAATATTGAGGCGATAGACGATCCGATATGGCCGATAAATGATCTCGCGGAGTTGTGGGTTTCGATATTCGGGAACAATCCGCCCTGCTTCCGGGTGTTGCTGCAAAATATCTGTCCGTCGCATCAATTCATACGCGAAGGATTCTGCGCGTTGAGGATTATCGCGCGCGATAAAGCGAACAATATCGCGCAGGTCGTCTCGCGAAGCAGGCGACCAGATTATCTTGCAAGCCATGTAGCGAGCTGTCGCTTGACCTCTTCATGTGGGATACCTTCTCCGCGGTCAAGTTGGTCGAGGCCCTTTTGGATGGCGGCCAGAAACTCGATCCTCTCAGCTATTTCATCCAAAGAAACTTCATCGGGTAACTCGCTAATCGTTTCCAAGACAAGTCTCTTCTGCGTCATACGCCTAATATGAGACCGGGCTCGCGGCGAAGCAAATTGAACGAGAAGACCCGGCGGGTCTCATCATCAATCGTCTTTACCCACTTCCGAGACTGATCTACAGCTGCTCGGTCCGAACGTTTACGTGGGTTGCCGGCGCGATAACTGGTTTTGCGCGGGGAGCATCAGGGATTGGATCGACCATCCACTTCCAGCCGGAGTGGCCATTTTTATCGAAGGTCCAGGCCGCGCCACCGCGTTTCCAGATCTCCATTCGCCAGTAAGTATTGTTGGCCGGAATTGCGAATACATACGTGACAGCGGCCGTTATGATTACTCCGCACAGCGCTCCAATCAGAAATGTACGGATCATTTTTCTTTTCCCCACACCTCCCTAATAAGGCATCGAAGCTCGGTAGCAAGCGGGTTCCTTTCGTGACTGGTTGAAGGGTTGAACGGTTGAAGTGTTGAAGCGGGTTCGCTGTGCTCGCGCTCTCTTGTTCGCTGCGGTTTGTTCGAAGCCACGGATCAACACCCATCGACACGGATGAGCAGAAATGATCCGCCTTCGCGGGAGGCTACGGCCGACAGTCGAATGCCGAATGTTGAGTAACGAAAGGAATGGCCAAGACCGAACCCCAAATGCGTGCAATCTGTGTCATCCGTGGTTGAATCTCAGCTTGGTGTCTATTCGTTGTTGAATCTTCGTCGCCGGTCGACACCGATGCAACACGCGCGAGGTGGATGCAGTTTTCGAATGACAAGTTGAATAAACCGCGAGGCAGCTAAGTCGAACGCCTCGTAACATTTTTATCATTATGAAAAAATTTCTACTTGCATTAAGCATGCTGGCTTTTGTTGTGTCGGCTCTTCCGCAAGCGCGGGGTGCGGACGTTTCGATCGATTTCATTTACGATAATCTTTCCGGGGGGAACTGGATCGAGGCCGAAGGTTACGGATACGGCTGGCAACCGGACGTCGCAGTGAGCGATCCAAACTGGCGCCCGTACGCCGACGGCTACTGGGCTTATACCGACTACGGTTGGACCTGGATTTCTTACGAAGACTTCGGCTGGGCCACCTACCACTATGGTCGCTGGGCGACTCTCGCCGATTACGGCTGGGTCTGGTTTCCGGGAAGCGATCTTGATTGGGGACCGGCCTGGGTCTCGTGGCGGACCGGTGGCGATTACATTGGCTGGGCGCCTTTGCCTCCACGCGGGCTGGGCATCGTTTACGAAGGGCAGCCAATCGGCGCGCGCGTGGACGTTGAATACGATATCGGCCCGCAATACTACAATTTTTGTGACGTTCGTTTTATCGGTGAACCGGTCTTGCGGGATCGGATCTTTCCGCCAACGCAGAACATTACCTACATCACTAACACCGTGAACGTGACGAACATCACCGTTCAAAACAATGTGGTCTATAATTACGGTCCGGATATTAACGTGGTCAGCGCTTACTCCACCCGGCCGATTCAGCGGCTAACGATCGAGCGGGAGGCTGCGACTGATTTGTCCGCCGCGGCTAAATCCGGGGCGCTCACGAAGGTCCAAGGCAACAAGCTCCTAGTGGGGGCACCGAATAAACTGGTCAAGGCACCGCCCAGCGTTGCGCCGCCAGCTGTGAAAGCGAAAGTTGCACAACCAAAGTTCGAACACGGCTGGACTGGTGTTCAGAACAGAGCCGAACTGGAACAGAAGATTAAAACTGAAAATCCCAAGAACATTCCGCCGCCAACTCGTGCGGCCGCGCGGCCAGCGGGCAGCGCATCACCCGGCATCGGCGAGAGTCCGGCTGCAGGCGGGGCAAGGCCGCTGATTTCGCCGGGCCCACGAGGTAAAGCTGGGCGAACACTCCCAGGCGCGACCGCAGCTCCCGCAGGCCTGTCGCCTGCACCATTTGAGCGAGGGAAACCAATGCCCGGTGGACGGCCGCGGCCCGGAGTCACGGCAGCGCCTCCTGGAGCAGCAGGCCTGTCGCCTGCACCATTTGAACGAGGGAAACCAATGCCCGGTGGACGGCCACGACCCGGAGTCACGGCAGCGCCTCCTGGAGCAGCAGGCCTGTCGCCTTCGCCATTTGAACGCGGCAAAGGTAGACCAGGCGGGCGACCTCCGTTCCCAGGCGCGACAGCCAACCCGGCTGGAGCACCCGGCGTGACCGCGCCACCGCCACCCTCTTTCCGTCCATCGCCGCCTCCACCGGAACATGGTCGACCACCAGCGCGCAGGCTGGGCGAGAGTCCGGGTCCCGCGGGTGGTAATGAGAATATTTCGCCGCAAGATCGCGGCAACGGACCTGAACGTCAGCGCTTCGGCACTCCGGCGCCAATGGGCGCAGCGGAAGGCCAGCGCCGCGGTGGGGAACAGCGAACGCCACCGACAGTGCGTCCTGACGGTCCGCCGCCTGCGGGCGGACCTCCTGGCGAAGCGCGCGGCGCGAGAGAAAGAGGGCAGGGCGCCAACGCTCAACCTGGGGGACCGCCACTGAGAGGTGGAGGACAAGCTACAGACGAACAGCGCGGCGCGCGGCAGCCAGAGCGCGGCCCTAATCAGCCGGAGCGTGGAGGCAAAAAGCCTGAGAAAGGAACGCCACCGCCGGGTCCACAATAATTCTGGCAGAATTTTTGCAGCGGCTCCGGAACGAAAACTCCGGAGCCGCTTTTTTGTCTGAGTGCGAGGTCCGCGTTATCCCAAAAGCTTTGGAAAGCGTTTCCCGCCGAAGGTGCCATCTCAACGCGAGCCTGGGGCACCGCCCCCAGGAATTCAGGGTCGGATTAAACAAGCGCTGAAAGCGCGACTCATTTCGGTGGTGAATCGCGCTTTCAGCGCTTGGTTTGGATACTATTCGCATTCCTGGGGCGTTGCCCCAGGCTCGTCGAAGAGGAACGCCGTTGGCGTTAAAAGCTTTCCCCAAAGTGACGAGAGCGTCACCGCTACAACAATTCGGCAATCTGCACTGCGTTTAAGGCCGCACCCTTGAGCAGTTGATCGCCTGAGACCCAAAACGAGAGCCCATTTTCAAAAGCGCAATCGAGCCGCACCCGGCCGACCTGGCAATTATCTTTCCCAGCCACGGTGAACGGCATGGGATAACGATTGCTGTGCGGTTCGTCCACCAGTTCCAATCCCGGCGCCTTCGACAAAATTTCGCGTGCTTGTTCCACTGACAATGGTCGCTGAAATTCGGCGCTTACCGCCACTGAATGCGCGCGGTAAATTGGGACGCGAACGCACGTTGCCGAAACGCGGAGAGCTGGCGAATGCATGATCTTGCGCGCTTCGTCCTGCATTTTGACTTCTTCTTTTGTGTAACCGCTCTCGAGAAATGAATCGATGTGCGGCAACACATTGAAAGCGATTGGATGAGGATAAACTCCAGCCTTAGGTGTAACCGAAGCTGGAATCGTCTTGTCCGCCGTAGCTTCCGGGGAGGTGGATGATCCCGGTTTACCGCGAGACTTCGGTCCGCGCACCGCGTCTCTCGTCTGCCGGGTTAATTCTTCGACCCCTCGGGTGCCGCTGCCGGAAACGGCCTGATAACTTGCGGCAAAAACGCGGCGGACGTGAAAGATCCTGTGTAGCGGATAGAGTGCCATCAGCATGACGGTGGTCGTGCAATTTGGATTTGCGATTATCCCGCGGTGGCGGCGCACGTCGTCCGCGTTGATTTCCGGAATCACGAGCGGCACATGAGGCTCCATTCGAAATGCCGAAGATTTGTCGATTGCGATCGCATCCGACTGACACGCGATCGGAACAAAATTTCGGGAAACATCGCCGCCCGCGCTGAAGAAAGCGATATCGATCTTGTCGAAGGATCGATCGTCAAGTTTTTCTACGGGGACGGATTCACCCCGAAATGGAACTGATTTGCCTGCGGAGCGGGCTGAGCCAATAGCGCGCAGGCTTGCCACGGGAAAATTTCGCCGTTCCAACACGCGCAACAGCTCAGTGCCTGCTGCACCAGTCGCGCCCACGACAGCAATGTGATAATTTCCCATGAGCATGTCGATTGTAACCTTAGGCCCACGTTGTGCAAAACAGAGAGGGCAACGGATCGTGGCGGCCTATTCTTGAGCGCTATGACTCGTGTGTGCGTCCGCCAATCTTTTTGATCCCGACCGGAGATGAAGAACATCCATGTATCAATTCGGGATCAGCGGCTCACATTGAAAGAGGATGAGACGTTGATCCGCACTTACCCAGTGTCCACGTCGCGGTTCGGCGTTGGTACGGAGCAGGGGAGCATGAAAACGCCCACGGGCCAGTTTTGCATAGCGAAGAAGATTGGGGGCGAGATGCCGGGCGGCACAATTTTTCGAAGCCGCATGCCGCTCAATCCCAACGAACCGCTTCCTTCGACCGAGGATCTGGTCATGTCGCGCATTTTATGGCTCGACGGGTTGGACGAGCAGAATGCGAATACACGCGACCGTTTCATCTACATCCACGGTACTAAACATGAGGACAAGGTCGGCAGTCCCCACAGCTGCGGCTGCGTTAGAATGCGGAACGCGGATGTAATCGAACTGTTCGATCTCGTGGATGAAGGCACGCCAGTCGTAATTGAGGCATGAATTATCAATCAAATTGCGAGTAGCAAGTTGAAGCGTCCGCGCTACAATCTTCCCGATCATACATCCAAACCAGGGAAGAGAAACGTTGCTTCCGTATGATCCCGAACGGGTACTGCAGCTTGCGGCGAAAGGAGGCGAGATAATTTGAAATTTGTAAAAGCAATTTTGGTTGTGGCTATTTTAGCCACTGCTTTGAGTTTTGGTGCTTGCGCTCAAAGAAAGGAAACTGTGACCACAAGCGCGGGAACGACCGGTTACGCGAAGTAATCCGGCACCCCGTTTGTCGTGATCAAAAAAGTTGAGAAAAGCATTGCTTCCCCGTGGTTCACCGCCTAAACAGACCGGAGCAACTTGCGGCGAAAGGAGGCGAGATAGATTGAAACTATTGAAAGTGATCATGATCGCGGTCTTATTGGCCAGCGCTCTGGGACTAGGGGCTTGTGCGCAACACAGGGAGGTGGTCACCCCACCTGCCCCGAAAAGCGGAAAATAGATCCGGCATACGGCAATTTAATTCGGGCGGATTCGCCCAAAGGCCAGGTCGTGCTCCGGCCTGGCCTTTTTCTTTCTCCCATTCGCGCGGCTGAACGCTTTAACTTTTCAACGATTCTGAGCATGTGTTTAGCGTCAAAGGCGCGCGCCACTCATCTCGAAGCCTGGGACGGCGTCCCAGGACTTGTGGATTGCTGAATCCATCAGCGCTGCATTCATTGATGATTGAATCCCTGGGGCGCTGCCCCAGGCTGAAGCTTGCGCGGCACCTTTGGCGCTAAACATGGACTTGCATCGGACGTGTGCGGCCTTTGTGCCTTGCCTTCACATGTTGCCCTTTTCCTACTAACCTGTAGCAATGGAGCTGAACGGCGAGCAGATTTCTCTTGTTCAACTCGCGGCGGTCGCTCTCGGAGCCGAGCCCGTTCACATTTCTTCGCTCGCGCGTCCGCGTATTCTGGCGTCGCGCAAAGTGATCGAACAGATCGTGGCGCGTGATGTGGTGGTTTACGGAGTCAACACCGGATTCGGCAAGCTGTCCGAGGTTCGGATTCCACAGAAGGACTTGCGCCAGCTTCAGCTGAACCTTGTACGCAGCCACGCCTGCGGAATTGGAAATCCGCTGTCCGAGGCGGAGGTGCGGGCGATGATTCTGTTGCGCGCAAACGTGCTTGCGCTCGGCTTCAGCGGAGTTCGGCTCGAAATTATTCAGTTGCTTTGTGAAATGCTCAATAGACGCGTTCATCCTGTCGTCCCGGAAAAGGGCTCTGTCGGTGCGAGCGGCGATCTCTCTCCGCTTGCGCATCTGGCATTGAGTCTTATCGGTGAAGGCGAGGTTTTTTTTGAAGCGCAACGGATGCCGAGCGCCGAGGCACTGAGACGGGCTGACTTAACGGCGCTCCAACTGGAAGCAAAAGAAGGCCTGGCGCTCCTCAATGGCACTCAGTCAATGCACGCGGTGGGTGGGCTGGCTCTTCTACGCGCGCTACGTGTCGCGCGTGTCGCTGATGTCGCTGGTGCGATGAGTCTCGAAGCGTTGAAAGGAACGCCTGCCGCTTTCGATTTGCGGTTACAGGATGCGCGTCCGCACCCGGGCCAGAAAGCTGTTGCCGAACATCTGTTGTCGCTGATGGAGGGCAGTGAAATTCGCGAGTCACATCTCACGGGCGATCCGCGTGTCCAGGACGCATACAGCCTGCGTTGCATGCCGCAGGTGCACGGCGCGGTGCGCGGTGCGCTGACCCATTGCGAGGAGGTTTTGCTCATCGAATCCGCATCGGCGACCGATAATCCGCTCGTATTTGCGGAAAGCGGCGAGGTGATTTCCGGCGGCAATTTTCATGGCGCGCCGCTTGCCCTGGGGTTCGATTATGCTGCGATCGCGGTTACCGATCTAATGAACATAAGCGAACGGCGAACCGATCGGCTCGTTAATCCCGATAAGAACGAAGGCCTGCCCGCATTTCTCGCACGACATCCGGGTTTGGAATCCGGTTTCATGACTGCTCAGGTCGTGGCTGCTTCGTTGGTCAATGAAGCGCGCGTGCTCGTGCATCCGGCGAGCAGTGACAACATCACCACCTCCGGTGGAAAGGAAGATCACGTTTCGATGGGAATGACTAGCGCGCTGAAGCTGCGATCGATTGTCGATCTTGCCGAAAATTTGCTGGCAATCGAGCTGCTTGCCGCTGCCGAAGGCCTGGAACATCGTCACCCGTTGAAAGCTGGAGTTGGCGTGGAGCGGGCTTTCGCTGCGGTTCGGAAAATCGCACCGCCGCTCGTTGGGGATCGCCCGCTCTCAGATGATATCGCGCGTGTTGCCGAAGCGATCCGCCAAGGCAAATTCGACAGCACCGCAAACTAGACGAGTGCGTTCAGCCTTGTGTGCCGAAAGCGACGCGAAGACGCATCGCACTCCAAAAGCACTTCGTGCGAAAACATGAATAGAGACCAAATTGATCTCACATATGTGATATAAAGTTGTCCCTAAGACTGAACTCCATCACAGCGGGCCCATTTCATTTTTGCGACAGCTTTAGGAGTGCGCACGCGTTCTCGCGTCGCTTTGAAATCGTTCAGCTCCGCAAGTGTAAGCGGATTGCTGAGAGGCGAGGAAGTTGCACATTGTAGTGTGAGCGGAAAACGAATCATCCACGCCCCCCGCGGCAGCGAACGGACCTGCAAAGGCTGGCATCAGGAAGCTGCAATGCGAATGCTGATGAACAATCTCGATCCGGATGTCGCCGAGAATCCGGATCAGCTGGTCGTGTACGGCGGAACAGGACGCGCTGCCAGAAGTTGGGAGGCGTTCGATGCGATCGTGCGTTCGCTGCGCGAGCTTGAAAATGACGAGACGCTTCTCGTTCAATCAGGAAAACCGGTTGGCAAATTCCGGACACACGATGAAGCGCCGCGTGTCCTCATCGCCAACTCCAATCTGGTCGGCCAATGGAACAATTACGGCGAGTTCAATCGGCTCGAACGAATGGGGCTGACAATGTATGGGCAAATGACAGCCGGCTCATGGATCTACATCGGCAGCCAGGGCATCGTGCAGGGAACGTACGAAACTTTTGCCGCAGCAGGTCGAAAGCATTTCGATGGTTCGCTCGATGGAAAATTTATCTTAACCGGCGGCCTTGGGGGGATGGGCGGTGCACAACCGCTGGCTGCGACAATGAACGGCGCGCTCTTTCTCGGCGTTGAAGTCGATCCGACGCGAATTGAGAAAAGATTGAAGAGCGGTTATTGCGACAAGATTGCATGGTCGCTGGATGAAGCACTGAAGTTAATCGATCAGGCGCGCAAGGATCGAAAATCGCTTTCTGTGGGTTTGGTTGGTAATTGCGCAGATGTTCTGCCTGAAATTGTGAAGCGCGGTGTCGTTCCTGACGTTCTCACCGATCAAACCAGCGCGCATGATGCGTTGAATGGCTACGTGCCGCATGGAATGTCACTCGAAGATGCGCTCGTTTTGCGCCGGACAAACCCGGACGAATACATCGAACGCGCGATGAGGTCGATGGCGGTGCACATTGAAGCCATGCTGGCCTTGCAGAAGAAAGGCGCAGTCACATTCGATTATGGAAACAACATTCGCGCGCAGGCAAAAAAGGCCGGCGTTAAAAATGCGTTCGATATTCCCG
>Ga0193728_1001706_pt1 | contig 11317 bp, 8 predicted proteins | sample U1c1metaG_FD_143037 | JGI IMG/M metagenome (GOLD analysis project Ga0193728, IMG submission 143037) | Soil microbial communities from a riparian zone of the East river system, Colorado, United States - U1c1 | ecosystem: Environmental > Terrestrial > Soil > Riparian zone | place: USA: East River...
AGCTGCGCGTCCTGCACGGCGGCGACGTCGTCGGCTCGATTCCGGCGCGGCTGCTCACCGACGAGTGCCCGCGCTACGAGGTCGAGCAGCGCAAGCCCGACACGTGGGAGACGCCGGGCGCGCGGGAGGAGCTCAGCGAGGACAACCTCGCCGACAAGACGTTTGTGTTCGAGCAGTACGACCACCTCGTCGGCTCGCGCACGGTGCGCCGCCCGGGCTTCGACGCCGCCGTGCTGCGCCTGCGCCCATCGCTGCGCGGGCTCGCCGTTGCGCTCCAGGGGCCGCGGCCGGGCGAGAGCGATGCGTATGCCGCCGGTGTGCAGGCCGTGCTCGGTGCAGCGCGCAACGTCGCCTGCGCAGGCGGCGAGCCGATCGGGTTGACCGATTGCCTCAACTTCGGGAACCCGGAGAAGCCCGAGATCGCGTACGAGCTCGCTCAGGGCATCGAAGGCATCGCGCAGGCCGCGGAGGCGCTCGGCGTCCCGGTGGTGTCGGGCAACGTCTCGCTCTACAACGAGACGGACGGCCGGCCGATCCCGCCGACGCCGGTCGTGGGCTGTGTCGGAATCGTCAACGACGTGCGCCTCGTGCCGGGCCGCTGGGAGTCGGGCGATCTCGTGCTGCTCGCGTCGGCGCCCGAAGCGAGCCTCGCCGCAGAGGCGGCGTTGATCCGCTTCTTGTGGAAGGCCGCGCCGCTGCTCTCGCTCTGTCACGACGTCGGGTACGGCGGTCTCGCGCACACGCTCGAGCAGGCGGCGCGCTGGAGCGGGCGCGAGGCCGACCTGGAACTGCCGGCGGAGCCCGCCAACGGCGCAGCGGTGCTCGCCACCGCGCCCGACCAGCTCGAGCTCCTGGGCACGCGCGGCTTCGTGCAGATTGGGACGGTGCGCTAGTCATGTGCGGCGTCTTCGGTGTGTACGCCGCAGAGCGCGACGTCGCGCGGCTCACGTACTTCGGTCTCTTCGCGCTGCAGCACCGCGGACAGGAGTCGGCGGGAATCGCTGTCTCCGAAGCAGGCCGCCTGACGGCGCTACGCGACCTCGGTCTCGTGACGCAGGTGTTCGACGAGCAGAAGCTGCACGGCCTCCGCGGGCAGGTGGCGATCGGGCACACGCGCTACTCCACGACCGGCTCGTCGCAATGGTCGAATGCACAGCCGCTCGTGCAGCACGGTGCCGTGCGCACGGTCGCGCTCGGTCACAACGGCAACCTCGTCAATGCGACGACGCTGCGCGACGAGCTGAGCGAATCCGGCGTCACGATGCGCGCGACCTCCGACAGCGAGGTCATCGCGGCGCTGATCGCGAACGATGAGGCTCCGCTGCTCGACGCGGTTGCGGGCGCCATGCAGCAGCTCGAGGGTGCCTACTCGATCGTCGCGCTCTCCGAGGGCAAGCTCGTCGCGTTCCGCGATCCCCACGGCTTCCGCCCGCTCGTGCTCGGCCGCATACACGACGACTGGGTCGTCGCGTCCGAGACATGCGCACTCGACCTCGTCGGCGCCGAGTTCGTCCGCGAGGTGCAGCGAGGCGAGGCCGTCATGATCGACGAGACGGGGCTCACGGCGGTGCAGGCTGTCGAACCTGCGAGCGCCGGCGCACTGTGCGTCTTCGAGTTCTTCTATCTCGCGCGGCCCGACACGATGCTCGCCGGCGTCGAGGTGCACAGCGCACGGGTGCGCATGGGGGAGCGCCTCGCACAGGAGGCGCCCGCCGACGCCGATCTCGTGATGCCGATTCCCGACTCGGGCACGCCGGCGGCGATCGGATTCTCACGCGCCCTCGGGATTCCCTTCAGCGAAGGGGTCATCAAGAACCGCTACGTCGGCCGCACGTTCATCCAACCCGACCAAGAGCTGCGGCGGCAGGGCATCAAGCTGAAGTTCAACCCGCTCGCCGAAGTCGATGGCAAGCGGGTTGTCGTCGTCGACGACTCGATCGTGCGCGGCAACACGACGCAGCAGATCGTCCAGATGCTGAAGGACGCGGGCGCGACCGAGGTGCACGTCCGCATCTCCTCGCCGCCGGTCGTCGGCCAGTGCTTCTACGGCATCGACCTCGCCGATCCCGACGAGCTGATCGCCAACAACAAGACGGTCGACGAGGTGCGCGAGTACATCGGCGCGACGTCGCTTGCCTTCATCTCGCACGACGGCCTCGTCGAAGCGACGCGCCGGCCGGAGTCGGAGCTGTGCCGCGCGTGTCTCACGCGTGAATATCCGACGGTTGTGCCACTCGAGCACGCGAAACTCCGGTACGAGCCCGCCGTTCCGCGCTGAGCCGCAGGCCTACGCGCTGAAGCCGGGGCCCTGCGCGTCGTACAGCACCGACACACGCTTCAACCGCGTGTTGCCCTCGAGCGCGCCTTCACCCGAGGCGTTGCCGAGGCCGCTGTCCTTGAACCCGCCGAACGGCAGGCCGGGATGCAGCAGCCGGGCGGTGTTGCCCCAGATGGTGCCCGCGTCGATCCGCTCCGCGAGCCGGAGCATCCGTCCGACGTCGCTCGTCCAGATGTTCGCCGAGAGCCCGAACTCGACCGAGTTCGCGACATCGATCACCTCGTCCTCCGAGTCGAACGGAATCACGGACAGCACGGGGCCGAAGATCTCCTCGCGCGCGATTCGCATCTGCGACTCGACACCGACGAAGACCGTCGGCTCGACGAAGTACCCAGGCCCCTCGATCGCCGAGCCTCCGACGATCGCAACCGCGTCCTCGGCGACGGCGAGGTCGAGGTAGTCGCACACGCGGCTGTGCTGTCGCGCCGACGAGAGCGGACCGAGCTGGACCGTCGGGTCGTTGGGGTCGCCCACCTTGAGGCCGCGCGCGATCGCAACGATCCGATCGACGACCTCGTCGGCAACCGACCGCTCGACGAGCAGCCGCGATGTCGCAACGCACGCCTGGCCCGAGTTGGAGAAGACGCCCCACGCTGTGCCGCGGGCGGCGGCGTCGAGATCGGCGTCTGCAAACACGATGTTCGGCGCCTTGCCGCCGAGCTCGAGCACGACCTGCTTGAAGGTCGGCGCCGCGAGCGTCGCGACCTTGCGGCCCGTTTCCACGCTGCCGGTGAACTGCAGTCCTTCGACCCGCGGATGCGCGGCGAGCATCGCTCCGACAGAGCCGTCGCCGGTGACGACGTTGACGAGGCCCGCGGGAATCCCGGCCTCCACCGTCAGCTCAGCCAATCGGAGAGCCGACAGCGGCGTGATCTCCGACGGCTTCGCGACGACGCCGTTCCCGCACGCGAGCGCGACAGACGTGCGTCCGACGAACATCCCCATCGGGCCGTTCCACGGGATGATCACACCGACGACACCGAGCGGCTCGCGCACGGTGTACGACAGATGACCCGGGATGATCGGCAGCTGGCGGCCGTTGATCTTGTCCGCCATTCCCGCCCAGTAGCGGATGCGGTTCGCGATCGAGGGCGCCTCGCGCTTGGTCTCGCGCAGCGGCTTGCCCATCGTCAGCGTGTCTGCGGCGGCGAGATCGTCGGCCTCGGCGAGCACGAGCTCGCCCCACTTCCAGAGCAGCGCGGCCCGCTTCTCCGGGCCGAAGCGGGCCCACTCGCGCTGGGCGGCATGCGCGGCGTCGACGGCCGCGTCGAGCTGCGCCTCATCCGACGAGGCAACCTCGGCGAACGCGGCACCGGTCGCCGGGTTGACGAGCTCGAACCTGGCGGCGCCGGAAGGCGCTACGCGGCTGCCGCCGACATGGGGCAGGACGAGGTCGGACTGCGCGATGCTCACTGAGCCTCCGGGATCGGATTACCACGATGCGGTAAGTACCTGCACATTGTAGACGGCCGCCGCGGGGTCAGAACACCGTTGCGGGGAGCTTCATGCCTGCGAGCTGCTCCACCCGGAAGGGATGCGCCGGCTCGACGCCCTCGAGCGCGAGGTACTCGACGATCTGCCGGTGGTGGAACGCGATGTGCCACCGCTGCGACGCGAGCAGCTCCGAGTAGCGCAGCTGTCCGCGCGGCGTCACGACGGGCGGATCGTCGAGAGCGAGCGTCTCCTCCGACTCGAACATGAACTCGGCCCAGGTCGAGTGGACGCCACGGGCGAACTCGGCGAGTTGCGCGGTCTGGGTGTAGACCTGCCCGAGCTCCTCGTCGCGGTCGACGATGCCCCAGTCGAGCCGCCCGGTCGCCCAGGCCTTCGGGAGCAGCGAGATCGGATAGACCGCGTTCATCGTCAGGTTGCGAACGGAGCGATCGCGCGACGGGGTCGCGGCGACGATCAGCTCCCACGGCAGTGCCTCCAGGTTCGCGGCCCACGACTCGACGATGAGCAGCAGGTCGTAGCCGAGGGCCGTCGACTCGAAGCCGGGCGGGGCCGGGATGTCGAGCAGCGCCGCCAGCTGGCTCACGTGCAGGACCGGCGTCGAGACGCCGTCGATCTCCACCGCGGGCACGGGCGGCTTGCCGGCGGCCACCCAGCGCTCGAATCCTGCCGGATCCTGTCGGTCGACCGACTCGAACTCGACACCCTGTTCGCCAAGGAACTCCTTGGCCGCGGCACACGACGCTCAGGCGCGCTGCCAGAAGAAGGCGACCTGCCTCATCGTTCGTCCACCTCCCTCGAGTGCGTTAGCTGGAGCAGCCCGACGACGTCGGTCTCGTCCTCGACGCGCGCGATGCGCGCGACCAGCTCGTCCGCGGCCGCCTCGCCCGCAACCGGTGCGACGAGGTCACGAAACTTCGCGCAGAGCGTCTGCCACTGCCGGGGCAGCTCGTCGTCCGACGCGGGCACGCGCTCGCCAAGGTCGTACACGAGGTCATCGCCCGAGCGCAGCCGGATCGTCACCTCCGTGCGGACACCGGCCGAACGATCCGGATGCGCCTGCACCTCGAGCCGCTCCCGCGCTGCGACGACGGCCGGATCGCGCACGGCCTCGTCGGTGAACCCGTCGAGGCCGGTGGCGCGGCCCGCGAGGACGAGCGCTCCCGCATGCCGGACGCTGAACATTCCCTCGGTACCGGTCGCCGGCTCGTCGATGCAGCAGATGTCGAGCATGTACTGCGTGACGCGCAGGCGAACGTGCTCGACGTCGTCGCCGCTGAGAGCGTGGTCGGCGAACGCCGATTGCAGCGCGTCGATCGTCGCGTGCGTGGCGCCGCAAGCAGGATGCTTCTTGAACGAGATCGACTCGAGCCCCAGCCGGCCGGCCATCACAGCGTCGGGCCGCGTCGGATCGAAGCCCGGCGCCTGCGTGACCGCGAATCCCTGCGGCGCCTCGATCGCGCCGCGCGGGGCGGTGAAGCCCTGCTCCGCGAGCAGTGCTGCGAGAACGCCCGCGGCTGCGGCCCGTCCGCCGTGGAGCGGCTTCGCCATCGATCCGAACGAGACCTTGATCCCGGCCGCCTGCGTCGCCGCGAGGCCGAGCGCGCGCTCCATCGCGTCGGCGTCGAGGCCGAGTGCTCTGCCCGCTCCGGCGGCGGCCCCGAAGGTGCCGATCGTGCCGGTGGAGTGCCAGCCCGCGACGTAGTGGCCGGTGCCGACCGCGAGCCCGACGCGCGAACCGATCTCGTAGCCGGCCGCCAGCGCTGCGACGACCTCGGCTCCCGACAGCCTGCGTGCCTCCGCGAGCGCGAAGACGGCGGACGCGACGACGACCGACGGATGGCCGTGCATCCAGAAGCTGATGTCGTCGTAGTCGTGCGCATGGGACGCGGTCCCGTTCGCGAGCGCGGCGGACTGCGGCCCGGTGCGCAGACGGGTGCCGATGACAGTGCTATGCGGCCCGGCTGCCTCCGCAGCCGCTACGGCCTGCAGCGCGCGGCCGACGGGATCCTGTGCGCCGGCGACCGTGACGCCGATCCAGTCGAGCACGCACTGCCGCACACGCTCGACCTGCTCCGGTCGAAGTGTGCCGCCGTCGAAGGACGCGGCGCGCTCGGCGAGATCGGCGGTGAACAACGTCGTCATCCGCGCTCGACCACGATGACGCCGTCCTCGACGGTGACCGGGTACGTACGGACGCGCGACCCCGGATCCGCGAGGCAGCGTCCGGTCTCGACGTCGAACTCGTAGCCGTGCCAGGGACAGCGAAGGATCACGCGGTCGGCAGACAGCTCATACACGCCGACGCCGGGCCCGTCGACCGCCGCCTCGAGCCGGCCCTTCGAGAGGCGCGCGCCCTGATGCGGGCAGATGTCGCGCAGCGCCCGGAGCTCGCCGGCAGCCGTCCTGACGACAACGACCGCGATGCCGTCGATCGTCGCCTCTCTCACCTCACCAGGCCCGAGCTCCGCCGAAGGGAACAACGCGTGCCTCGTCACAGCTTCGGGTACGTCGCGAGCGCGTTGCGGAAGCGGATCTTCTGCAACAGATCGTCGGAGAGCCCCGCCGGGAGATTCTTCGTCGGCGAATCGGCGTCGAAGTGCGGATAGTCGGTCGAGACCATCAGCATCTCATCCGAGCCCATCATGTCGAGGAGCTGCTCGAAGTGCGTCTTCGAGATCTCGTCGAACGGCTGCGTCGCGACGCGGACGTTGTCTCGTACGTGCTCGCTCGGCAACCGCTTCACCCACGGCACCTCGAGTCGCAGCCCTCTGTACTGCTGGTCGAGCCGCCACATGAAATGCGGGATCCACGTTCCACCCGTCTCGAGGACGACGACCTTCAGGTCCGGCAGCGCATCGAACACTCCGTTGAAGATCAGGCTCGTGAGCTGGCACATGTTCGCGTGCGGGATGGCGCTGTGCCACTCGATGAAAAAACGCGGGTAGCCGAGCGCAGTCCGCGTTTCGCTCCCGTGATGCAGCGTCACGACGAGATCGTTCCTCGCGGCAGCCTCGAAGATCGGACGGTAGAACGGATCGCCGTACTGGCGGTCCGTGACCGTCGGGAGAAACACCTGCACGACCTGCGGATGACCGCCGACCCGGTCGATCTCCCGTGCCGCGCCTGCGGGATCGTTCGCGGTGACGTGCACCGATCCCCGCAATCGGGGCTCGCGCTCGAGCCAGTGCTCGATCTGCCAGTCGTTGTACGCAGACGCGAGCGCCGCGGCGAACTCGTACCAGCCGCCGAGGGACGAGAGATGGAACATCCCGTTGAGGATCGCGATGCTGACGCCCTCTCCCTCGAGCAACTGCTCGCGCATCAGCTCGACGGTCGACGCACGCACGACGCTGCCCTCCGGCCGCCAGTCGAGACGCGTGTTCCCGCCCGTCGACGGCACGCCGTACGGCGACTCCTTCGGCATGCCCGACCAGCCGTACTGGACGATGTAGCGCTGCCAGTGCTGATCGAGGTACGGCAGGAGATCCTTGACGGACTGAAACTGCTCGTGCACGTCCACGTCGATCACCGCGGTCTTGGGATCGAGGTCGCGGACATCGAATGCGGGCTTTTGAGTGTCGACGGACATCAGGTGCCTTTCGTCGCCAGGTGTCGCGGCCTACGTGACGAGGACCGCACGGTGGGCCGCCCTGAGAATGGGAAGGAGTGCTTCGAGATCGGAGATGACGTTGCCGTGGGCAGGCGCGACGAGCTTCGCGGGATAGCGCTCGAGCAGCGCCTCGACCTTCGCGAAGTGCGGTGCGACGTCGACGTAGCGAGACCAGTGGAGTGCGGCGCGCGTGAGAAACGCCGTCTGCTCGATCGTCGGCGGTTCCGGCAGCTCCGTCGAGAGCAGGCCGCACTCGCCCGGCCGGTGCACCGGCTCGTCGCCGCCGACGGCATCGAGGCCGCCGTGCGTGTAGCCGAACGCGTCCGCGACGAAGAGGATCTGCGCGCGCGAGTCGTACGCCCACTGGGTGCTCGGCAGGTCTCTGATCGGCGCCTCGAGGAATGTGATCGTGCGCTCGCCGAGGTCGAGCTCGCTGCCGGCGGCCCGCGGCACCAGCCGGTCGACGTACTCCGGGCAATAGAGGTGGTAGTCGCGCACGTCACCGGTGACCCGAGCGTCCGGGAACTTGGCGAGTAGCCGATTCAGATTGCCGGCGTGCGGCAGCTCGGGATGCGTCGGGAAGATCCAGTCCAGGGTGCGGCCGTCGAGCAACGTGTCGAGCGTCCGCTCGACCTGCCGCCAATGTGTCGGATGACCCGTGTCGACGAGAAGCGTCTGCCGTTCGCCTTCCATGAAGTAACAGGAGGTGTGCACGTGCACGGGCTGGTCGCCCTCCATCCGCTTGAGGCAGTCGCCGAGCCACGTGACGCCCGGTGCAAGCTCACGTGGGAGCGAATGGCTCTTCGCGTCGTGGACGGGAGGAGCCGGCGCGAGTGCCGGCTCGGAGCCGGCATCGCGGCGCGTGCGACGGCGCTCGTGCTTTGCGAGGACACGCTGCACGGCTTCGTAATGCGTCGCGACCGCGGCGCTGCCGACGATCGCGCAGCCGTTGGTCGGGGCGACGATCTCGACGACGCGCTCCGCGAAGACCGTCTCGAGCGCGGCGCGAACGGGCGATGTGTCGGCTTCGGCTATCCAGCCGAACTTCGCGAGGAGGTGACTCTCGACGACGGCCTGGTCGCATTCGTCTGCGTCGGTGACGACGCGCGCCCGGTCGGGCGATTCGACGAGTTGATGCCCGAACGAGTCGGATGTGAACAGCGTCCGCGTCGCTTCGTCGTAGACCCAGTACGTCGCGAGCAGCCGCAGCGGCGCATCGAACACCTCGAGCGACCGCGACTCGGAGAGGACGATCGGAAGCTGTCCCGTTCGCTTGCCGACCTGCACTCGAATCGCGGCGCGGTCCGCGACCGCGTCGAATGCGTCGAACGGGTTGTTGTTGCCGCCGGCGAAGACGCCTTCGACCTGGAGCCGGTCGGAGATCGGCCCGAGGTTCCCGATGCAGTCGAGCTCCGCGCGCGTGAGGAAGATCGACAGCGGCACGCCTTCGGGGACGACCCGCTCCAACTGCTCCACGACCTGCGCCGCGTATGCCGCCACACCGGTGTCGACGAGCACCCCACGACCCGGCTCCAGCAACAGATACGAGTTGGACGGCTGCCACCCGCGCGCATCTTTCGCGAGCCAGCTCGTCGCGCCGTCGGCGGGGATGAACCCGCCCGCGACGAAGACCCGCCCGTCCGCGAGGCTGTCGGCGTCGCGCACCGGCGCGCTAGCGGCCATCGACGGCTCCCGTAAGCGCAAGCAGGGCGCCGATCTCGGGCTCGCGTTCGACCTCGCCGACGCGATGCATCAGCTCGCCGGCCCGATCGACACCGAGCGCGGGCTCTGCGAGGTCGGCGAACTTCGCGCAGAGGACGACCCACTCCTGGGCAAGCTCGTCGTCCGTCGCGGGCACTCGTGCGTCGGATTCGGCGCGCAATTCGGTGCCGTCGCGCAGCTGAATGGTGACCGTGGTCTCGTGTCCGGTGTCCTCGCGGGACTCTGTGACACCGACGAGCGCGCGCAGCGCGAGCAGCTCGGGATCGTCGACGGCCTCGTCGGAGAAGCCAGAAGGCCCCGTGCTGCGGCCTGCGAGCACGAGCGAGGCGGCGTGGCGCACGCTGAACTTGCCCTCGATGCCCGTCCGAGGCTCCTCGATGCAGCAGATGTCGAACATCTGCCTGCTGACGACGATCTGCACGCTCACGACGTCGTCCGCGGCGACCGCGAGGCGCTGCAGTGCGTTGATCGCCCCGTGCGTGCCCCCGCAGCACGCGTGCTTCTTGTAGAGAACACCCTCGATGCCGAGGCGGCCGCCCAGCTCGACCTCGACCCGCTCCGGGTCGAAGTCGGGCGTCTGCGTCGACGCGAAGCCCTGATGACCTTCGATCGCCGACAGCGGGCCGGTGAATCCCTGTTCCGCCAGCAGCGCCGCGAGGACACCGCCGGCCGCGGCCCGGCCGCCGTGCAGCGGCTTGGCCATCGTCCCGAACGAGACCTTCAGCCCGGCCGCCTGCGTCGCGGCCAGGCCGAGTGCGATCTCCATCATCTCGGGGTCGAGCGCGAGCACGTTTCCCGCCGCTGCGGCCGCGGCGAAGGTGCCGACGGTTCCGGTCGCGTGCCAGCCGGCGAGGTAGTGCGCGCTCCCGACCGCGAGACCCACGCGTGCGGCCACCTCGTGGCCGGCGACGATCGCGGCAACGAGGTCCTCCCCGCTCGATCCGCGGGCCTCGCCGACGGCGAGCGCTGCAGAGACGACGGGCACGGATGGATGGCCGACCATCCAGAAGTTGCTGTCGTCGTAGTCGAGCGCATGACCGGCCGTGCCGTTCGCGAGCGCGGCGCTCTGCGGTCCGAGCCGGTACGGCGTCCCGACCAGCGTGCACGGGCCGTCGCCCCCCTCGGCGAGCGCGACCGCCTGCACCATGCGGCCCGCCGGCTCCTGCGCCCCGGCGAGCGTCACGCCGAGCCAGTCGAGCAGGGAATGCCGCGCCCGTTGGACGTGCTCCGGCCGCAATTCCTCGAACCGGAACCCGGCGGCACGCTCCGCAAGCGCAGCCGTCAGACCGTGGACGGCCGCTTCGTCGCTGATTCGGCTGGTCTTCGACACTGAAACGTGCGAGAATAAATGGAGCGTCTATCCACATTGTAGAACTAGTCCAGGAGGTCGTGCAACATGGGATCCGCAACGAGCAAGCACGACGTGGTGGTCGTCGGTGCGGGTAACGCCGCGTTCTCCGCCGCCATCACCGCGCGCGAAGCGGGTGCATCCGTCCTCGTCCTCGAGAAGGCGCCGTTCGAGCTGCGCGGCGGCAATACGCGCTTCACCGGCGGCCTCTACCGGATCGCGCTCGACGGGCTCGACTCGGTGCACGAGTTGGTCCCATCGCTCACCGAGGCCGACGACGAGACGTTCGTCATGGAGACCTACGACGCGGACGCGTACTACGACGATGTCGTGCGGCTCTCCGAGGGCTGGTGCGATCCCACGCTGATCCGGATGACCGTCGACCAGTCGTTCGACACCGCGTGCTGGCTGCGCGACCACGGCGTTCAGTTCCGCCTCTACCCCACGTCGCAGCACCGAGACGGCAAGCGCGTCTGGCCCGACCACGCGATGCTCTCGACCGTCGACGGCGGAGAGGGGCTCTCGAACACGCTCTTCGACGCAGCCGCCGCCGCAGGCGTGGAGGTCGAGTACGACGCGTCCGTCCAAGATTTTGTCGTCGACGGCGACGGCCGCGTCACCGGCGTCGTCTACCGGCAGGGCGGCACCGTCAAGACTGCGCAGGCCGAGGCTGTGGTGCTCGGCTGCGGCGGCTTCGAGGCGAATCCCGAGATGCGCGTTCGCTACCTCGGCCCGGGCTGGGACCAGGCACTCGTGCGCGGCACGCAGTACAACACCGGCGAGATGCTCGCGCGCGTGCTCGAGCTCGGAGCGCAGCCCGTCGGGAACTGGTCTTCGGCGCACG
>Ga0193728_1001708_pt1 | contig 11314 bp, 11 predicted proteins | sample U1c1metaG_FD_143037 | JGI IMG/M metagenome (GOLD analysis project Ga0193728, IMG submission 143037) | Soil microbial communities from a riparian zone of the East river system, Colorado, United States - U1c1 | ecosystem: Environmental > Terrestrial > Soil > Riparian zone | place: USA: East River...
GATTATTTTGCGGGAATACTAATAGAGAAAGTAAACCGGAGAAAAAAACTGTTCTTAATAATGAGCATTTTAGCTAATGTTGGCGTTTTATGCGTATTTAAATATTATAATTTTTTTATTGGTAATACAAATGAATTTTTGCATTCTATAAATATCACTACTCGTCCAATTCCATTGTTACATTACATACTACCTCTTGGTTTATCATTTCATACGTTTCAGGCCATGAGTTATACCATAGAAGTATATCGTGGAAAGCAGAAAGCTGAACGACACATAGGAATATATGCATTATATGTAATGTTTTATCCACAGCTGGTTGCAGGCCCTATTGAAAGACCTCAAAATCTCATTCATCAATTTAAGGAAAAGCATTATTTCAATGCTGATAGGGTTAATGAAGGACTCAGGCTAATGCTTTGGGGGATGTTTAAAAAAGTCGTAATTGCGGACAGGCTCGCATACTTTACAGGCTTCATTTTTGCAACCCCCCATAATTATCCTGCAATATCATTGGTAATAGCTTCAATAATGTTCTCTTTTCAAATATTCTGTGATTTTTCCGGTTATTCTGATATTGCAATAGGTTCTGCTAAAGTTATGGGTTTCAAACTAATGACAAATTTTAACTGGCCTTATGCTTCAAAAAGTATTCAGGAATTTTGGACCAGATGGCATATTTCACTCTCTACATGGTTTAAAGATTATATATACATACCCTTGGGCGGTAACCGAGTTCCTCTATTACGGTGGTATTTTAATTTGTCGGTTGTTTTTCTAATAAGTGGTTTATGGCATGGCGCAAATTGGACTTTTATAGTCTGGGGCGGACTTCATGGGTTTTGCTTAATAATAACTACTTTAGTTGCTAAAGCCAGGAACTATTCTGATTCTATTCATAAACCTAGGAAGTCAAAAATAATAGATATAGGAGGCGTTCTTTTTACTTTTGGTATTGTAACTATTGCCTGGGTATTTTTCAGGGCTACAACAGTAAGTGATGCTTTTTATATAATCAGTAGGTTTCCCAGGGTTTTCAAAGATATTTATGTGTCATTATACACTCATAATATTGCGTTCTGGAACATTTGGGGTAAAGGAGAATCAAAAGCAGGAATTTACTTTGTTATTTCTATTATACTTATTATTGGGCTGATGTTGTTTCATAGTCAAAAAATAAGAACCAAGATATTTACTGTGTTTAAAGGAATGAATTTTATTTTGAGGTTCTTAATATATTATTTGGTTTTACTGATTATTTTACTTTCGTTTATTGATATTCCTCCATCGTCATTTATTTATTTCCAGTTTTGATGAAAAACGCCTTGTTTTTTGCAAAAGGGTTTTTAATTTTTTCTTGTGTGGCTGCAACAATGCTGTATATAAAAGCATTCAGTAAGAATAAAAATAACTTCTTGTATGGATTGACAGAAAAATATGCCCGTAGCGAAAAGTTACCATCGCCTAAATTAGTTTTTATAGGTGGCTCGGGATTGGTTTTCGGGCTTGATTCAAAGAGAATACAGGATAGTCTTCATATTCCTGTTGTAAATATGGGTATGCATGCTGGTCTGGGTATAACATTTGAATTGGCAGAAGCTGAATTAGTGGCTAAGTCGGGAGATAAGGTGGTCATGTCATTTGAATATAATGCGGATGATGATATAACCATTCATGGATACGATTATTTAAAAGCTGTTGCAGTTGATGCTTTACCAGATATTTTCAAATGTGTTCCGGTATTTGATAAATTAAATTACGTAGAACTTAAGTACTTCTATTTTTCTAATTCAGGAAAAGTATTGAGTGCAGTGCAAAACGGACAGTTACCAGCTCCTTTTCCTATACGTTGTATTTCTTCGCTAACATTGTTTCTAAATGAAACCGGGGATATCGATTATACAAAAGACGATGACACGACTAAATTTACGTATAGAAAAAATGTATTTAATACATACGGTGATGTTGCTACTCGCTTTGATTTTTCATATGATAGTACTATGCTTAAAGGTAAAAAAGCAGTGGAACAGGGATATATAAAAGAAGTCAGTTTAATAAATAAATATGTTGAAAGGCTTAAACAAAAAGGGGTTCAGGTTTCTTATTTATTACCGGTTATTGCAAAAAGCGATTATATATTAAATAAAAGAGTTATAGATAATCTTGATATTGCTTATGGAAGGGAATTAAAAATACCGGTACTTAATACACTTTCATCTTCAATTTATCCTGATGGATTGTTTTTTGATACGGTATTCCATTTGAATATAAAAGGAAGGGAAAAGCATACATCTGAAATAATTGCCTTATTAAAGAAGGCATTTTCAATATAATTTACTTACACTTCTGCTATAACCGAAATTTCCACATTCACATTCAGGGGCAATCTTGATACCTGAACTGTTTCACGGGCCGGGTAGTTGCCGCTGAAGAATGAACCATAAACCTCGTTCATTTTAGCAAAGTCATCCATATTGGTCATGAATATGGTTGTTTTAACAATGTTATCAAGCTTAGAGCCGGCTTCTACCAAAACACCCCTTATGTTTTCCATTACCTTGCGGGTTTCGTCCTGTATATTGCCTGTAACAAGGTTGCCTGTTGCAGGATCTTTAGCTACCATACCCGATACATAAATAGCAGGGGCGTTTTTGGTTGTGATGATTGTCTTCATAGGGTTGTTTTTCTTTTATTGATTATTGATATAAGTAAGAGCAGTAATAAGGGGATACAAAGCCAACAAACGGCACGGCCAATATAGTCGCCATGCTTTACATAAAATGTAAGGTTGTTTTGTGGGGTAAGGCTTGCCTTGATGACTGCAGGTTGCCACCAATTTGTTTGCTGGCTTATATTACCTGATGCATCTATAAATTCCGATATCCCCGTATTGGCAGATCGGGCTATAGATCGCCTGGTTTCAATTGCCCGTAACCGGGCATAACTGAGGTGCTGTTTATAACCCGGTGTATCGCCCCACCAACCATCGTTGGTTATAATGAAAATTAACTGCGCTCCCTTCTCTACATATTTGCCAATATACTCTCCATAAATGGATTCGTAACAGATAGCAGTTCCCACACAATTTTTGCCATCGGAAGTGCAGAAAACAGAAGGTTCTTTTTGAGTTCCCAAGGTGCCTGAAGTACCTCCCAAAGAAAAGGCAAGATCAGCCAATGGGCCGAGCAGTTTCCGGAAGGGCATAGTCTCTACTCCCGGCACTAATTTAGACTTATGGTATAACTGTATGTGAGCGTTGTTATTTATCTGAATAGCAGTATTATATGCATCGTAATAACCACCTCCGTCAATATACTTTCTTGCGCTCTCGGGTATGCTATCGCCCGGGCTGTAATTGCGCCAGGTTGTGGCTCCGGTTACTAGGCTTAAATGGGGATGTTTTTTCAGGTATCTTTTTAGAGTTTGAATGCTTGCATTTGAGTAAATAACTCCTTCCCAAATATCGGGGTCCGTCAGGGCAGTTTCAGGGAAGACCAGGTAGTCGGTTGTGGAGTCAACTTTTGTATCGGCAAGGGCCAATAATTTCTCCAATTGATGCTTAAAATCCCCACTGAATTTTTCGTTATAGGGATCAATATTTGGCTGAACAACTACAATATTGACCCTTGGCCATTTATACCCGTGTTCATTGACTTCCCATTTAAGGTTTACGGCTATAACAATTGAAGTAAGTAATGGTATAAGTATAAGAGCAGCCTTTACTATAATGAATCTATCATTGCTTGGTTGATGCCCTTCGAACAAAGCCTGTTTTATCGGTTGAGTCACCAAAATGTTACTTGCCAATATCCATAAGGTACCACCCAATACTCCTGTATATTCATACCATTGCACCGCATTTGGGTAATTGGCAAAGCCATTACCAAGTGTTAGCCAAGGCCAACTGCATTGCCAGTTAAGGTGCAGGTATTCAAAAGATATCCATAGTATGATAAGTGAAGCATAACCCGTAATAGTATTCGTCTTAATACGTATGTAATGAAAAAGCACCAATACCAAAGCCATGAACAAGGCATTTAACACTATGGCTGCAGTACCGCCTACCAATGTAGCATTCAACACCCACCAGGTAGAGAGCACATTCCAACTTAGGGTAGAAACATAGGCGTATTTAAAGAAGCCAAAGACTTTAAAATTTGCCCGTTCGCGGTAAAAATATTCTTCTACAATAAGTAAAGGGCAAAAGGCAATAAGCAACAGGAAAGGAAAGCCATGTGCAGGCCAGCCGGCCCAAAGCAAAACGCCTGTAAGGAGTGATAAAAGATATAACCTGGTTTTAGAAAGTGCTTTCACAGTACAAAGTAAATGAAATAGTTGTTTAGAATAATTGTTAAAGGCATATTCCCGTCATTGCGAACGGCGAAGCCCTCACGAATTCAAAAGCAGAAAATAATGACATGAGTAACATAAAGCAATCTTACCATCTTGTCTCCTCAACATATCGTTCGTAATTGCAATAACTGCAATTTAGCTTCATATCGTTGCATATAACTGCAAGTTTTCGGAAATCCGTATGGGTTAAATTGTTGATTGTCATTTTGTTTTAAATTTCATTGAAATCTGGTGAAATTGAAGTATTCATTCTTGATTTTTTTTGAATTACGCTCATTTTATTTTACACTTTTTGACACCGGTAGTGGAACTTGTGTCAAATTTTTGGCTTTTTTACTCATTTTATTAAACACTTTTAAACACTCGTTCTTAGAACTTGTGTGCAGTGATTTTGATTTTTTTGGCAATATTTTACCACAAGAGCACAAAAAACAATTTCCTGCAAAGAAGTACACTTTTGCGCTTGCGCGCAATGCAAATTTCAGCAAATACCGGCTTCAACTTTACGAATAGTTCGCTATTTATAAACAACCTGCTTTTGAAGTTTTTGCTATTTTTGTTAGAATAACTGTTACGATGAAGCCGCTAATTTTAATACTGTCCATTTTCTGTACCTTAAGTGCTTTTGGGCAACAACCGGAATACCCCGATAGTGGCTTTACCAATAAGGCTGAGGCAAAAAACGTAAAGATTCATGGCAAAAAAGAAGGAAAGTGGATTGAATATCAGATTGTAAATTCAATAAATAAGAAAGGGAAAGATACTGTAAAATACATGCTAATTGTATATAAGCATGGTGATATTATTGGAATGGTAAGGCAGTATTACAAAAACGGAAAATTAAAGCAAGAAACTCCATTTATTAATGGTAAGAAAGATGGAATAGGCAAAGAATATTACCCTAATGGAATATTAATGAGTGTGGCACATTTTACTAATGATACGGTTGATGGTGTAGAAAAAACTTACAATAAAGATGGAATATTGCAAGAAGAGACACCATTTAAGAATGGTAAAATGAATGGAGCAGATATTTCATATAACCCTGATGGGAAAACAATTGGTTTTGAAATAATATATAAGGATAATAAAGAATTGAAAAGAATACAATTTCATAATGGGTTACCTGATTTTGAAGGCGACAAAAAATAACAAGAAGAATATTCACTCCTTTCATCATTTATCCCAGTAACTAATTTTTTTAGACTTTTGCAGCCGTAATAAAAACTGCTTAAAACCGTTTAAGGAATTAATGAGGAGGCTATTTATCATTCTTGGTTTTTTATTGGGCTTTGTATTTTGTGCCAGGGCACAGTATGCAGATAGTACACTTGTAGATACCTCGTTTCTGCACCAGGTAACTATTGTGCCTTCGGGCTATTTATCTTTAAATGCCGGTACAGGCACACAGGTATCAGGTTTTAACGGGACTGGTTATCAAACAGGTTTATGTGCGGGGCAAGGCACTTATTTCAGCATTAGCCTTAGCAAGCCAATTATTTCACACTTAGGTTTTGCGCTTTTGGTAGGTTATGGCATAAATAAGGCTGATGCCCAGAGTTATTGTCAGAGCTTTGAGCAGCATATAGCTTCAGAATCTATTATCAATCCCGGTAGTGGTAATTTTAGCGAATTAGCATTTATGGCAGGGCCTTTTCTTACACTTCCTGTACATAGGCTTTCGCTTGATTGCCGTCTTTTATTTGGTACTATGGACTGGAGTCCTCCCTCAATTTCATATATTGCAGTAGATAATAAGGGAAATGAAACTCCTGAGCAGGCACAGGGTAAGGATCTGCAGAGTTATGTATTTGGTATTGGGGCAGGAGCAAGGCTCAGGATTTTCAGGGAATGGACTTTGATAGCGAACGCAGATTATATACATAGCTTTAGTTCCTCTACCAATCCTTCCCTTGGTTTTGGAACCCTTACTGCTGGGATAGCCTACGAATATTAAAGGCATTATGGCTGATTGTTAGCCTTTTGTGTATTAAATTGCATAAAATAGGTTGCTTTTTCAAAAAAGACTATATTTACATCGCCTTTTTAATAATTAAACACTATTCCTATGGCAAAAAATGTAATGGAAGATGCATCCTTAGTGAACCAGATAAAAGCCGGTACACATATTGAAGGTGAGGTTAAATCGAGCGGCGATATGCGCATTGATGGAACCATGAAGGGAAAGATACAGACACAAGGAAAGCTGGTTGTTGGCCCTACGGGCAAAATAGACGGCGAGATATCCTGTCAGAATGCGGAGATACATGGAGTTATAAATGGCAAGATCACGGTAACGGAACTGCTTTCTTTAAAGGCAAGTTCAAAGTTACTGGGCGATGTAGTTATAGGTAAATTGTCCATTGAACCTGGTGCCCAGTTTAGCGGTTCCTGCGTAATGGGGAATGCAGTTAAAGGTTTATACAACGGAAATGGACAAGACACCACAAAAGAAAGAACAGAACGGAAAACCCAAACAGTCGTATAATAGCCTTGCCCGTTATTCGGGTATGGCTTTTCAAATTGGCGGTGCAGTAGTCCTTGGGGATTAATTGGCAATTGGCTGGATAAACAATTCGAAGTTCCTAAGCATTTATTTATGACCCTTTTCCTGATATTGGGTATTTTTTTAGGATTATACTCTGTAGTGAGAGGCCTGCTTAAAAAATGAAACAAAAATCCTTTCCCATATTCTTGTTGCAACTTTTTGGCTTATCCGCTATTCTTTTCGGAGTTTTCTCTTTGTTGTTCTCAAAGGTAATTCCTGTTACAGGTGTTCCGCTCGGCCTTATGTTTTTAATGCTTTTTGTAATTACTGCTTTTTCGCATTTAATATTAATGCAGGCTGGTAAAAAGAACCCTCGCACATTTACCTATTCTTTTATGTTCACCAGTTTAACGCGATTGGTAATTTATGGTGCATTTATTGTTATTTATGGCCGTGGCCATGCCGATATTGTAAAGCCATTTGTACTCACTTTTTTTGTGCTCTACATCATTTACACTGTATTTGAAATACGTTCTGTTTTAGGTTTTCTGAAAGGGAAGTAAACTTCTCAATCCTGCTCACAATAAGTCATTCCGATTTCTTGTGAAATTCTCTCAAAAGTTATTCACAAACTAAAACGTTTGATATATAAATATCATATATTTGCGGCGGATTTGAGAAAATAACAGAACAATATTGGCTGAATGACTACTGGAATCAAGGGTTTTACGCACATCAGAAAGCTTATCGCGATATTTTCATTTTTACTGATTTTACCTGCGTTTTCGTATGCGGGCGATACAATATCCCAGTCTACCGAAAGGACCACTGAAAAAACTACCGAAGGCGGTAAAGAGAAATTCAACGCCGGTGAAATGATCCTTGAGCACGTTAGCGATTCACATAGCTGGCACATTGCTGGCGATCATGCAATTCCACTGCCTGTTATTCTCTATTCTAAAGACAGGGGATTAATGATCTTCTCTTCTTCTAAACTTAAGAACGGAGCGGTATATAAGGGTTTAGAAAAAGACCCGAACTCACAAAATGGTTTTAAGGAAAAAGGTATTCATATAGTAGTTGCAAATGCAGATGGTTCGGTAAATGAAGAAGAAACAGCCAAGTTGTGGGACTTATCAATAACAAAGAACGCCGCCACCATACTTATAACAGGTTTATTACTCATCATTACCTTTATATCGGTTGCTAATGGCTATAAGGCTCGTGGTACAGGAGCGCCTAAGGGTATTCAATCTTTATTTGAACCTGTAGTTGTTTTTATCCGCGACGACCTGGCCATTCCTTCTATCGGGCATAAGCATTACGCAAAGTTCATGCCATATCTTCTAACCTTATTCTTCTTTGTATTGTTCCTGAACATATTGGGGCTTATTCCAATATTCCCCGGAGGAGCAAACGTTACAGGTAACATTGGTATAACCATGACATTGGCTTGTTTTACATTCATATTAATGATGCCGTATTCAGGCAAATCATATTGGTCGCACACATTATGGATGCCGGGCGTACCACCATTGGTTAAAATACTAATACTTGGCCCTATTGAAACATTGGGTATCATATTAAAGCCATTCACATTATTGATACGGATATTCGCCAACATACTGGCAGGCCACATTGTGGCGCTTTCATTTTTCAGTTTAATATTCATCTTCGGTGCAATGAGTGCAGTTGCAGGTTACGGAGTATCGGTGGTATCGGTAATATTTACCATTATCATGTTACTGCTCGATACCCTGGTAGCGTTAATACAAGCGTATGTATTTACCTTGTTGTCTGCAATGTATTTTGGAATGGCAACCGCAGAAGACGAACATCACTAAGAATGATAAATATTGAACAAGGAATAATGAATATCGAAGTGAAAAATAGTAATGAGTTAGGTTCTGAAATTCAGAATTCAAAATTTACTATTCAGTGTTCAGTATTCGATATTTAACTATGGATTCTTTAACCTTTAAATAAAAACAATTATGTTATCATCAGTTTTATTAGACGTAGCCCAATCAGGATCCAATATTGGTATTGGTTATGGTTTAGCTGCTATGGGTGCTGGTTTAGCTGCTCTTGGTGCCGGTATGGGCATTGGCCAAATTGGCCGCGGCGGACTTGAATCTATGGCTCGCCAGCCTGAAATTGCTGCAGATCTGCGTACTAACATGATCCTTGCTATCGCTTTCATTGAGGGTACTTCCTTCTTTGGCATGGTAATCGGGTTGTTAGTGTTGCTTATCCGCTAAGGCTTTCAAATTGATCCTGCGGGTATCAACGCTTGGTTGACCCGCGGGATTTATTAAAAAAAAAGACTAAGTTTGAGGTTAAGGAATCAGGTTAAGATTGAGATTAAGAAAAACAAACGAATAAAAAATAGAGTATGGATATTATCTCCCCCGCATTCGGACTGATATTTTGGATGACCATTACCTTCCTGGTGGTTTTCTTTACATTAAAGAAGTTTGCATGGAAGCCAATACTTGGTGCATTAAAGGACAGAGAAGACACCATCCAGAATGCGCTTGATTCTGCTGAAAAAGCAAAACAGGAAATGCTTCAATTACAGGCCAGCAATGAAAAGATATTAATGGAAGCACGCGCTGAACGTGATAATCTTCTTAAAGAAGCAAGAGAAATAAAGGATAGTATCATTAGCGAAGCAAAAGTAAAAGCGCAAAAGGAAGGTTCAAAAATCATGCAGGAAGCCCGTGAAGCTATACAAGGCGAAAAAGCTGCTGCACTTGCTGAACTTAAGAGCCAGGTGGCAAGCCTTTCTATAGAAATTGCAGAAAGAATTATTAAGTCTGAATTATCATCTGACGATAAGCAGAAGGCATTGGTAAATAACATGCTTAAAGAGGTTGTTCTTAACTAATAAAACTGAATTATGTCAAATACTGCAGTTGCAATACGATACGCTAAATCACTTATCCAGATAGCCAATGAAAAAGGCCAACTGGAAGCAGTGTATGCCGATATGCGCATTGTAAAGGCTGGTTGCCATAACCTTAGAGACCTTCACCGATTGCTGGTTAGCCCGGTGGTAAAGACAGAAAAGAAGATACAGGTACTTAAAGCTATTTTTGCGGGACAGGTAAACAATATTACAGAGCAGTTTATTGTATTGCTCACTAAAAAAAGAAGAGAATCCTACCTGGAGGATATTGCCGGAGAATTCATTAACCAGTATAAAGAGCAGAAACATATTGTAACTGCTATTGTTACTACAGCCATTTCGCTTGATGATACTGCGCGGAAAAGTATTACTGAAGTATTGAAGAAATGGTATAAATCGGAAATAGAACTGGTAGAAAAGGTTGATCCTAAAATAATTGGCGGTTTTATTATTACCGTTGGCAGCAAACAACTCGATATGAGTGTTCACCACCAACTGGCAGAATTACGTAAAGACTTTAACAAATCATATATTCTTAATTAATACAAATAGGTCATGGCAGAAATTAAACCGGCAGAAGTATCTGCAATACTGAGAGAGCAACTTTCGGGTTTTAAAACCGAAGCACAGCTTGAGGAGATTGGTACCGTGTTACAAATTGGTGACGGTATTGCGCGTGTATATGGTTTATTGGGAGTACAGGCAGGTGAACTTGTAGAATTTGAAACAGGATTGAAGGGTATTGCCCTTAACCTGGAGGAAGATAACGTAGGTCTTGTATTATTAGGCCCTTCGGGAGACCTGAAAGAAGGCGCTACTGTAAAGCGTTTAGGCCGTATTGCCTCTATTAAAGCAGGCGAAGGCTTATTAGGAAGGGTGCTTGATGCATTAGGAAATCCTATTGACGGAAAAGGACCTATCACTGGCGAAACATACGATATGCCAATGGAACGTAAAGCTCCAGGCGTTATTTACCGTCAGCCGGTAACCGAACCATTACAAACCGGTATCAAGGCTATCGATGCTATGATCCCGATCGGACGTGGCCAACGTGAGCTTATCATTGGTGATCGTCAGACAGGTAAAACTGCTATTGCTATTGATGCTATTATCAATCAGAAAGAATTTTACGAAAGGGGAGAACCTGTTTATTGTATCTACGTTGCTGTAGGGCAAAAGGCATCTACTGTTGCAAACGTAGTGCGTACACTCGAAGAGAACGGCGCTATGGCGTACACCATTATAGTAGCTGCCAGCGCTGCCGATCCTTCTCCTATGCAATATTTTGCCCCGCTTTCTGGCGCGGCAATGGGTGAGTTTTTCCGCGATACCGGTAAGGCTGCACTTATTATTTACGATGATCTTTCTAAACAGGCTGTTGCATACCGTGAGGTATCATTGTTACTTCGCCGTCCTCCGGGCCGTGAAGCATATCCTGGAGATATATTCTATTTGCACTCTCGTTTATTAGAGCGTGCTGCTAAGATCAATACTGACCAGACTGTAGCAAGCCAGATGAATGACTTACCTCCTTCACTTAAGAACATTGTGAAAGGTGGTGG
>Ga0193728_1001709_pt1 | contig 11310 bp, 8 predicted proteins | sample U1c1metaG_FD_143037 | JGI IMG/M metagenome (GOLD analysis project Ga0193728, IMG submission 143037) | Soil microbial communities from a riparian zone of the East river system, Colorado, United States - U1c1 | ecosystem: Environmental > Terrestrial > Soil > Riparian zone | place: USA: East River...
GGCGCACGCGCTGGTCGATGGCACGCCGGTGGAAACCAACCCCGCGGTGCTGCAGGCAAAGGATGCGTTTCGCGACGCGTGGATCGCCGCGCAGCGCAATGCCGTCGTTGCACCCGTGTCCGGCTACGTAGCCGAGCGCAGCGTGCAGCTGGGGCAGCACATTCAGGCGGGCGAAGCGCTGATGACGGTGATTCCGCTGCATTCGCTGTGGGTGGACGCGAATTTCAAGGAGGTGCAGCTGCGAAACTTGAGGATCGGCCAGAATGTCGAGGTGCGCAGCGACCTATACGGGGGCACTTTTATTTTTCACGGCCGCGTACAGGGTATGTCCGCCGGAACCGGGGCGGCATTTTCATTGCTGCCGCCGCAAAACGCCTCGGGCAATTGGATCAAAGTGGTGCAACGCGTGCCGGTGCGCGTTCGGATCGATGACAACGATCTGATCAAATCGCCCCTGCGCGTCGGCCTCTCCGCCACCGTCACCGTGGACACAACATCCCGCGACGGACCGGTCCTGGCGCCCGAGGCAAACGATGAGCCGGTGGGCGATACACAGGTCTACACGCAGGACTTGGACAAGGCCAATGCCGAGGCCGATGCGGTCGTGCGCCGAAACCTCGGCGTCGATCACTAGACGGGCTCGTGGGTAGGATCGTCAATGGCTGAATCCGCGCAGCCGGCCATCGCAGGCGAATACCCGCCCTTGCACGGCGGCAAGCTGTTTTTTCTGACTGTCGCCATTGCGACCGCCTCGTTCATGGAGATTCTTGACATGACCATCGTCAATGTCTCCGTGCCTTCGATTTCCGGGAGCCTGGGCGTCACCACATCGGAAGGCACCTGGGCGGTCAGCTCCTACATGCTCGCGGCCGCCGTCATGCAGCCCCTCTCAGGATGGATCGCGCGACGCTTCGGCGAGGTGAGAACCTTCGTCACCTCCATATTGCTGTTCATGATTCTTTCAGCCATCTGCGGCCTCGCGACCAGTCTTCCCATGCTGGTCGGCGCACGCCTCATCCAAGGGTTGGTCTCAGGCCCTATGATGTCCGTTGCGCAGGCGATATTGTTGCGCAACTATCCGATTGAGCGGCGCGGCATGGCGCTGGGATTGTGGTCCATGGTAATCATGATTGCTCCGATTTTCGGTCCCATCATCGGCGGATGGATTACCGACAATTTTTCCTGGCCGTGGCTGTTTTATATCAACCTGCCGGTCGGCGCGTTCTCTGCGGCGGCAAGCTGGTCGATTCTACGGCACCGCGAATCGAAGACCACCAAATTGCCGATCGACGCCGTGGGTCTGGTGCTTCTCATCATCGGCGTGGGCAGCCTGCAATTCATGCTGGACAACGGCAATGAGAAAGACTGGTTCAATTCCCCCATTATTCTCGCCGCCGCCGTCACGTCGATCGTCGCAATCTCATTCTTCATTCCCTGGGAGCTCACCGACAAGCATCCGGTCGTGGATTTGCGCCTGTTTGGCCGGCGTAATTTTCGCGTCGGCACCTTGACGGTGGGGATGGCGTTTTTTGCATTTTCCGGCGTCAACATCATATTTCCGCTGTGGCTGCAAACCACGGTGGGCTACACGGCCACTTGGGCGGGATTCGCGGTTGCTCCGGTTGGATTGCTGGGGCTCATCGTGGCCCCCATCGTGGGTCGCAATATGATGCGCATCAATTTGCGCTTCGCGGCCAGCTTCGCATTTTGCGTTTTCGGTTTTTCCGTCTTTTGGACCGCGACGTTGAATGAGAGCGCCAGCTTCATTCAATTCGCCACGCCGCGGTTCCTGCAAGGATTGGGCATGGCGTTTTTCTTCCTGCCATTGAATCAAATCCTCATGTCCGGCGTCGCCCCGAACGAGTTGGCTTCGGCTTCGGGGGTCAGCAATTTTGTGCGCACCATGTCCGGCAGTTTTGCAACCGCCATCACGGTATGGATATGGAATCGGCGCAGCGATTACCATCACGCCGTCCTGACCGAACACATCAACAACTCCTCCCAGGCGTGGGCTCAGTACCAAGCGCAGCTCAGCGCTCACGGAATCAGCGGCGTCGGCGCTTCTCAATACGTAAATCAAGTCATATCCAGCCAGGCTTCGACCTTGGGCGTCAATGACGTGTTCAACATGTTGGGGCTGTTATATCTAATATTGATACCTTTCGTTTGGTTCGCGAAACCTCCTTTCGGTGCGCGGGCGGCACCCGCAACGCACTGATCCAATGGCAGATACCGTGTAGCATTGATCCTGTGACTTCACCGTACATTGTCGCCGTCGGCGGAACGCTGCGTCCCAATTCTTCGACCGAGTGGGCCATGCGCCATGTGCTGGCAAGCGCGCAGCGCGCCGGGGCGCGCACCAAGTTGATCAGCGGTCCGCTGCTGCAGTTGCCCCTGTACCAGCCGGAAAATCTCGAGAGGGGCGACGGCGCGCGTTTTTTGGTGGCCGAGCTTGCGCGGGCCGACGGCATTATTATCGGCTCGCCGGGATACCACGGCAGCATCTCAGGATTGGTCAAGAATGCGCTGGACTACGCGGAAGATCTACGCACCGATGCGCGGCCCTATTTCAGCGGACGCGCCGTCGGCTGTATCGCCACGGCGGGAGGATGGCCGGGTGCCGTCAACACCTTGGGCGCGCTGCGCGACATCGTGCATGCGTTGCGCGGCTGGCCCACCCCCTTGGGCGCCGCCATCAACTCCGCAGAGACCGTATTCGACGAAGAGGGGATTTGTCTGGTGCCGAGAGTCGGCCAAATTCTCGAACTCATGGCCGAAGAAGTCATGAGCTTCGCCCGCCGGGCGCATCCTCAATGACCAGTGCTTGTCGAACTTTGAGCGTCAATTGATCGATGGTGAATGGCTTCTGCAAAATGCCGACTTCTCGATCGAGCATACCGTCGCTCAGCACGGCATTTCGAGCATAGCCCGTGGTATACAGCACTTTGACGGACGGCCGCAGAGCCCTGATGTGTTCCGCCAACGCAGGGCCATTCATGCCCGGCATCACGACGTCGGTGACGAGCAGGTGCAAATGCGGGATGGAGTTGAGCTCATCGAGCGCCTGTTGCGGTCCGGAAGCTGAAATCACGTTATAGCCAAGATCGCGCAGGGCTTCGACCGTCATTGTGCGCACGCGGTCCTCGTCCTCGACGACCAGGATCACTTCTTTATTGCCAGGCGCAATCGGAGAAATCTTGGCCGAAGGAGCCGCTTCGCCCGGGTCGGATCCCACGTATCGAGGCAGATGGATGCTGACCGTCGTGCCCGTTCCAGGCTGCGAATCGATGCTGATGCGACCGCCCGATTGACTGACGAAACCATATACCTGGGAGAGGCCGAGTCCGGTACCCTGGCCGGGCGCCTTGGTTGTATAGAAAGGATCAAAGGCGCGCGCAAGGACTTCCGGGGACATTCCACAGCCCGTGTCGTGAACAACAATCGCAACGTGGTCGCCTGCATCCCCGTCGAGATTCACATTCGCCGTCCGCAGCGTGAGATTTCCCCCATCCGGCATCGCATCGCGGCTGTTGACGCACAGATTGATCAGCGTGCTTTCCAATTGCGGCGCGTCCGCGAATATTCTCCATATGTCATCGGCGAGCACGGTCTCCAAGTGGATGTTCTCGCCAAGCGAACGGCGCAGCAGCTCCGAGGTCTCGCGCACGAGTTTATTTGCATCGAGCGGCCGCGGATCGAGCGGCTGCTGCCGGGAAAACGCCAGCAGCCGCGAGGTCAGTTGCGCCCCGCGCTGCGCACCGTCCAAGGCGTTTGCAATGAAGCGCTCGGATTTGGCCGGATCAACATGCAATTGCCGCTTGGCAATATCCAATGAGCCGACGATAACCGCCAGCATGTTGTTGAAATCGTGCGCAATTCCGCCGGTCAATTGGCCGACGGCCTCCATTTTCTGCATTTGCAGAATTCGGGCCTCTGCAGCCGCCAGCGAAGCAGCCTCGTCGCGCAAGCGTTGATTGGCGTCCTCGAGCGCGACAGTGCGCTCGTGAACCCGGGATTCCAATTCCTCGTTCAATCGTTTCCGCTTATTTTCGCTTTCGGCGAAATCACGAAACGCCGCATGCATGGAGGCGACCAGGAAGAGCACAATGACGACTGCAAACCCGTAGAGTGCATAACCCGCCCAAGTCGATGTAACCGCGACTCGAACCGGCACGAAGGCATCGCCGATAAAAAAGTAGCGGGCGGCGAAGCCGCCGAAAACGGCGGCTACGGCGCCGGCCCGCCATCCGCAAATGAAGCTGGTTATGAGGATGGCCGGGAAGAAAACGAGAAAGGGAAAGCCCGCCAGCTGGCGAGCCAGGATAAACCGCGCGAGCAGTGCCAGGGCAATGGTTGCAAGTCCGAAGACGTAGCTCGTCGTGCGATTTTCACGCAGCGACGCGGTACGTTCGTAGAATGCCCGGGCGCTGTTGATCAACACAGTGGACTTGAAGGGCGTAACGTCATTCTTGATCATACAAACAGGGCGCACGAGTTGCCAGTGCCGGCGAACGGCGTAGGAAAAACGGAAAGCGGACCTGCGATGTGCGTGGAAAACAAAAACGTTATGTAAATTTAACAAGTTATCCATGCGGCACTTCGACCATGAACTGCGTCGCAAATCGCGCAGTGAAGTGAGCTGTCCTACACATCGTCAGCGTTCGTCCATGGTTTCGGCTGAGATGACCTGCTAAAAGCCATTCGCTATGACGCTGAAAACGGCACTGGAGACTGACAAGCCAATCGGCAGCGCGGCTGAAGCTGCGCAGATGGCCATTGAGGCCGGGCTGGTTTACGTGTCCGATACCGAACCCGGCATACGGCGCTTGCGCGCCGGTCGGGGTTTTCGCTACTTGACGCCCGAGAATCGCCGCCTCGCGGCCGAGAAGGTTCTGAAGCGCATTGCGCGCCTTGCGATTCCCCCGGCATATCGCGACGTGTGGATCACGATGAAACCGCGGGGCCATTTGCAGGCAACCGGCCGGGATGCACGCGGACGCAAGCAATACCGCTATCACACAGAGTGGCGCGAACTGCGCGACAGCGCGAAGTTCGAAAGAATGGTTTCCTTTGGAGAACAACTATCCAAGCTGCGGCGCGTTCTCAAGCGGGACTTGGGGTTGCCGGGGCTGCCGCGCGAGAAGGTGCTGGCCGTCGTGGTCAGTTTGCTCGATGCCACTCGCGTTCGCGTCGGCAATTCGGAGTATGCGCGCGACAACAAGAGCTTTGGCCTCACGACGCTTCGCAACCGTCACGTCAGCTTCATACGCGACGGCCGTGCCGTCTTGAATTTCCGCGGCAAGGGCGGCGTGCAGCATGAAATTCTCATCGATGACAAACGCATAGCCAGAATCGTGCGCCGCTGCCAGGAAATACCGGGTCAGCACCTGTTCCAATATATCAATGACGATGGACAGCGCTGTCCCATCGATTCGGGGCAGGTAAACGACTATCTGCGTGAAGCGATGGGGAATGACTTTACCGCCAAGGACTTTCGGACTTGGGGCGCGACTTTGCACGCAATCACTCTGCTCGCACGGACGCCGTTGCCGGAAGTCCCGAGCGAGCATGCCTTCAAAAAGAAGATTGCGGACGTGGTAAAGGAAGTGGCGGCTGAGCTGCGCAACACACCTGCAGTCTGCCGTAAGTCGTATATCAACCCGGCCATCTTCGACAGTTGGCGCTCGGGGAGCATTCACGAAGTAATCGATGGCAAGCTCAGTGCGGCTTCTGCCCGCAAGGCCGAAACCTTGGTACTCGCATTTCTGCGCCACGAAGGCAGAGGGGGAGGGGCACGGCGGCGTCCGGCTATCCTACAAAAGCTTCCAAACCTGGATGACAGACCGGCGTGACGACAGAACGTTATATGCTACTCATGCTCAATCACTTGTCCGCCCGGGGTAATCTGTTCTTATTCGTCCGCAGACATGAGCATCTTGAATACTATTTCAACTTGGGCGATTCCCGCTTTGCGGCCAATGAAGACGGTATTTCTTCTCAGGGTTCCCCCCAGCGTAACAACGTGATCGAGATCCATCCGCTGGCACAAGCACGGCGCCGGCAGCGCTAGGCTGGCCTTGAAATCATGAGTGTCGCAGCGATTCTCAAGTATTCGGCGAACGTTTTCGTCGGTGCGGTCCTGATCAAATTGGTCGCAGGCGACATGGCGTCGGAAGTTCGCCGAGATATGGGAACCCTGCAAAGCCGGACACATTCCGTGGTCCGGCGCCGGCCGTACCGCATCGCGGGTGCGGTGACGGCAATGGGTGTTGTTGCAGGAATGCTCCTCGCCCAGCATCGACACCACCGCGCATAACCCGTCCCTAGGACGATTCCTACGTGTAGCGGCTATAATGGCGTGTTCCCGTGCCATCCATGTCGTGCATCGCGATCTATGAAGAGAGACGAAATCAAGGAAGCGCTCAAGAAACAAGCGCTTGATTATCACGAATTCCCTACTCCGGGGAAATTGTCGGTTACCGCAACCAAACAATTGCTGAATCAAAGCGATTTGGCCCTGGCGTATTCGCCCGGGGTTGCCTCCGCCTGTGAAGCCATTGTCGAAGACCCACTGAATGTTTTCCGTTTCACCGCCAGAGGCAATCTGGTGGGCGTCATCAGCAATGGCACCGCGGTGCTGGGCCTGGGCGCCATCGGCCCGCTGGCAGCCAAGCCCGTGATGGAAGGCAAGGCGGTATTGTTCAAGAAATTTGCGGGAATTGATGTGTTCGACATCGAAATCGAACAGCGGGATCCGCAGAAATTGATCGAGGTGATTGCCGCCCTGGAGCCCACCTTTGGCGCCATCAATCTGGAGGACATCAAGGCTCCGGAATGCTTCATCGTCGAGCGCGAACTGCGGCGGCGCATGAAAATTCCGGTGTTCCATGATGATCAGCATGGAACCGCGATCATTGTCGGCGCGGCGTGCCTCAACGGCCTGCAGGTGGTGGCAAAGAATATTGCCGAGGTGAAAATGGTCGTCAGCGGCGCCGGCGCGGCGGCACTCGCTTGCGTGGATCTATTGCTGGATTTGGGCCTCACGCGCGAAAACGTCTGGGTGACTGACCTCGCGGGCGTTGTCTACGAGGGCCGGCGCGAGCTGATGGATCCGGAGAAGGCGCGCTTTGCGCAAGCCACCAGCGCCCGCACGTTGATTGAAGTCATCGGCGGCGCGGATATTTTCCTGGGCTTGAGCGCCGGCGGCGTGCTGACCCAGGAAATGGTCAAGATGATGGCGGCCAGGCCCCTCATTTTGGCGCTCGCGAATCCGACGCCGGAAATCCTGCCGGAAGACGCCAGGGCGGTGCGCGACGACGCGGTGATTGCCACAGGCCGCAGCGACTACCCCAACCAGGTCAACAACGTGCTGTGTTTTCCTTTTATCTTCCGCGGCGCGCTCGATGTGGGGGCAACGACCATTACACGGCAGATGGAAATCGCCACCGTGCATGCAATTGCGGAGCTCGCGCGCCAAGAGCAAAGCGATATCGTCGCAGCCGCCTATGGCGGCATTGAGGATTTGGCCTTTGGCCCGGAATACCTGATCCCGAAGCCATTTGATCCTCGGTTGATCGTCAAGATTGCGCCGGCGGTCGCGAAGGCCGCCATGGAATCAGGCGTGGCGACCCGCCCCATCCTGGACATGGAAGCCTACGGACAGCGGCTGCTGCAATTTGTCTACCACAGCGGCACGTTGATGCAGCCGATCTTCGTGGCGGCTCGCAAGGTGGCGCCGCAACACAGCCGCATTGTGTACGCCGAGGGTGAGGATGAGCGGGTGCTTCGCGCCGTTCAGATCGTGGTGGACGAAAAGCTGGCGACGCCGATATTGGTCGGGCGCCCGGCGGTCATTGAGCGCGGGCTGAAGCGCTATGGTCTGCGGCTGCGCATCGGCGAGAATCTAAGCGTGGTCAATCCGGAGCAGGATGAGCGCTTTCGGGAGTATTGGCGGGCGTATCACGCGCTGACCGAGCGCGACGGCGTGACGGCGCAATACGCCCGATTGGAAATGCGCCGGCGCACCACTTTGATAGGCGCCATGCTGTTGAAAAAAGGCGAAGCCGACGGAATGATTTGCGGAACCATCAGCACCACCGCGAGGCACCTGCATTACATCGATCAAGTGATCGGACACCGTGCGGGAGCCACCGTGTACGGTACGATGATCGGACTGATACTCCCCGGTCGCCAAGTATTCATCGTCGATACGCACGTCAATCTCGACCCGACAGCCGAACAACTCGCCGAATTGACGCAACTCGCGGCAGACCAGTTATCCGCATTCGGTCTGGTGCCCAAGGTCGCGTTACTCTCGCATTCCAATTTCGGATCCAGCAACGCCCCCTCGGCGCTGAAGATGCGCGCCACCTTAGGCTTGCTGAGAGCGCGCATGCCGGATCTCGAGGTGGATGGGGAGATGCACGGGGACTGCGCGCTCGATGCCGCTGCGCGTCACGCCATTCTGGCGACGAGCACGCTGTTTGGCACCGCGAATTTACTGGTGTGCCCCAACCTTGACAGCGCCAGCATTGCATACAACTTGCTGAAGTCGGCTGCCGGCCATAACGTGGCTGTCGGTCCGATCCTGCTGGGTTGCGCGGCGTCGGTTCATATCCTTACCCCCGCGGCGACGGTGCGCCGGCTGGTGAACATGACCGCCGTCACCGTCGTGGAAGCCAATAAGGCCCTCAGCGTCAGCAGAAAGTACTAATGCGCTGCGATTGAACCGCTCACGATTCTCATCTCCAAGAATTTCAGCCTGCGTGAGTTGAACTATCGCACCGACTGCGTTCCCCACGAGGTCAACAGCGATGACTTTTCGATCAAGGCGCAGGCTCTGAAGGAGCTGCCGGCGTCCCTGCCTGCGGCCGCGAAGGGCTACTGATAGGCGCGATTCTTCCAGTTCGCGCCTTTTCCCCGCCAATAATTTAGCGCGGAGGCCGCAGTCGCTGCCATGTAGAACAGCGCGATCAACGGCAACGCAAGCGCCCATGCCTTGCTGCGCCCGTATCGCGCCAAGGTGGGTACATAGCTGAATGCGGCGAGGGAGCATGCGGCCAATCCACAGGCGCGATGCCAACCGTTGCCGAAGGCGAGCTCCAACGGCGGCACGAGCCAGACCACGGTCAACCCGGCGATCGTGACTCCCAGAAGCCACGCCGAATAACGCAGCTGAGTGAACGCCGTCCGCGAAATCATGCGCCACAGGTCGACGAAAGCCGGATAGCGCCTTACGGATGTCGCGAGGCCCGAATGGCCGAGAAAAATAGCTCCACCTCTCTTTACCGCCCTTGCCAGTGCGACATCATCGATGAGCGAGTCCTTGATCGACTCCACTCCACCGATCCGTTCAAGCGCTTCGCGGCGGATCAACACGGTACCGCCGGCGGCCGCGGCCACCGCCGATCGCGGGTCATTCACTCGGGCAAATGGATAGAGCATTTGGAAAAAATAGACGAACGCCGGCACCAGCGCGCGCTCTGCGAAACTGGTGCAGTTCAGACGCACCATTTCGCTGACGAGGTCGAGACGAGCCTCCAACAACCGCGCCAACAAGGATGATAGATGCGCTCGCTCGTGCACGATATCGGCGTCCGTAAACAACAACACGGGTGCGCGGCTCGCCGCGACCCCCTCATTTAGCGCCCACAGCTTCCCTGACCAACCGGACGGCTTGGTGCGCAAACGGATTACCTGCAGGTTGGGTGCCGCACCGGCCAATGCGGCGGTTTCGTCGGTTGAGTTGTCGTCGACCAAAATCACGCGGAATTGACCCGCATAGTCTTGGGCAAGTAACGAGGCTACGACCGCGCCAATGCTCTCGCCCTCATCGCGAGCGGGAACGATGATGTCGATGTCCGGAAACTCCGCGGGGGCCGCGGGCAGCAATTGCGGGCGGGACCGCCAGAATCCGCCGTGACCGAAGAACAAGTAGACCCAAACACCCAGTGACAGGAGCGCGATCACGCAGCGGGCCGGTCTAGATCGGGTTTTCCAACGATTTTGCCAGGGGGGTGAACGGCTTCGGCCCCGATACGGTCATGTACCAACAGTCCTCCAGTCGAATGCCGAACTCACCCGGGACATAGATTCCGGGCTCATCCGAAAAGCACATTCCCGCTTGCAGCGGCGTTGCATCGCCGTGCACCAGGTACGGAGGTTCGTGCACGTCCAAACCGATGCCGTGGCCCGTGCGGTGTGAGAGCCCGGGCAACCGATAACCGGGACCCCACCCTTCAGTTTCATAGTACTTGCGAACGGCATCATCGATGCTGCCCACCGGTGCATCCATCTTCGCCGTTTCCAAGGCGATTTCCTGGCCGCGCTTTACGGTATTCCACACCTTGCGTTGTCGGGGACTTGCCGCGCCGAACACCCAGGTGCGCGAGATGTCGGATTGGTAGCCATGCAGCGCACAACCGCAATCCATGAGAATCACCGACCCTTCGCGGACCTTTTGCGGCTTGACCGAGCCATGAGGAAAAGCCGACGCCTCATTCAGCAGAACCATGGAAAATTCAGGCGCACCGCCGAGAGCAAGTGTCGTCCGGTCCATCAGAGACGAGATATCCGCTGCGCTCATGCCTCGAGCGATTTGCGCGTGGACGCGGCGGAGTGCTTCGATGGTCACATCGTTGGCCAATTGCAGCAGTGCCAGTTCCGCGGGAGACTTGATGAGCCTGCATGCTCGAACCAGAGGATCGGCAGGGATGATCTCGTACACGTCCGATGCTTGACGGATCCCGGACACAATGAAGAAACGCATCGTCGATTCAGCGGCGAGCTGCCCGGAATCGATGCCTCGGTCTTTCAGGCCTTGAACAATCTTGGCGAACGGGCTTTCGTGTTCATCCCACGGCCTCACCTCGCCGCCGATCTGCAGCGTCTCGCGCACCGATGGCTCCTCGAAGGCCGGGGTTACGACGAGGACCTGGCCGCTCGCCGGGATGATCGCAAGCGTCGTTCGCTCGGAGCGATGCCAGCGGATCCCCGTGAAGTAATCCAGGCTGGAACCGGGCTCCACCAGCAGGGCGGCGATCTTCCGTTGCGCCATCAGTGTCTGCACTCTGGCGATACGCTCACGCCGCTCCTCGACGGTAATCGGCTTGGCCCCGCCGGTCATGGACTTGAGGTGTTGCGGCGAACTTTCCGCGTAAGTCGTGCTTGCGGCCAATGAAGCGGCGGCAGCGCTTTGTAGAAAAGCTCGTCGAGACAGCATGGTCATCCCTTTATGATGCGGCGATGCGCCTATGTTACTGCAATTCGAGCCAACGGACCGTACGGGCGCGGACGCCGCTATGAGGCGGG
>Ga0193728_1001711_pt1 | contig 11305 bp, 9 predicted proteins | sample U1c1metaG_FD_143037 | JGI IMG/M metagenome (GOLD analysis project Ga0193728, IMG submission 143037) | Soil microbial communities from a riparian zone of the East river system, Colorado, United States - U1c1 | ecosystem: Environmental > Terrestrial > Soil > Riparian zone | place: USA: East River...
GTACGTCCTGACCTCGAAATCGCTCACGCCGGGGATTCACGAACTGGCACGCTCGCAAGAAAACCTCGATGCTCGGGTCGTCATCGTCTTTCTTTGCCTTTTCTTTATCTTTGGCCTCCTTTTTCTCGTGCTCGCGAATCTCTTTCTGCGTCTTTTCGTTTTCTTTCTTTTGTTCTTCTTCACCGAGGGGCTTGCCGTCTTTGCTGATCAGCGTGGAAATCTCGTCGCCGTCCAAATAGAAGAAGGTGTACTCCTTGGCCTCGCGTTTTGTGACTTTTCCGGTTTTGTCGTATTCGGTTTCTTCTTCGGCGCGAGTGCCGGCGTAATTCTCCTTGATTTTGTCGATAGCCTTCTGATTGTCGTCGATTTCCTTGAACAGGGCTTTCAGATCAGGTAACTGTACCTGCGACTTCTTAGGAAAATCGAAGACCCTCTCGCCCACCGTGCTGTTCACGATCGCGCGAGTGACGGCAATGTCATAAACATCGCTTCCGCGGTGCAGTTCGATCTTGAATGGAACCTTTACGCCGTCCTGCGTCCGGTAATCCTCGTAAAGCATCTGCTCATCGATGCCGCCGATCATGGCCGCTTCTTTCACGATAAGGTGCGTCCGTGGATCGAAGAATATATTACGCTTCAAACCTGCAGAGGTGGTCACTTCAACTTGCAGGGTGTCCTTCCCACGCACCTGCGCATGCCCGATAAAAGCGAGTCCCAGCTTGTTCTTTTTCGCGTTGGCCAGCCGCGAATTGTAATACTGGCCTGCAGCTTCCAGTTGAGCGCCTTCGGGCCCCACCAGGGTCGCAAGTTCGCCGGCGTTCTGGTGCCAGGCGGATTTTCCGTTGTAGGCCTCGATCGAAGTTCGATCACCGTCTACGAGTTCGGAGTAGTAGCGATTCTGCTGCTTGGTAATTAGCGTGTACGTCCCGGCCTTCTCGTTTGTTCCGTTCGCGAATGTACCCTCGAGCGTTAAGGTATTAACCTTCGCTAAGGTTTTCGAACCGCCCTCGGCTTTGATGTACTGGTCTACAATCTTGGCGGGGTCCTGCGCATGGGCAGGAATGGTCATGCACGCCGGGATGAGCGCGATAATTGCCCGAAGTAAGTGCGTGCGCATAGGTCTTACTGGTATGAACGCAGGAACGCGCGAAAGGTTTCAGTACCTGGCAGCATCAATTGGTTAGGAGGGCATATTTATGGCGACCGCAACAAACAACGGGATAGTTAACAAACCGAGTAAACACTCTGTCGAACAAACGGTCGAAGCGCTCAGCAATATTCTCACAAGCAAGGGAGTCGCGGTGTTCGCGTTGATCGACCACAGTGGAGAAGCGGAAAAAGTGGGACTGAAAATGCGGCCTACCAAGTTACTGATTTTTGGTAACCCAAAGGCCGGCACCCCATTGATGTTGGCGTCGCCCAGTAGCGCCATCGACCTGCCACTCAAACTTCTGGTCTGGGAAGACGCCCAAGGCAAAGTCTGGGTTTCGTATAACAGCCCCGAATATCTGAGAGAGCGACACGGACTGCCTCAGGAGTTGATGCAGAACATTGCCATCATAGAGGGTCTAGCGACTAAAGCCGGCGAGTGAGTGGCAGGCCGCCGCGTCTTACCTGGAGCTAGGATGGCGGCGTTCGAACGATCGATGTCGACACGCCGACAATTGAACAAAGTGTCGGCTGAGTCAAAATGTCGGCGTGTCGACAATTGAACAAAATGCCGGCTGAACAATGTCGGCGAACTGACAATTGCACTTTTGGCTCGAAGCAGTTTCCGGATGCAAGAGAAATTTCTTGTTCCACGTGAAACAGATTTCGTTCGAACGCGGGTGTCATTCGAATGCGCCGCTCGTTCGAACGGACATTGCAGTTGCACTGTGGCGGTTTGCCCAGCGTAGTTGTACATAGCAGCGATGCTGAATAAGCTAGCTATCGTAATAGCGTCCGTTTGCTTCATCGCCGATGATGGCAAAGTCACATTTGGAGGTTTCGAGTGGATCGGACTTCCACGAAAATCCCGCGGAGGGCACTTCAACTTGCGCTTCCAGTTGGCAAGTCGCCGCTGTTCCAGAAAAGCGGAAATGCCGGGAAGCGTCTTCATACCGCGCGCTCTGTCCATTCGATTTCCAAATGATTTTGAAGCTCATCCGTGCCGGAGTTGCCAGCGAGTCCAGCGCCGGCCAGCGCGGTTGATCCACGACTGCGACGTCTCGCATCTCCACTGTGCAGGCATTACCATCGAGGCTGAACTTCACTCCACCATCGGGAACCGCAACCACCCAGTAAAGTCCTGATGGCGAGATGGGAGGATGAAAGTCATGAATCTGATTGGCAGGGACAGCCTGTCCCTGAAATAGCGTAAGTCAAATGTGTGTGAAAGCCCCCTGTTGTGTTGTTCGACCGGCCCAATACTCGCCCTGCATCACGCCATAATCGGTCGTAGCGCTGCCAAACGCGATTCTATTTCCTTTGTTATCCGTGCCCATCCCGGCGAAGGTGCTGCAGCGGGCCACCCGTCCCTTGAAATGATAAATGTGTGACGGTTCGAGGTTCAGGCCCGCGGGCTGATTGTGACTGCCATTTTTATCGAGCCACGGAATTGGATACGGATCGGTTCCACCATTCGCGGTGGTCGCAGATTGATCGCCGAGAGCATGAATCGCGCCAGGAATTGCGAGCGGCAAAAGCAACGCTCCGCTAGCTTTGAGAATGTCTCTACGATTACATAAGACACACGAAGTTATAGACGGTGTCATCATGACCCTCCGGTGTGGGCGACGCGGGTGCCACGATAGCGCACTGCAAACAACGGCTACAACCTGTTTGTGGTTCGAGACGTGAAAAGGGCCGGGCCCTCATCGATTAGCGAGAACCCGGCCCTTTCTGATTATGTTGCAGTTGCCGGAACTTGCGGTGTGCTCGAAAGTTCCAGTCACGCTCTATTTTTGCGACTTAGAGTCCCCGCCGAGCCTCATCGGCTTCTTCAGCCAAGCGCATGAGCACGGAGACGATTCCGGTGTTTTTGCCGGTCGCAGGGTCGAGGAACAGACCATCCGCGGCAAAGCTGGCGACGGAAGCTACGGCCCCGCCCTGAGCTGTGGACGTCGGGCGGATAATCGATACCGGCCCCAGCTTGGGATCCAGGAATACCGTCGGTTCAGGCATGATCAAGTTGGTCTGAAAGGAATCGGCTACAGTAGCGCCCGTTGCTCCGGTATTCGGATCGACACCGATGTTGAGGTTGGGGAAGGTCAGATTGCCATCCGTGATGTTGGTGGCGTTGCCGGCTTTGTCGTGCCAGGTTTGAAAGTGCATGATTTCGCTACCACCAATGCTCAGCAGTACACGCAAAACTTCCACGTCCGTCACTTTTTGGGCGAGCGCGGGATACAAGCTGCTGCCGCCTTGCTCGATGAACGCGAAGTGGAAGCCCGCGGTATTGGCAATGGCCTGAAGGTGGTTGGAAATGTTACCCATGCTGTCCACACCGAGGTCGGCGTCGCTTACGGGAATAGCGGGATGTTGCCCTTTGGCGAGATCCGGAACGGCATTCTCGAAGGTTCCTCCGAGATCCGGATTCGCGCTGTCGCTGCGGTAACGGGTCCACCATGTGGTGTCGATGGTTAATTGCTTCAAGTTGGTAAGGCGACCGTTCTGCGGAACTCCGGTTACTTGGCTGGGCGGCAGAATGGCAAAACTGCTCAGATCAATCGGCTTTGCCCCCTTGGACACCAGGTAGTTGTTCAGGAATCTGTGGTGGCTGATTTCGTCGTCGGTATTGTCGGCAATATATTGGGGCAAAGCCGATTGTAACACTAGAAGTCCGGTGATGTAATCGGGAGCAAGGCCGGTTTTGAATGGGATATCGATGGGGGACAGACCTTGAGTCGTGGCCCCGCCAAGTTCGGCGTACTGTATCCACAGATCGGCTTCGACCTGTTCGAGGGCGCTTAGGAACGTGAGAATAGCAATATCACCCTTGGTGACACGGCTTTTGCCCTCATCGGCGAACGCGCTGGTGGCGGTGCCCACTAAGCCGGCTCCGATGGCGGCCGCGCCTCCTGCCAAGGCTCCGGTCTTCAGGAGCGACCTCCGATTCACTGAACGGTTCATCAGACACTTTTCCTTTTCCATTTCATCCCTTTCTTTCTGTTGTTTGAGATTTGTGCTGCGGAGGAGCTACGGTAATTGGATCTGAATGGAGAAGTGCCACGGCGCGGTCACACAGTTGTCCAATTTGTGTAATGTCTCTGGTAATCCGGTATGGAGATAGTTTTGCTTTTCAAGCGACGGGCACGGCGAATATCGGCGTTTTGGCATCCAATAAACCCAGATGATTGACCTGCTGGCTGCTTTGAAAACGAAATTTGCATACAGATACGGCAGTGTTCGCTGAGCCAGCAGTAACACTTCCTGCCGCTCAATAATCTGGGAATGTAGAGTTCATCATGAGTTCAACTAGCGGCACGTCGTCAAAGAGGATCGCCATGCAAACAAACCAGGGTTTTCCACTCCACTTCAAGGCCATCGCAATCGCCACACTCTTAGCGTGTTTGCCTATTTTGGCGAGGTGTCAAGACGCCGCGACTGCTCCAGCTCCGGTATCGACGGAGTTGGCCAGCGACATAAAAGCATTGGTAACGTCGGTGAGCCGTCTGCAGTCGCAGGTTGAGACTCTGAATTCGCAAATGAGTGAGTTGCGTAGTGCCCAACAGGAAGCTTTAAGAGAGGCCGAACAACTGCGTGCCGAATTAAATCAAACCAGAGAACAGCTGGCCGCCAAAACTGGCAGTGGTCCTGGGCTTTACGAGGCTAGTCCGAAAACATCGCAGCCGTCGTCTGCATCGGTTCCGTCCTCGTCACCCTCCTCTTCATCTTTGGCGTCGGCAACTTTGCCGCGACAGGTACAGTCAACCGGCGACTCGTCTCAAGGTGATTTGCAACAGCGGATATCCAAGCTGGAAGACGACCAGGAATTGATGAACGACAAAATCGTTGAGCAAAGCCAGACCAAGATAGAAAGCGGCTCAAAATATCGCGTGCGGCTGTCTGGACTCGTACTTCTCAACACCGCAGTCACCCGCGGCTCGGTGGACAATCTTGACTTTTCTCAAATTGCGGTGCCCGCCGAGGCGCCCGGAGTAGCGGGATCTTTTTCCGGTTCACTGCGTCAATCGCAAATTGGAGTTGAAACTTTCGGGCCGGATATTGCCGGTGCACGCACCAGCGCCAATGTGAAATTCGATTTTGCGGGGGGCTTTCCGAACGTACCAAATGGCGCGGCATTCGGAATCGTGCGTCTGCGGACCGGTACAGTGCGCCTGGACTGGGCGAATACCTCTATAGTTGCGGGACAGGATGGTATTTTCTTCGCGCCGCTTACTCCCACAACTCTGTCTTCTCTGGCAATCCCGGCGCTGTCTTATACGGGCAATCTGTGGAGCTGGACTCCTCAGGTACGCATTGAACATCGGTTTGCGCTTTCGGAAAACTCGGGACTTCGAATTCAGGCGGGCATTCTGGATTCACTAACCGGAGATGTTCCGCATCAGAGCTATCGTTACCCAAGTGTCGGAGAAGCATCAGGCCAGCCGGCTTACGCAACGCACATCGGCTACAGCCAGCGCATTTTTGGAAGGGATTTGAATATTGGAATCGGCGGTTATTATGGGCGTCAGAACTGGGCATTCGGCAGAACAGTCGATGGATGGGCCGGCGTCACTGATGTGACTGTACCCCTCGGAGAGTTCCTTGATTTTAGCGCGGAATTTTATCGGGGAAGCGCAGTGGGCGGATTGGGCGGCGGAGTCGGACAAAGTATTCTGCTGTCTGGGCCCGTCTACAATCCAAACACGGCAATTTATGGCCTGGATTCAACTGGCGGCTGGGTGCAGTTGAAGTTCAAACCGAAACCCAATTTCGAAGTAAACTTCGCCTACGGCGAAGACGTACCGTTTGCCAGCGAGCTGAAACGGTTCCCCGCCAGTGCGCTTTATTATGGTTACTCGATTTCCAGGAACCAGAGTCCTTTTGTTAATTTTATTTATCGGATGCGGTCAGATGTGCTCGCCTCCGTCGAATACAAACGTCTGCAGACCAATCCATTGAATAGCAACGCGTACATTGCCAATCAGGTGATCATGAGCTTAGGGTATGCGTTCTAACGTGGGCCGCAAGATGAGTAAGTTTTTCAAGGTGCTCGGCAGTTCGATCCTGTTGGCAGCATATTGGGACGGGTCGCAAATTCGCGCGCAACAAAGAATAGTCTCCGCGAAAGTTACGGTTACGCGGCCCGACTCGAAAGATGCCGCGAAAGACGGCTCGAAAGGCTCGGGAAGCAAAGCGCCGGATATCTCCAACGTGGCGATCTGGCTGGTGCCTCTTGATCCGATGGGCGCGGCTGTGCCGGTCTCGAACAGGTTGCCAAATCCACCGCAACTGGTCCAACGGAACAAGACTTTCGAGCCCCATGTCTTGATTGTGCGACTCGGGACCATGGTTGAATTCCCAAATCAGGATCCCTTCTTTCACAATATTTTCTCGCTCTACGACGGGCGGCGTTTTGATCTGGGGCTATATGAGTCAGGGACCAAGCGTAGCGTCAGGTTCGACCGTCCGGGCGTGAGCTTCTTGTTTTGCAACATCCATGCGGAAATGAGCGCGGTGGTGTTGTCGGTCGATACGCCTTATTTTGCACTGTCGGACCGCAACGGAAACGTGACCATTCACAACGTTCCGGACGGGCGGTATGAAATGCACGTGTGGTTCGAACGTAGCGCGCCGGAACAATTGCAAGAGTTGACGCGGGTGGTAACGATTTCGGAATCAACCCGCAGTCTGGGACTGTTACACCTTACGGAGATCCCCAATTTCACGCTGGCGCACAAAAACAAATACGGACTCGATTACGTTCCGCCTCCTAATCCCGACTACGGCCACCCGTGATTGAAAGGTGTCCGAGCAGGCGAAGTGCCGCCTAGCCTGGTAAGTTGTTCTAAAACTGCGATTTTACAATTTGTTGACAATCTCCCAACACCGCCCTGACAAGGCGTCAGCCGGAATACCTTATTTTTGGTCCTGCCGGGCAGTCTTGATGCGAATGGAATAAATTTAATGCCTTGGCCGTCTAACTGGATGACCAAGCGGTCTTTGCGGGCATTGCTCGGCAAGAAATAGAAACCAAAGCTGGTCTGGAGCGTAGCTGTATAATAACGCTAGCGTTCTACCGCAAACGTAGCCGCGGGACGGGATGTTTGCCGTCCGGTCCAAAAGGAAACCATGGATACGGTACTGGTAGTCGAAGATAGCCGCCCGATGCAACGAACCTTGCAGCGTCTGTTCGAGTCGGACGGATTTGCCGTACAGATTGCCTCGGATGGCGTCGCCGGCCTCGAAAGTTTTCGAAAGCAAAGCCCCAACGTGGTGGTGCTAGATCTGAAACTTCCGTACATGCCCGGTAAAGAGGTTTGCCGGGCGTTCAAGGCGCATGCCGCCTCTGTCCCGGTGATTGTGCTGAGCGCCAACAATGAAGTGGAAGACAAAGTACTTTTGCTCGAACTGGGCGCGGATGATTACGTAACCAAGCCCTTCAGCCCCAAGGAACTACTTGCGCGGGTACGACGCGCGATGCGCCGCAGTGGCCAACTGGCGGAGGCGTCCAGTTCCGGAAGCCAACACGATGTACTTGCCTTTGACGAAGTGTTGGTGGACTTTACCAGCATGGTGGCTACCCGCGGCGCAAAATCGCTTACCTTTACAGCGCAGGAATACAAGCTCCTGAAATACTTCGCAAATTTCCCCTCGCGCGTTATTTCCAGAGAAGAATTGCTGAACGAAGTGTGGGGCTACCAGAACTATCCGACCACTCGGACCGTGGATAACCACGTGCTGCGTCTGCGGCAAAAACTCGAACCGGACCCGGCAAATCCGCGCTACTTCCTGACGATGCATGGCTCCGGATACAAATTCTCACCCACTGACTCGGGGCTCTCTTCCGAGAAGTAATGCCGCCCGCCTGGAGACTCATGGCGCGCCTGCGATTGCGCACCCAGCTTCTCGTCGGCACCCTGCTGATCATCTGCGCTCTATTGGGATCGCTGCTGGTAATCGTTCGTAACATTGTGCGCGCGGAGATTGCCGATGGAGTGCAACAAAGTACGGATGCCTCGCTGCACGCGTTTGAAAATGTGCAACGGCAGCGGGACCTGGAACTGTCGCGAACCGCGGCCTTGATGTCTGAACTGCCGCCCCTCAAAGCGGTTTTGGCAACGCAACACGCGCTGACGATTCAAGACGCCTCGGAGCCGTTCTGGAAGCTGGCTGGCAGCCAACTCTTCGTGTTGTCGAGCCCCGACGGACAGATCTACGGTTTCCATGTGTCCGAGCACGGATGGGATGCCGGACTCGCTGAAACCAGTCTCAAAAGATCCATCGAGCAGGGCGATGATTCGGCGTGGTGGTACGGTCATGGCCAGCTCTACCGCGTCTTCCTGCATACCATTCTGGCGGGCGCTGGAAATAACCAGAGACAGGTTGGCATTATCGCCGTTGGCTATCAAATCGATTCGAGCGTTGCGGCGCAATTGTCGCTGGCGTCGGGAAGTCAGATCGCGCTGGTTACCGGTGATCAAATCATTGCTACGACTCTCTCTCCTCCGGAACAGAAGGCGCTCGGCCAGATGCGAGCGGATTGGGCCGGGTCCACCAAGTCTCAAGAGCTGGCGCTGGGCGCAAGTTCCTACCAGGCCGCCAATGTGTTGCTGCACGCAGGGCCGCCGGCGGATGTGCGGTGTTATGTACTTATGTCACTCGAGCCTGCCAATGCCTTTCTCCGGCGGTTGAATCGCACCATTATTCTTTTGGGCGTGTCTGCCATTGTGTTGGCCGGACTGCTGCTCAGTTTCGTTTCGCGCACCATCACCCATCCTCTCGATGATCTTGTCGCGGGCGTTCGAGCATTGGCGGGTGGCGACTACGTTTACTCCATTAATCCCCGTGGCAGCAGCGAAGTCGCGGAACTTGGAGAAGCTTTTTCCAAGATGCGTGGCGAATTGCTCGCCGCGGAGCAGAGACGTTTTGCCACCGAGAGAATCGCTGCGCTTGGTAGAGCCGCCAGCTCGATATCTCACGATTTGCGGCACTACCTGGCCGCCGTGGTGGCGAACGCCGAATTCCTATATGAAGCGGAAAAATTAAAGCTCAATCGCGACGACATCTATGGCGAAATCAAAACCGCCTCCGAGCAGATGACCGACTTGTTGGATTCCCTGCGGGAACTGTCTCGCGGGGAAGGCTCGATTTCGCCGCGACCCGCGGCCATCGACAACACCATTCGTCACGCCGTGGATGCCGTCCGCGCGCGACCGGAAATGCGCAATCGGGAAATCTCCATTCGCACCTCTGGAGACATGCGCGGCACCTTTGATCCGCAAAAGGTTGAACGTGCTTTTTTTAATCTGGTGCTGAATGCCTGTGAGGCTTCCGTCACTACCCAAGGTGAAGTCGAGATTGAATTGCATTCCTCCCCCGCGTTGTTTGAGATTCGCGTAATCGATCATGGTTCCGGCGTACCGTCCGCGATTTGCCAAACATTGTTTGATCCCTTTGTGAGCTTCGGAAAATCAAATGGAACCGGCTTGGGACTAGCCATAGTTAGCAAAGTAATTCATGACCACGGCGGTTCCGTCGCGGTCGAAGAGACTTCCATGTCAGGAACTACGTTCTTGGTCAGGTTACCTCGCGCGTCACAAGTTCTCCACGAAGCCGCCCACGCAATCAGCCTTTGACATTCCTTCCTGCATAAACACTCTGTTTTTGTGCCCAACGGCCCGGCGCGCATCGGGACAATTTTATGGCGGCATGTTGACAACCTATTTGCCAGACCGCGACAACCTTTGTCCTCCCGCCAAGCACAATTCTTAACAAAGAGAGCCGCAAGCAGGAAAATTCCCGGCTTCCATCTCAGAAAGGAAAAATTGAAAATTATGTTTTCAAGATCACTAGGTAAAATCTCAGGGGTTGTTTTGTTTTGTCTCGCAGTGGGCACCACCGCATCCGCTCAATACGGGGGTGGAACCACCGGAATGCCAGTAGCCCCCGGAACCACTGGGACGGCCAACATGGCCGGAACTCCCAATTACAGCTACGGCAACGGTAAAGCCATCGGTATCGGTGTAGGAGCCGCGGCCGGCGCCGCCGTCGGCGTCGCCTTGTACATGCATCACCGCCACGTCAAGGCCAACGAAGCTGCTCAGACAGCGCAAACACCCAAGTCCGAAGCTTCGATCATTGGCTGCACTCAGTCGTCGTTAACCGGAGTCACGTTGAAGAATGAAAATGACAATTTGACCTACACCATCCTTTCCGGTGGCAGCACGAAATTGCAACCCGGGCAACGCGTTGAATTGCAGGGTGCGGTGTTAAACCAGAAGCCGGGTATCAACGCCTTCAGCGTTCATCAGTTGGTGGATAATTACGGCGCTTGCGGATCGTCCACGGTGGTTGCGCAGAAAACCGGCGGCGACAAGAACATCTTGGCGGCAAAGTTGAATTAGTAAGGCAGCGACGAAAGTAAACGTTCCGCTCCGCTGTGCGTAGTACACCGACTGTTCTTCAGAGAGGGATGGACCTACAGTAATTTGTAAACTCCATCCTTCCTGAACTACAGTCGTATCGCTTTACCATCCTCCAGATCGGGCACTCACTGACTCTCCCTTCGACTCACTCACACATCTACTCCCGCGAACGAGACCCCTCATGGGTTTCTGTAGACAGCCCTAATCTTTAGCAGGCTGACCAGGCGTAGGTTTACCTTCAAAAAAATGGACGGCAGGGAAGAGTCTCCCGGCCGTCCGTATACGTTGAGTGACGACGCTTCTGGTTACTCGACGGATCCGTCTTGGGTCAGAGGGTACGGGGGGCAACTTTCCGAATGGTCCGTGCGACTCGTCGTCTGGCCCAGCGCTGAAAAACAGAGTTGTCGACGGTCCTGCAGGTCCTCCATTGCCGAAGGTGAGCGATCAAAGCCCGTCGATGAACAGCAGTGAATCGTTGGGATTCTTCACGAAACCTTCAAACTTATGGTCGAAGCCCTTGAACGCAGCAACCCAACCGCTTCCAAAGTTTCCCACCAGGATCGAGTTGCTGAAAGTGCCGAAATCTCGCGGGGTCCACACCACTCCCCACGGGGAATTGAGCCATGAGCCGTGTTCGAGGTGGCCGATATGTTTCCCTGCAGGGTGAAGATTTCAACGTAGCCCAAGCCATCACCGGCCACATTATCGTGCCGTGCGGCGTCCTGTTTGGC
>Ga0193728_1001712_pt1 | contig 11303 bp, 11 predicted proteins | sample U1c1metaG_FD_143037 | JGI IMG/M metagenome (GOLD analysis project Ga0193728, IMG submission 143037) | Soil microbial communities from a riparian zone of the East river system, Colorado, United States - U1c1 | ecosystem: Environmental > Terrestrial > Soil > Riparian zone | place: USA: East River...
TTCGTTGCTCAACTCACCATCGGCGGTCCTGCGCCGACGGCCTTCGACTTCGCCGCGATCTCGCCGCGCAGCGACTTCAGCGCCTCGACATAGATCTCCGAGAACGTCGGGAACGGCTGGATCGTGTCGGCGAGGACGTCGAGCGGGACGTGCGCGCGGATCGCAAGCGTCGCCTGCTGCAGCCACTCGCCTGCCTCCGGGCCGAGCGCGTACGCGCCTGTCAGCCGCTCGCCGTCGCTCAGCAGCGTGAGGAAGCCGTTGCTCTGCGCGTAGTCGCGCGTGTACGTGGCCGTCTTCGCCACTCCCGACAACGCGACCGTTGCGCTGAAGCGCCCGGCCGAGGCGCCGACCGCAGCCGCCTGCGGGTCGGTGTAGACGACGCGCGGGACCGCCTCGTAGTCGGCCTTACGCGGCGTGCCGAGGATGTTCGCCGCGACCACCTCGCCCTGGTACTTGCCGACGTGCGTCAGCGGCCAGACGCCGTTGACGTCGCCGATCGCCCACAGGCCCTCGGCTGCGCGCAGGTGCGCGTCGACCGGGACACCATGCGCGTCAGGCTCCACGCCGACGCTCTCCAGGCCGATGCCCTTGACTCGCGGTCGCCGCCCCGTCGCGACGAGCAGCCTCTCGCCGCGCAGCTCGCGGCCGTCGTCGATCTCCAGCACGAACTCCTCGCCATCGCGCCGCGCCGCGCTCGCATTTGCCGACAGGACGAGCTCGATGCCTTCGCCCTGAAGAACCTCGCCCAGTGCCTCACCCAGCGGCGCCGGCTCGCGCGAGAGCACGTGCTCGGCCATATCGATCACCACCGCCTCGCCGCCGAGCCGTCGCACGGCTTGCGCCATCTCCACGCCTACCGGACCGCCGCCGAGGATCAGCAGGCGGCGCGGCACAGACTTCATCGCCGTCACCTCGCGGTTGCTCCAGACACCTTCCAGCTCGCGCAGGCCCGGCACGGGCGGCACGACCGGATCGGCCCCATTCGCGAGCACGACGTGCTCTGCCGTGTGGCGCACGCCGTCGACCTCTACGACGCCCTGGCCCGCGAGCCGGCCGCTGCCGCGCAGCAGCTCGATGCCGTTGTCGACCAGCCAGCTTGCCGCGCCGTCGTCGGTGTGGTCGGACACCATGAAGTCGCGCCACGCGAGCGCCTTCTCGACGTCGACCTCGGCGCTCGCCGTCGCCTCGCGCGCCCCGTGGACCGCCTCGCCTGGTCGCAGCAACGTCTTCGACGGGATGCACGCCCAGTAGGAGCACTCTCCTCCGATGAGCTCGCGCTCGACGACCGCGACGCGCAGGCCGCCCTCCGCGAGCGCCCCCGCGCAGTGCTCGCCCGGCGAGCCCGCGCCGAGCACGATCACGTCGTAGTCGCTGCTCATTGCGGCAGCTCCTCACCTGCGCGCTCGCGCACCATGTAGAGCGCGTACCAGTCCGGCCAGTTCTCATCCGCCTCGCCCGTTCGCTTCTCGTGCTCGCCGTGAGCCGCTGCCGCGCGCCGGAGCGCTTTGGCGAGGTCCTCGACGGAGTCGTACTTCGTGTCCATTGCCCCTCCTCTCAGCGGCCCGGAAGCCGAGCGGTTATCTCTTGCAGCAGCCAGCCGTTACCGTCCGGGTCACTGAACGTCGCAAACGAGCTGTACGGGTCAGGCGAGGATCCAGCGGCGTGGTCCGACTCGCGAAAGCGAGCGCCTGGCGCCCCTTCGTGGAACACCTCGCTCACCTCCGCGCCCCGCGCGATCAGCTCATCGCGCGCCGCTGCGATGTCGGCGACCGCCAAGTACAGGCTCTGCAGCGAGCCAGGCGCCGCCGAGCTGACGCCGATGCCGAACTGGATCGAGCACGCCGAGCCCGGCGGCGTCAATTGAACGATGCGGTAGTCCTCCGTCGGCGCGACGTCGGCGTCCAACCGCCAGCCCAGCTCCCCGTAGAAACGCTTCGCGCGATCGACATCCGCGACCGGCAGGACCACGACCTCGAGCTTGAACTCCCCCGCACTGACCGGCGCGCTACCCGCCGCGCTCTCGCTGCTCGCATCGACACTGCTCATCTCAACCTCCGTCCGGTTGCTGGCGCCACGCGGCGGCGGCGCGGCTTCGCCGACCCGCACAGCAGTGGCAGCGACGGGCCAATCGCGCACACTCTCCATCGCGACGGTGCGGAAGTCAAGGCTTCGCGCGGACTAATCTCGTGACCGTGCTCGCACCAACCCTGCTCGCAGTACCGAACGTCTCTGAGGGCCGCGACGCGGCAATCATCGAGCACCTCGCAGCGGCGTTTGCCCCGGCCCGTGACCCCGATGCTCCGGCAGGTGCCGTCCGCTTGCTCGACGTCCACTCCGATCCCGATCACCACCGCTCGGTCTTCACGCTCGCTGGGTCAGCTCCGCAGATTGGCGACGCGCTGGTGCGCGGTGCTGCCGAGACGCTGCGTTCGATCGACGTCGTAGCGCGCGCGTCCGGCCCGGCGGGCGACGCCGGCGCGCACCCGCATGTCGGCGCGCTCGACGTCGTCCCGCTCGTCTACTTCGACTCGCGCGCGCGAGGTGTCGCGTGCGCGGAGGCGCTCCTCGTCGGCGAGCGCCTCGGCAGCGAGCTCGGCGTGCCCGTGTTCATCTACGGCGAGCTCGCCGGCGAGCTGCCCGGCCGCACGCGCGCCGAGCTCAGGCGCGGCGGCGTCGCCGCACTCGCCGCGCGCTTCGCCGCAGGTGAGCTGCGCCCTGACTTCGGGCCGTCAGAGCCGCACGCAAGCGCCGGCGCGACGCTCGTTGCCGCGCGCGAGCCGCTTGTCGCGTTCAACCTGCAGCTCGCAGCGCCCGCGACTCTGCAAGACGCTCAGCGCATCGCCGCGCAGATCCGCGAAGGCGGCGATCATGGCCTGCCGGGACTGCGCGCGATCGGCGTCGCGCTGAGCGGCGACGTCGCACAGGTCTCGATGAACGTCGAGCGCCCGCTCGAGCTGCCGCTTGGCGAAGTCGTTCGCGCAGTCGAGAAGCTCGCGCCCGTCGCGAGCGCCGAGCTCGTCGGCCTCGCGCCGCGCGCTGCGTTCGACGGCTTCCCCGTCGAGCTGCCGATGCCTGGCTTCGACCCCGATCGGCACGTGATCGAGAGCGCGCTAACGCTCTGACAGCGCGCGCGCCCGGCAAGAACCGCGTCGCAGCGCCGTGACGCTCGTCCCGTCGCTGTAGGCTCCATGGATGGCCCAAACGAAGCGCAAACGCCAAACGAAGCACCGCGGCAACGCCGCCGGCGTCGTCGAGTCGCGCGGGCGCACCGGGCGCAAGCCGACAGCCGCCGAGAAGAGCGGCAAGGCCGGCGACGCTGCGCGCGCCAAGCAGCAGCGCGTAGCGAAGGCCGATCAACCGCCGACGTGGCGTGGCGCCGCGCTGCGTGCGCTAATCGCCGCTGCCGCGCTCGTGCTGCTCTCCGGGATCATCCTCAAAGCGAGCGCCGGGCAGTCGATCATCTACTTTTTCCTCGGCTTGATCTTCTACACGCCGATCAGCTACTACAGCGATGGATGGCTGTATCGCCGTCGCCAAGCCAAAAAGGCCGCCGGCAAACCGGGCGGCGGCAAGGCGAGCACGCGGTGATTTCCGCCCGCGGCCGCGTCACGGGCCTGCGGCGATGAGCGGCCTCGACGTGCGCTCCTTTACGGTCGGGCTCGTGCAGGAGAACTGCTACATCGTCAGCGACCCCGAGCACGCACCCGGGCCCGACGGCCTGCGCCCCGCCGTGATCGTCGACCCCGGCGAGGAGCCCGAGCGGCTGCTCGACGCCGCGCAGGCGCTCGGCGTGCGGATCGACGCGATCCTCTTGACGCACTGCCATTTCGATCACATCGGCGCCGTCGCGCCGGTCGCGCGTGCGACGAACGCGCCCGTCTACTGCCCCGAGATCGAGCGCCCAGTGCTCGCCGACGTGATGAGCTGGGTGCCGCCCGGCTTCGGCCCGTTTGAGAGCTGGGAGGCCGAGCAGACCGTCGCCGGCGGCGAGCATCTCTCGCTCGCCGGGCTCGAGATCGACGTGATCTTCACGCCCGGGCACAGCCCCGGCCACGTCACCTACGCAATCACGCCTGCGAGCGCCGCCGCCGGCGCGAAGTCCCCCTCGCTGCTCTCGGGCGACGTGCTCTTCCAGGGCTCAGTCGGGCGTGTCGACTTGCCCGGTGGTGACTGGCCGACGCTCGAACGCTCAATCGGCGGGCTATTGCGCTCCTACGCACCCGAGACCGTCGTCTATCCGGGGCACATGGGCGTCACGACGCTCGGGCGCGAGCGCGACACCAACCCATTCCTCACCGAGCTGCGCGAGCGCGTGCCGCGGGCGTCCGGCGCGCCCGACGCAACAGCTGCCGAGCATTGAGCGCGCCGAAGCTGAAAGTCCCACGCGGGACGTTCGATGTGCTCGGCGACGAAGCCGACGCGCGCGCGCTGCTCGAGGCGCGCGCGAAGGCGATCCTCGAGGCTGCCGGTTACGAGCGGATCGAGACGCCGACGTTCGAGGCGACCGAGTTGTTCGCGCGCGGCGTCGGCGAGTCGACCGACATCGTGCGCAAGGAGATGTTCACCTTCGACGACGGCGGCGGGCGCTCGCTGACGCTGCGCCCCGAGGGCACCGCGCCCGTCTGCCGCGCCTACGTCGAGCACGGCATGCACAAGCGCCGCCAGCCCGTAAAGCTCTGGTACCTCTCGAGCTTCTTCCGCCACGAGCGCGCGCAGGCAGGGCGCTATCGGCAGTTCTGGCAGGTCGGCGCTGAGGCGCTCGGCTCCGAGGACCCTGCCGTCGACGCTGAGTCGATCGTGCTGCTCGCCGCGCTGATGGGCGAGCTTGGTGTGCGCGAGGTCAGGCTGCGTCTTTCCAGCCTCGGCAGCGCCGCGACGCGCGTCGAGTACCGCGAGCGGCTGCAGGCGCATCTACGCGAACACGAAAATAATCTCTCAGAAGATGTCCGCAGCAGGATCGAGTTGAACCCGCTGCGCGCGTTTGACTCCGATCACCCCGGCACGCGCGAGGTGATGCAAAGCGCGCCGCGCCTGCTCGACCAGCTCAGCGCCGACGACACCGAGCACTTCGCCGAGGTGCGCGCGCTGCTCGATGAGGCGTCCGTCGCGTATGAGATCGACTCGACGCTCGTGCGCGGGCTCGACTACTACACGCGCACCGTCTTCGAGTTCACCTCCGACGCGCTCGGCGCGCAGAGCGGCGTCGGCGGTGGCGGACGCTACGACGGGCTGATCGAGCTGCTCGGCGGCAAGCCGACGCCAGGCATCGGCTGGGCTGCTGGGATCGAGCGGATGCTGCTCGCCGGCGACGGCCTGCACGTCGCAGCGAGCCCCGTCGACCTGTTCGTCGCGCTCGACGGCCCATCCTCGCGACGAATCGCTTTCGCGCTGCTCGAGGCCGCGCGCTCGGCTGGCCTGCGCGCGCAGATGGAGCTCGCCGGTCGCTCGCTGAAAGGCCAGCTCGGCCACGCCGCTGCGCTCGACGCGCGCTACGTCGCGATCGTCGAAGGCGCCGAGACGGCGCTCAAGGACATGCAGGACGGCGGGCAGGAGCGGATCGCGACAGACACAGTCGTGCACGCCGTCTTGCGCGGCCTGCGCAGCCTCTGATGCCCGCATTTGCGGCACTCGCTGCGCTCCGACGGCGCTGCTTTCTCGCTCCTCAGTGCCGATTCGGCGTGCCCACGTTCAACTCTTGCGCGCGAAATGCCGAAGGAGGGGTCAATGACGCAGATCTCGCGCCCACTTCAGATCGCGCTCGGCGCGGTCGTCCTGCTCGCCGCCGTGTGGTTCGTCGCCCTGCGCGGGCACTCATCTTCGAGCGAAAGCTCCGCTCCGGCGCCCGCCGCGACGAGTGCCTCGGCTTCGAGCGCTGCGACGAGCACCCCTGCCGCCTCGCAAAGCGCCTCCAGCGAAACCGGCGGCGCCCCGCAGTCGACGAAGACTTACCACGGCTCTGCACCCGGCGTCGGCGGCCTGACGCGCGCGATCGAGAAAGCACGCGGCGCTGCGACCGCGTCTGAACAGAACGCCAAAGCGCTACAGCAGAAAGCGACGCAGGCTTCCGGCGGACCTAGTGCTACGCAGGCGCAGCAATCGAACTCCCCAACTGCGACCACCGGCGGTAAGGCCGCTCCGCACAGCGCCGCAAAGACGCACTCTGCCAGCGCCAAAGCGCCTGCCGCAAAGAGCACGCCGACGAAGACTGCAAACGGCGTTCCCGTCATGCAAGCGCGCGTCGAAGGCGAGCTCAAGCACGGCGACGTAGTCGCGCTGCTGTTCTGGAACCCGCACGGCGCCGTCGATGCGACGGTTCGCCGCGAACTTCAGGCGGCTTCGCACAAGCTCCACGGCAAGCTCGCGATCCACGTCGCACGCGCGAATCAGGTCGGCTCGTTCGGCTCGTTCACGCGCACCGTGCAGGTCTATTCGACGCCGACGATCCTGCTCGTCAACACGCACGCAAAGACGGCGAGCCTCGCCGGTCTGACCGACGTCTTCTCAATCGAGCAGGCCGTGCGCGAAGTCAAGTCCGCCGAGTAGCTTCGCCGCGCGCTTAAACTCGGCTTGTGCAGAGCACAGCCGAAAGCCTTCAGCAGCATCTCGAACACCCGCTCAGGCGCGGGCACTCACCCGAGCGCGCGTGCACCGGCGCCGCCGGCGGCGCCGCATGCGGCGACTTGATCCGCATCTCGCTGAGCGTCGATCCGCACAGCGCGAGCGGCGAGATCGACGACGCCGGCTTTGACGCGAGCGGCTGCGGCGCGGCGATCGCTGCCGGGAGTGCTGTCGTCAGCCTGTTGCGCGGCACGCCGCTGCTCGACGCCGCGCGCATCTCCGCCGAGACGATCGAAGCCGAGCTCGGCGGGCTCAGCGTCGCCAAGCGCCACGCCGCCGAGCTCGCCGCCGACGCGCTGCACCGCGCGCTTGGCTGGGCCGCGCGTGAGCACGCGCAGCTCGCGCCGAGTGCGACGCGCACGCTTGTCGCGATGAGCGGCGGCGTCGACAGCGCCGTCGCCGCGCTGCTCGTCGCGCGCGACGGCGCCGAGGCCGTCGCCGTGACGCTCGAGCTGTGGTCAGACCCAGAGAACGACGGCGAGTCGAGCTGCTGCTCTGCGCAGGCCGTGCGCGGCGCGCGCGAGCTCGCGCACGGGCTCGGCATGGCGCATCTCTCGATCGATCTGCGCGCGGAGTTCCGCGCGGGCGTCGTCGACGGCTGGCTCGCTGACCACAGCGTCGGGCTCACGCCGAACCCGTGCGTGCGCTGCAACGGGAACGTGCGCCTCGACGCGATGCTCGAGCTCGGCGAGCGGCTCGGCGCGCAGACGCTCGCGACGGGCCACTACGCGCAAGTCGAGGACCGCGAGCTCTTGCGCATGGCGACAGACGTCGCAAAGGATCAGAGCTACGTGCTCTCCGCGCTCTCGCCGCAGTCGCTCAAGCGGCTGCGCTTCCCGCTCGGCTCGATGCGCAAGGAGCAGGTCCGTGAGCTCGCCGGCGAGGCCGGCCTGAGCGTCGCGCGCAAGCCCGACTCGCAAGACCTCTGCTTCCTCGCCGGCACGCGTCACGGCGACTTCCTTGAGCGCCACGGCGGCCTTGGAAATGCTCCTGGACCGATCGTCGATCAGCAAGGCACGGTGCTTGGCGAGCACCGCGGCGCGCACTCCTACACCGTCGGGCAGCGCCACGGCCTCGGCATTGGCGCGCCGCAGCCGCTGTATGTGCTGCGCACCGACACGTCGTCGAACACCGTCACTGTCGGGCCGCGTGAGGCGCTGCTGTGCACGCAGTTGCCCGTGTGCGAGCTGACGCTGCACCGCAGCGGCGCGTGTGTCGACGGCGTGCGCGTGCGCTCGCACGGCCGGCGCTTTGCCTGTCGGATCGAGCGCGATCTCGACCCCGGTGTGCACGCGCGCGCGAGCATCGCGCTCGCCGAGCCGGCTGAGCGGACCGCGCCCGGGCAGCTCGCGTGTCTCTACGCCGGCGACGTCGTCGTCGGCTACGGGACGATCGACGCCTGAATGAACATAAAGGGGAGGGGATGGGGTATGCCTTTTTCGTCGATCGATAGCCATCGTATATACGGCGTAGATACCATGGCTATCAATGAACAAAAATTGCAACACACAGTCCGCGTCCTCCAACTGAGATGCTTCGCGCGACACCGATGACGATGATGATGACGATGATGAGCTCAGACGAAATCCGCGAGCGCTACCTGGCGTTCTTCGAGGAGCGCGGGCACAAGCGCATCCCGTCGGCGTCGCTCGTGCCCTCGGCACACGACCCGTCGGCGCTCTTGACGGTCGCGGGGATGCATCCGCTGAAGCCGTACTTCCTCGGCCAGGAAGCGCCGCCGGCGAGCCGCCTGACGGATTGCCAAAAGGTCTTTCGCACGGTCGACATCGACAACGTCGGCAACACTGCGCGCCACCTGACGTTCTTCGAGATGCTCGGGAACTTCTCGTTCGGCGACTACTTCAAGGCGGAGGCGATCGAGTTCGCTTGGGCACTCTCGCGCGAGGTCTTTGGCTTCTCGCCGGAGGACATCTGGGTGACGGTCTTCGAGGGCGATGAGTGGCTCGATCTCGGCCCCGACGAGGAGGCGATCTCCTATTGGCTTTCGATGGGCGTGCAGCGCGAGCGGATTGTGCTCTGCCCGCGCTCGGAGAACTTCTGGCAGGCGGGCCCGTCGGGGCCGTGCGGCCCTTGCTCTGAGCTGTATTTCGACCGCGGCGTCGAGTTCGGCTCCGCGGATGATCTACCGGGCGGCGAGAACGAGCGCTTTCTCGAGTACTGGAACCTCGTCTTCATGCAGTACGACCAGCAGGGTGGGAAGCTGAAGCCGCTGCCGGCGAGCAACATCGACACGGGCATGGGCCTGAACAGGATGGCGGCGATCCTGCAAGACAAGCCGTCGGTGTTCGAGACGGATCAGTTTCAGCCGCTGATCGAGCTCGGGGAGGAGCTCTCGGGCGTGCGCTACGGCGCCGACTTCGCAAGCGACCGCGCGCTGCGGATCCTCGCGGACCACTCGCGCGCGATGACGTTCCTTGTTGCCGATGGCGTCGTGCCGTCTAACGAGGACCGCGGCTACGTGCTGCGGCGCGTGATGCGCCGAGCGATCCAGCAGGGTCGCGCGCTCGAGCTCGAGCAGGGCTTTCTGACGCGCTATGCGGAGCGCGTGCAGGAGCTGATGGGCGGCGCGTATCCGGAGCTGCGCGAGCAGCGCGCGGCGATCTCGACGTGGCTAGCGGCCGAGGAGGAGGGCTTCGGGCGCACGTTGACGCAAGGGCTCCAGACGCTCAACGGCTTGATCGAGCAGTCGCGCGAGCAGGGGCGCACGGCGGTCGCGGCGGAGGAGGTCTTTCGCCTGCACGACACGTACGGGTTTCCGTATGAGATGACAAAGGAGCTGCTCGGCGAGCAAGAGCTGACGATCGAAGGCGACTTCGACGCGCTGATGGAGCAGCAGCGCGCGCGTAGCCGCGAAGGACGCATCCGTGACAGCGCCTCAGGCGACATGGGTTCGGACGGGACGGGGGAGGCGAATGCAAAGTCGTTCGTCGCCGAGGCCGACACGCGTACACGATTCACCGGTTATGAAACCGAGCGTCAGCAGACGACGATCGAAGACGCGCAAAAAGTAGGCGAGCATCTGTGGTTGCTCAAGCTCGCTGAGTCGCCGTTCTATGCGCCGGGAGGAGGTCAGGTCGCTGATACGGGAACGATCGAGTGCGATCACGGGGACTGTCAAGCTGTCGTCAAGCGGGTGTTTCGGGTCGGCGACGACCAGGCTCTCGAGGTGTGGTTCTCCGATGGCATGCCGTCGCCCGGTAAGCAGGTGCTCGCGACGGTCGACCACTCCGCGCGTCACGCGACGGAGGCGAACCACACGGCGACGCACCTGCTGCAGGCGGCGCTGCGCGAGCGGGTCGGCAGTCACGTGCGCCAGGCGGGCTCGTATGTCGGCCCGGACAAGCTGCGCTTTGACTTCAGCCACGGGCAGGGCCTCTCAGAAGAGGAGCTGCGCGACGTTGAGGATCGCGTCAACGAGTGGATCTCGCGCAACGACCGCGTGCGTCCGCTGACGACGACGCTCGATGAGGCGAAGGCACTTGGTGCGATGGCGCTGTTCGGCGAGAAGTACGGCGAGATCGTGCGGATGGTCGAGGTCGGTGACGGCGAGTACTCGCGCGAGCTGTGCGGCGGCACGCACGTGCGCTCGACGGCTGAGATCGGTCCGTTCAGGATCATCGCGGAGACTTCGAGCGCGGCGAACGTACGCCGGATCGAGGCGCTGACGGGCCCGGCGGCTGTGCAGCTCCTGCGCGAGCACGACCGCGTGCTGGCGCAGGCCGCGGCGACCCTGCGCACGCGCCCGGAGCAGGTTGCAGAGCTCGTGCAGGCACGCGAGCGCGAGCGCAAAGAGCTCGAGAAAGCGCGCAAGAGCGAGACCGCGTCAGGGAGTGGTGACGGAGCTATCGAGATTGATGATTTGTTGGGTCGCGTGGTGGCGGTCGCAGGGGCTCCTGTCCTGTCGGCAATCGTCGAGTTGCCCGATGCGAAGGCTCTTCTGGACCTGGCCGATCGGCTGAAGGGCAAGCGCGCGGACGTGGCGATTGTGCTCGGCACGGCTGTCGACGGACGCGCGCATCTGCTCGTCAGCGTGCCGGCGGAGCTGATCGAGCGCGGCGTCAAAGCGGGCGCCGTCGTCAAGGCGGCAGCGGCGGCTGTCGGGGGCGGTGGTGGCGGGCGCGACACGCTCGCGCAAGCGGGTGGGCGCGAACCGGAGAAGCTCGCTGACGCGCTGGACGTCGCACGCGAGACGATCGCGGCGGCGCTCGAAGGCTGATGCGCGTGCTCGCGCTCGACTACGGCAGCGCGCGTTGCGGCTGCGCGGTGAGCGATCCGACGGGCACGATCGTCACGCCGCTCGAGCACATTGAGCGCCCGGCGAGCAAGCGCGGGATGATCGCGCTCGTGCAGCTCGTGCGCGAGCGCGAGGCGGAGCGCGTCGTCGTCGGGCTGCCGCTGTCACTCGACGGCAGCGACAGCGCGCAGACGCAGGAGACGCGCGAGTTCGCCGAGCGCCTCGCGCGCCGGCTTGGCGCGGACGTGCCCGTAGAGCTGCACGACGAGCGCTTCACGACGCGCATGGCGCAGCGACTCGATGGGCCGGCGAGCGCGAGCGAGGACTCGCGTGCGGCGGCGCACATGCTCGAGAGCTGGATGGCGGCGCAGCCGCACTAAGGTTCCCTGTTCTTGACGCGCGGGAATCGATCACAGTCGGGCAACGAACG
>Ga0193728_1001713_pt1 | contig 11296 bp, 8 predicted proteins | sample U1c1metaG_FD_143037 | JGI IMG/M metagenome (GOLD analysis project Ga0193728, IMG submission 143037) | Soil microbial communities from a riparian zone of the East river system, Colorado, United States - U1c1 | ecosystem: Environmental > Terrestrial > Soil > Riparian zone | place: USA: East River...
AAAGAAAAATTGGTAGTATTCTCAACCGGCAAACGGTCTTCATACAACAAACTACCGTTGATGCGCAGGCCATTGTCCATCCGCTTGGTATAATTGAGCTCACCGAAATAATTTTCATACAGCTTCATGTAGTTTTCGCGGTAAAACAGCGTATAGATTTCATTGATCAGCGGCGAAATAGGGTTGGCTTTATTGAACTGGCTGATCCGTTTGCCGCCCGAGAACGTCCAGTTCGACCGGTCGGAAGATCCGCCATCTGCATCCCACTCAAAACTTCGTTTTGAAAAGGCCAGGGTACCCCATGCATTCAGGTGGGTATTGCTGAACCCGTACCGGATATGCGGCGTAAAGCTGATTCGTCGATGCGATTCAGGATAAGATCTTTGAAAACTGGCTTCGAAGTTCACCGCCAATCCTTCCACGGTATTATACTGAAGATTCGGCACCAGGGGCTGCCAGGTCCATTCGAATGGGCTTACCGGATTGAAGTTCCTGCGGGTGAAGCCAGACCATACGATACTCAGGAAATTGATATGAGCCTGCTTACTCCGCAGCGAATCGATCACCCGTCTCGAACGGGAGGAATCCTTCTGGGTCTCGAAAAGACTGTCCTTGGTCTTATAGTCCTTCATTTCCTCGGGCGCCAGCTGAACGGGACGAACGGAATCCCAGTAGGATTTTGCTTTCTTGGTAACAGCCGTATCATATTTGACCACCACATTGTTAAAGTATTTCTTTTTGAATGCAGGCGCGATGTCGTATTTGTTGTAAACATTCAGGAAATTCCCTGTTGCATCAATGCCGAACTTATTGAAGCTGAAAAAAACCACCTGGTCCTTGGTCCGCCAGACATCTGCGTTGATCGGTACCTGGATCTGCTTGATGGAAAGGGTGTCCAGTATTTCCAGGGCCGATTCCTTTACCAGGAAAAGATCAAGGCTATGAATGCGCCAGTCGCCATCGGTGATGTTGATGGTGCCGGTAAACAGGGGTTCATATTTCCTACGGGGTATGACCTGGATCTGGTTGATCTCTTTGCCATCTTCAATAAACGAACCGAGGAATTTATAACGGTAATAATTAAGCGCGCCCTCTGCAATCGGCGAAACAAAACCGCGCGGGTTGAGCTGGCTGATGAATATATTGACATTGTTATCGTAAAAATTAATAAACGTAGGGAAATTGAACCCAAATCCGCTGGTGCCGCTTTCCCTGCCCGACAAAACCTCCAGTTTAATCCTATCCGGTTTTTTGAAAGCAACCTTGGTCAGCGACTCAGACAGGTAGATGATGCCTTTGCCTACCGAATCGACGCCCATTTCTTTTCTATCCTTGTCTTCGAGCTTTTGGCCGAATATTTTGGACGGAATTTTTCGGGTTTTGATCAAAGTTTTGATATACGCCTCGCAGGTAAACGAATCCAGGGGCGACTGGTAATCCTTGCGCTTGCGGATGGCGTGCCGGATGATCTCATACGCCGGGTCCTCTCCTCCCGGTTTAACGATGACTTCCTTCATGGTAGTCCGTTGAAGAGATAATTGAAATGAAAGGGTTACGGTCTCATTTTTTACATTCACCGGTTTCTCCTGCCGTGCATACCCAACGTACTGGCAAATAATGGTATAGCTGCCCTCATCCAGATCCAGGAAATATCTGCCCTGGTTATTGGTTGTGGTGCCGCGGGAGGTTCCTTTAACCAAAATGGAAGCATAGGGTAATATGTTCCCCTGTTCATCGGTAACCGTACCAACGATTTTGCCGGCATGTACAAAAAATGCAGTAAAGACAGTAAAGAAGAAGAGCAGTAGAAATATTTTCATCCTGGCGTTTTAACAAGGGACGAATATAAGAAGTCAATGGTTGTGGAAATGTGAAAATTGGAAACCCATGCCCGGATAAGAAAAATGGATTATTTTTATTCATCGGTCTCAAAAACACATCAGCAGCATGCAAGTGGCCACGACAATGAAATATGCGCCAGTCAGGAATTATTGGAATGGCCAGGACATGCCTGCTTCATCAGGCAACAGCATCCCGGTTATTTCTCCGCTGGATGGCTCCTTGTTGTCAACGGTTCCCCTTTCGGATGCCGGGGACCTCGACCGGGCCGTGCAGTCAGCCAGGTCTGCTTTTCCTGCATGGAATAAAACCCCTATTAAAGAAAGGGTACAGGTATTTTATCGCTATAAAAACTTATTGGAAAAAAATATTCAGGAACTGGCCGCGCTGATCAGTGAAGAAAATGGAAAGACCGTCCCTGAGGCCTTTGCGGAGATAGAGAAATCCGTTGAACTGACCGAATTCGCCTGTTCGCTTCCACAACTGGTTACAGGAGAACTACTCGAAGTAAGCAGAGGCATTGAGTGCAGGACAGAACAAGTGGCGCTGGGCGTGGTCGCATCCATTGTTCCATTTAATTTCCCGGCTATGGTTCCCAATTGGACCATTCCCAACGCCATCGCATTAGGCAATTGCATGATCTTAAAGCCCTCTGAAAAAGTCCCTTTAAGCGCCGGAAGACTCGCGCGTTTGTTGCAGGAGGCAGGATTGCCACCCGGCGTTTTCAATATTGTGCATGGCGATGCGAGGATCGTGACTGCCATTTGTGATCATCCGGACATTGACGCCATTTCTTTCGTCGGTTCAACGAAGGTCGCTAAGCTTGTTTACCAGCGGGCAACACATTATTTCAAACGCTGTCTTGCATTAGGCGGCGCAAAAAATCATTTGCTTGTGCTGCCCGATGCGAAGGCCGAGATGACCGCGCAGAATGTGGTGGCGGCTATGAGCGGCTGTGCCGGTCAGCGCTGCATGGCCGCGGCGGCTATGATCGGCGTCGGCGATGTGGATCATATCGTCCGGAAGATCTGTGAAGAGGCCAGGAAGATCGTTCCCGGAAAAAACCTCGGGGCCGTCATCAACCGCGAAGCGAAGGAGCGGATTGAACAGTATATTTCCGATGCAGAAAGATCAGGAGCCAAAATCCTGGTCGACGGCCGTCATGCGGTTGTCGATGGAAAAGAAGAGGGCACTTATGTGGGTCCGACAGTCATCGATTACGTCAAACCCGGCATGGCAGTGGCCAAAGAGGAAATCTTTGGTCCCGTGATCTGCATTTTGAGAACTGAAACCCTCGATGAAGCCATTGCGATTGAGAATGCAAGTCCTTACGGAAATGCAGCCAGCGTATTCACCCAAAACGGAGGTTTTGCCAAATACGTGATGGATCGGGCAAGCGCCGGAATGATCGGCGTGAATGTAGGCGTCCCCGTTCCCAGGGAACCTTTTTCTTTTGGTGGATGGAATGAAAGCAAGTTCGGCGTCGGTGATATTACCGGAAAGTCTTCCATCCAGTTCTGGACAAAATTAAAAAAGAGCACGGTTAAGTGGAATCCGGAAGCAGGAATCAACTGGATGAGCTAGACTAATGTGCGGATCCTTATTTCTAATTCCTTATTTCTTATTTCAATGAAGGAGATCATACAAGACAACTTAGATTATACTCTTTTCTCCTGGAGCAAGCAAAAAGATCTTCACCCGATTGCGGTAAAATCTGCCGAAGGAGTCTATCTCTACGATTACGATGGCAAAAAATACCTTGATTTTTCTTCTGGCCTGATGAATGTGAATATCGGGCATGGCAATCAGCGCGTGACCCAGGCCGTTAGCAGGCAGATGCAGGAAGTGAGCTATGTTACGCCGGGTTGTGTGACCCGGGCCAGGGGTGAACTGGGCAAAAAACTGGCGAAAATCGCGCCTGCGGGACTGACCAAGACTTTATTTACTGTAGGCGGGGCGGAAGCCATCGACAATGCCATCAAACTGGCGAGATTGTATACCGGCCGCCACAAGATCATCGCGAAATACCGGGCTTTTCACGGCGCTTCTTACGGGGCCATGACAGCAGGTGGGGATCCACGTAAGCTGGCGTCCGACGCACAGCAGGCACCCAATATTATTCATGTCGAGGACCCTTATTGTTACCGCTGTCCCTGGGGAAAAGAGATCAGCACTTGCTCGCGTGAATGTGTCAGCCATGTGGAGAGGGTGGTGGAATTTGAGGGACCGGAAAACATTGCCGCGATCCTGATGGAAGGTGAAAGCGGATCATCCGGATGCATCAAATATCCACCGGATTACCTGGAAAAGATCGGGGCGCTCTGTGACAAACATGGCATCCTGTTCATTGCCGACGAGGTCATGAGTGGTTTTGGCCGAACGGGGAAATGGTTTGGCGTCGATCACCATCATGTGATTCCGGATATGATCGCCACTGCCAAAGGAATTACCTCGGGCTATCTGCCCCTCGGCGCGCTGATCGTCAGCGATGCCATCAGCAATTATTTCAACGACAAAATATTGTGGCTTGGTCTCACCTATTCCGCCCACCCGGTATGCTGTGCCGCAGCACTGGAAGTACTGAATATCTATGAAGATGAAGGTTTGATTGAGCGGGCGGCGGAGATGGGGAAATATGTAGAGCAGCAGGTCGATCTATTGAAAAAGAAACATCCCTCCATCGGCGACTTCAGAAACACCGGGTTGCTGGGTTGTATTGAACTTGTAAAAAACCGGGTCAGTAAAGAGCCTATGGCTCCATTCAATGCGAAGCTTCATGAGATGGTGATCATGAATCAGGTCGCAGCTCGGTTGAAGGACCTGGGCCTATATACCTTCGTGCGCTGGAATTATATTTTCGTCGCCCCTCCGCTCAACATCCGCAAGGAACAGGTCGATGAGGGACTTGGCTTGATTAGCCAGGCGCTGGTGATTGCGGATGCCTGTTGTAGTTGATTGGTTGAGTCTGGAGTCTTGTCATTCCGATCCGCCTAAGGCGGAGAGGAATCAGCAGTTATGGTAAGGCGCCTCACGACCGATTCCTCGCTCCGCTCGGAATGACAGCCTTTTCGGACTCCTGTGCAACTTATCAACCAATCAACCAATCCACTTATCAACTAAAAACAACATGTACAAAACAATCCTAATCTCCGCCCTAACGCTCCTTGCTTTCGCAACGGCGGCCCAAACCAAAAGGGCCCGCGGCTGGGGCGTTCCATTCGACGGCCACCCGGGTAAATGGAATGCCATTACCGATGTCGCGGGCGTCGAAGTCGGGCATCGCACCCTGATCGAAGGCAACGGCAAACTGGTTAAAGGAAAAGGTCCCGTCCGAACGGGAGTAACCGCTATTTTCCCCGGGGGCAAACAATTCCATGCTGTATTTGCCAATTGGCACATGCTCAATGGAAATGGAGACATGACAGGTACTCACTGGGTTACCGAATCCGGGTTCCTGGAGACTCCGATCCTCATTACCAATACGTCCAGCGTTGGCGTTGTGCGCGATGCTGCGCTGGCCTGGATGGACCGGCATCATTACTATAAAACCGATGAAGACAGTATCTGGTACGCCTATCCGCTTACCGCGGAAACCTATGACGGCGTGCTCAATGACATCAACGGTTTTCATGTAACCAAAGAAGACGCCTGGCAGGCATTGGACAGCGCCAAAAGCGGACCGGTCACCGAAGGGAACGTCGGCGGCGGCACAGGCATGATCTGTCATGGTTTCAAAGGAGGCATCGGCACTTCGTCGCGGGTGATTGACAAACAATGGGGCGGATATACCGTGGGCGTACTGGTTCAGACCAATTATGGCTCACGCGATCAGCTGACCATTTCGGGTGTGCCTGTCGGTAAGGAACTGGTCGACAGCCTGCCGATCTTATGGAATGGAATCACGTTCAACGAAAACAAGCAGAATCCCAATACCGAAAGAGGATCCATTATTGTCGTGGTGGCCACGGATGCACCATTGTTACCACATCAACTCAAACGCCTCGCTCAAAGGGTTCAACTGGGCATCGCCCGGGTAGGCGGGATTGGGGGCAACGGGTCGGGGGATATTTTCATTGCGTTCTCCACCGCCAATAAAAATGCATTCAACCGCAACGCAGAGACCAATGTGGATATGTACCCGAATGACCGCATCGGCGCCCTCTTTAACGCGACCATCCAGTGCACGGAGGAGGCCATCATCAATGCTCTTTTTGCGGCGAAGACGATGGTCGGCATCAATGGTAATACAGTGTTTGAATTGCCTAAGGAGAAAGTGGTGCAGTTGATGAAGAAGTATAACAGGATTAAATAGAAAGTTATCTCCCCGACGGCGGTGTTCCCGATTCACATTAATCCTTCTTCACATAACTCCCTGCCAGCGAAGCGAAACCTGCCACAAGGGCACCTATCAATGAGGTGAGCAGGATCAGCAGGACATTAGACCCTCCTAACGGGAATATTTGCGCGATCTTTTGTGAAAGGATGCTGCTGTTTTTATAATCGATCCACCATGCCAGTATCTCCCATAGGAGAAATACACCAAGAAAACCCGCCAGGAAAGACATCGCCGGTCTTTGGCGAATGAGCAGGCTTACCAGAAATGCCGCTGGGGCAATGCTCCACCAGGGCAAATACAAACCCAGGACAAAACTCACCAAGGCAGTCAACAGGATCGATATAATGTATTTTTGCATAGTCATGAGTAAAAGCTGTTGCTTCAAAAGAAACCGGTCGGTCACAGACCGGAAAAATTAATCCTGCTCCTGATCCTTTTGTCCTTTTCCTCATCCAGGCTCATCACCCACAAAGGATAATACCGCCCTGCCACCCAGTTGTCGACAAATGTCTCATAGTAAATGCTGCCGGGATTTCCGCTCTGTCCGCCGGGATATATGCCGTAGGCTTCAGTTTTCTCGCTAAGTTGAACAACCATGCGCCAGCTGGGTCCGTGATCTTCTTTTGTGGCATTGATACAATTGGTCCCTCCGCCAATCGACAAATCCCTTCTGCTGAATGGAGCGAGCCGGAGTAAGTGGTTTATCCTCGTCGCTTTGTATCTGGCCCATTCCATCCTTCGTTCTGACGCTGCATTGATGCATTGCACCACTGTTTTTTTAAATGCGCTGGTCACATCGTCGGCCAGGGTTTCTTTTTGCGGCGTGGTAATATTATCCAGGAATTTAAAGGCCGAATCTTTCAGAATGCCCTCCAGCAATGTACTCGCCACAGGATAAACCAGTTTTAACTTCGTTTGGGCCATTTCATCGTCCCATACCTCACTGGTAAAGTTATCCCAAAGCAACACGAAAACCGTTGGACCTTGTTCATAGGGATCGTTGCGAAGCCGCCAGGAAACGAGGATATCGTAATATTTTTTTTCATCGCTGTTCAGCGATTCTACATCGATATTGCGGACCAGGATGGGTCTTGCCATTTCAGCAAATACATTATAGTTTTCTGTCTGCAATTTCATCATATCCTTCGGCATGATATCGGTCATCTGGTTCAGGTAACGGTTGATGATCATTCCCCGGTAAGGAGGATATTGTCCGCCAAGATAATACGGGTACACCGAAGGATCTGCCGGGTATTGGTTGGCGCTACTCACAAACTGACGTTCGGGGTTGATGAGGTGGGGGTTTTCCTGTTGGGGAATGGTTCCCTGCCACATATACGAACTGTCTTCACCTGGCATGATGAAATCACCCTGCCGCTTCCATTTAGCGGGAAATTCACCTTGGTCCCAGATGGCAATATCACCGCTTTTGGAGGCGAATACGCAATTCTGTCCGGGTGTATGCAAAAACTGTATCGCTTCTAAATAATCGTCATAATTTTTCGCATGATCGAGCCTGTTAAACATCTTCAGTTCATTGCTGGGGTCATGCGCTTTCCATCGGACGGCATAGCAGGATTTCCCGTTGCTCCGGTCGCCGGTGAATTTTTTATCGTACATCACCGGTCCAAAAACCGTGTAAGCAACCGTATCGATGAATTCAGCCTCATCTTTCAACACGATATGTTCATATCGGAAATCCGTTTGTTTCCATGCGCCATTGAACCAATATTCCTTCATGGTTTCGTCTTTGAACCTGATCTCGTAATAATCTCTTACATCGCGCGTAGCATTGGTAAAGCCGAATGCGCAGCTGTCGTTGAACCCAATGATGATACTGGGAGAGCCCGGGAAACTGGCCCCGTATACATTCATGCCTGTTGTTGAAAGCTGCATTTCGAACCAAAGAGACGGAAGATTCAATCCAAGGTGTGGGTCATTGCAAAGGATCGGCGCGCCGCTCAATGTTTTTTTTCCGCTGACTGCCCAGTTGTTGCTTCCATTGTCCTTATCGGGTTTATGCTGGATGATCGAAACGGAATCGAGCTTTTTCAGATACAGGGAATCCGATGTAGCCGGCTGTTTTATTCCAATACCCGGCGGCGGGTACAGGATACCTTTGGGAACGATCGGGTCAAGGGAGTCCTGTGAATACGGGTACATTTTTTCGAAATCGGCCAAGCCGAAAACCGTTTTGGCATTGCTGTATTCAAAATCGTCCTCATTACCCGCGAGGTCGAGCGACATGTATTTCAGGAACAAGGCCGTTTTCAGGTTACTCCATTTTTCGGGTTTATAGTTAAGCAATTTGTATTCAATGGGCAATTCACTTTCCTTCAGCGTTTCAATATAAGCGTTTACGCCTGCCGTATAGGAGTCGCAGGCAAACCTGGTTACGGAGTCCTTGTTCATTTCCCCGAGCGCTCTTTCCGCTGCATACACCATACCCAGCCTTCTTTTTTCCCTGTCAAATTCCAAACCCTTCGCACCAACCAATTCACTGATCCGGCCAGCCGCGGCATAGGCCTGGAACTCCATCTGCCACAAACGAAATTTAGCATGGATATATCCCTGTATAAAATAAAGGTCTTCTTCGTTTTTCGCAAAAACATGCGGAACCAGGCGGTCATCGAGATAAACATCGGCCTTGTCTTTTATGGCCTGGAACTGTATATGGCCGCTGTAATCCCGGTCAATGGGTTCTGCATTTTGCCAGAATCCATGCTGCGGACTTAAAAACCTGCCCAGCGGAGGAATAGATCCCCATTGTACATTGAGACAAACGATCAGGGCGAGGGTAGTCGTAGTGGAAACAAGAAAGGGAATCACTCTCATATGCGTCAATAACATTAAAAATAAACTATTTCAGAGATAATCGGAAATGGCTAGTGGTAAATGGCGAGTGGCGAGTGGGAATGCTTGTACTACTCGCTACTCGCCACTTCCCACTCGCCTCTCCGTCATACCACACACCGGTACTACCACAAAATTGTATTGTTTCCGCTCCATTTTTTATTCATTTTTGTTCTATCAAATCCCATTGATCATTAAACCTTAAAAAAATGCAAACCATGAACCCGGAGATTTTAATCGTAGAAAACAAAAGAAAATGGATCCTCGGATCATTATTCCTGGTCCTGATGCTGTCCAAGATCATGATGTAATCAGCCATTAACCGTAGAACAACCAACGCATTCAAAGGACGGATCAGAGCGTGTGTAAGTTTGGAAAACAAGCCGGCTTCATCAGCAGAAGCTGGTTTGTTATTTTAAGAAGCCAGCAGGTTGATCAGATGCGTTAATTCCTCTGCGGTATTGTAACTATGCAGAACAATGCGCAACCGCTCAGCTCCCCGGGGAACAGTCGGATACAGGATCGGCCTCACGTCGAGCCCGGCATTGGCCAGCCGCTGCGATAAACGCTTCACTTCATCGTTTCCGGGCACGATGGCAGCCTGCACCGGGGTATTGCTCAGCAGCGCATGAATTTTTCCTGGTATTGCAGGTTCCTTCATTCCAGCCTCCTGGAACCGGCGGATGAGTTGCTGCAACTGTTCCCGTTCGGTTTTCAGTTTTGGGAAAATATTGTAAGCGATCCTTATCGCGGCTAAACTGGATTCCGGTAAAGCCGTTGTGTAAATAAATGGCCTGCTGAAATTGATCAGATAATGACGCAAATCCGCGCTGCCGAGGACCACCGCACCATGGCAACCCAGGGCCTTTCCAAATGTATGCACGCGTGCAAAACATTTTTTCTGCAGTCCGAGTTGCTGCACCAGCCCCTCCCCTTTTTCCCCGATAACACCGGTCGCATGCGCCTCATCCACGATGAGCTGCGCACCAAAGCGTTCACACAAGACCGTGATCGGCGCCAGCGGCGCCATATCCCCGTCCATCGAAAAAACGGATTCCGTCACAACAAAAATATTACCCTTTGCTTTTTGCAATTTGTTCTCCAGATCACTGAGGTCATTGTGCAAAAAAGAAAAGGCTTCTGCGAAAGACAAACGAATGCCATCCCTGATCGACGCATGACACAAATGATCGTACACGATCGTATCTCCCCGTTGCGGAACGCAACTCAGTAAACCCAGGTTGGCATCATAACCCGAATTGAAGACCAGTCCGGCAACCGCATCGTGAAAAACAGCTATCTCTTTCTCGACTTCAGCGATCAACGGGTAGTTACCCGACAATAGTCTGGAGCCGGTAGAACCATGTCTTACATCCTGTGGGAATGCCTGTTCAATGAGTTGATTTTTGGCTATGCCAAGATAATCATTCGAGCAGAAATCAACTTTGCCTTCAGAAAACCGCAATTGACGATATGCGCCCCCCTCCTTCCGTTCATTTATTTTCTTATGGAGAAATTCTTCTTGCATATTTTTGCCCTTCAAAGATCAACCTAATCATCCGAATCCCAAAAATCAACATGCAGGGCACACAAAAAAATATTCTTGGTCTGCAATTGCCCACCGATCCGAGATGGGTCGATCTCGCGGGTATTTCACTGGAAGACATCCTCACCGATCATGCGTATTGCGAGCAGAAAGCCGCCAACAGCTGCATCTCCCTGATACAACGCTATCCTGAAAAGGAAAAACTGGTCAACGAACTAGCGCCGATTGTCACTGAAGAATGGGGACATTTCAGACAAGTGCTGGCAGAACTGCAGAAGCGTGGCCTTAGACTGGGCAAACAGCGCCGCGACGAATATGTCAACAAACTGCTCGCATTCCAGAAAAAAGGAGGTAGTCCTTCAGAAAGGCTCCTGGATCAATTGCTCACGATGGCCTTGATCGAGGCGCGCAGTTGTGAACGTTTTAAACGGCTGAGTGAAGGACTGAAAGATGAATACCTACGCAATTTCTACCGTCGCTTCATGGAAAGTGAGGCGGGTCACTATCATTTATTCATTGACCTGGCAGAGACCTATCTTGAAAAAGATGTCGTGCGCGCGCGCTGGGCAGCATGGCTGGTGTACGAAGCAGGCATCATGGAGAAAATGGAATTGAGGGGGGACAGGATTCATTAATCTTTTTTTTATACCTTCCGGTTGAAAAATAAAAACATGAAAAGAAGATCATTTGTAAAGCAGGCCGGTTTGGCTACGGCGGCCATC
>Ga0193728_1001714_pt1 | contig 11292 bp, 7 predicted proteins | sample U1c1metaG_FD_143037 | JGI IMG/M metagenome (GOLD analysis project Ga0193728, IMG submission 143037) | Soil microbial communities from a riparian zone of the East river system, Colorado, United States - U1c1 | ecosystem: Environmental > Terrestrial > Soil > Riparian zone | place: USA: East River...
TCTATCGATTGACGAAAGCCGGACGGAAGCAGCTGGAAGTCGAAACCAAGAGATGGGACCGCATTTCCCTGGCAATCACTCAGGCCCTGGAAGCGTCCTAGCGAGGTGTTGGCATGCCGCTCTTTGAGAAGGTGCGCAGTTTCCTGCGGAATCTTTTTCTATCCCGGGGTGTGCAAGCAGACCTCGACAACGAAGTTCGTGCTCATCTCGAATTGATGACGGCGGAAAACATGCGCGCGGGGATGGGGCCGGAGGAAGCGCGAAGGGCGGCGCGCATGGAGCTTGGCGGGGTCGAACAAATAAAAGAACAAGTGCGTGATGAGCGAGCGGGCAATGGGGTGCAGTCGGTGATTGCTGACTGCCGGTTCGGGATTCGACAACTGCGGAAGAATCCGGGTTTTAGCGTGGTGGCGATCATTGCGCTGGCGCTGGGGATCGGCTTTTCCACGATTATTTTCAGCATCTTCTATAACGGGGTGCTGCATCCGTTTCCGTATCGCGACGCGGAACGCTTGACGGTCATCGGCATTGTCGACACACAGCACAACTCGGAACGGTTTCGCGAGGTGTATCACCTCGATGAGGTGGCGGCGTTTCGCAAACAGAGCCAAACGTTCGAAGACATCGTGGCGTACTCGGGAGTGGATTTCATTTATGAACACCAAGGCACTTCCGAGCAAGTGAATGGTTGCAAGGTCACACCGAATGCGATCGCGTTTTGGGGCGTGGCTCCGCTTTTAGGGCGCGGGATTGGGGAGCAAGATGCGCAGGCTGGAGCCAGCCCGGTGGCGCTTCTGAGTTATGCGTTCTGGAAGGGCATGTTCCATGAGGACAAGGGCGTACTCGGCACCACCATTACGCTGAACAAACAAGACCACACGATCATCGGAGTGATGCCCCGGCGATTCGGGCTTTACGGTGCTGACGTGTACGTGCCGGTGGCGTGGAACCGCCCGGAGCCCGCGTCTTTTGCGGAGGCTATGGATCAGCACGAACCGATGTTTTTTTTCGCTACGGGGTTGGTTAAACGCAAGGTAAGCAGGCAAACGGCTGCGGCAGATATGCAGGTTATCGCGAAACAACTCGTAACCCTGCATGCTAGGGATTATCCCGAACATTTCCAGACGACGGCGAGACCGATGAACGAAGTGATCGTCGACGACTTCAAGCAGACTTTATTTTTGCTGATTGCGGCGGTGGTTTTGTTGCTGCTGATTTCGTCGAGCAATGTTGCGAGTCTTCTGTTGACGCATCACAGTGCGCGTGCTCGAGAAATTGCAATGCGCAGCGCGCTGGGAGCCAGCCGCGGGCGGTTGATCCGGCAATTGTTTGCGGAAAGCGTGGTGCTAGGGATGGCCGGTTGTTTGGCCGGCTGTTTACTGGCGTATCTGGGATTGGAATCAGTGCGCCTTGTTCCGGGAATAAGCGTTCCGGGAGAAGCGGACATGTCGCTGAACCTGCCGGTGCTGATTTTCGCGGTGCTGCTGTCTCTCCTGACGACACTGCTCTTTGGATTGTCGCCAACTTTTTTGGCGGTCAAAAAAGATCTGCGTACAAGCCTGCAGAGCGCGGGCGTGAATGCCAGTAGTTCACGCAGCGGGGGGCGAATTCGTGCAGGTCTGGTGGTTGGGCAAGTGGCGCTTTCCATGGTGCTGTTGGTCTTTGCGGGGCTGATGATCCGGAGCTTTATCGCGGTGAGCAATTTTGACCCGGGCATCCGCACCCAGGGGCTGCTTTACGCACGAGTACACTTTCCCGCGCACCAGTATGAGTCGGCGGATAGCAAGCGCGCTTTTTTTGAGCAGTTATTGCCGCGGGTGTCCACGCTTCCGGGGGTTACAAGTTCGGCCGTGTCTATTGGTTTGCCATTGATGCCCGGGCCGCGCTCCGACGACGTCACCATTCCCGGCAAGCCGCATGACAAACATTGGACCACCGGATTTGACGCGGTGAGTGAAGGTTATTTTTCCGCCGTTGGTTTGCAGTTGGTGCGAGGCAGGTTACTTTCGCCCACAGATGTTTTCGGCGCGCGCCGGGTGGCGGTGGTCAACAGCATGTTGGTGAAATCCTTTTTCGGGGACGCTGATCCTATGGGTCACCAGATCAAGTTCAATGTTCTGGATCAAATTCCTGATACTCCACACGATGCTTATTTCGAAATCGTGGGGGTGGTCAACGACTTGCGGAGTTTCCAGCGCGAGCCGAGTTCCCCGCAGGCCTATCTGCCTTACACCTTTTCCGGTTTTGGCGACCGCTCCTTGCTGGTACGCACGGTGACCAACCCAGCGTTGCTAGCGAATAACCTACGGCAGGTTCTGGCGAATGTTGATCCGAACACCGTTTTGGTTCGTCCAGAAACGCTGGAAGATGAGTTGAATAAGCTTGTGTATATGAAGCCAAAATTCCGCCTGATTTCATTCAGCGTCTGTGCGGGCATCGGTCTCGGACTGGCGTTGATAGGGCTGTTCGGCGTGATGGTTTACTCCGTAACATTGCAGACTCACGAATTGGACGTGCGCATGGCGCTAGGGGCGCACTCCGGCAATATTCTCAGGCTCGTCCTTGGCAAGGGCCTCCTTCTCGTTGGGGGCGGAATACTTTTGGGTGTTGTAACTTCGTTTCTTACGGTACGCGTTTTGCGATCGCAACTGTGGGGCGTGTCGGCTTTCGATCCGTGGGCGCTTATTCTGGCTCCGGCTGCTTTACTGGCGACTGGCTTATTGGCTTGCTATCTGCCGGCGCGTCGCGCTACTCGCGTGGATCCCATGATCGCTCTGCGTTACGAATAGATTTCGCCAGGTCACTTCCTGGTGAGCAGACGCAGCTGGGGGTAGCCGTTTTCTGAAAAATCCTGCAATACACGAATCTTCACAGATTGAAAGAGATCTTCTTTTTTATATCGTTGGATAATCCCCGCAGTGTTGTCGGGGAGGCCCTGGAGTATGGAGGCGAATAGTTTTTCGCGGCTATCGTAGGCCGCCTGGTTCTTGTATTCGGTCATCAAGAGTATGTCCCAGTCGTTGTTGCTCGACTCTTCTGCTGGAATGAGTACCCGTCTTTCGTCGGCGACGCGGTTGTAAGTCAAGACAGCGCCCTGGCGCTTGGCTTCCGCGCGCACTCTTATCCAGTTATCGTCCAAATAGCTCATGGTGGCAGCAAACGTTCCGGGTTTGACCTTGACGAACTCGAGAGCCCATACGGGCTTATCTGAAATTGAAGGCGCGACGTGAGGAGCATCCTGGAGTTGGAGTTGCTGCGCGTTTGCGCTGAGGGCGATCAAAAGGGAGAAAAGCGCCATACCTAGAAATTTGGTTTTTGTCATAGTCAGGCCTCCTATGGCTGTCTACCTTGTTAGACGATTTATATAACGAAAGAGGTTTGGCGGCTATGGTGCCGCGACCAGAGGCAGGTCGATGAAGGTGGCTTGATCTGGGGCGTGGTAGATGCGCTGGGTGGCTTTGCGATAGTCGCTCGGTTTAGCCAGAAAAATGTTGGGTACGAAGGTTTGAGGGTTGCGGTCGTAGAGCGGGAACCAGGTGGACTGGATTTGTACCATGATGCGGTGACCTGGTAGAAACACGTGGTTCGCGTTTGGCAGCGCGAAATGATATGACAGCGGCGTGTCGGAGGCGATCGCTTTTGGATTTTCCAGGCTTTCGCGGTAGCGGCCGCGGAAGATATCCGCAGAAATCATCAGTTGGTAGCCGCCCATTTCCTCCTGGGCTCCTACTTCATCGGGATATAAATCGATCAGCTTTACGACCCAGTCAGAGTCTGTGCCGCTGGTGGACGCGACTAAATTGGCGATGGGCTGGCCGCTGATCTTCATTGGCGAAGTTAAGGTGTCGGAGACGAAGACGAGAACGTCTGGGCGGCTGGAAACTTCGCGCTGGTCGTCCACGAGCCAGTTAGCCCAGGGCACATTATTGGCGAAGCCCATGGGGTGGCTGGGGCGTCCGCTGAATGGAATGGGCTTGGCGGGATCGGAAATATATTCGTCGAAGCCCGGGCCATCGGATGCGGCCGGGGCAGTAAGACTGAGCTTGAGTCCGGCGTTGAGATAGAGCGGAGTGCGCTTGACGGTGCAGCCACTAGGGCATCCGGATGGCCAGGAAGATAGACGGCGCCAGGTGTTCGTGCCGGTTTCAAAAGCGGTCACGGGAGCGGTGTCGGATTTGGGCGCGCCGTCTTTCAAATATTGGGCCAGGAATGGCCCGAGAATTTCTTTTCGAAAGTACAATCCGGTATCGCTTCCGAATTTCAGAGCGCCGAGCGAGCTGCCGTCGCCGATTTCTCCGCCGTGATGCCACGGGCCCATTACCAGAAAGACCATGTTGTTGTTGGTGTCTTTGGGCTTGATCGCTTTGTAGACGGCAGGAGCACCGTAAATGTCTTCCTGGTCCCAAAGGCTATGCACCAGCATGGTGGGGACTTTGAGAGGTTGCGCAGCGAGAATTTTGTCCATGGCTTGCTGCTGCCACCAGCCGTCGTAGGAAGGATGCGCTAAAAGTTTGTTCCAGAAGCCGACTTGTTGGAGGCCGCGACGGCGCCCGAGCTCGCCGGCTGAACCGGCTTGTAGATACATGTCGTAATCGTCGTAGTTGCTAATCCACCAATGTTGCTCGTTCTTGCGGGTGCCCTCCTGTTCGTAAATGTAGGGCATATTCTCTTCGCGGAAGGCTCCGTTGTGGAACCAGTCGTCGCCCATCCATCCGTCAACCATGGGATTCATGGGAACGGAAACCTTGAGCGCGGGATGCGGGTTGATGAGCGCCATTAAGGGCAGGAAGCCGTCGTAGGAAATGCCGAGGATGCCGACCTTGCCGTTGCTCTCGGGAATATTTTTGACCAGCCAGTCGATGGTGTCGTAAGTGTCGGTAGCGTGGTCCACGTTGGTGGGATTCAAGGGGCCGTGTAACGGGCGATTCATTACGTAATCGCCTTGGGAGCCGTACTTGCCGCGGACGTCCTGGACGACGCGAATGTAGCCGCCTTCCAGAATCACTTCGAGGGCATTGTCGTAGCCATTTAGACTGGGGCCGAGGTGCGAGCTGTAACTGTGGGAAGTGAGATCGGTAGCGTTATAGGGCGTGCGGGTTAAGAGAATTGGGGCGTTTTTTGCGCCTTTGGGGATGAGGATTACGGTATGCAGCTTTGTGCCATCGCGCATGGAAACCATCACTTCACGCCGGGTGTAGTCGAAGAAATCGGTGACGGGTACGAGTTGCGCGGGCATCTCGCTGGGCAAGGTTTGTGAGTTGGACGGCGGCGGGGCCTGGGCGGCGGCGGAGCCAGAAAATAAAATGCCGGCGAATAGCAGGCTGGGCAGGGCAATCGTGCGAAGACACTTGGTCGATGTCATGATGTGATTCCTTCTTGAGTGTGAAATGGAGAAGAGATTATATCCCTGGTGCCACTGGCCGCACAGCGCGTAATCGAGTGTATCGATTTATCGGCCGCGTGAATCAATGGAAGGGGGATGAGTGTTCTTGGCTGCGGTTCGCGATGGTGCGGTCGGCCGTTGTCGAGGTGTTTAGCGGTTGTAGCCCGTGGGCCAGAATGCGACGCCGAGCAAATGATCGTCAAGACTGAATACACGGATATTCCTTTGGCGGGCCAGCCGATGCGGACTTTTGTGGCTGCGCCGGCCGCGGAAGGTGAATATCGGGGGATATGGTGTTACTCGGACATTTTTCAGCTGAGCCCCCCGCTACTGCGCACGTGCATGCGGTTGGCCGGGTATGGGTTTGTCGTAGCTGCTCCGGAAATTTACAGGCGCATCGAGCCGCTGGGAACGGTGCTTCCCTTTGATGACGCTGGACGGACTCGTGGGCAACTAGACGCGGCGAAAACTGCGGTGGCGGATTTTGATGCCGATTGCCGCGCGGGACTGGACTGGCTTTCCAAACATCCTAAAGTGGCGCGTGGGAAAATTGGGGCGATCGGTTTCTGCATTGGCGGGCACCTGGCTTTTCGCGCTGCGTTTCAGCCGGATGTGCGGGCCACGGTTTGTTACTACGGGACAGGCATTCACGATGGCAAACTCGGCAAAGATGCGGATGCGGGATCGCTGGCGCGCGCGAGAGAAATTCGTGGAGAGCTGCTGATGATTTTTGGTACGAAAGACCCGCACGTGCCTGAGGCCGGACGCGAAACTATGGACCGGGCGCTGCGAGTTTCCGGAGTGCGATATAGGACGCTGCTTTACCCGGCGGAGCACGCGTTCACGCGCGATGAGGGGCCGCGCTACGATCCGGAAGCGACGGACCTGGCGTTCGCGGAGACGATTCAGTTATTCCGTAAAGTATTCGGTGATGAAGAGCGATGATTTTCCGGACGCCAAGGATGCTCGGATTGACGGGGATTTTGCTCAGCGTGGGTGGGATAACTGCGCGAGCAACGGAACTGAAACCCGACACGGCTGCCGCTTTCGACCGGTACGTTCGCGCCATGGAAGCACGCATGGACGAAGATACCGGCCGCGATCAGTTTCTTGTGGTGGATCGCTTACCAGAAGCGCGGCGGACGGAAGCTTACGCGCAGCTGAAGAATGGGCAAGTTTATATCGAAGCCATGAGCGCGCGGGAAGGTGATCGCCCGATTAAAGCTCCGAGTGGCCTGATTCATCACTGGGCAGGTGTGATTTTTATTCCCAGGGCAACTTTCGAGGAAGTGGAAGCAGTGATGCGGGATTACGATTGTCACGAGGACATTTATAAACCGCAGATTCGTAAATCGAAGTTGATTGAGCGCAACGGGGACGAATCGAAAGTTTACTTTCAATTTTTCAATCGCTCCATCGTCACAGTTATCTTGAATGCGAATTTTGACGTGCGCGATACACAATTTGGATCGGGGCGCTTTCAGACGGTGACGCGGTCTACGCGCATCGCGGAAGTGGAAAATGTGGACTCTCCCAACGAGCATGAACGACCGGTGGGGAACGATCATGGCTACATGTGGCGGCTCTTTAGTTATTGGCGAATCGAAGAGAAGGACGGTGGCGTTTATGTGCAGAATGAATCAGTGTCCCTAACCCGCACGGTGCCGGCGCTGCTGGCGTTTATCGTGAATCCGCTGGTGAAGAGTATTCCGCGAAGTGTGTTGGTTCATTTGCTGACAGATACGCGAAATGCGGTGGAGAAAGCCGAAGCCACGCCGGCTGTTCCTGCTACAGAACCGCCGAAAAAGGACAGAATGGGAGTTGGCTACGCGGAAATATCGGGGCCTGCAGATGCCGTGTATACGGGTTGGTGGGTCAGTCACCGGCGTGGATTGAGGCCCCAGGTATTTGGCTGACCGGGTCATTAGGCTTAGGAGCCTGGCGGCCCGGACGGCTTTGAGTCCATTTGCGAATGACAAATTCTTGAAGAAGATTGGTGACGGCGGTTGTGCCTATACCGATCAGCGTGTTTTCAAAAGTGAATCCCAGTCCGTCGCGATCTTTGGGCGCGTAGTAGACATTGGAGATTCCGCTGGCCGCGAGGCCTCCGATGAGGCCGGAGTAATTTGCCTGCCAGTGGCCATTATCGCCTTTGCAAATCACAGACTGGGCGAGGGCGTTTAAAACTCGCGAGCGTTTGCTGCCGGTGCCTTTGTAGAAAAAACGCGGGTCTTGTTTCAGGAGGGAAGGCAGAATGGCGCTGCCGATGTAAGTGCCAATGACAAAGTTCCCGTAAGCGGCCCCGTAGCGCTCCGCGTAGCCCTTGGCGCCTTGGCCATAGCCGCCGAAATCGTCCTGCGATTGCTCAACCCCGGCTACGATGGCGTTCACTCCGAAACTGACGGGATCGATGGAGGTCTTCCAGGCGAGCTGAAACTTTTGTTTGGGCGTCAGCGGGGCCGCATTGGCAACGTAGCTGACGTAGAAATTCGGTATGACGCCAAAAACGCGCTGCTGTTCTTCGATCTTGATTTCGTCTTGCGCCACATCCACGGTTGCGGGCGTTACACGCATTTCAGTAGAGGCGGCCGCAACAATTAATGCAATTCTTGGGACCGCGAAGGTTTCGCCAGAGTGCAGAGTTCCAGAAAAAGTCTGGTTGGCGAAACCTGGAGAAGAAATAGTGAGCTGGAAGGGGCCGGGCTCTATGTTGAGGAGAGAGAATTGACCGTCTTCAGCAGTCGAGACGGTTCGGTTGGGGGACGGAGGTTCGCGGGTGAGTTTGACTTCCGCTCCGGCGACGGCGGCTCCGGTCTGGTCGACCACGGTGCCGCTGATGAGTCCTGACAATCGCTGGGCAGGATCCGGCGTGTTCGGCAGGCTCGAGCTAGAAGGTCCCTGAATTTTCGAAGGATCAGGCTGGCTGTTGTCAGATGGTGGGATGGCCCTGGGCTGTTGAGATTGGGCTTGCGCAACAGTTGAAAAACCGCATGAGAGGACGATCAGGCCGGTCCTGAGAACTACTGACGGATATCTGCGGAAAACCATGGGGACGTCCATTATGATGCGAGGTGGAGGAAATTTGGATTCCCGGTGGAGACAAAGTTTTTAAGGGTAACTGGTACTTTGTGACAGGTGCACCCCTGAGGCTATCTACGTTAGGAATTGATAGAGATATGCCGGTTCGTAAACAACCATCGTAAAGCCGATCTGATGATGCCAAAAATGGGTTTCGAAGGGTTCGTTCGCCTAGAAATGTTATCAGAATGGACGTGTTCGTGAGTTTTCGCGCGCGGATATGTACGTGCGTTTTTTTCCTACTGGGAGTGGTGACTGTATTTAGCGTTATGGCGCATTCGCAGTCGGCGGCGCAGCCTTCGCAGCAGGTTCCGGCAGCGAAGAGCTCGGTCAATCCGGGACTCGCAAATTTCAGCGATATCGCGGAAAAAGCCGGGCTCACGGCGGTGAACGTTTTCGGAGGAGTCGACACCAAGAAATACATTATCGAGACGACAGGAACGGGAGTGGCTATTTTCGATTACGACAACGACGGCTGGCCCGATATTTTTATTGTGAACGGAACGACATTGGAGGGATTTTCCGCGAAGGACGCTCCCACCAATCACCTTTATCACAACAATCATGATGGAACTTTCACGGACGTTACGGCCAAGGCCGGGCTTACAGCCACGGGATGGGGCCAAGGCGTGTGCGCGGGGGATTACGACAATGATGGGTGGGAAGATTTGTATGTCACCTATTACGGGAAGAACCGGCTGTACCACAACGACCATGGAGTTTTCACTGAAGCAGGCGAGAAAGCTGGCGTAGCGGGATCCGGAAAAGCGTGGGGCACGGGTTGTGCTTTCGTGGACTTCAATCGCGATGGGCGGCTGGACTTGATGGTGGCGAATTATGTGGACTTTAATATTGCCACTACGCCCACTCCGGGCGAAGGGAGTTCCTGCGTGTGGAAAGGCGTGCCGGTAATGTGCGGGCCGCGCGGATTGCCTGGAGCGAAGAATATTTTGTACGAAAATCGCGGCGACGGAACGTTTGTGGATGTCAGCTCCAAAGCGCATATAGATCAAACCGGCGGGCATTACGCGTTCAGTGTTTCGACTTTCGACTACGACGATGATGGTTGGCCGGATATTTATGTGGCGTGCGACAGCGCGCCGAGCATTCTTTATCACAACAATCACGACGGAACGTTTACCGACGTAGCGGTGATGGCGGGAGTTGCGTTTAACGAAGACGGGCGAGAGCAGGCCGGCATGGGAACGACGATAGCGGATTACAACGGCGATGGGCGGCTGGATATTTTCAAAACAAACTTTTCCGACGACACGCCGACTCTGTATCGCAATGATGGTGGAGGAATTTTTTCGGATGTTACTTACGCCGCGGGGTTGGGACTGCACACCCAATATTTAGGATGGGGCACGATGTTTTTTGATTTTGATAATGATGGCTGGCCTGATTTGGTGCTCGCCAACGGACACGTATATCCGGAGGTGGATAAATTTCATTTAAGCAGCGGATATATGGAGCCGCGGCTGCTTTATCACAATAATGGGAACGGAACATTCACAGACATTACGGCCAGCGCTGGGGCGGGATTCAGCACCGTTTCCTCCGCGCGGGGCCTGGCGGTAGGGGATTTCTGGAATGATGGGCGAATTTCGGTGCTGGTCAACAACGTATATGCCAAGCCGAGCCTGCTGATGAATGCAGCGCATTACAACAATCACTGGGTGAAGTTTAAAACTGAGGGGACGCGCTCTAATCGTGACGGGATTGGCGCAAAAATCAGCGTTAAAGCGGGGGGCCGAACTTTGGTGGACGAAGTGCGGAGTGGCTCCAGTTACATTTCGCAAAACGATCTGCGGGTGCATTTTGGATTGGGGCTCGCCCCGAAGATCAATGGCGTGGAAGTGCGGTGGCCCAGCGGATTGGTGGAGCATTTTGACAATTTAAAAGTTGATGCGATTCATGTGCTTAAAGAGGGCTCTGGCGTTGCTTCCACTGTGGAACAGAAGAAGCCCTAGATGGATCGCGCAAATTGCGCTTTCCGAGCTTTTTTGTTGGAACACTAACTGAGAACAAATGTTGGCGGTTTCCGACGATTCATCCACTAGAAGAATCCCCAACCGAGATGAATGCGCATGTTAGCGGGAAATGGATAGCTGGCGCCAATTTTAGGTATTTGATTTTTCGCGGTGCACGCGAGCCCAGATCAAATAACAAATGGTCATAATAAAAAGCCACGCTGGACCAGCCTGCATGGTGACGCGAAACCCCGGGACCCACCAAGTGGAAATCAACACAGCGACGAGAGCAATGAGGCCGAAGAGCGAGCTCCACGGGCCGGGTGGTGCAAAACGCAGGATTGATTTTCCGGCGCGCTGGTTGGCGCGGCGAAATGCCAGATGCGTGAACAGGATCATGATCCAGACGAATGGCCCGCCAAAAAATGCTACACCGATCATGAATAAAAAAGCGGTTCTCTCAAAAAAGTGGGAAAGAAAAAACGCGATCAGCAGGCCCACGCCCGAGGCCATCACCGCTGCGACGGGCATTCCGCGCTTGCTCAGTTTTCCGAGCGGTGCGGGAGCGTAGCCACCGCGCGCCAGTGAAAAGAGCAAGCGGGCAGTGAAATACAGATTGCACATGGCGCTGGAGAGTGCCGCGGTCAGCACCACGAAATTCATTACGTTGCCCGCGCCTGAAATTCCCACTGATCGAAACACCCGGACAAACGGGCTTTCCACCAAATCAATTTCCTTCCACGGAACAATGCCCACTACAATCGCGAGCCCGCCGAGATAGAAAAGCACCAGAAAGGAAAGTGTCCGCCGCAAGGCCTGCGGTACCGCAACGGATGGATTGGCGGCCTCTCCAGCGGT
>Ga0193728_1001715_pt1 | contig 11289 bp, 9 predicted proteins | sample U1c1metaG_FD_143037 | JGI IMG/M metagenome (GOLD analysis project Ga0193728, IMG submission 143037) | Soil microbial communities from a riparian zone of the East river system, Colorado, United States - U1c1 | ecosystem: Environmental > Terrestrial > Soil > Riparian zone | place: USA: East River...
AGCATATCAAGTCCTTCCATGAGAAGGCCGGTCGAGGTCAAGACAAACTTCGCTTTTTTCTTTCCGTGAGTCTGTTCCCATTCAGCTAAGCCCGCCCCGGTCGCCATCCTTCCATCCGCACTCTTTTGTGAGCGAGATTCGCTCGGTGCTGGGGGGTGTTCTCGTTTCCGTAGGTGCTGCTACCTGATAAGCGTCCTCTCTTCCCACGTTTCTGTGGGAGTTGGGCCCCAGGACTTAGTCGCAGTCACCTGGACTCGGCGGTTGAGCTCAGCTGTGCGGATCGAAACTCTCTATGCCACGGCGCGCATCGCTTTTTGGCTATTGCGCAATGGTTCGTACACCTGTCCCTCGCCAAAACTCTGAGCTTCACCCCTTTAACAATGTTACAGGCCTGTGCGCAAGCTATTGATTTCAAAGTCGGTCATCATTTTGGCGAGGGACAGGTGGAAAACGCCGTTCGTTGGGCATATTACATGACCCTTGGCTTAATTCATTGACCTCCCTGGTCAAGGGGCCTAACATTCCTGCTCAATGGCCGCCTTCGACCAACTTCCAGGGCAGACCGTCACCAGGTGAGTAGGACTCGCGGGCATGTCAGACTTTCAAATTCTATGCTGCGCCAAGCTTCAATTCGCCGGTTGCTTTTGCCGACCGCTCTTTTCCGATCCGTCGCCATTTTTGCCTTTGCTTTGCTTGCCGCTCCGCAGGAGACAAAACCTAGCGCAGGTATACAAAACGAGCGAGCGGCGCCCGTGCCATCGAAGTCAGCAGATTCGCCATCCGCCCCAACCTCGGACCCGCCACACAATCCTCTCGGCGAAGCCTTGGTCCTCGCCCACAACGGGGATTGCGACGCTGCCATCAAGAAATATCAGCAAGTCCTCCAGGACAGCCCGAAGTCGCCCGACGCCTATGCCGGTCTGACGCGTTGCTATCTAAAAAAGGAAGATGTCACGCAAGCCCACGAGACGGTAACCAAGGGCTTGCAGGTCTCGGATGGTTGGCCAGTCCGAGTGGCCCTTGGGGAAGTGTACTTCCGTCAGGGAAAAATTCCAGAGGCGGAAAAGGAATGGCTAAATGTGATCAACTCGGGACAGCAGGCCGCGCGGGCCTACTTTGGCTTGGCCCGAGTGCGATGGGCCTTAATGATGAACAGGTCGGCGAAGGCTATGATTGAAAAGGCCCACGAACTCGATCCCCACGACCCAGACATTCAGAGGTCCTGGATTGCAACTCTCCGGCGTTCGGAGCGAATTAAATACTACGAGAGCTACGTTGCCGAAGCCAACAACTCGGATGCGGACGAACGCAGTAACATCGATGTTTATCTGTCGTACCTGAAGGAGCAAGCGAAGCAACGCGGCCGCTCCTGCCGGCTGGTGAGCAAGGTTACGGCTACGACGACGCCGTTGGTCCGTCTGAAATCAGATCTGGCAGAGCGGCTGGGGTACGGCTTATCGGTGGATTTAAATGGAACGCACACCAACATCATCCTCGATACGGGAGCAAGCGGGATTGTGGTCAGGCGCCATATCGCGGAGCGGGCAGGGATCACCAAGTTGACCGAAACCAAGATCTGGGGCGTGGGGGACAAAGGCGGAAAGAACGCCTACATCGGTACGGCCAAATCGATCCGAATTGGGGAGTTGGAATTCCAGGATTGTCCTGTACACGTGATGGAGAGCCGGTCAGTGGCAGGTGGAGATGGGCTAATTGGCGCTGATGTTTTTGAGGACTTCCTGGTGGAAATCGATTTCCCAGATAAGAAACTGAAACTTAGCGAGTTGCCCAAACGTCCCGGCCAAGGCGGTCAACAACTGGCCCTAAAGAATGACGAGTACGACTCCGACGATCAAGAGACATCGGACAAAGCGGAAGCGGCGCGGCAAGCTGGTGCAAAGGGGACGGCATTCAGAACAAACTCGTCGGGTCCGCAGGATAGCTATATTGCACCGGAAATGCAGTCCTTCACGCGCGTCTTCCGGTTCGGACATGAGCTACTCGTCCCGACCAAAATCGGCAACGCGCCGGGCAAGTTGTTTCTGCTGGACACTGGGTCGATGGAGAACGCTATTTCGCCCGAGGCGGCGCGCGAAGTCACGAAGGTATACGGCAATTGGGATACGATTGTGGAAGGCATCAGCGGATCGGTTAAACACGTTTACAGCGCCAACAAGGTCGCGCTTCAATTCGGCAATGTGAGTCTAGGAAATCAGGACATGCTGTCTTTCGATATGACTTCGACCAGCGTGAGCGACGGCACCGAGGTTTCAGGGTTTCTAGGCTTTGCCGTGCTTCGTTTGGTCGATGTCAAGATCGATTATCGCGACGCGCTCGTCAACTTCAGCATTAACGTCGAGCGCTTCGGCCACTTCTAGCCGGGCGCACTCCAGATCGCAGATCTTCAAAACCAGGGGCAAGACATCACCACTGCCGCTCAGTATCCCTGGTAGTTCCCCAATCAGCCATTGTCCAGCGGTCCAGTGCTGGGAGTGACGGCGATCGGGGTCGTCGTCGGCACAGGTTCCGGCGGATAACGGGCTACTCTCCAGAAACTTAACTGACAACTCTTGTGAAGGAATGAGTTGCATATTGAGTGCGGCGGCCTGTTTTGTGATTCGTTGCAGTCGTTGGTGTTGGTATTTGGCTTCGTAAAATTGAGTTCCTCGGTCTACGTAGTCATGACCAAACTTCAGCATGCGGTAGACCAAGCGAGCGAGCATGTGGGCCATCGCGGTGATGGCTTTGGGGGCGCCGAGTTTGGAGCGTAGCCGGCGGAACTTAGCCCCCAAAGCACTTTGGCTTCGGAGTAGAGCCCAGGCCGCCAGCCGTAGCGCGGTAGATGCACGATTGACTACATGCCGGGTACCGCGCTTGAGCACTTTGCCACCGCTGGTGCGGTTGTCCGGGCACAAGCCTAACCAAGAAGCGAAATGCTTTTCTGTCTTCCAGCGACTCATGTCTACGCCCACTTCGGAGACTATGGTTTGCGCATTCTGCACATCAATGCCATCGATTCGCGTAAGGCCCACACCCGTGACGCGGTATAACTGTCCGCGAAGGTCAAAACCAGATTGATGCCCACGTGCGTCTTTGCCTCGGCGCGGTTCCGGAGCGGGTTCGCTCATCGGGTCGATTCTGGGTTCCATGCTTCGTAGTTGCCGCGTTCATCGCATGTTTGAATCTTCTGCTGATAGGTCTGGTAGAGATCCAGACTTTGCTCGAGAACGAATAACAACTCCCGCCGCCATGTTTCTTCCAGGCTGCGAGCAATTTCTTGGCGGCTGGCGCGAATTCGGCTGTGCTTGTTCATTGCCAGCTTATAGGGGTCCCGCTCCCCCCGCACGATGTCGCATAGAATGGCCAAGCCAGTAGCGCCGCTGATATCGCTAATTACGTTGGCCAGTTGGATGTTCATCTCGGTCAGGGCCTTTTGCATATGCTGGATACAAGTCGCAGCTGCCGCCACCAGATTTTCCCGTTGTCGTAGGTAGCCGCGAAGCGTGCAGATTTCCTCGGTTGGGCGGAAGGAGTTATTCAGCAGGCCAAAGCTGTGCAGCTTCTGCAACCATTGGCATTCCTGTACATCCGTCTTGCGGCCCGGCAGTGTTTTGGTGTGGCGTGCGTTCGCCACGTTCACTTCCAATCCGTGGCTCTCCAATACGTCGTAGAGCGCCATCCAATAGACTCCAGTCGACTGCATGACGACTGTCTTGATGCGACCAGCGCGCCATCCGATGGAGGTCTGCCGTGAAACTGCCGAATTTTCGCACCGGTTCTGCATCTCGGTCCGGCGGTACCGCCACGTAGTGTTCTGCACTTCCTACGTCAACCCCCGCCGCATGCAGATTCAGCGGTGGAAGTCCTAGGGTTGCATCTGCTTTCGCTCCGTTCTTTCGCTTGCCAGCTTGCTTTGCCATATCGTCGATCTCCCAAAAGTAAAGTTCGACGGACCCGACCCGGTTGCGAATCGGTTTTATGAAACTCTCCAACGGGGTCGAGCCAACTGGCCGAAGCCAGCCGGTTGCCACCAAATCATTGATCGCCAGAAACCGGAGCCATACTCGGAAACGGGCACCTGCGGGCGCCATATAAGCCTCGGCCTTAACTGTCGAATCGCGTCAGCGTCAGCATCTCACTCTGCAACAGTTTCTGGCACCACTTACAGCGTCCCGCTGTCACCTGCTCGGAAGTAATCTACATGTCTGATTAACGACTAATCGGAGTTAACCAAGTAGGTGACTGGTTGTAGACGATGACCGCGTCCGCACAACGGTCCGTGTTTGATCAGGGCAAATAAGGCATCACGTCGCTGCTTTCGATGAACTTACGCAATCCCTCTAGCACTGCAGGTCGGCCAAAGAGCTCCAAGAAGATTTCGATTTCGCTGTTCAACTCATCGTAAGGAATCGGCTTGATGAATCGTTTGGCCACGATAAGGGCAGCTGCGTCGAATTTCTTGATTTGTGATGCTAGGGATCGCGCCACGTGTAGCGTCTCTCCCTCTGCGGTCACCTGCCTGACTAGCCCGACGGAAAGCGCTTTGTTGGCGTTGATACTTCGGCCTGTAAGCAGCAAATCGCGGACGAAGCTGTTGCTCAGATCACGCTTAAGACGCGGAATACCACCACCCCCTGGAATCAGCCCCAGGCGCAGTTCCGGGAAGCAAAAGCGGGCCATGTTGTCCGCCACGATTAGGTCGCAGGTCAGCGCCAATTCAAACCCACCTCCGAAGCACATGCCGTGTACCGCGGCAAGTGTCACGAGGGGTGCCGCGTCAATCGCATTGAGACTGCGGTGGCTGCGCTCGAGATAATCGCGGATGCCTGTTCGCTCAGCCGGACTGGATTCCCCTAAGAGGGAGTACATCTCGCGCAGGTCACCACCAGCACTGAAGCCGGACTTCAATTGACTGCAGATGATCAGCACGCTCGCTTCACTGCTGGCGGATTCGAGGGCAGTGACGAATTGTTCCAGCTCTGTCAGCATGACCCGGCCGATCTCATTCGTCGGAGGGTGATGTAGTGTCAGCTCTATCACGCTTTCAGAGAGTTTCCACGAAAGCGCGCTACCCTTGAACGGTTTCATATTTCTTTGGCTTCACTCAGGCCAAATTTTAGTACGAGACCGTGAGTCCAAGGCTAACGGTGTCGAGAATCTTTTACATCCCAAACTGCCGCAGATGATGGTCTATGTGGAGGTAAGCGTGACGCATGCGCTCGGTCCTCGACATCTTACCATCGCGTGAGGAGCGAACGGGCCCTCTGAAGTACAGAAGCGCTCGAAAAGAATTCGGAGCTTCTCCAAATCCAATGCAAATTCCGCAGATGGCGTACCACCTTGATTCTGGTCCATTTCCGGCCGTGTCTTGATACCGCGTGGCCACGGGACCGGGGCCCATAGGGCGACCCACTTAAAAAGTGTCCGCTTGAATACAGTGCTGGACGGACTGATGTACTTTTCGCCCAAGAAAGCACGAAAGGAATCGCTCAGATGACAAACCATTTGATGGACAGACATGGTTCCCCAACAAGGCTGAGTGTCTGGATGCAGCTTCATGAGTCGGTTGAGCACTTCGTTCCGATCATGAGGGCTCAAGAGAGTCTTCATTGGGGAAAGATTGTACGCTGAGATTCAAATGAATATTTAGTTTCAGGGGGGCACCGGGAACAATCCCACCGTGGATGCCACAACAGAAAGCGAATTGACGAATGACCCTTGCCGAATGCGCGTCCGATCTCATGCAACGACTGCCCCGCCTTCCAACGGGACCATGTCTTCTGCGCCGCAGAAGGCTCCGCCCATTTCCCTTGGGTCATAGACACCACCTCTGGATAGAAGATCTATATTGGACGGTGTTGGCATCGCCTATTGAGTTCACACCACTTACCGGGCACTGTACCTAACTGGGTTGGCAGTTTTCCATCGTGAATGGGCGCAGCAGGCCGTCGCCACAGCAAATACACTGGTACCGTGCTCGAGTGCGTCCGCGTGACGATTTTGAATCGGCTTCTGAAAGGCTGGTCTGTGCAACAACGCAAGCCACGTTGGGGCAGCTGGTCTAGCTGACGATCATTAAGGCATGCCGATGTGCTTAAGGATTGCTTGGAAACGCGGTTCCTGACTCAGATTGCGAAACCCTGACGCGACCTTCAGAAGAACGAGGAAGCCAATCCGCTCTTCGCACGCCTTTTCCAGCCAATTGAGGGCTTGCTCCTTGTCTCCCAGCGCGTTGAAGATAATCGCCGCCGAATACGACAATAGCGGTACCGATGCCCCCTCTTTTTTAAGTTTTTCCAGGATTTCCACCGCCTGGCTTGTTCGCCCGGATGCGGCATGTACGATCGCCAGCATGGCGCGCAGGCTTGACCAATTCCCGGATTGTGGAAGCGCTTTTTCGACCGTGGCGAGAGCTTCCTCCGGCATTCGTTTGCGCAGGTACGCGGGGCAGAGAATCAGGCTGGCCTGCATGAATGACGAATCCATTTCCAAAACCTTCTCAAACTGCGCGATAGCCCGGTCGTTGTTTCCAGCGAAATAGTTAAGGTATCCAACATTGAAATTCATGGGCAGCGAAAGAGGATCCAACTCCAGAGCGTAATCCGCTTCTTGAATCGCTTCTTGATGTCTTTGTTGTACTAGGAGCCAGAGACTGAGCCCGTAATGCGCGCGCGCCGAATGCGGACTAAGCTCGACCGCGCGACGCATATGCTTCTCAGCGGTATCCCAATCCCAATCAAAGTACAAATTAACCAATCCTACCGCCAGGTGGGCGTCGGAAAGAGAAGGCGCGATCTCAATGGCCTTCGACGCTGCAGCTTTGGCCTTGGGAAACGCCTCTTTGGCCCGCAGTTCACCAAACACTGCTAAGGCGGTATAGCAGTCTGCCATCACGGCATGTGCCGGGGCATACGCAGGGTCTATCTCAATCGCGAGGCGGCAATACTCCAGTGCTCGCCAGGAACTCGCCGGTGTCCATTTATTCCAGAAGTAAAGCGCCCGCAAAAATGCCTGGTAGGCCTCGGGACTTCCCGTGTCTCGCGCAGCAAGTTTGTTTTTGTCCTGTGGACTCAGGTGCAGGCGCATGTGCTCGGATATCTCCCGAGCAATCTCTTCCTGTACGACAAAAATATCATCCAGTTTGCGGCTGAAAGTTCCTCCCCACAAATGAGCTTGCCGGGTCACGTCGACCAACTCTACTTTGATGGTCAGAGTGTCACCCCGCTGAATCACACGGCCGGTCAATACTGCCCGAACATTGAGCTCGCGGCTCAGTTCCGCGAGGTCCATTTCACAGCCCTTATATAGGAAGACAGTGCTGCGTGGCAGCACGCGCAGTTTTGGAAGCTGCGAGAGATTGTTGATGAGCGATTCCGTGATTCCGTCGCTCAGGTATTCCGTCTCTGGATCATTGGTTTCGTTGGTCAGCGGGAGGATAGCGAGGGAGTCAATAGCTTTGGTGGCGCGCCGCATCGGCGGGACGTTGTCAGAGATTTTCACTTGTCCTGAATCGAGGTCGCGTTTCAGTCGGTGCAAATCGGCCAGCAGGTCCGAGGCAGTCTGATAACGCAGGCTGCGCTGTTTCTCGAGAGCTTTGCTGATGATGGCCTCGAGCGCGGCGGACAGAGCTGGATTGATATGCGACGGGCTGACAGGCTCTTTGTTTAGAATCTTATCTCTGATGATGTCCGGGGTGGCGCCATCAAAGGTCATGCGCCGGGTGGCCATCTCGTAAAGCACCATACCGAAAGAGAATAAATCGCTGCGTGGGTCCAGCTCTTCTGCTCGCGTCTGTTCCGGCGACATGTAAGCGACGGTTCCGAGTGTCGTGCCGGGACGGGTTAGATGTTCTCCATCGATCATCGCCGTCTGCGTATCGGCGACCTCGATCTGATTGGAGGAACCTGGCGTCGTAGCGATCTTGGCCAGCCCGAAATCCAGCAACTTGGCGTGGCCACCCCTGGTGGCGAAAATGTTGGCGGGCTTGATGTCGCGGTGGATGATGCCTTGCGAATGCGCGGCGTTTAACCCGTCTGCAATCTCAATTGCAAGCGAGAGCACAGTTTCGTTATCTAACGGCTTTCCCGCGATGAGATGCTTCAGCGTCACTCCGTCCAGAAATTCCATGGCAATGAAAAACTGCGCTTCATGTTGGCCGATTTCATAAATGGTGCAGATGTTAGGGTGATTAAGAGCGGACGCCGCACGCGCCTCCCGGCGAAAACGTTCTAGTGCTTGCGGGTGTCGCGACAGTTCATCGGGCAGGAATTTGAGAGCAGCGAAGCGGCCGAGCTCGGTATCTTCAGCCTTGTAAACCACACCCATCCCGCCGCCGCCTAGTTTTTCCAAGATGCGATAGTGGGAGACGACCTGACCTAAGCGTGATTGGGAATCCGCCATTAGCGCACATCGAACAACGACATGGCCGGATAGAAGCCCGCCAATCTAAAATAGGCACACGCACTATTTGTTCCTCGTTTCACTTCGGAAAGAAACCCTTTTTCCGCTTCGTCTAATTGTGCCTGCCGGAAATATACTTCGCCCGTCGCCGTGTGGCCGCCTGACATCATGAAGCCCCGGCTGTCCACACTTCGGTGGTGAATACCGCGCATTCCTCGCGCATTGAGGAACCATGTCTTCAATACTGAAACTCTCGTAATTAAGAAGTTTTCGATGTGCAATTTGTCTTGCAAATAGCTGAACATAAAAATTAACCAGCCGAGGAGCGTGCTGGGTGCAATCAGTTGGTAGTAATGCGGCGAGCCGAGCAGCGACATCACTCCGTAACAAAACCACAGGATCGTCGCCGAAGGCTCCAGCCATTCGATCCCAATAGCTACCAAGAAAAGTTTCCTCATTTTGTAACCTGCTTTTTTGGATGTGTGGCCCGGTGAACTGACCTTACACACGGCGGGAAAGGAGCACAAGCGACAAGGAGGAATTCGGCGATGATGGTGTGGGATGCCGCTTTTTGCCTCACTAAAACCGAGTTTCCGCCGCGTGTTGCGCCTAATCCTCTAATTGTAGAGCGGTGAATAGCCGCCGACGGTTCAAAACCGCCGGCTCAGTATATTAGAAGAGGACCAGCGATGGAGAGTCGAGTTGGCCGACCTAAGGCAAACCGACGCGATGCAGGAGATCGCGGAAGCGAGGTTCCGCGCGAAGGGGGTCGGCTAGCGGCTCAACACCATTATAGATCAGGCGATCGTTATGCTCCGCGTAGGCCTTTTCCAGCCACATCAGCGCTTTATTGTTTTCGCCGAGTCCGGTATATATCGCTGTGAAATAGACCGCCGGCACGTAGCGCGAGCGAGAGAGCTGCTCAAGCTCGGAAAGCGCTTTGCGCGCGCCGGAGGCATCGCCGGAGACGGCGAGCGCGTGAGCATAGGCCATCAGCATGGCGGGAGCATTGCCCGATTGCTTGCGCATTTGATCGAATTCGGCGATAGCCTGGGGGTACATCTTTTTTTCCCGGTAGGCGGACGCCAGCCAGAAACGCGCCAGCAAAAAATTAGGATGCTGTTCGAGGGTGCGCTGTGCTTGCGAAATGGCGGCGTCATAATCGCGGGCATAATAAAATGTTTCTGCACGTGCGGTATTGAAGAGCGGAGAAAAGGGATCCAGGTCGAGTGCATAGCTCATCTCCGTCTGGGCTTCGGGCAGACGGTTGCGCACAATCAAGTAGTGCGCGAACCACTCGTGGGCGGTTGCGTAATTGGGATCGAGCGTAATGGCGCGCTGATATTCACGCTCAGCCGTAGTGAAATCCCAGTCGTAGCTCATCGCTATGTTTGCTAGCACACAGTGCGCTTCCGCAATCGAGGGGTTGAATTGAATTGCGTGCTGGGCAGCCTCGCGCGCCTTCGGCGTAGCTACCATCGGAGGCATACCATCATTCGGCACGCTGCCGACCAGGAGGTAGGCGCTGGCCAGACCCGCGTAGGCTGGCGCGTAGTTCGGATCGTCTCGGACGGCCTGCTCGTACGCGTCGATACTTTTGGCGAGGTCTCGGCTAGCCCAGAAGGATCGTCCCTTTAAGTATGCATCGTAAGCCGCGGGATCGACTTTGATCGGGGTGCTCAGAGACAAAGGAAGCGCAACGTGAATCTGTTTGGCGACAGCGACAGCAACTTTCTCTTGAACGCCGGAGATGTCGCTCATATCACCCGTGTAGGAATCCGCCCAAATGTGCGTTTGATCGCTCACCTGGATCAGTTCGGTATTAATGCGCACCTGGGTGCCGCTGCGGCGAACGCTGCCTTCCAGAATGTATTGAACGTGCAGCAAACCGCCCAATTCGTCGATAGATTTGGCGGCCAAGAGTTCCGAAGACGTCGCAGCAATTACGCCTAGGTGAACCGGATCTAGACGCCCAAGCTGAGCGATGATCTCGTCGGTAAGTCCACTAATGAACTGGCCTTGCTGCGCTTCGCCACCGTGATTTGCGAAGGGCCGGACAAAAAGGCGGATTTTCCCGGCGACAGGATTCGTTGGCCAGTAATGACTGATGATTACCGGATAATAATGAACGCCTAGGGCGATGGCCAGAACTACGACTGCCACCATCGCCAGTTGCCAAAATTTTGCAAACTCTTTTCCCTTATCGAAATCCTGCCTCTCGTGCTTCTCCACCGCTTCAATGGTCTTGACGACCAGTACATCCGGATTTTTCTGTGTCTCGGTGTGTTCGTCTGGAGGCTGGCGTTCGAGGTACCACTTATCCAATTCAGAGCGGTACGCGTAGACGGAACTAATTTTTCCAACGTGTAAGCGCCTGACGGGTAGCTCCAAGGCTCTTTCCCAGCGTTGAACCGTCCGTACGTCCCTGCGAAGGTAAGACGCAATCTCACCCCACGATTCCAGGCGCGTCTCGTTCGGAGGAGGGTCTAACCCGTGACCATCCGGCGGAATGGTGGCGTTCATTTATTTAATGATAAGTACATCGTTGCCTTGGTAAGGACGGGCGGAGTATACACCCGTTCTCTGGCATTTCTTGCATTTCCCACTTAACCACCTGTCCCTCGCCAAAACTCTGGGAGTACTGAGCTTCACCCCTTTAACAATGTTACAGGCCTGTGCGCAAGCTGTTGATTTCAAAGTCGGTCATCATTTTGGCGAGGGACACCCTCCACCCGCCGCTATCGCGGCATCGGAGAACTTTATTATCCCTTCCACGATCGCACCGCTCTGGTTACCTACTGCGGAAGGATCTGCATTTTCAAAAAGAAAATAAATCTCAGCACTTCTCTGGCGGGTCAAGCCGTCGGTATCAAGGAGGTCGACGATGGC
>Ga0193728_1001717_pt1 | contig 11284 bp, 9 predicted proteins | sample U1c1metaG_FD_143037 | JGI IMG/M metagenome (GOLD analysis project Ga0193728, IMG submission 143037) | Soil microbial communities from a riparian zone of the East river system, Colorado, United States - U1c1 | ecosystem: Environmental > Terrestrial > Soil > Riparian zone | place: USA: East River...
ACGAGGTCGCCGCGGCCGCCTGCGCCTCGAGCGCCGAGACGCGGCTCTCGATCTGCTGCTTCGCGGTCTGGATCGTCTGCTTCGCCGCGATCAGCGTCTTCTGCGCCACCTGTAGCGCCTGCGCGCTCTTCTTTTCCGGAACCATGTAGGGCGCGAGCGCCGAGCCGAGCGTCTTCTCGAGATCCGCGAGCCGGTTGAGCTCGCCGTCGGCCTCGAGCCGCGCGGCCTTCGCACGGTTGCGGCGCTCGTCGAGCTCGGTCAGCGGCATGAACGCGTTCGTGCACGCTTCGACCGCGGAGGTCAGCGTCTCGATGAAGTTCTCCTCGAGCGGAAAGGGCGTGCCGTCCCCGTAGCGATACATGCACGGCGAGTATACCCCGCCTCATCCGCAGAGCGGACGTTTCCGGCTCTTCAGTAAGTGCCGAGCAGGCCGACCTGCAAGATCACCGCGTCGAGCAGGCCCGTGCCGTACAGGAATTGCTTGTCGATGCCCATCGGGTTGTCGAGGCTAGGATCGGCGGGCAGCTGATCGAGGATCAAGAGGTCGCCCTTGACGTTGAAGTTGAGCTTGTCGAACAGGCCCCACACCGGCTTGTCACCTGCGACGGTGATCAGCGTCAGCTTCGCGCCGATGATCGCGCTGCGCACCGGCGACAGCTCGCGGTCACCGGTGTAGTACTCGCCGGCCGTCGACTCGGTCTGGTAGAAGAACGCGTCCTTGAAGAAGCTCGCTGCGCTCTGCTGGTAGACGCGCGCGTGGAACTTCACGAGCAGCGAGTTGCCGATGTACTGCGAGTAGCCGAGCTCGGCGTCGGCGCCGATCACGCGCCAGGTGTCGTCGTAGAAGCGAAATGCGAGGTGCACGGCGGAGTGCAGCGCCGGCAAGAACCGGTTGAGCCGTGCAGTCGTCGACCACCGCGCGCGGGTGTCAGGGATGTGTTCCTGCGGCGAGTTGCCGCCGACTCGCACGCGGCGATACGGGTTCGACTGGAAGCCCTCGAGCACCTGGCCGTACCCGGCGAACTGGAAGTTCATCGTCGGCGTGAGGTTCTGCGTGATCGTGAGCTGCGCGGTGTCGATCGACAGGTCCTTCCAGATCGTCGTGCCGGGGATGTCGCTCGACAGGATCAGATCCTTCTTGCGGCACTCGTCCGCGCCGGTCAATGCGCGGCGCTCGAGCGGCATCGCGTCGCCGTTGTCCTTGTCGCACACGGTGTCGAAGCTGTGGCTGTAGGCGAGGTCGACCGTCGTGTTGCGGCCGGGCAGGTCGATCGACGCGTCGCCGCCGATCTGGCGCGACAGGTAATCGCGCTCGGTGCCGAGCGTCGCCGAGAACGAGATCTTGGAGCGCCGTCCCATGAAGCCGAGCGCGACCGTGCCCTCGTGGCGGGTATCGGAGAAGTGCGTCGCCGATGACACCGCGTCGACCTGATACGTCGTCGAGGTCGCGCCGCTCACCGCGTCGGCCGAGTAGCCGGCGTCGAACGAGACGTGGCTGCCGATGTCGGTGCCGACGTCGACCTGCGGGTGGATGACCGTCAGACCGCCCTTGTCACCCTGGCGGCGCTCCTCGAACACGGAGGTCGAGACCTCGGCGCGATCGTCGGCGAGCGCGACGCCCGTGCTCAGCACGATGCCGAGCGCTATGGCGCGAGCTAGTTGCAACCACATCCTCCGCCGCCGGCGCCATGGCCACCCGCTGCGCCTTCGCGGTTCGACATGATGTGATCGTCGGACGCGGTCTCGTGCGGATCGTTGTCGAACACCATCACCTGATCGGCGAGGAATTCTTTCTCCGACGCACGCACGGCGGTTCGCCCGCACGCCGAGAGCACGACCGCGAGCACCAATACCTTAAAAAAAGATCGCGAGGCCACCGGTGTACTCCTGTCCGTTGTTGGAGTGGTTCTGGTTGAACAGCGACCAATTGCGCACGTCGAGGCGCACGGTGATCTGTTTCTTCAGCGTGATCTCGAGCCCGCCGCCGGCACCGAGCGCCATGAGGTTCTCGCGCGGGTCGACGTAGTTGTCGGCCTTCGGCGAGATGTGCGCGCAGCCCAAGCCGATGCTCGCGTACGGGCCGATCACCGCACCGGGCGCGAGGCGCAGCACGAACGCGAGACCACCGAGGTAGATGTCCTTCTCCGAGCGCGGCGATAGGCCGGCGAAGCCTTCGAGCGCCCAGTACGGATCGATGATCCACGACGGCCGCAGGATGTAGACGCCTTCGCCCTCGAGCAGGCCCGACGAGAACGACAGCCCGACGTTCGCGTAGGCGACCGGGGATGGACCGAGGATCGCGCGCTTGATCGCGATGCCCATCCGGGTGAACGCGCCGGGCTCTTCTTCTTCACCGACCTCGAACGGATAGACGACATCGCCGACGATCCAGCCGGTCGTGCCGTCGTCGAGCATGATCTTGAACCAGTACCCGTTCGTGCCGCGCTCGAGCACTTCGTAGACCTGGTTGCGCTCGGCGACCGCGACCTCGCGATAGCCGTTACCGGGGCCCGAGTGCACCGAGGCCTTCTGCGCGATCACGCGAAGGTACGCGTCCGCGCTCGCGACGGCAGTGGATGCGACCAGCACGACGAGGATGATCAAACGTCTCACTGATCGAACCATCCGAGGAACGTCGTGTACTCGGTGCTGCCGGTCGCGAATAGATCGCCGCCGCCGTGGCCGTCGATCCCGGCGAGCGGCTTGGTCAGGAGCTCGCTCGCTTTCGGCTGGCCGCAGTTCAAGTAGCCCTGCGCGACGCGGTAGTTGATCATGTCGTCGCCGACCGTGCGACTGAGCGCGAGACCGTGGGCTTGATCGTGGCACGAGCTGTTGCGCGCACAGCCATTCGTGGTGTCGCTGATCTTCAGGTACACGGGCTCGATCTTCGCGATGAAGTAATCGACGCCCTCCGGCGGATTGCACGCGCCGATGTCGGGCGGCGTGTCGCCGAGGTCCACGGTCGGACACCCCGGCAAAACGAGCGCGAGCAAGGCGACAGTTGCCCAGCGAGGTCCCATCCCTGATCGCAACTTTACACCTGGTGCCGCATCCATGTCTCGCCGGAGCCGATCTGATAACCTCGGCGCTGGTGTCGACACAGCCTCCTCCAGGCTCCCGCCGGCCCACGTCGACCAATACTCCATTCAAGGGAACCGGCGTGGTGAAGGCGGGACCGCCGCCGATTCCGTCACGTCCGCGCAGCATGGTGCGGATCGACACCGAGCCCGAACCGCCACGGGTCGTGCGATCGAAGTTGGTGGGGCGAGCCGACGCGCTCGCGACGCTGCGCGATGTCGTCGCGCGTGCGGTCGATTTTCAAGCGCCGCAGCTCGTGACGATCGTCGGCAACCAAGGCACCGGCAAGACGCGGCTGATCAACGAGCTGATCGGCGAGCTGCGCGAAGGCGATCGCAAGACGCGCGTGATCCACGGCGCCGCGGAGCGCGATGGCAACGGCAAGTCGATCCGGCTGTCGGCGATGGCGTCGGTGTTGCGCGATCGCTTCGAGCTGACGCCGAACCCCGACGAAACGTCGCGGCTGCGCTTCTCGCACGAGATCAAGACCGTGATGGGGTCGGATCAGATCGGCGAGATCCTGTACTTCCTCGGCGCGCTGGTCGGGCTCGAATTCGTGCCGACTCCGTTCTTGAAAGCGGTGACGGAGTCGCCGAAACAGCACGGCGAGCTCGCGCGCACCGCGCTGCGCCGGTTCATCGAGCTCGATGCGGCGCAGAGCCCACTCGTCCTCGTGCTCGACGACCTCCAGTGGGCCGACGACGACACGCTCGCGATGATCGCGGACCTCGCGACGAACGTATCGGGCTCGCCGATGGTGATCCTCTCGGCGGCGCGGCCGGAGATGCTCGTGCGCAGCGGCGGCTGGGGCGAAGGCGCGACCGATCACACGCGGATCGATCTGCGCAACCTCGAGCAGGACGACGCCGAGGTGATGTTCCGCAATCTACTTTCGCGCGTGCGCGACATTCCCGAAGACACCGCGCAGACCGCGGTCGAGATGACCGGTGGTAACCCCGCGTTCATCGAGCAGCTGGTGCGGCTGTTCATGGACAACGGGACGATCGACACGTCGGGGCCGGTGTGGCGGCTCGATCCCGACAAGGCCGCCGATACCGAGCTGCCGATCTCGATCGAAGAAGCGATCGAGGCGCGGATCGCCGCGCTCGAGAACGAAGAGCGCGACCTGCTCGAAAAGGCCGCGGTGTTCGGCAACGTGTTCTGGGTGTCCGCGGTGATCGCGCTGTCGCGGCTCGAGCAGCCGATGCCCGAGCACGTGCCGAGCCCGCTCGAGCTCGAGTGGGGCGAGGGCGAGGACGTGCGCCGGCGGATCAGCGATCTCGTCTCGATCCTCGCGGATCGCGACTACTTGTTGCCGCTCGACGGCGAGGACTCGAGCATCCCGGGCGACGTCGAGATCGTGTTCAAGCACAACCTCGAGCGCGAGCTGATCTCGCGGTCGACCGAGTCCGGCCGGCTCGCGCGCTACTACCTCGCGGCCGCGCAGTGGCTGGAAAGCAAGCTGTCGACGCTGCGCGACGAGCAGCTCGAGTTCCTCGCGACCTTGTACGAGCGCGGCGGCGACCAGCGGCGTGCGGCGCGCTGCTATCTGCAGGGCGGTGATCGCGCACGCGCGCGCTACTCGCCGGAAGAAGCGCGCGGCCTGTACGAGAAGGGCCTCGCGATGCTCGCGGCGGCCGACGCGCCGGCGCGCATGGACGCGCTGCACAACCTCGGCGACGTGCTCGAACAGGCCGGTAAGACCGACGACGCGACGCAGTACTTCGCCGAGATGCTGCAGCTCGCGTGGCGCTACGACAACCTCAACAAGGCCGGTGCCGCGTACAGCCGGCTCGCACGCGGCCAGCGCCGGCTCGGCAAGTACGACGCCGCGATGGATTACCTGCGCCGCGCGCAGGGCCTGTTCGAGCGGTCGCGCGACGATCGCGGCATCGCGTCGACGCTCGACGACATGGGGCGCGTCCACTGGCTGCGCGGCGGCTATTCGCAGGCGCTCGATTTTCATCGCCAGGCGCTGACGATCCGCCGCGCGCTCGGCGATCGCCGGTCGATCGCGCTGTCGCTCGCGAACATCGGGCGCGTCCACCACGACAGCGGCAACTTCAAGGCGGCGATCGCGCAGTTCCGCGAGGCGCTCGATCTGCGCCGCGATATCGGCGACCTCGTCGGCATCGTGCAGTCGCTGTGCGACCTCGGCGGCGTCCAGTCCGAGGACGGCAACCACGACGCTGCGCTCGAATTGCTCGGCGAGGCGCGCGCTCTCGCGCTGGAGATCGGCGACAAGCTCGCGCTCGCGGACGTGCTGTCGCGCACCGGTGAGGTCAAGGGCGCGATGGGCCGCGGCGGCGAGGCCGTCAAGGACCTGTCGGATGCCAAGGCGCTCGCGTCGGGGCTCGGCGATCGCGTCGCGCTCGCGGTCACGCATCAGCGGCTCGCCCAGGTCCAGCTCGCGCTCGGCAACCTCGAGGCGGCCGATGTCGAAGCGCACGCGGCCGTCGCGGTCGCGCAAGCGGCCGGGCTGCGCGTGCACGCGGGCTCGGGCTATCGCGTCAAGGCCGAGGTCGCGGTCGCGCTCGGCCACGAGCTCCAGGCCGAGGACGACTTCCGCCGCGCGGTCGATATCCTCGCCGCGGTCAAGCACGAGGTCGAGCTCGCGCGCGCCTACACCGGGCTCGCCGGGATCAAAGAGCGCGCGGGCAAGCGCGACGAAGCCGCGAAGCTGCGCTCGCGCGCGCACGACATCTTCTCGCGCCTGCGCGGCGCGGCGCAGACGGAGTAGGCCGTGGAAGACGCCAAGTCGCGGCTCGCAGGCGCCGTCCCGGCGAACGTCCGCGACGTGTGTGCGCGGCTCGCCGAGGCCGGGTTCCAGGCGGTCACCGTCGGCGGCGCGGTGCGCGACGTGTTGCTCGGCCGCGAGCCCGGCGATTGGGACGTCGCGACGAGCGCGCACCCCGACGAGGTGCTGCGGCTATTCCGGCACACGATCCCGACGGGCCTCCAGCACGGCACGATCACGATCGTGACCGGCAAGGGCGCCGACAGCCACGTCGAGGTCACGACGTATCGCGGAGAGGGCGCGTACACCGACGCGAGGCGGCCCGACAGCGTCGTGTTCGGCGTGCCGCTCGCCGAGGATCTCGCGCGCCGCGATCTGACCGTCAACGCGATCGCGTACGATGTCGCGGCCGGTGAGCTGTTCGATCCGTACGGCGGTGTCGGCGATCTCGAGGCCAAACGGCTGCGCGCCGTGGGCATCGCGGTCGATCGCTTCACCGAGGACGGCCTCCGCGTGATGCGTGCGGTGCGGTTCGCCGCGCAGCTCGAGTTCGAGCTCGATCGCGACACGGAAGCAGCGATTCCACCGGCGCTGCCATCGCTCGCGAAGGTCTCGCGCGAGCGCGTGTCGGACGAGCTGCGCAAGATCCTCGGTGCGCGCCAACCATCGCGCGGGCTCGTGCTCGCGGAACGCACCGGGATCCTCGCGACGATCGCGCCCGGCCTCGCGCTCGACCTCGCCGCGCCGGATCGCGTGGCGCCCGAGGTCCGGCTGGCGGCGTTCGTCGCACCGATCGCCGATCGCAAGCGGATCGCCGATACGCTGAAGGCGTTGAAGTTCTCGAACGCGGAGGCGGACCTCGCCGCCGCGCTCGGCGCAACGGTCCACGCGGTCCGCGCTGCGCCTGATGATCCGGCGTTGCGCCGCGTGCTGTCGGGCATCGGTCGCGCGTACGCGAACGAGATGGCGAAGCTCGAGCCGAGCGTCCAGCGCGTGCTCGGCGATCCGCTCGTGTTGAAGGAGCTCGCCGTCACCGGCTCCGATCTGATGGCGCACGCGACCGGCCGCGCGCTCGGCGATCTGCTCGCGAGGCTGCTCGACCGCGTGCTCGACGATCCGCGGCTCAACACGCGCGACCAGCTGCTCGCGATCGCCGGAGCGCCGTGAGCGAGCAGAACCTCACCGGTCGCACGCTCGGTGGGCGCTACGACATTCTCGAGCCGCTCGGCTCCGGCGGCATGGGCGCGGTCTATCGCGCGCGCGATCGCGAGCTCGACGAGCTCGTGGCGCTCAAGGTGATCCGCGCCGACTTCGCGGATGTCCCCGCGATCGTCGATCGGTTTCGCAGCGAGGTGAAGCTCGCGCGCCGGGTCACCCACCACAACGTCGCGCGCACGTTCGAGCTCGGCAACGCCGACGGCGTGATGTTCTGCACGATGGAGCTCGTCGAGGGCGAGTCGCTCACCGCCCGGTTGCGCCGCGAGCGCAAGCTCGGCGTCTCCGACGCGGTCGCGATTGCCACCGCCGTGTGCGATGGCCTCGCCGCGGCGCACGCGCGCGACGTCATTCATCGCGACATCAAGCCCGATAACGTGCTGCTGTCCGCGGACGGCCGGGTCGTCGTCGCCGATTTCGGCGTCGCCGCGGTCGGCGTCGGCGGGCGCGCGGAGCTGTCGGGCACGCCGGCCTACATGGCGCCGGAGCAAGCGCGCGGCGAGCCGCCGACACCGGCTGCAGATGTTTACGCCGTCGGCATCGTGCTCTACGAGATGTTGACCGGGCGGCGCGCGTTCACGGGCGACACCACGAAGATCTTCGCCGACAAGGAGGTCGTCGACCGCGTCGCGGCCGGGCTCGCCGACGTGCCCGCCGAGCTCGCCGAGGTGATCGGCCGCGCGACGATGCGCGATCGCGAGCATCGCTTCCAGTCCGCGGGGCAGCTCGCGCGCGCTCTCGCACCCTGGGCACGCAAGACGAAGCGGCCGTCGACCCAGCTCCCGGTCGCCGTACCGCGCGACGAGCGGATCGCGGACGTCACGACCGTGATCGTCGTCGCGCCGACCGGCCTGACGACCCCGCGGCTCTACCTCGCCGAGGCCGTCCACGAGGAGACGGTGACGATCCTGAGCCGGGTCCCGCGCGTACGGCCACAGCCGCGCGTCCGGGCCGAGCGCGAGCCCGGCGATATCGTCGTCACGTTCGCGGCCGACGATCGGCTCGCCATCGCGATCGAGCAACATGGCATCGAGGTCGCAAGGCTCTCGGTGCCGCTCGCGATCGATCGCATCGAGCTCGCGGCCGCGGCGATCGCGAACGCCGTGACGAGCGTACTCGGCCTTGGCGCGGTGAAGTCGGCACCGACGGAGTCGGATCACGCGCTCGATCTGATGTTCCGCGCGCGCCACATCGCGATCCGCGATATGGCGAGGGTCTCCGAGGCGATGGCGATGCTCGCGAAGGCGCAGGCCGAGGCGCCGGCAAATCCAAAGATCGCGGCGATGCTCGCGATCGCACAGATCCGCCTCGCGTTCTTCATGGGCGACGTCGATGCCGGCGTGTTGGTCCGCGCCGCCGCTCTCGCGCGCGCGGCGGTCGCGGCAGCACCACACGAGGTGCTCGCCCATATCGCGATGGGGCACGTCGAGCTCAACATGGGCGATTCGCGGCTCGCGGCGGGGCACTTCCGCGTGGCGATCGCGTGCGCACCACACTCGCCCGAGGCACACGAACAACTCGGCCGGATGTTGCTCGAGGCCGGCTACATCGACCAGGCGATCGAACGGCTCGAGGACGCGATCGCGATCAACCCGAACGTACGCTCGGCGCGCTGGGAGATCGCACGCGCGTACGCGCTCGAGGGCCGCTGGGACGACAGCGATCGCTTGGTCGCCGAGCTGATCGCGACGAGCGCCGATCGCCCGATCTCGCGGGCGCGCTACGCGTGGTGGCGGCGCGATCTGCCGACGCTGATCATGCTGCGCGACGTGTTCCTCAAGGACCAGCAGATGTTCATGCCCGGGCTGATGTCGACGTTCATCGAGATCTTCATCGAGGGGCAGTGGCCCGATCGCCGCGCCCACCTGCTCGAGGTCGCGGCCTCGATCCCGCCGAATCAGCGCCGGCGGGCGTTCGTCGCCCAGCTCGTCGCGGAGGCCGCTGGCTTCAGCGGCGACATCGCGACCGCGCTCGACCAGATCGAGCTCTCGATCTCGTTCGGCCTGTTCGATCTGCACTGGCTCGACAAGTGCCCGCTGCTCGACGAGGTTCGTTCGGCGCCCCGATTCACGGAGCTGCGCGCGCGGATCAAACGCCGCGCCGATGCGATTCTCGATGCGCTGTACGGCGATCATCACCTCGGTACCAGCGAGACCGCCGTCGCGAGCGGCATCTAGTGCGCATCGTCTCGCTCCTCCCGTCGGCGACCGAGATCGTGTGCGCGCTCGGCGCCGCCGACGAGCTGGTCGGGCGATCACACGAATGCGATTTCCCGGTGACGATCGTCGATCGGCCCGCGCTGACGAGTGCGCGGATCGCGGCCGGTGCGAGCTCGCTGGAGATCGATCGCGCGGTGCGCGACGTCATCGAGCAAGCGCTGTCGATCTACGCGATCGACGACGAGCTGCTCGCCGAGCTCGAGCCCGACGTGATCGTCACGCAGGATCTCTGCGAGGTCTGCGCGGTCTCGCTCGACGACGTTCGCTCCGCGGTCGCGCGCCTCGCGGGAGATCACGTACGCATCGTCAGCTTGTCGCCGACCCGGCTCGAGCACGTGATGCAAAACGTCGAGGACGTCGCGCGCGCGATCGATCGCGTCGAGACCGGCCGGCGCGTGCGGGCGAGCCTCGAGCAACGGATCCGTGACCTCGCGGCACGTGCGGCGCTCGCGCCGGCACGCCCGCGGGTCGCCACGCTCGAGTGGCTCGATCCGCTGATGGTCGGGGGCACGTGGATGCCCGAGCTCGTCGAGCTCGCCGGCGGCATCGCGCTCGACGCGACCGCCGGTGCGCCGGCACGGACGATCACGCGCGCACGCCTGACCGAGCTCGCACCCGATGTCGTCATTCTAAAGCCGTGCGGCTTCACGATCGAGCGCACGCTCGAAGAGGCCGAGCTCGTCGCGGCCCTCGGCGCGCTGGTGCCCGCGGCGCGGGTCTACATCGCCGATGGCAACGCGTACTTCAACCGTCCCGGACCGCGCCTCGTCGAGTCGCTCGAGGTGCTCGCCGCTTGCGTCCATCCCGAGTTGTTCGCCACGCCGGCGCCCGACGATGCCGTCGCTGTGAAGTCGCGGTAACGATCGACTGTGATCTGGGATTCACGATGCAGCCCGCAGGACGCTCGAGAGCCCGTCACGGCGTTGGCTCGATCGTTGAACAGGGGCGGCGCGACGATGAAGCGAACCGCCGGCCTCACTCTCACGATCCTCGGCATGCTCGCCGTGCCAGGCTTTGCCCAGGCGCCGTCGGAAACGCCGCTCACCGATCCACCACCGGCGGTGTCGACCTCGACCGCGCGCGCCGGATGGGACCCGAAGCTCACGGTCTCGATCGAGCCGATGTATCTGATCGCGGGGATCGCCGAAGCGAACCTCGAGGTCCGCGTCGCTCCCCATGTCGCGCTGCAAGGGCTCGGCGGCTATGGCGGGATCCTGTTCGCCAAGATCTCGGAGCTCGGTGCGGAAGCCAACGTCTACGTGCGACCGGAGATCACGGGACTGCATTTTGGTGCCGAGCTCAAGTACATGTGGGGCTCGGGCGGGATTCCGTTCGCCAACACGCAAGACAACATGGACGTGACCGAGCGCGAGGTCGGCATCTATGCTGGTTGGAAGTGGGTCGGCTGGCGCGGCCTCACCGCCGTGCTCCAAGCCGGCGTCGCGAAGCTCGATACTTCGGGTGGTGCACCCGATAGCGGCATCCCGAAGAGTCAGATCATTCCAGCGGCGAACATGGTCGTTGGACTCTCGTTCTAAGAGGTCGGTATATAGTCGCGGCCGGGATGGACTCCGAGCGGGACTCGTTTCACGCGCACGTCGAACACTGGCAGCTGCGCGCCACGCGTCATGCCGCACGCCGCGCCGGCCAGCCGAGCGAGGGGCTCGACGACGAGCTCGACGACCAGACCCGCGAGCTCGCGCGCCCGGGCCTGCGCAGCGAGCGCATGCGATCGCTGTCGGTGTGGCTTGGCCTCGACGACGTCGAGACCGACTTCGTGTGGTGGGTCGTCGCCGCGGCGATCGATCCGGCGATCGCGCGCGACACGCAACGCCCGCGCCGCGGTGCGAGCCTCGCGGGGTTCGCGGAGCTCGCCGGGCTCGACGCCGACCGGGCGCGCGATCTTGCCGTGCGGTTCGCGTGTGGCCATCCGCTCGTGACGTCGGGGCTCGTCCGCGTGCTCGACGAGGACCTCGGCGCCGCGGCGGGGATGGCGCCGGCGAGCCGGTTGATCGACTACCTGCTTGGCGACGAC
>Ga0193728_1001719_pt1 | contig 11280 bp, 10 predicted proteins | sample U1c1metaG_FD_143037 | JGI IMG/M metagenome (GOLD analysis project Ga0193728, IMG submission 143037) | Soil microbial communities from a riparian zone of the East river system, Colorado, United States - U1c1 | ecosystem: Environmental > Terrestrial > Soil > Riparian zone | place: USA: East River...
GTCCTGCTCGTTTTTTGCAAGCGGTCATAGTTGGCTTTGCTGCCTCTGTAAATAGCCTCTTTAGAGTGCAGGTCCTCCTGGCTTTGCTTGAGGGCCGCTGTCATTTCCGGCGCATCAAGCGTCATGAGTAATTGTCCTTTATGAACCAGGCTTCCAACATCAACAGCCATGGTTTTTACGAAGCCATTTTCTTTGGCATACAAGTCAACCGTTTGATAAGGCTGCAGTACCCCCGGGATGCTCAGCGTTGTATTAAGTGTCCCTTCCTTCAGCGTAAAAGTCGGGACGTTGTTTGGTTTGGTAACAACAGGCGCCTTTGGTTTACTTTGGCAGGATGCCAGCAAACCGGCAGTTAGCAGGCATAAAATAAAATGATATGTTTTCATGATTGATACTTTTTGAATTATTCTGTCAACGTTTTTTTAGGGTCGAAATAAATACTTTGCTGATCATCAGGATCTAATGACACGGCATGAACCGGGGCATTGCGTCTGACCAGGTAAAAAATAACCGGTAGAATGAATAGGGATACGAACGTTGAAAGGATTAGCCCACCTATCACCGCCCGGCCAAGCGGCGCCGTTTGATCGCCCGCTTCTCCCAAACCGGAAGCCATGGGGATCATTCCTGCAATCATGGCAATGGTTGTCATCAAAATGGGCCTTAGTCTAAGCTCCATAGCCTCAATAGCGGATTCCATGGCGCTCTTTCCCGTTACCCGGATGTGTTCAGCATTGGTGATCAATAAAATGGCGTTAGAGACAGAAACCCCGACAGACATGATAATTCCCATATAAGATTGCAGGTTAAGGCTTGAACCCGTGGCCAGCAGGATCAATAAGCAGCCGACCAAAACCCCCGGAATTGTCGTGATCACTGTAAAGCCCAGGGGGAAGGACTGGTAATTTGCCGACAACATAAGCATTAAGATGATGATGGTGATCAATAAGCCCGACTGCAGGCTGCTGAGGGTCTGATCAAGCAGAATGGTCAGTCCCCTGGCTTCAACGGAAACTCCTCTTGGCGGTTTGCCCGCGTTCGTTATAATTTTATTTACGGCAGATGAAACGGAACCAAGGTCTTTTTTATAAATATTGGCAACGATAGACAAGAACCGTACCGGCCCTTTCCGATCATATTCACCAACAATTGGTTCCATAGTCAGTGTACAAACATCCCCGAGTACAGGCCTTGGTCTGTCTCTAAAAATAGGTATCCCGGCCAGATCGTTAAGGCTACCCATGCTTGTTTGCGGCACCTCCACCTGCACATCATAGGAAGTTGCGTTTGTTGCATCGAGCCATAAATTCTTTTGCGTAAAGCGGCTGGACGAAGTGGCTTCGGTAATACTACTGCTCACTTCCGTCATAGTAAGCCCCATTTGCTTAACCTTATCGCGATCAATGTTAATATGGATAGCCGGGCTATTCAGCTGTTCTTTCAGCTGGACATCTCTTAAAAAAGGTACCTGCTGCAATTGTGTTACCAATGAATCGGCATATTGCTTGCTTTGATTAATATTTTTGCCCATTACTGCAATTTCTACAGGCGTTGAAGAGCCCTGGCTCATAATTTTACTTGTCAGATCGATCGGCTCAAAAGATAGTTTTATCTCAGGCATTGCTTTATGCAAGGCGATACGCAAATTTTCCTTCACATCCTCTATATTCACTTTATAATTGGGACTTAGGTTTACCTGCATAACAATTTCATTAGAGGCGCTCATAAACAGGATAATCGGTAAAGTTGGAAAAGATGACGGGTGCTGTCCCGCAAAGGCAGATATGATCTCCACGTTTTTTTGCCCTCCTAAAGTATTGTACATCACCTGTTGCGCCTGAAGCATCGTTTTTTCAGTTTGTTCAAGCCTTGATCCTTCGGGTGCACGTATGCGGATCTGAAACTGACCTGTGTTTAATTTAGGAAGGATATCCTTGCCGATGACTGATACACATAAGCCAATAATGAAAATGGAAACAACCACATAAAGTCCAACGCTTATCCGGCTTCGACCCATCATCCATTGTACCAAATTTGCACAACGGGATCTAAAACGGTCAAACCGTGTTGGTTTATGCTCCTTTTCCGGTGACTCAGCTTTGGGTTCCGGAATTTTTAATACCCAGTTCGATAATACCGGCACCAGCGTTTGAGATAGCAGGAATGCAGCGATCATAGAGAACCCTACAGCCATTGATAGCGGCAGAAACATGCCCTGGGGTACCCCAGTCATAAAGAATGCCGGCACAAATACAGCAAGGATACTTAAGAGGATGAGCAATTTTGGCAAAGAGATCTCTTCGCAGGCATCTGCAATGGCACGGGCTTTCTTTTTACCCATTTCCATATGCCGGTGTATATTTTCAATCGTTACGGTAGACTCATCCACCAAAATACCTATAGCTAATGCCAAACCACTTAGTGTCATGATATTAAGCGTCTGGCCGAAAAGTTTCAGCGCTAAGGTGCCGATAATAACGGCAATTGGTATGTTGACGATAACTATAAAGGCGCTCCTGCGGTCCCTTAAAAAAATAAGCACCATTACGCCCGCCAGAATAGCACCTGAAACGCCCTCGGTGATGAGACTTTTTACGGCGTTAATTACATAAACAGATTCATCAAATTCAAACTTTAGGGTCACATCCGGCGGCAAAAGGCTTTGCATAGATGGTATGGCCTTTTTTAAGTCCTGCACCACAGTCCAGGTTGAGGCGCTTGAAGCCTTGATAACAGGTATATAAATGGATCGCTTACCGTTGATATAAGCAAAACCACTTGTGATATCAGCTCCGTCCACAACTTTGGCCACGTCCTTTAGATATATAGTACCGCCATTTTGGTATAATAGAGGAATGTTTTCGAAGTCCTTTATCTGTTGGAGCACGGTATTTGAGGGAGCGAGGTAAGTTGTACGGCCTATATTGACCGTGCCCGCAGGCGATATCTGGTTGTTGTCTTTAACCGCAGCGGTGATCTGATCAGGTGTCACATTGTGACTTCGCATCAATTCAGGGTCCACACTAATTACAACCGTACGCACGTTACCGCCAATGGGTGGCGGTGAAGTTAACCCGGCTATCTTTGAAAAATTTGGCCTTACATAAAGGCTTGCTAAATCCTGCAGCTCATTATTAGAGCGTTTTGAGCTGCTGATCGTCAACTGACCAACCGGTAAGGTAGAAGCATCAAAACGGATAATGATAGGTGGCGGCGTCCCTGGCGGCATTTCGGCAAATGCACGGTTGGTAAGCGAGGTTACTTCGGCCGCTGCCTGTGCCATATTGGTACCATCATAAAAACTGAGCTTTAATAAACTCAAACCCTGAATGTTGTTAGTTTCTATAGATTTGATACCGCTCACATATAAATACAAGTTCTGGTAATTAGTTGATACGAATCCTTCCATTTGCTGTGGTGACATACCACCATAGGGCTGGGAAACATAGATCGTTGGCAAATTCAGGTTAGGAAAAATATCAATATTGATGCTTGTAGCGGCGGCAATCCCCATCAGCACCACCCCGATGATTAAAACGATAATCGTTATTGGTCTTCGTAATGAAAATTGAATCAGGTTCATGACTATTGTTTTAATGGTTGATTAATGAATAAATTAAAATCACCTGACGATGAGGCTATATAAAGCAAGGCCTGCCAAACAGCGCTACCGGCAATATCCTTGTCGGTTTCTGCACTGTTCAGATTGTATAGCGCTTGCGTAACGTCAACGATGGTAGCAAGCCCGTTGCTGTATAAAGTCGTCTTTTGTCCGTAGGCATCTCCGGCAGCCTTTAACTGAATTGGCGCTTCGCGGTATTTTTGCAGGGCATTGACCAGTTGTTTATTACCCTGTTCCAACTGATTGCTAAGGATATTCTCCTGGTATTGATATTCGTTCATCAGTGCATCAGAAAAATAATGCTGGCTCTTAACCCGTGAGGCCATCCTACCGAGATCCGTCAGGTCCCATGTGACACCTATGCCAATCAGGTAATTTCCCCTGGTCGGGCCAACGCCATTCAGATAATTGTTACTAAATGCAGTTAGGTTATTGCTTCCGTAAGCCGTGCCAAAACCTGACCCTCTTTCCTGTAAGACGCCGAAAAAAGAAACCCTTGGCAAGCTTGTTTTGGAAAGAAAACTGGCAGTAAGGTCACTGCTTTTTACCCTTGCTGATAAAAAATTCAACTCCGGATGTTTAGAAATATCATCTAAAGGCTGTTCTGGCAGCCTGGCAGGCAATTGGTTGATATAAGTACTATCCAGAGAAAACGACTGCTTATTTACTCCTAACTGCATCGCCAGGTTAGCTGCCTGAGCCTGTTCATAATTGATGGCATCTGTAACGGCAATACGCGCTTTGGAGAGTTCAGCATTGGCAATTGCGCTGTCGACACCTGGGTTTAAACCGTTCTCCGTTCGGGTCAGTATAACATCCCTGAGTTTAGAAACGCGCCACAAATTGACGTCCATGGAGTAATGCAGACGTTTTGCCGCCAACAGGTTAAGGTAAGCTCCGGCAACTCTAACCTGCTGCTGAAATTTCTCCTGTTCCAGGTCTGCTGCATCCCGGTCAGAAATTCCCCTGGCTTCTGCCACATGCGCCCGCTGGAGCCCAAATGAAAACGCATTCCAGTACACATTGGAAGAGTAGAATGCTCCGAAAGCCGCATTCCAATTTTGGGTAGCGTCAACCGGTCCCGCTGTAATAGTTGTTAACCCGGGCAGGCCGGAAGCTACTCCGTTTAAACCATTAATGGTTCCGTAGGCCTGCTGGGCCGACAAGATAAAATCGGGTAAACCATCTCTTTTGGCGGCTATTACCGCTTCGGCTGATGATTTTGCATAGTTACCCTTGGCTTTTAATATTTGTTGCTGGGCTAGTGCGATATTTAGCGCTTTTTGCAGAGTTAAAGTACTATCTGTGCCCTGGGCTTCTGCAGACAGGCATGCCACGCCCAAAGCAACTGCTGATATGATGCTAATCATGATCAGTTTGCTCATCGTTTTCATAAAGAAAAGATTAATGATTAAATAATAAGACAACCAAGCAGCCTGTTAAAAGTTTACTGCTCACCACTTTATATTTGCAATGGAGATTCAAAAGCACATCAAACTTCAACTGCCTAACAGCCGTGTTCGCCAATGAGGCATACAGTATTTATCTGTCGGATGTTTAGGGATGGATACGTGCAATTGATTAAAAAGCAGGGGGCGCCCGGAGGGGCAGCAATCGAACCGAACCTGCTATTGAAAGTTTTTCTTTAAAGGGTATATAAAGCAGATCAGTAACTAAGACTGCTGCACTTAAAATAAGTAAAAGCGTGGCAACAGGGGCATCCAGCACCTGGAAATACCGTGTATAGCATTGCAGCTTGCATTGAATAATGCTGGCCTTTACCCGCTTCATCCCCGTGTGAGTTATTTCATTTTTAGTATTCTTATGAAATATCTCGGCATAGCGAACGATGACTTTCCCCTGCAATCCTAAAAAGATCGTCAGGACCAGTAAGAGCTTCAGTATAGTATCGAATGCCTTTTTCATTTTTGCTACTTAAAACAGCTTTAGTAGTTATTCTCTATAATCTTAATGAGCACCTGTTGCGCCAGCTTTTCCTTTTTGCTTTTAATGGCTTCAAGTAATTGTTCGTGCAGGTGATGACTCATCGCAAAATGACTTATTCCCCTGACTTCTCTTTTAGAGAAAAATTCGCGTATGATGGATGTAAAGCTTTCGTAAAGATCAGCAAGCACATGGTTTAATGACGCCTTCGCGATTGCTATATGAAAGGCAATATCGGCATCAACGCATGCCTGCCGCTGTTCGGCAAGTATAGCTAATCTTCTATTTTCCAGGCACCGTTTCATTTCTTCCAGGTCTTTCTCTGTATGATTTTTTGCGGCCAATCGCACCGTTTCATCCTCCAGCAATTTTCTCACCGCATTGATCTCGTCAAAATCAGCCCGGCGTAACCGCTGATCAATTGTTTCGTGTCGTATGCCGCCATTTACAAAAGTGCCCGAGCCTTGCTGTACCTTCAAAATCCCTGTCATAGCAAGCGTTTTGATGGCCTCCCTGATCGTTGAGCGGCCTACGCCATAAAGTTTCATCAATTCAGGTTCGGCCGGTATTTTTTCCCCCGCTTTATATTTGTTCTGATCGATATCGTGCCTTATCTTGTTTGTAATCTGGTCACTCAATTTCTCCCACGTATTCATATTTGATTATTTGGTAGTACAAACATACGATGTTTATTTTAAACATCAGATGTTTTGTTTGGAAATATTTTAATTTCTGTTATATTGTTACACAATGGTCTATTGTTTTTTTTAGAGAGACCTAAGCGGTTCTTTTTTTATTGTGTGCAAATTATTAAAAACTCTGGTTGCCATAGCTATTTGTCGTTGGAACCTTTATTACATTAAATCCGTACTTTAATGCCTGGTGGCAGGTGTTGCACGAATTGGTTAGCACCACAAAATTACTTTGGAAGGCACTCTCATCTTTTTCCCTTATAGCCTTTTCTATTGCATCCATTGCCGGAAAAATCATTGCAACAGCGGCCGCTTCGGGTTTGTTCTTATGAAGTTTTTGAATCTTTTCAAAACCACCCCTCAGTTCCTGTCTTTCATACTCGGCCAGCGCCCAGTTTTTGTTCTGCCCGGCAAACCACAATTTAAGGTGATGAGGCTGAACAATAGTATTCATAAGCGCCCCTGTGCCAGGTTTATAGGCGGAATCCAGCTTGTTTTGTAAGCTATCCAGCCGGGCCTGCAGATCTGCGTTTCCGCTGCCAGACTGTTCGCAACCTACCATTAATGAAAATGGTAGTGCTAACGATAAAAGCAATAATGATAACCGTTTCATATGTTTTACTTTTTAGTGTAAAATATTAAAAATTTGTACTTTGTTTCATTTATAAAGAATTAGATAATTGATTAGTAAGTGACCATTTATTTACTGTCAGCTTTACGTCAATATTCCCCCGTGTCGCATTTGAATAAGGACATATCTGGTGCGCTTTATTGACAATTTTCACTGCCACTTCATGCTCTACTCCGGGTATTTCAACCTCGAGTTCAACGGCAAGACCAAATAGGCCCGTGTCCAATTGCACCAGGTCGACTTTGGCAGTAACCACAGGTATACCGGTTTTAATTCTCTCTGTCCGGATGATATGCATCACCGCGTTATCAAAACATGCTGCATAACCGGCTGCAAAAAAAGCTTCGGGTGTTAAATGCGCACCGTCCTCACCACCCAATGATTTGGGCACACGCACATCTGCGTCAATTAAACTATAGTCGGATATGACATGCCCGTTGCGGCCGCCCATCGATGTTGCATTTATATAATAAATTGATTTCATACCTATTAAATTATTTGCTGACCATTAAAATTAAGTAAATGATCCTTTGATAATACAAACATATGATGTCTAATTAAAACATCATATGTTTTGTTTGAAAATATTACAATTGCAATTAAATTGTTACATATATTCGAAAAATCGGGCCGAATTAGTCCTGCCGGGGAGAATCGAATTCCACAACGGTGTTCAAAATTACCATCAAAACTTCAAAATTTTGAGTAAATGATTCTATGTTCCGTCAGCTTTTTGTGGTGTTCAAATACCTTAGCACTTACAGTTGCCATAATTTTTTTAGCACGCAAAATTATTGATACTATTTAAAACCTGCTGTAAGATAAACTGTTATAATTCTATCCAATCTTTGCTTTGCTGCCAAATACACTTTAAAAAACCCGACCGCTCATTTAGGTTACATACCCAATAGGATTAATTTAAATTAAGAATTGATTTTTACGCAGAACAATATTTTTAGGTTAAAAATATTAATTCAATTTTTTATTTGTCCAAATCTCAACCACAATGAAAAGGGATTCAATCATTTTTGGAACAAAAAAGGACATCCAATTGTTCCAAACCATGCCGAAATGCATTGCAGTATTACTGCTTCTTAATTTCATTTTTTCATCGAATTTGTTGGCCCAGGAACAAACCAAAGATAAAAAGAGGGATACTACAGATGAAATCCGGCTAAAGCTAAATAACGACGGAAGCCATTACCTCAAACTTACAATTCTGGGCCAGTTTTGGTTTCGTTACAATGAGAGCAATCCAGGAACTACTGTTTTGAAAGAACCAACCGCCCAAACTTTTGATATAGGAATACGGAGAGCACGATTCCAATTTTATGGGCAACTTACAGATCATGCTTTTTTTTACTTCTATTTTGGACAGGACAATTTCAACTACCTGGCACCAAGAAAATTTACGCCTTTTATACAAGATGCTCTGGGCGAATACAAGGTTAAGAAAGGAAGTGAGGCATTGATTTTTGGCGCCGGTCTCAGTATTATTAGCGGACTATCACGCTTTTCCCAGCCCCAGGTTGCCAATATCATGTCAATGGATATACCGCTTTTTCACCGATCAGGCCGGGCGCAAATTAAGTATATATGCACGAGGTCAGGTTGGCCAACTGGATTACCGTTTAATCCTCAGCAACCCATTTCCTATAACTACAAGCGGTACAATTCTTCCAACCGGAAATCCTACTACCCCAAATTCAAATTTTGCTCAACAAGGAAATCATTTACAATATCAAGGACTCTTAATCTGGAATTTCTTTGACAGGGAAACTCACGTAGTAGCCTATATGCCGGGAACCTACTATGGCAAGAAAAAAGTTTTGAACCTTGAGGCTGGGTTTATCGAACAAAAAAACGCAACATGGTCTAGCCCCGATGGCGGCCAAACTGTTAATTATCATCCGCTAAATTGCTGGTCAGTTGCTATTTTTTACGATGCTCCTTTAAATAAGGAAAAAGAAACTGCATTAAATGCATATCTCGGTTACTTTGAGACTAATTATGGCCCAGGTTATTTACGTTATGTTGGGATAATGCCGCCAGCCGATGGGCTGACTGCATCGGCCCCCTATCTTGCCGGAAGCCAGGGAAATGCTTTCCCTACATTTGGCACCGGGCATGTTATTTATTCGCAGCTTGGCTATTTATTAGATAAGGATCTATTGGGAAAGGGTAACGGTGCGCTCATGCCATATGCCACTTTGCAAACCGCAAGCTATGATCGCCTTGATAAACAAATGACAGTATTTGATTTCGGTATCAATTGGCTTATAAAGGGAAATACAAGCAAACTGTCCCTTGATTATCAAAACAGGCCGGTTTATTCTTTGGTTGACAATAATTTGACAAGAAGCGCTACCAGGGAAGCACAATGGGTATTGCAATACCAGTTTTCTTTTTAGTAATATCTGAAAAGTTATCCGTGAAACAAGTGGACCCGAACCAAAATGTACATCTGTTTGCTTTGAAAAGGCAAGTTTTAAAATTGACCGAAGCAAAAAAAACGGCCCTTACGATATCGTAAGGGCCGTTTGTGCGCCCACCTGGGCTCGAACCAGGGACCAAAAGATTATGAGTCTTCTACTCTAACCAACTGAGCTATAGGCGCTGAAATCGTGTTTAAATTTCGGCTGCAATATTACGGATTGCTGATGGGAATTTAAAAAGTTTGTTAAAATATGTTGTATTGGTTGTAGAAGTTGTATTGGTTGAATTAGTTATGATTTGTGGTACAGCGCTTTACCACTACAACTAATCTAACCAATACAACCAATTCAACTTTATTTTCCTACCTCAATTACATGGAAACTTCCGGGTACCATTGGAGGACGCGGTCTTGGATTCTCTGTAGTTGCTGCCGCGGCGGTTCCGAATTTGGCGGTAGGTAAATATAAATGATGTGTTACCAGATCGATACCAATAGTACGTGCGCCGGGTTCGCTGGTGATATTTTCAATCAGCTCAAATTTATTGGCATTCACTTCCCTTACCGCGGTTATGGTACCCTCGCCATTTGAAGCGTAGGCTATTTTTAATCCGGGGTCGAACACTAAGCCATCCGTTCGGCCGATCGGGAACGTACCCAGGGTTTTTCCGTTCGAGGCGTCCATTACCACCATAGTTTTACTATCGCCACACCCGATAAACAAACGATTGGTTTGGCGGTCGATATCCAGGCCGGAAGGCGAACTGCCGCCGTCAATTTTATAATTGGCAATTTCTTTAAAAGTTGTGGCATCAACTACATGTACGGTACTGTTATCCTCGCCGTTGACAAATATTTTGCCTTTGCCGTCTGATACAGCGGTTTCTAATTTTTCACCTAATTGCACCGTAGCAACGGTCTTTTCAGTTACCGGGTCAACAAAACTCAAATCATGACTGCCCCCATTACAAGTAATTATCTTTTTTGAAAAATCATCATAAAAAATAGCATCCGGATTTTTCGCAGTTAAAACAATTTCGCCCGTTGCAGTAAGCGTTTTCAAATCAAATACGGTTATTGAATTGGCCCTGCCGTTGCTGGTATAACCCTTGCCTAATGACTGCACCAGGGCGATACCATGTACACCCATTGTTTTGGGTATATAGCCCAATGAGTCGCCGGTTGTGCTTAACACATTTACCTGTGTACCGTGAGACACATAAACGCGCTTATTAGCGCCATCAACCAGGATATAATCCCATCCACCCGGGCTGTTTATTTTGTAATCATTGAGAACTTTAAAGCCCGTTGTTTGTGACCATCCGCTTAAAGGCATAATGACAGACAGGCCGGATAATATCAGCGCAGCTGAAAATTTTCTTATTACGTTCATTTGTTTGAGGTTTTTCATGCTATTTAGAAATAAATTCTGGAATAATATTGTAGAAATTATTAGCCCGGTAATTACTGTGTACCAGGCACTTCATTATCTCCTTCTGGTATCCTGCCATGCCACCATGTAGCCAATGACGACCCGGATATATTCATCAATGGACCGAATATGGCCGGCGCCAGGCCAATAGTGGCCAGGCCGGACATTAACAGCGCCAAGCCGGATGCCAGGCCGGCATTTTGCATGCCAACCTCCAGCGAAATAGTACGGCAATCTCGCTCTTTAAAACCCAATAACCGGCTTAGCCAGTAACCGAACGTATACCCTGCTGCATTATGAATTGCTACCACAACAATCAGCAACAAACCCATTTTCAGCAAACTTTCCCTTCCAGCAGAGGTGATTATTACAATGATTATCCCAATCCCCGCCATAGAAACAATTGGCATCAGTTTATCCAGCCATTTTAGCTTCCCTCTCACTAAAAAATTGAATAACAATCCGGCCAATATCGGGATAAGTACTACGCGTGTGGTATCCCAAACCATGTCGCCAAAATTCACA
>Ga0193728_1001720_pt1 | contig 11279 bp, 9 predicted proteins | sample U1c1metaG_FD_143037 | JGI IMG/M metagenome (GOLD analysis project Ga0193728, IMG submission 143037) | Soil microbial communities from a riparian zone of the East river system, Colorado, United States - U1c1 | ecosystem: Environmental > Terrestrial > Soil > Riparian zone | place: USA: East River...
CTTCTACCGGCGGCCAGCAGCCGGGCCACGGGCTCGGCCGGGTCGCGCAGCTTCCGGACGTGAGTCAGGTAGCGGCTCGCCTTCACCGCCATCACGAAGTCACCCGGCGTGCGGTCCCGCCACCCGGCGAAGGTCTCGGGCGCGGGCAGCCGGTAGAAGCTGCTGTTGTTCTCCACGGTCACGTACTGCGTGGCGTAGTGCTCCAGCCAGCGCCGCTGGGCCACGCCGGCCGGGTAAAGGCCGCCGCGCCAGTCGCTGTACTGCCATCCGGAGGTGCCGATCAGCACGGGCATGGGGTCATCGTTCCCCGGCCGCGCCATCTAGTCAGCACTGGCGCATCGACTAGGTTCGGCGGATGACGTTCGATGTGGTGGTGGTCGGAGCCGGCTCGGCCGGGGAGTGGGTGGCGGGCGGGATCGCCGACGCCGGCGGGTCGGCGGCGCTGGTCGAGCGGCTGCGGGTGGGCGGCGAGTGCCCGTACGTGGCGTGCATCCCGAGCAAGGCGATACTGGCCAGCGCGCACGCCCGGGACCAGGCCCGGCGGCTGGCCGAGCTGGGCGGCGCGGCGGCCGCGGTGCCGCTGGGCGACAGCGAGGCGGCCTTCGGGGCGGCGGTCCGGCGGCGCGACGGCCTGGCTCGGCACGGCGACGACGGCCACGCCGCCGCCAGCATTGCCCGCCGCGGCGTCACCCTGGTCCGCGGCGCCGGCCGCATCACCGGCCCCGGCCGCGTGGAAGTGGCCGGCGGCGAGCTCGCCTACCGGGACCTGGTCGTGGCCACCGGGTCGAGCCCGGTCATCCCGGCCGTCGACGGCCTGGGCCGCGTCCCGGCCTGGACGAGCGACCAGGCTCTGACCGCGCCGGACTACCCGGCCTCGGTGATCATTCTCGGCGGCGGCGCGGTGGGCTGCGAGCTGGCCCAGGCCTACGCCGGCTTCGGCGTGGCCGTCACGCTGGTGGAGCCCGGCGGGCAGCTCGCCGGGGACGAGGACGCTGACGTCGCGGCCGACCTGGCCGCCCTCCTGCGCGGCAGCGGCATCAGCATCCGGCTGGGCGCCGCCGCCGTCACGGCCGGGCCGGGACCGGCCGGCGGCGCGCGGGTCGTGCTGGACGACGGGAGCGCCGTCGCGGCGGACCGGGTCATCCTGGCCGCCGGCCGCGCGCCGGCCACGGCCGGGATCGGCCTGGAGACGCTCGGCGTGACGCCGCAGGAGTCGGGGGCCCTGAGCGTGGACGAGCACTGCCGCGTGACCGGGCAGGCGCATATCTGGGCGGCCGGCGACGTGACCGGGATCGCGCCCTACACGCACGGCGCGAACTACCAGGCGCGGGTGGTCACCGACAACCTGCTCGGCGGGAGTGCCACCACCGACTACCGCGCGATACCGCGCGTCATCTACACCGAGCCGCCGCTGGCCGCCGTCGGCCTGACCGCGGCGCAGGCCCGCTCAGCCGGGCTGGACACCGTGACCGCGACCGCGGACGTCTCGGAGCAGGCCCGGGCAGCCACCGACGGGTCCGTCGCCGGGCGGCTGGTGCTGGTGGCCGACCGGGCGCGGGGCGTCCTGGTCGGGGCGGCGGCCCTGGGCCCGGGCGCCGACGGCTGGATCATGGAAGCCGCCGTGGCCATCCGCGGCGAGGTGCCGCTCACCGTCCTGGCCGACGTCGTGCACCCGTTTCCCACCTACGCCCAGGCCTACGAGGTCCCGCTGCGCGAGCTGGCCGCCGCTCTGGCCCGATCCGGGGCGCCCGGCAGCTAACCAGGACGGCTGTCCCGTATACGATTCAGGCCATGACCGTCACCGTTGTTGAGGCCGGCCCGCGCAAAGTCAGCCGGGCCGCCGAGGTCCACGCGCCCGCGGCCGAGCTCTTCGAGATCGTGGCCGACCCGTACAAGCACGCGGAGCTGGACGGCTCCGGCACCGTGGTCGGCGCCGTGACCGGCCCGCAGCGGCTTTCCGCCGACGCGCGGTTCTCCGTGCGGATGAGGCAGTACGGCGCGCCTTACAAGATCACCAGCCGGGTGACCGATTTCGCCGACGGGCACGTCGTGGAATGGCAGCACCCGCTCGGTCACCGCTGGCGCTGGGAGTTCACGCCGGTGTCCGAGGATGTCACCACGGTGACGGAGACCTTCGACTACAGCCAGATCGGCACGCTCAAGGCCAAGGGCCTGGAGCTGTCGGGCACCCCGAAGAAGAACGCCGCGGGCATCGAGGCGACGCTGCGCAAGCTGCAGGACCGGTACCCCGCCGCCTGAGCCCGTCAGGCCCGGCTGAGCGCGGCGGCCAGGTCGTCGGCGACCCGGTCGCCGGCCGCCGCGCAGGCCGGGGAGATGGTGTCCCAGAGCAGGAAGTTGTGCACCATGCCCGCTTCCCGGCGCGCCCGCACCGGGACGCCGGCCGCCCGGAGCCGCCCGGCGTAGGCCTCGCCCTGGTCCCGGAGCGGGTCGTGCTCGCAGGTGATGACGATGGCCGCGGGCAGCCCGGCCAGGTCGGGCTCGCGCAGCGGGCTGACCCGCGGGTCGGTGCGCAGCGCTGGGTCGGGCACCCACTGCGCGTTGAACCACTCGACGTCGCCGGCCTCCAGCCCGAAGCCGTGACCCTCCTCCTGCATCGAGGCGCCGGAATTGGCCAGGTCGGTGTTGGCGTAGGCCAGCAGCTGCACGGCCGGGGCCGCCTCCGGGGCCTCGCCGCGCAGCCGCAGGCAGGCCAGGGCGGCCAGCGTGCCGCCCGCGCTGTCACCGGCCACGGCGACGGCCGCGTCCGCCGGCCGCCCGAGCACCGCGGGTCCGGACGCGATCCACCGCAGCGCCGCGACCGCGTCGTCGACCGCCGCGGGCCACGGATGCTCCGGCGCCCGCCGGTAGTCGAGGGCCAGCACGGGCACGCCCGACCGGTCGGCCAGCCGGCGGCAGGCGCGGTCGTGCGTGTCGAGGTCGCCGATCACGAAGCCGCCGCCGTGCAGGAACAGCACCAGCGCCGGGGCGGCCCCATCCGGCCGGTACAGCCGCGCCGGGCGGCCGCCCGGCGGCACCGACAGGTCACTGACGCTCAGCGGCGGCCCCGGCGGCCTGGCCGCGGCCCGCTCCGCCGCCCCCGCGCGCATGGCGTCCGCGCCGAGCTGCGCGGCCGGCGGGGCCGGGCGGGCGTAGAAGTCCTTCAGGAAGGCGGCGAGCTCGGGGTCGGCCAGCTGGTCCGTCATGACCGCAGACTACCCAGCCGGGCCGGACCGCGGGCGCTGGGAAGGGCGCTGGGGTCCAGGGCCTCGTTCTGGAAAGTGGGCTTTGACCGGGGCATTTCCGGCTCCGGCCGCGAAAGATGGTGAACCGGATTCGGGAGGACTATCGTGGGAAATGGGCCACTGGCACTCGGATGTAGAGTGCGCCCAGGCGGACATCAGCCGCGGCAGCGAAGCCTGAAGGGACGTCAGCAGTGAGCGAGTACAAGGTCGTCAACCCGGCCACGAACGAGACCGAGCGGGAGTTCGAGGCTGCCACCGACGCCGATATCCAGCAGGTGCTCGAGCGCTCCGACCGGGCCTACCAGGCGTGGCGGGGCACCGCCAAGACCGAGCGGACCAAGGTCCTGCTGCAGGTGGCGGAGCTGTACAAGGAGCGGATGGATGACCTGGCCGCGCTGATCACCCGGGAGATGGGCAAGCCCCTCCGGGAGGCCAAGGGCGAGATCATGCTGGTCATCAGCATCTACCGGTACTACGCCGAGCAGGGCCCGGCGCTGCTTGAGGACGCGCCGCTCAGCCCGCGGGCCGGCGGCACGGCGCTGATCCGCAAGGAGCCGGTCGGCCCGCTGCTCGGCATCATGCCGTGGAACTTCCCCTACTACCAGGTCGCCCGGTTCGCCGCCCCGAACCTGATGATCGGCAACACGATCATCCTCAAGCACGCGCCGCAGTGCCCGGAGTCGGCCCTGGCCATGGAGCAGATCTTCCGCGACGCCGGGCTGCCCGCGGACGCCTACATCAACGTGTTCGCGACCAACGAGCAGGTCGCCGACATGATCGCCGACCCGCGGCTGGTCGGCGTGTCGGTGACGGGCAGCGAGCGGGCCGGCGCGGCCGTGGCCGAGGTCGCGGGCCGCAACCTCAAGAAGGTCGTCCTCGAGCTCGGGGGATCGGACCCCTTCATCGTGCTGGACACCGACGATGTCACCAAGACGGTCCGGGCCGCGGTCGCCGGGCGGATGGGCAACGCCGGCCAGGCGTGCAACGCGGCCAAGCGGATCATCGTCGTCGGCGATCTCTACCCCGAGTTCGTCGACCAGTTCACCGCCACGATGTCCGCCCTGCACCCGGGTGACCCGACCGACTCGGCCTCGGACTTCGGCCCGCTGTCCTCGGAGGGCGCGGCGCAGCGGCTGATGGGCCAGATCAACGACGCGGTCGACAAGGGCGCCACGCTGCGCACCGGCGGCAAGCGGGTCGACCGGCCCGGCGCGTTCGTCGAGGCCACCGTCCTCACCGACGTCACGCCCGAGATGCGGGCCTACCGCGAGGAGCTGTTCGGGCCGGCGGCGGTCATCTACCAGGTGGCCGACGCCTCGGAGGCCGTGGAACTGGCCAACAACTCGTCGTTCGGGCTCGGCGGCGTCGTCTGCAGCGCGGACCCGGCCCGTGCCCAGGAGGTCGCCGACCTGCTCGACACCGGAATGGTGTGGATCAACAGCCCGCAGGGCTCGATGGCGGACCTGCCGTTCGGCGGGACCAAGCGGTCCGGCGTCGGCCGGGAGCTGGGCCCGTACGGCATCGACGAGTTCGTGAACAAGAAGCTGATCTACACGCCGGCGCCCCGCTGACCGGACGCCGCGCAATGCCTGGCCCGTCAGCCCTAGGCTTGACGGGCCAGGCATTTCTGGCTATCTAGGTGGCAGCGGCTCTTTACCCCTGAGCTCGCTGCTCGTGTCCGTGTGCGCCAACCGAAACGGATTGGGATGGGCGGCACCCCGGTCCCGCTGGCGAGTCCAGCGACCCCGTCAGCTGGACTGACGCGCGCCGGGGGGGCGGGCTGGGCGAAGTCGTTCTGGCACCGGCGGCGCGGTTACCTGCTGGCGGCCGGCGTCCTCCTGGCTGCCGGGGCCGGTTCCGCGCTGCTGCAGGGGAGCATGTGGCACTCGGCCACTGTCCTGGCCGTCGTGAACGTCGCGACGTCGCTGGCCTTCATCTGCACCGGGCTGCTGCTCCGCCGGCAGCCGGGCCAGCGGCGGGTCGCCTGGGCGCTCATGCTGGCCGGCGCCTTGCGGTCCCTCGACTTCGCCAACTCGTTCGCCGACGACGGCCCGTGGCCCCTGTACGCGCTGGTCGGCGGCGGCCTGGACCGGCTGGCAGGCGCCTACGCCCTGCTGCGCTACCCCCGGCCCGCGCTGCTGCGCTACCAGCGCTGGTACCTCATCTTCCTGGCCGGCTGGATGCTGATCGGCCGCTCGCTGATCGCCGTGACCTCGCTCCCGCAGTGGAACGGCAACCCCGCGTCATCCTGGTGGCCCGTGCTGCTGCCGCGCCTGGGACTCATGACGGCGATCAGCGACGTCGTGAACGCGGGGGAGGGCGTCCTCGGCATCGCCCTGGTGGTGCTGCTGGGCCTGCGGCTCGCGCGGACCAGGGGCCTGGACCGGATCGTCATCACGCCGGTCATCGTGTCGGGCCTGGCCGCCGTCGTCGCCGCCAGCGTGACGGCGGTCGCCCAGATGCTGGCCAACCTCAATTCCGCCGGGCCCAGCACGGCCTACACCGTGGAGGGCATCGTGGACCTGGCCGTGCCGCTGGCCTTCCTGGTCGCGGCCATCCAGAGCGGCCTGCTGCTCCGCAACATCGCCGGGCTGGCGGCGCAGGTCTCGGCCGGCGCGGACGTCGACGGGGTGCGCTACGCGCTGCGCGCCGCCCTGCGCGACCCCACCCTGGAGGTGCTGGAGCTGTCCGGCGCCGGCTCTGCCTTGGCCGCCAGGTCTGCCCTGGCCGCCGGGGCCGCGGAGGGCCTGCCGGGGGGCTTGCCGGGGGCCGCGGGCCTGGCCGTGGCGCAGCCGCCCGACCGGCTGGTCGAGCTCATCAAGGCGGAGGGCGGCGCCCCGATCGCCGTCATCATCGCGGACCCCGGCCTGGCGCGATACCGGGGGCTGTTCAACGCGGCCGTGCAGACCAGCGCGCTGGCGCTGCAGAACGCCCAGCTGCAGGCCCGCGCGGCGCGCGCGGAGCTGAGCCAGGTCCGCGCGTCGCGCGCCCGCCTGGTCGCGGCCGGGCTGGCCGAGCGCCGGCGGCTTGAGCGGGACCTGCACGACGGGGCGCAGCAGCACCTGCTGGCCCTCGCCGCCCAGCTGACCGCTGCGATGACGCGGACCAGCGACCCGGTCGCGACCGCGGCGTTCGGGCAGGCCCGGCTCCAGCTCGCCGCGGTCCTGGCCGAGCTGCGCAACCTGGCCCACGGCATCCACCCCGCGGTGCTGACCCAGGGCGGCCTGGCCGCCGCGCTGGAGGATGTCGCCGAGCGGCTGCCGCTGCCCGTGCTGGTCACCGCCCCGGCCGTGCGGGTCGCCCCGGCCGTGGAGGCGACCGCCTACTTCGTCGTGTGCGAGGCCCTGGCCAACGTGGTCAAGCACGCCCGGGCCAGCAGCGCCGCCGTGGCGGTCCGCGCCGATGGCTCCTGGCTCAGCCTGGAGATCTCCGACGACGGCGTCGGCGGCGCCGGGGGGGCCGGCGCCGGCCAGGGCATGGCCAACATGCAGGACCGCGTCGGTGCGCTGGACGGCGAGGTCACCATCGACAGCCCGCCCGGCCAGGGCACCCGGGTACTGGTGCGGATTCCGTGCGGGTAGCCATCGCCGAGGACTCCGGCATCTTCCGCAGCAGCCTGGTCATGCTCCTGGAGGCGGCAGGCGCCCAGGTCACCGCCAGCGCCCCGGCGGGCCCGGAGCTCCTCGCCGCCATCCGCGCTGACCCGCCGGACGCGGCCATCCTTGACATCCGGATGCCCCCGTCGTTCACCGACGAGGGCATCCGGGCGGCCGTCGAGCTGCGTCGCGCGCACCCGGCCGTGGGCATTCTCGTGCTGTCCACCTACGCCGAGACCCGCTACGCCAGCCAGCTCCTGGAGACGGTTCCCGACGGGGTCGGATACCTGCTGAAGGACAACGTCACCGATGCCGGCGCCCTGATGGACGGGCTGGGCCGGGTCGCGGCGGGCGAGATCGTGATTGACCAGAGCATCGTGCGCCGGCTGCTGCAGCCCAGCCGCAAGCCCGGCCTTACCGCCGCGCTCAACGAGCGCGAGCACGCGGTGCTGCAGGAAATGGCCGCGGGCCGGTCCAACCTCGGGATCGCCCGGCAGCTCTACCTCAGCCCGCGGACCGTCGAGGCCCACGTCACCAGCATCTTCGCCAAGCTGGAGCTCGACTCGACCGATACCGACAACAACCGGGTCCGCGCGGTGCTCGCGTTCCTCCGCTCGGGCGGCCCGCCGCGCTGAGCGCAGGGGGCTTGCGGCTGATCGCGGTCGGGCCTGCCGATCTATCGCGGTCGGACTTGTCGGGCGCAAGGGGGGAAACCCGCACGAGCTCTGGTAATTTCCCCGATGCCGGGCGGCCCGCCGCCCGGCAGACTTCTGCCATGACCCCGGGGGGGCAGGGCGGTGCGCGGCCGGACTCGCTGGGCGAACATTGTGAGAACAGCCTGTTCTGGCAGGCCGCGCACCCGCCCGCGGGGGCTGCGGGTGACCGGCCGGCCGGGCCGCGCCCCCAGCCCGTGCCCCTGCTCAAGCTGGCCGAGCTGCTCATGGTCATCCTCGACTGCCGCCCGCGCCTCCCGCTGGCCGCCGCCGCGGCCCTGGTCCGGGAGTGCTGCGGCCAGGGCACGCTGGTCCGCATCGTGTTCCTCGACGCCCGGCGCGAGCCGCTGGCGGTGGACGCCGACACCCTGCTGGTGACCAGCTACCTGGCCGGGCGCCTCGACGAGGATCTGGCCGCGGCCTTCGGGGACCGCCACGTCGTCATCCTCAAGTAAGGCCGGGGGGCCTGGCCTTTGGCAGCCCGTGGGGTCCCGGCGGCGGGCAGCCCGCGGGGCTCGGCGGCGGGCAGCCCGCTGGGCTCGGCGGCGGGCAGCCCGCTGGGCTCGGCGGCGGGCAGCCCGCGGGGCTCGGCGGCGGGCCGACCGCGGGCTCGGCGGCGGGCCGACCGGCGCCCGGCCCGCCCCGCCCTGTCCCGCTCCGCCCCGCCAGCACCATGCGGACCGCCTGCATCATGCGTCCGGGGTCGCCGAGGGCGGAGGGAGAGCACGTCATGATCATGGGAAGATTGCTCACACCAGGATGTGAGCAACCTTCCCATGATCTTCAGCAGGCCATCCGGGAAGCGGGTCATTCTGAGCGGCGGCGGTCGGCCGGGTCCCCGCCAGCCACACCAGTCCCGCCCGTCCCGCCTGTCCTGGTCGGCCGGTGACTGGGGAGCGTAGCCACCGCCGGCGCTGCGCCCTAGCCCGCCGGCGCGGCCTTCCAGCCGTGGTCGCGCCATCCCGCCGGCTGGTGCCACTCCGCCGGCGCCAGCGCCGGCCGGTACCGGTCGACGAAGCCGCCCCACACCGCGCGGTAGAAATCCGCCACCGATATGGACGACCGCGGGCCGTGCAGGCGGGCCGCCTCGGTCATGGCCAGCCCGGCGTCGACGGCATCGCACCCGGTGAGCTGATCGCCCTGGGCGGCGGGGGCCAGGTCCTCCAGGACCACGACAACATCCGCGGTGCCCGGGATGACCGCCGCGTGGTAGCAGCGCGGCCGGCGGATGCGCACCATCGCGGCAAGATCCCGGCAGAAGCCGACCTCATTCTCGTACGAGTGCGTCGCGATGCCGGCCGCGCGGCAGCACGTCACGCGGGAGTTTCCAGCGTCGCCCACCCCCGCCCAGGTGTACGACTGAGCTAAGGCCGCCAAACTCGGGTACACGCTTGGGAAATCACTTCGCGCCCCCGACCCGAAGGTAGCACCCGGCATGTGGCATCACGTCGAGCGTCATGAACTGAAGCGCCTGTCCCGCCTGCGGAACACCGAGCCCGGCCCGCGCCCGCAGCCGGCCCGCCCGCCCGGCACGGACCTGCTGCCGGAGATCGGGCACATCGTGGTCCTGATGATGGAGAACCACTCCTACGACAACTACCTCGGCATGCTGGCGGGCCGCGGCGAGGGGTTCCCGCTCGGGCCCGACGGCGAGCCCAGCGTGACCAACCAGGGGCCAGGCGGCTCGCCCGTCCGTGCCCGGCACCAGCCCTCGTCCCGGCAGCGCCTCGGGGTTCCGTCGCAGAGCTGGCATGCCGCCCACCAGCAGTGGGCCGACGGCCGGTGCGACGGGTTCGCGGCGGCCGCTCAGACCGCGCTCGAGGAAGCAGCCGCCGGCGGGGACCCCGATCCCGCCAGCGCCGGGGATGCGCCCGCGGTGGCCATGGGCTACTGGTCCGAGCCCGACCTGCCGTTCTACTACGGGCTGGCCCGCACGTTCCCCGTGGCCGATCACTGGTTCAGCTCGTGCCTGGGGCCGACGTTCCCCAACCGCCGGTTCCTCATCGCGGGGACGGCGCACGGGCTGATCGACGACTCGCCCTACGACCTGCTCGACTACCCGCCGGCCGGGACGATCTTCGACATGCTCGCCCGGCACCAGATCAGCTGGGCCAACTACCACCCGGGTGCCGCTGACCAGGGCCAGTGGCAGCACTATGCCCGGCACGGCCGGAAGATGGCCCGCCGGCGCCTCGGCTCCGCGGCCCGGTCGGTCCCCGGCGCGGCCCGCGACATGCAGAAGGACATCCAGTTCACCGCCGACGTCTTCCCGCTCGGGATCGGCCGGTGCATGCAGCACATCCGGGGCATCGACCAGTTCTTCGCCGATGCGCAGGCCGGCACGCTGCCCGCCTTCAGCATCGTCGACCCGGACTTCAGCGCCTACTCCGAGGAGAACCCCCAGGACATCCGGAAGGGCGAGAGCTTCGCCGCCGAGGTGATCCGGCAGGTCATGACCGGGAGAGGCTGGCCGCGGACCCTGCTCATCTGGGTGTACGACGAGCACGGCGGCTACTACGACCACGTTCCGCCGCCGCCCGCCGTTCCGCCCGATGACGTCGCCGGGCGCAGCCTGGTCGGGAGCCCGACCCGCATCGACAAGCTGCTGCGGCCGGTGCTGCGCCGCCAGGTGGCGGGCAAGGAGGCCATGACCAACGGACCGCACCGCTACGACCGGTACGGCTTCCGGGTGCCGGCCGTCATCGTGTCCCCGTACGCCCGCCCGGACTACGTCTGCTCGGAGGTCCTCGACCACACCTCCGTGCTCCGGCTCGTCGAGGAGAAGTGGAATCTCCCGCCGCTGACCGCACGCGACGCGGCCGCCCGGACGCCGCTGGATGCGCTCGACCTGTCCGCCGCCCCGGCCTTCCTCGACCCGCCGGCCCTCCCCGAGCCCAGCCTCCGGTGGGGAACCTGGTAAGCGAGCGCCTAGCTGATCGGCCCGTCCAGCTCGCCGAGGGACTCGATGAGCTCCAGGTTGGCCGAGTAGTCGACCGGGCAGGCGATGACCGTCACCGTGTCGGCCGTCAGCGCTGCGCGCAGCGCCGGGAGCAGCTCGCCGGCCGAGCGGATCCGGTACCCGGTCGCGCCGAAGCTCTCGGCGTAGGCGACGAAGTCCGGGTTGGTGAAGGTGGTGTCCACGTTGCGGCCGATCTCCAGGTCCATCTTCCAGCTGATCAGGCCGTACGCGTCGTCCACCCAGATCAGGATGACGAACGGGATGCGCAGCCGCAGCGCGGTCTCGATCTCCTGGGAGTTCATCAGGAACGCGCCGTCGCCGGTGGCCACCAGGACCCGCGCGTCCGGCCGGGCGATCTTCGCGCCGATCGCGCCGGGCACGGTCCAGGCCATCGTCGACAGCCCGTTGGAGATCAGGCAGGTGTTCGGCTCGTACGTCGGGTACAGCCGGGCCATCCACATCTTGAGAGCGCCGGTGTCCACCAGCACGATGTCCTCCCGGCGCAGCGCCGCGCGCGTGTCGGCGACGATCCGGGCCGGCGCCAGGGGGAACCGGTCGTCGGCGCGGCCGCGGGCCAGCTCCGCGGCGAGCAGCCCGCGGATGCGGTCGCCGGCCGGCGGCCCGTCGAAGCGGCGCCCGGCCGCGGCGGCCAGCGCGTCCAGGGTCCGGCTGACGTCCGAGTGCAGCCCGACGGCGACGTCGTAGTGCGCGTCCACCTCGGCCGGGAACCGGTGGATGTGGATGATCGGGGTATCGCCGCCCGGGTTGA
>Ga0193728_1001721_pt1 | contig 11278 bp, 10 predicted proteins | sample U1c1metaG_FD_143037 | JGI IMG/M metagenome (GOLD analysis project Ga0193728, IMG submission 143037) | Soil microbial communities from a riparian zone of the East river system, Colorado, United States - U1c1 | ecosystem: Environmental > Terrestrial > Soil > Riparian zone | place: USA: East River...
CTGTCCCGACAGTTCGCCGATATAGGTCCTGCCCTCGACGATGCGTTCGTAGCCGAAGTACACGGGCATGAACATCACCGGACGCTTCGGGTCGCGTACATAGCTGCGCACCGTCATGGACAGCATGCCGGTGCGCGGTGAGAGCAGCCGCCCGGTGCGGCTGCGCCCGCCCTCGATGAAATACTCGAGAGGATGGCCGCGCGCCATCATGAACCCCAAGTACTTGGCGAATACCACCGCATACAGCGCGTCGCCTTTGAAACTGCGGCGCAGGAAAAAGGCGCCTCCCTTGCGCAGAAAGCGTCCGATCAGCGGCATGTTGAGATTCGCGCCGGCGGCGACGTGCGGAACGGCAAACCCTTTGCGGTAAATGATGTACGACAGCAGCAAGTAATCCATGTGGCTGCGATGGCAGGGGACATAGATGATTTCAACCCCATCGCCAACGTCGCTCAAATTCTCGAGGTGCTCGAGTTCCACGCCGTCGTACAGCGAATTCCACAGGCGGCCCAATGCCATGGCCATGAAAGTGACGAAGGCCTGGGAATAGTTCGCGGCGATTTCCAGCGCATACTTGCGCGCCAGCAGCAGGGCTGGGCGGCGCTGCAGCCGGCGTACCTGCATCTCATTGCGAACCGCCTGGCGAACGGATTGGGTCTTCAAGATCTGCAGCACCATGGTGCGCCGATGCGACAGGTCCGGACCGATGCTCGACGCTCTCTGCGCGCGCAGCACCATGCGCAGCGAACGCATTACGCGCCGTACGCTGCGCTGTTCGGTGAGGCCCTCTTCCATGACATCGCGCAGCCGTATGGGCTCGCCGAAATACACCAAGCTATTGCGGCCGTTGAATATCACGCTCAAGAATTTCCGGAAGCGCCCGACCAAGATCCAGTCTTCGCTGAACAGCAGACGCCACCAGCTCACCTCTTTGTGCGGTGCGCGGCCCCAGAAAATAGCCACCGGCACCAGATCGACGTCGAACTGAGGGTATTGTGCGGCCGCCGCGACCAGCTGCACGAGATACCGCGGCGCGCGCGCGGCATTGCGGGTGCGGAACAAGCTTGGGCGCCGTAGCAAATCGAAATAGGCGCGATCGGCGCGCTTCTCTCCCATCATCAAGCGCCTCGCGGGCCGGGGCAGATTGTGCTGCGCGCAGAGGCCGCTGAGCACCGCGAAGTCCGTTTGGCTCTCGCGCTCCAACACGTAGCACACCGGCCGCGGTCTCGATGCGGTCGCCGCGACGGCGTCATCGGGCTTGATGGTGGCGCGCACCCACAAGCCTAAAAGCTTGCGCACGCTCCATCGCCACGCCTGGCCCAAGCCGACAAAAGGATTCATGGTCGTCTAGCTGTTAGGGACGGTTATCGCCGCTTTTATCGCCGGTTTCTTGATTCTCGATCTCTTTGCGCGTCTTTTCCGCATGCTCGTCGACCGTTTTCTGCACCTCGCGCGCCCGATCGACTTGACGTGTCAGCGGATCGAAGACGGTCTTCGCGGGAGGCGGCGGCGGTTCCGGTGAAGAACAGGCCGCAATGAACAAAAGCGACAGCGCCATTGTCGAACACTTAACGTAACCCATGAAGCACCCAGAGGTTGCCGGCCGGTAAGGAGCTTGAGTGTACAATACGCGCATGTCCCGCTTTGCATTCCTCTTGAGTCTGGCCGCGATGGCGAATGCTGCAATGGCCGCGCCGGTCGATATCGACACCGCGGCGCAGCTCTATCAGGCCGCCGCCATCCGCGAGCAGGTGCGCGCCACCTTGGGCTCGATGCCGGCGCAAATTCGCAAGCTGTTCCAGGGAAATACCTCCGCGCCGCTGTCCGACACGCAACTTTCCGCCGTCAACGTTGCCGCGATCCGCGCATTTCGGATCGATGTGTTCGAAGCACCCGCCTTGAGCGCGTTCGCGTCGAGTCTCGACGCCGACACGGTGAAGAAAGCCGAAGCGTTTCTCGCCGGCGACGCAGGCAAGCGGTGGGTGGCCGCCGATGTCGGTCTGGCCTCACTCAGCGATGCGGACGCCGACAAGATCATGAATGGCGACATGGCTGCGCCATCCACACCGCAGCGCACTGTCCTGTTCGAAAAGCTGGAACGCGCCGAGCGCTCATCCGAATCCACGATTCAGATACTCTTGACCATGGGCACCGCCGTGGCATTGGGAACAGCGGTCGGCTCCGGCATGGATCCCGGACCTGTCGAAGAACGCGCGCGTAAATCCGGCGAATCAAGTCGCCAGACGCTGGAAAACAATATGCGCGAGCCCATGCGCCGCTACATTGCCTATGGCTATCGCGACTTGAGCGATGCGGACTTGAAGCACGTCTTGTCTTTTCTGCAGTCCACGGCGGGCAAGCAGTACATCTCTGCCTACATGGCTTCATTGGATGCCGGCTTTCATGCCATGGGCCGGCGCTGCGGCGAGCAATTGGGCGAAAGCTTGCGGGAATTGGCGATGGCGCAACTGGCCACCGAACGCGCGGATCGCGAGCCGCCCGCCGTGGTCAAGCCGCGCCCATAAGCGAGGCTAGAAAAGCTCGCAGCAGCACACAGATCGACCCGATCCGATCTTCCAGTCGATGATCGGAATCCAGCACGTGGAGCGTTGCCCGATGCTCGCGGGCCCAGCGGAGGCTGTTTTCAACCGGCACCACATCATCGCGCCAGCCGTGCACGATGGCAGTGGGAGCGGCGACGTCTTGCGGCGTGGATTCTTCGAATCCGGGCATGTAAAAGGCCGGTGCTAGCAGGAATAAGGCGCGAGGCGCCAAACGTGCGGCCGCGGCGGCAGACACATGTCCCCCCATACTCGAGCCCACGAGTACCAGCGGCCCTTTGAGTTCGGCGCCGACTTGGACCAGTTTTTCCACCCGCCGGCCCGGGTCGGCCATTCCGCGGTAATCCACCGATTCCACGCCCAGATTCAGATCGCGCACCACCGCGGCCAACCTCAAGATTTTGCCTCCCCAGGGGCCGCTTTCCTTGCCGTGCGAAAACACCACGGTATTGACGGTTCGACTCAAGAATTACCCCTTCGCGGCCGTTACAGACGTATGGCATTGGATGAAGAACAGTCGAGCGTCGCGCACGAAATGCACCGCGCCGTCGACTGGCTGCGCCAGTGCGCCGACCTCGCCGGTGTGGACCCTGGTGCGCTCGAGGCGTTGGGCGTAGCTGCCGTGCATTTCTCGCTGCCGGCAGGCCACCTGCTGTTCGAAGCCGGCTCCGATCCGGACGGAGTATATCTGCTCGCCAGCGGCCGGCTAGGCGTCAAGACTTCGTCGAAAGCGGGGCTGACCGCCGAGATCGAACATGGCGAACTGGTTGGCGAGTCAGGCTGGCTCTTGGGAACACCACGCAGTGCCACCGTGGTCGCGTTGCGCGACAGCGAACTCTTGTTGGTGCCGAACGCCGAATTGGATCGCATTGCAGCGCGGTCCACGCATTTTTCGCTCGCCCTGGCGCGTCTTTGCGCCCGGCGTTTGAGACATAGCAACGCCCAAGAATACAGACCAAAACGCGCCCATGTCTTTGCCATCGTGCCGAACAGCATGGAGGTCGATGCGGCTGACTTTGCCACTCGCCTGGTCGATGAGTTGGGCAAAACCGGCCGCACCGAGCTGGTCTGGGATGCACGCGCCACCACGCACACAGCGACGTGGTTCAACCGAATCGAGGAAGTCAACGACTACGTGGTGTACGTCGCGAATTGGGCCGCCTCCGGCTGGACGCGCCAGTGCTGCCGCCAGGCTGACGTGGTTCTCATGGCCGCGCCGGCCGGCGGGCGCATCAGCGCATGGCCTGCAAGCATCGCTGAATCAGCCATGGCGCGCGGCGCGCGGGTCGAACTGGCCTTGCTGCACGCAGGGAAAATCGAACCGGGCGCGGCCGCGGCTTGGCTCAAGACGCTGCCCACCACGACGCCGGCCCCGACGCTGCATCATCACATCGTCGAGCCCGCCGACTACGGCCGGCTCGCGCGCCTGCTGATGCGCCGAGGGGTCGGCCTGGTGTTGTCGGGCGGCGGTGCGCGAGGTTTCGCGCACTTGGGGATAATCCGCGCGTTGCGCGAAGCGAAGGTGCCGATTGATTTTCTGGGCGGCGCCAGCATCGGCGCCATCATCGCAGGCGGCGTGGCGATGGGATGGAGCGATGAGGAAATGCGGCAGCGCTACCGCAGGGGCTTCGTCGACACGAATCCGGTCAATGACTACACCTTTCCGTTCCTCGCCCTGACGCGCGGTCGAAAAGTGTCGCGCCTGCTCGAGCGCGAATATGGCGAGGTGCTGATCGAGGATCTGCGCCATCCCTACTTCTGCGTCAGCGCGAACCTCACCACCGGACGCTTGTTCGAACATCGCTCGGGCCGCCTCGCGCACGCGTTGCGCGCTGCGGTCGCGATTCCGGGCGTCATGCCGCCGGTGTTTGCCGAAGAAGGCGTGTTGGTGGACGGCGCCGCCATCAATAACCTGCCGGTGGATGTCATGCAGAGCCACGCGCCGGGCTTCGTCATCGGCTGCGATGTCGGCGCCGATCGAAATTTCGGTGAACGCCGCGTCAATATTTTCCAAGTGCTTATGCACGCCGGAATGGTCAACAGCACCGCGACCGAGCGGGCGCAACGCGAGCTGGCGGACGTGTTGTTGAAGCCGCCCCTGCCCAATATCGATCTGCTCAACTGGCAGGCTTTCGATCGCGCGATTCAGGCCGGCTACACTTACGCGCGCGCGGCACTCGAACAGCTGCCGGCCATACCCCGCCTCATACCGGCGCCGCTCACCGCCCCGAGAACCAATTCGGCGGTCATTGAACTGGAACGGAGAATTGCCGCTACGATTGCAGCTGAGTAGCGATTTTGTCGACCCATTCGAGTTCCGCGGGGCTTATCGGCGAAAAATTGAGCCGATTCAAGCTGACGGGTTGAACTTTAGCGCCCGCCGCCGACTGCGAAATGCGAAAGCAGTGAAACTCATGTTCACGGCTCGCCGCAAAACCGATCACGAACTGGACTTCGCCTGACCCTCTCGACCAAGAGGCGTTGACCCTAGGATCGCAAATGACGAAAAAGGCATCATCCGCCCGCCGCGAGCCGAACGCCCCGGCTTCGCACAGGCCCTCGAGAAACGTGCGCACTTGAGAGGTCAAGTCTTCCGCAACATCGGCCGGTGAGCCGGCCGCGGCGATCCAGCGCGTTCCGCACTCGATACTGTTCAAAATGAACAGGGCCATGCGGCGCGCCGACAGGTAGCGCCAATCGGCATTGGCCGTATTGCCGGCCGCCAAGGTGCGTTCGCGCAGGCTCATGCGCCCCGTCGAGCGAATGGCCTGTAAGGTATTGACGCCCAAGCTCGCCAGTCTCATGCGCCGATCCTCGCCCACCAGGCAGGCAGGCCTGAAACCGGGACGCAGGATGGGCTCTTCACGCGGTGTCGGCAGCCATACCGGGGAGGTCTCATCGCATCGTGCCAGCATGCCGGCCACCGCTCCGCAGGGAGCGAAAGACTCGAAATGGCCTCGAAGCTTGTCGTGCGCGAGCACACGCGGAAAGTACATCAACGCATTTTCGTTGGGAAAATTCCAATCGCGCAATCCCGCCAGGGCATCATCGGCGGTTTGCCAGCCCGACGGTGGATCGATGATCAGCAGCGCGCGGCGCTCCTTGCAATAGCGCGCCGCAACCAACAAGGCGCTCGGTCCCACGTCCTGATCCCGCGACAAGGGTGGAATGCATAGAAAATTGAAGTACGCTGCGTGATCGAGCGCGAATACGCCGCTGTGATCCTGACTCGAACCTATCAGGTCGTAGTCGGTGAGCGGCGCGCCGTCGTCGCCGTCGGAATTCAAATTGACGTAGGCGGTGGCAAGGCCGCTTGACGGATCCAAGGTTCGATCGGGCCGCTGCGCCGGCATGTCTCCTTTGAGCCGAATCAGCGCGGATTGCGCGATCGCGCGCGGCAAGTAGCGCTCGTCGGTGGGCGACACCGAGAGCCGATGGAATATCTCCTGGTCTTCAACTTGGGCCGTGCCTTGAGCGCGGACCCGCTGCACGGCCAGATTGAACAGGCAGACCTCGTCTGCGGCGATATTGTCGTAATCGACGCTGGCCCGCAGGAATTCGCGTGTGCCCGGCCGCAGTGCTTGCAGACGAAGTACTTGTGAGCCCGCCTTCAAGGTCAGCGTTGCGGAGCGAGCGCCGTTGACCACGCGCACGATCAGGGCCTCGCGACCGCCGTTATCGAAGAATTGCTCGATGGCGTAGCCCAAGAGACTGGGCTGCCACAGGCCGCCGAATACCTGCTGGAATTCCGCGAAACTCTTGATGAAGACGGGACGATTTACCGGACCGCGCAATGTGCGGCCAACGAAGGCGGTGCGCGCCGTTGAAGTGCGCGAAATGATGTGGTCGGGGCCGCGTTCTTCGGCGACCTGCAGTTCTAGATTGCTGGGCGTCACCAAATTCTAGTCATGAGAGGTGCACTTCGCGGACTGTATCACAAGTCCTTCCTCGCGACGCCGCTGCTCTTCGATGCGCGCCTGCTCCTCTTCGGCCTTCTTGCGCGATATCTCCTCGAGCATGACCTTCATCCACTCGCTGATCATTCGTTCGTCTCTTCTTTCGGCACGACGATGGCTTCGATCGCCTTGACCGTTTCCGGATGGTAACCGGGGCGTGCCTTGGCGAAGACGCGTTTTGCCACGGCCTGACCTGAGGGCGTTTTCATCAGTGCCTCGTACAGCGGCGCAATGAGCTTGCGGCGTCCGACGGTTTTCAAGTATTCCTCGAGACGCGGAAAGCCCGGCTGGTAGTCATTGGCGATGACCAGCTTGAACCAGCCATGCGCGATTTCCGCATTGGGGCTCTTGCCGAATCCAAATGTCTTGTCGAGATCGGCCAGTTGCGAAGCCGGCAGCGTGGCGGGCATGTTGTTCAGGAAGTACAGCCATTGCTGAGCGATCCAATCCATGCCCAGTTTCTTCGGCGCGAGTTTTCCGGCGAGCCACGCCGCTCTCGCCTCGTCCACCGGCTCAAACATCGTGGTGACGGGCAGCACGGCATCCGCGGGCAACCCGGGCCCAAAGACCCAGGCATTGACTTGACTGCGGGTTACGATGCCTGGAAATCGATCGAGCAGGTTCTCCTGCAGGTACGCCAAGAACTGCTCGGTGGTGATGCTCTTGAAGGCAAAATGATCGAAATAGCCTCGCAGGAACGCATCGAAGTGTTCCCTGCCGAACTTGGCGTCGAGGTAATTGAGGAACAGCCGGCCCTTTTCATAGGGAATCTCGCTGAACACATCGTCCGGATCGCGGTCGCGCAGATCGATGGCGAGAATCTGGTCGGCAGGCTTCAGTTTTGCAAGATCGGCCCGCAGGGATTTCAAGCCGAGCACGGCCTCCATGGAGGAACGCTGCTCCCCGTACACCGCGGTCATGATGCGGCTTTCCATATAGTCGGTGAAGCCTTCGTTGAGCCACAAATCGCGCCACGTGGCATTGCCGACCAGATTTCCCGCCCACGAATGCGCCAGTTCATGCGCGATCACGGACACCAGACTCTTATCGCCCACCACGACCGTGGGCGTGATGAAGGACAGCCGCGGATTCTCCATGCCGCCCTCCGGAAAGCTCGGCGGCATCACCAACACGTCGTAGCGCGACCAGCGATAGGGCCCGAACATCTTCTCGTTGGCCTGTATCATCGATTCGGTATCCGCGAATTCTTTGGCGGCCGCCTTGATCATGGACTTTTCCGCGTATACCCCGGTGCGCGGTCCGGTCTCCTGGAATTCCAGATCGCCCACCGCGAGGGCGATCAAGTAGGAAGGTACCGCCTCGGGCATGACAAAGGTGTAGTCGCCGCGCTTCGCCTTTGGATCATTCTCGGCGCTCATGACCGCACGCACGTCCGAATCGGTATGCACTCTGGCCTTGTAGGTGGCCCGCACCTGCGGCGTGTCCTGCAACGGAATCCAGCTGCGCGCGCCGATGGGCTCGGAATTCGTATAGAGAAACGCCTTGTGCCGGGCGGTTTGTTTCGGCGTCAACCATTGCAATGCCGCGGAATCCGCCATTGTTTCGTAGTCGATTCTGATCGCTTCGGTGCCTCTCTTCGAGGGCGGCAGTTCGATGACCAGCGCGCTGCCCAAGATGGGATCGGGTTTCTCCAAATGAAACGGCCGGCTGACCCAAAACGTTTGATTCTTGGCGGTCGCGCCCATGACGTCGGTGGCTTTTTGGGTCACGTCCAAGATCATGAGGTCCTTGGTATCGAGCACGAGCTGGGTGGCGCGCGGATCCACGCGTTTCAGGTCCAGCACGGCGCGGCCCGTGATGCCCTGGAACTTCATATCGACCCGCAAATCAAGATCCAAGTGCGTGACTCGAAACTGATCTACATTCGCATAGGAGTGGTAGTCGAAGTTCGGATCGATGCGACCCAAGTCGACGCGCTGCGCGCTGAAGCTCAAGCCGCCCGACATGGCGAGTGCGAGGCCCGCCAGGCGCCAACGCATCATGGAATGCCTACGGGCGCCTTGTCACGTCCATTGAGCAAATCATTGAAGGTCTTTTCATCCACGAGCAAGCCGGTCTGCCCATCCCAGTTCGAGCCTTCCGGCAATGTGTTTTGCACCAGCACCCCGCGCGCGATGACGGCATCGATGCCGTCGCCGCCGCCGCCGGTTACCGGCACCGGCACCGCGCGCGGCGAGTGCGCCAAGTCGCCGACGCGCTGCCAGTCGATTTCATCATCGTGCTGCGCGATCTTGCCGCGTTGTTTCGGATGCAGCAGATTGGCGAGCAGGCGCTTGCGATCCTTGGTCCAATTGCGCGAATCGTCTTCCATGACCGCGTAGGCCTGCAAGTACAGCGTGCCGTCGCGCCATCCGAAAAGATACGGCTGATTCACCACGGTCACCTTCGTGCCAATCGGGATGAGATCGAAAAATACCGCGATGTCCTCAGGGTACAGGCGCATGCAGCCGTGGCTCGAACGCATACCCACGCCGTACGGTTTGTTGGTTCCATGAATCAAGTAGCTCGGCCAGCCCAAGCGGAACATGTACTGGCCCAACGGATTGTCGGGTCCCGCGGGCACCTGGGCGGGAAGCTGCTCGCCATCCTCGGAATGCTCCGCCCGCACCGACTTCGGAACCACCCAAATCGGATCTTTTTGACGGCTGACGATTTTGGTCGAGCCTTCCGGAGTCTTCCAGCCGACTTTGCCGATGCCGATGGGATGCGTGTAGACCGTCTCCGCTTCGCCCTTTTTGTGCGGCGGATAATAAAAAATTCTCATCTCAGCCACATTCACGACCACGCCTTCGTGCGGAGCCGCGGGCAGTATGAACTGCGTGGGCACCACAACCTCGCGCCCGACGCCCGGCAACCAGGGATCGACTCCGGGATTGGCGGTGAGGATCTCCTCGTAACCCACATCGAAGCGCCGCGCGATATCGGGCAGCGTGTCGTCCTTGCCGACGGTGGTCTTTTGCACGTAACCGACGATGTCGCTTTTGGGATCCACGTCGAAATGGTGCGTCGCCTTGGGCTTGGGCAGCACGGGCTGCGGGGGCGGCAAGGCCTTGGCCGCCACCGGCGGCTCTTTGGGCACCGGGTGGAACAACGAGCAGCCGCTGAAGGCCAGTGCACCCCAGCCCAGGGCCAAGACGAGAGTTCTGCGAGACACAGTGATGAATTGACGGGTCATCCGCTCTATCTACAACAAAGTCGGGCGGTCAGGCAATTGGTTGACACGGTTCAAATTAGCGGTGTCTTGCGGAAAGTGGCGCGCCAATAGGTTGCCGATCGCCTCGACACCGGCAATTGAGCCGGTTTGGAAGCGCCCGGCACGGAAATGCTCTTCCATGAGACGACACACCGCCTCCCACTCAGCCGGACTGACGCGGCCTTGAAAGCCGCGATCGGCGATGATTTCAACGTTGCGGTCCGCCAGTTGAACGTAGATCAAGACACCGTTGTTGACCTCGGTATCCCAAACGCGCAATCGTGAGAAGACTTCCAGCGCATGAGCGCGCGGCGTGACATCGTTCAAGATGTGATTGGGCGTCAGCGCCGTTTCGATCGCGAAGCGAATCTCGCCGGCATGCGTCAACTCGGCGCTCGCAATGGCCTGCTCGATGGCATCGAGCGTGGCGGCGGGAAATAGCATTCGCGTGCGCCAATGAGTCGCCGTTGCGTGCCGCAGCAGGCGTCCGATCTGCATTACCAACTTCCCGAGGCGCCGCCGCCACTGAATCCGCCGCCGCCGCCGCTGAAACCTCCGCCCCCGCCGCCTCCCCGTCCGCCGAACCCGCCGCCAAAACCGCCGAGTCCGCCCAAGCCCCCGCCGCCGCTGGTCCATCCGGTGCGCGAGCCTCCGGAAAGCATGGCGAACAGGAACGCGACGAAGCCTGCGCCGATGCCGATGGGAATCAAATGGCTCAAGAGCCAGACGATGCCGCCGGCCAAGCCGCCCGTGGCCAAAGATCCAAACAGCCTGCCGAACAGGGCACGCAACACGCCGCTGGCGACGAAAACCACGATCAGCAGCAGCGGCAGCATATTGCCCAAACCGCCGTGCCGTTCCCACTTTTTATCCGGCTGAGGGAGCGGCTCGCCGTTCACCACGGAAATCATTTTATCGATTCCGGCTTCCACACCGCCGTCGAAGTCGCCCAATTTGAAGTGCGGCGATATCGTCTCGTCAATTATCCGGTTCGCGATGGCATCGGGCAGTGCGCCTTCCAAACCCTGCCCCACTTCGATACGCACCCGCCGGTCCTGCTTTGCCACGATCAGGATCGCGCCATCGTCGACGCCCTTGCGGCCGAGCTTCCACGCGTCCCCGACCCGAATGCCGAACTGCTCGATCTCCTCCGGCTGTGTGGTCGGTACGATCAGCACTGCGAGTTGACTGCCCTTCTTCGCCTCGAGTGCAGCGAGCTTCGACTCGATGCGCGCGACCGCGCCGCCCGACAACGTGCCCGTCAGGTCGGTCACGCGCGAGGTGAGCGGCGGCACTGCAACGTCCGCGTGGGCCAGCGCGAAACCGAACAGCAGGACCAGCCCTGCCCAGAGGCGGGCCATACGAGGGCTCCCTAGTGTGCGGGCGCAGCCGGTGGCGGCGTGGTGGCCGGTGCCGGCGCGGGCGCGGGCGGCCGCGCAGGCGGCGGGGCGAAGTCCACCGATGGCGGCTTGGAAATCGCCGCCTCGTTCTCCACGGCAAAGTTGGCCTTGGTTTTGTAGCCGAACATCATGGCCGTCAGATTCGAC